>Ga0194057_10000064_pt1 | contig 44763 bp, 41 predicted proteins | sample SepL4415m_MetaG_FD_155474 | JGI IMG/M metagenome (GOLD analysis project Ga0194057, IMG submission 155474) | Anoxic zone freshwater microbial communities from boreal shield lake in IISD Experimental Lakes Area, Ontario, Canada - Sep2016-L442-15m | ecosystem: Environmental > Aquatic > Freshwater... | reverse complement strand
CGCTGGTTTCACCCTCGACCAGCTCACGACTGCCGGGTACGTGGTCAGCGAACTCAAGCAGGGCGGGTTCACCGCGACCCAGCTGAAGGCGGCCGGATACAGCCCCGGTCAACTTAATGGATCCTTCTTCGCCAACGAACTCAAGGCGGCACTTTTCACGCCGGAGGAATTCAAAGCAGACAACTTTAACGCTGCTTACCTCAAGTGGGCGACATTCACCGCCACCGAACTTGTGGGCGCGGGTGGACGGAACAATCCCCTCTACTCCCTCCAACAACTCAAGGATGCTGGGTTCACCGTCACCGAACTCAACAACAATGATAACCTTTTCTTAGGCGGACAACTGAAGGCCTATTTCACTCTTCAGCAGATGCAGACGCGGACGCCCGCGTGGGGCGTCGTCAAGTTCAAGCTGCTCGAATACACAGCACGAGACATGAGAGTCGACGGCGGTTACTCGGTCAGAGATCTCAACATTGCACAGGGGTACTCGTTTGCCGAAATGAAGGCAGGCGGCTACACCGCCACGCAATTCAAGAACGGTGGCGTCAACTGCAAAAATTCGGTTAACGCGGGATTCAACGACCAAGAGCTGCTTGATGCTGGCTGGACCCAAAAGGAAATCAACAACGCCAGGAAACCATAGGGCGCTGCTGCCAAAGCCTCAGCGCGACCGAGGCTTTGGCAGCTAGCGGGGTTGTCACGTTGGTGCTTGAGGCCAGTACCTTGGCGCACCGTGATCGGGTCGCCGATCACGGTGCGCCAAGACTCATTTAATCCACGCTCAATCGCGATACTTCAACACTGCCACCCATTCGGCGGCCTTCAGCACCGAGTCCACCACCCGGATCCCAGCCGGCAACGGTGGGCGGTCGATCATGATTACGGCCACATCCAGGGTGCGGGCCGCGTCGAGTTTCGCCTGGGTCATCGGTCCCCCGCTGTTCTTGGTAACCAGCGCGTCGATGCGGTGCCGAGCGAGCAACTCGGATTCGCTGTCGTGATCGTAGGGTCCACGAGAGAGCAGCACCTCGTGGTGGGGCGGAAGCACTTCCGGATCCGGTGGGGTCACCACTCGGATCAGGAACCAGGCGTCACTGCGCAAGAAAGCTGCGACGCCCGACCGTCCGGTGGTCAGAAAGATCCGTGAATAACCCTTGGCGGCAACAACTTCGGCCGCTTCGGTGTCGCTACCCACCACCGTCGCGCCGGCGGGGTCCCACGACGGCCGGTGCAACACCAGGTGCGGCAGTCCGAGTTCGGCGCAGGCCACCGCGGCATGGGCGGTGATGGTGGCCGCAAACGGATGGGTCGCGTCGACAACAGCGGTGATGTCATTGCCGCTAAGCCAGTCACGCAGTCCCTCAACGCCACCGAAACCACCGATACGGAGCGAGCCGACCGGCAGTGCCGGGTCGGGTACCCGGCCCGCCAGTGAGCTGACAATGTCCACGTCCGGGTGTAACCGCTCCGCCAGCTCACGCGCTTCGGCGGTGCCGCCGAGCAGCAACACTCGCATCAGTGCCGGTCTCCCCGCGACCGGCCCGACGAGTAGAGATAGCTGTCCGGAAATCCCTCGGCGGCGAGCACATCGCCGACGATGATCACCGCGGTTCGGGTGATGCCGGCATCGTGCACGGCAGCGGCGATATCGGCCAGCGTGCCGCGCAGCACGTGCTGCTTCGGCCAACTGGCGAACGCGACGACCGCGGCGGGGGTGTCGGAGCGGTAGCCCCCAGCCAGCAGTTGCTCCACGGTCGCGTCGATGCGGTGGGCGGCCAGGTGGATCACCATCGTGGCCCCGGGTGCGGCCAGTGCCGCGAGGTTCTCACCGTCGGGCATTGCCGTCGACAAGGTGGAGACCCGAGTCAGCGTCACCGTCTGCGACACCCCCGGCACCGTCAGTTCCCGGCCCAGTGCCGCCGCCGCCGCGGCGAAAGCCGGCACGCCCGGGACGATCTCGTAGCCGATACCGAGTTCAGCAAGCCGACGGCTTTGTTCGGCCACCGCGCTGTAGATCGACGGATCGCCCGAGTGCAACCTGGCCACATCGTGTCCGGCAGCGTCGGCTGCGGCGATCTCATCGATGATCTGCTCCAGCGTCAACGGACCGGTGTCGACGATGCGGGCATCCGCCGGGCATTGCTCCAGGAGGTCAATGGGCATGATCGAACCGGCGTACAGACATACTGCGCAGCGCTGCAGCAGCCGCTGCCCCCGGACGGTGATGAGGTCCGCCGCGCCCGGTCCTGCGCCGATGAAATACACCGTCACTTCCGTGTCACCGCCGCCACCGTCAGCAACCACTGGGTAATCGGCATCTGCGGCCGCCAACCGGTAAACCCGCCCAGCGGCTCGCCCTGATAGTGCTGAAAACGCCGCAGCTCGCCGCCGAGCCGGGAATGCCACCCCACCAGAAGCGCTTCGGATTCCGCGGTGACCGCGTTGGCGACCAGCCGGCCGCCGGAGGGCAACTGAGCCAGGCAGGCTTCGACCATTCCCGATCCGGTGAGCCCGCCGCCGATGAAGATGGCGTCCGGCTGCTTTGCGCCCTCGAAATCTTCCGGCGCCTGGGTGCGGACGTCGATATCGGCACCGAAGGCGCGGGCATTGGCGACGATCCGCATTCGACGCTCCGGTCTGATTTCGAATGCCACGGCGCGACAACCAGATCCGCTGCGACACCACTCCACGGCGATGCTGCCCGAGCCCGAACCGACGTCCCACAGCAGTTCACCCGAGCGGGGCGCGAGCGCGGCGAGGGTTACCGCGCGGCCTGTCTGTTTGGTGATCTGGCCGTCATGCAGCAGGACGTCATCGGGCAGCATTCCGCCGATCCGTTCGTCTGGCTGGTACTCCACGGCGATAACGTTGAGGGCGTCGATATCGGGTGGCGGCGCGGCAGCCCAGGCGTCGGCCGGGCCGGATCGGATGCGCTCCCCCGGGCCGTCGAGTTGCTCCAGCACGGTGAATTCCGAAGCGCCGCGGCCGGTCTCAGTAAGGACCGCGGCAAACTCCGTCGGAGTCGATGAATCCCGCGACAGCACTACCGCGCGTCCGCCACGACGCACCGCGGTATGCACCGGCGCAGTGACCAGGCTGATGATCTCGGTGTCCTGCGCAGTCCACCCCATCCGGGCACAGGCCAGTGTCGCTGAGGACACGTGCGACAGCACCCGCACCCGATCCTGACCATGTATCCGGGTCAGCGTGCCGCCGATGCCATGCAACAGGGGGTCGCCACTGGCCACGACGTGGATGTCCTCGTCGACGGGTAGCGCTTCGAGCGCGGGCAGCATCGGCGTGGGCCAGGCGTGCCGCGACGCGGTGACGGTGTCGTCGAGCAGATCCAGTTGGCGTTGGGATCCGTAAATGACTGTGGCGGTGCGCAGTTCGCTCCGGGAGCTTTCCGACAGACCTGCCATCCCGTCAGCGCCGATACCCACCACGAATATCACCGGGGCATCCTCCGCCACACCGCTTGCGGCAGCAGCCGCAGACCGAAGAACAGCGGCCGCAACGCCCACGGCACCCACACTGTGGCACGGCCCCGTGTTAGCGCCCGCGCAGTGGCCTCGGCAACCTGGGAGGGCGTGCTGGACAGCGGCGCGGGGTCCATACCCTCGGTCATCCGGCCGATCACGAACCCGGGCCGCACGATCAGCAGCCGCACCCCGGTGCCGTGCAGCGCATCCGACAGGCCACTGGCGAAACCGTCCAACCCTGCCTTGGCCGAGCCGTAGACGTAGTTGGCCCGGCGCACCCGCACGCCGGCCACCGAGGAGAACACGACCAGCGCACCCCGGCCGGCAGCACGCATCGAGCCGGCCAGCAGCGTCAGCAGGCTGATCTGCGCCACATAGTCGGTATGCACGATCGCCACCGCATGCGCCGGGTCAGCCTCCGCGCGCCCCTGGTCGCCGAGGATCCCGAACGCCAGTACGGCGGTGTTGATGGCTCCGTACTCCCCCACCAACTTCTCCACCACAGGGCCGTGCGATGCCAGATCGTCGGCGTCGAACTCGATCGTGTGCACAGCCACAGCCCCGGCCGCCCGCACCGCCGCGGCCTGCTCCCCGAGTCGGTCAGAGCGGCGGGCGGCAAGTACCACTGTCGCGCCCGGGGCAAGCCGGGTCGCGAGTTCGACGCCGATCTCACTGCGGCCACCGAACATCACCACGACCCCACCGGCCGTGTCGGCCGTGTCATCCATGGCTGCGATTATTCACTGCGCTAGCGTGACACCCGATGGCGATTCAAACTACCCGGCTGACCAGCGACGCTCTGGACTTCCTCACCGAGCGTCACCTGGCGATGCTCACTACTCTGCGCGCGGACGGTTCCCCACACGTGGTGGCCGTTGGCTTCACTTTCGACCCGGTGACCCACATCGCCCGGGTGATCACCAGCGACGGATCACAGAAGGCCGTCAACGCCGAACGCAGTAGTGTCGGCGTGCTCTCCCAGGTCGACGGCGGGCGGTGGCTGTCACTGGAGGGCATCGCCAGTGTGAACCGGGACCCTGAGGCCATCCGCGATGCGGAGTTGCGCTACGCCCAGCGGTACCGAGTACCGCGGCCCAACCCGAAGCGGGTTGTCATTGAGGTGCTCATCAAGCGCGTGCTCGGATCGTCGACGCTTCTGGAGCGCACCGAGCACTGATTCGCTGCGGCTTCACTACGGCAGCGGCACGATCGTTAAATCATGCGGACGGTTGTTCACCGATAGCGCACCCTCGGCAGTGACGATCACAATGTCCTCGATGCGAGCACCCCACTGCCCGGGCAGATAGATGCCCGGCTCAATGCTGAACGCCATGCCCTCCACCAACGGCAAGCCGTTTCCGGCGACGATGTAGGGCTCCTCGTGCACCGACAGACCGATCCCGTGGCCGGTGCGATGCACGAAGTACTCCGCTAAACCGGCATCGGCGAGCACGTCGCGGGCGGCGGCGTCGACCTGTTCGGCCGTCACGCCGGGGCGCACCGCCGATACCGCGGCGGCCTGTGCGCGCTGCAGCACCGCATACTGCTTGACGATCTCGGGTGTGGGTTCGCCGAGGCTGTAGGTGCGGGTCGAGTCGGAGTTGTAGCCGGGCTCCACCGGCCCACCGATGTCGACGACGACGATGTCCCCGGCCTGCAACACCCGGTCGGAGCATTCGTGATGCGGGTCTGCCCCGTGCGGGCCCGATCCAACGATGACGAACGCGGCTTCCGAATGTCCCTCGGCCACAATGGCTTCGGTGATATCGGCCGCGACCTGCGACTCAGTGCGCCCGGGCGCGAGAAACTGCGGAACCCGTGCGTGCACCCGGTCGATCGCGGCGCCGGCCGTGCGCAGCGCGTCGATCTCTGCGGGGTCTTTGATCATCCGCAGGCCCGCCATGATGTCGGTGCCCAGCACCGGTACTGCGCCCAGCCGCTCGGCCAGTGGCAGCAGGTGCAGCGCGGGCATCGAGTCGGTGACCGCCACCCGCGCGTGCCCGCCGAGCGCCAGTGCCACCAGGTCGCCGGGGTTCTCCCCATCCACCCAGTCCTGCACCGTCAATCCGAGATCGCCGGCAGCGGAGTCGCGCAGCGATGCCAGCTCAAGCCGCGGGATGACCATCACCGGGGCACCGGCGGCAGGGATCACGAGCGCCGTCAGCCGCTCGAAAGTCTGTGCCCGCGAACCGATCAGGTAGCGAAGGTCGTAGCCGGGTGTCACCACCAGTCCCGCCAGACCGGCATGGGCCGCGCCAGCCGCCGCGGCCGCCAGTCGCCGCGCATACACCTCGTGGGGGAACCGGTTCGTCATAACTGTCAGGCTAGCGTGGGAGCTTATGTCCGCACCGGTGTTACTGCTCGACGGCGCCAGCATGTGGTTCCGGTCCTACTTCGGGGTGCCGGCGTCGATCACGGCCCCGGATGGCCGACCCATCAATGCGGTACGCGGATTCCTCGACAGCGTCGCCACCTTGATCACTCAGCACCGGCCCGCGCGCCTGGTGGTGTGCCTTGATCTGGACTGGCGTCCGCAGTTCCGGGTCGACCTGATTCCCTCGTACAAGGCGCACCGGGTGGCCGAGGAGGGCAGCCCCGTCGGCGCGGACGAGGGCGATGCCGAGGAGATCCCCGACGATCTCAGCCCCCAGGTGGACATGATCCTGGAGATTCTCGGCGCGTTCGGTATCGCCACCGCCGGCGCCGAGGGCTTCGAGGCCGACGACGTCCTCGGCACCCTGGCCGACGCCGAACGCGACGACCCGGTCATCGTCGTCAGCGGCGACAGGGACCTGTTGCAACTGGTTGCCGACGACCCTGTCGAGGTGCGGGTGCTCTATATCGGCCAGGGGTTGAAGAAAGCGACGCTGTTCGGCCCTACCGAAGTGGCCGAGCGCTACGGCGTTCCCGCGCACCGCGCCGGTGACGCGTACGCCGAGCTGGCCCTGTTGCGCGGCGACCCGTCCGACGGCCTGCCCGGTGTGCCCGGGGTCGGCGAGAAGACCGCGTCGGCCATGCTGACCCAGTACGGATCCCTGGAGCGCATCCTGACCGCTGCCCACGACCCGAAGTCCGCGATGCCCAAAGCATTTCGGGCCAAAATCCTGGCTGCCACGGACTACATCGAGGCGGCCAAGCCGGTGGTCCGGGTGGCCCGCGACGCGCCGGGCACCTGTTCACCGCCGACGACACGCTGCCATTGCTCGCGGCCGACCCCGGCCGGGTGGCCGAGTTGGCCGAGCGTTACGGCCTCGGCTCAGCTATCGCCCGACTGCAGAAAGCCCTCGACGCGCTACCGAACTGAGCCGCGGCCGCCGCGAGCGTGCGCACAGTGCCCGCCCGCGGCGGCGTGTCGGCGGACTGACACGCACGCTCGCGCCAGCAGGGGACAGCAGCACCGCCCCCTACTTGGGCCGGCCGACCTCGTAGGTGCCCTTGGCGTCCTGGAAGGTCACCGTCACCTGGCGCTTGGTGCCGTCGATGCTCACCTCGCAGGTGAAGGTGTCGCCCTTCTTGACCGTCGGGTTCTGGCCGTTGTTGCACTTGACGTCGTTGACGTTCTTGGCGCCGTAGCCGTTGGCCTCATCGGTGAGGATCTGCTGCACACCCTGCTGGGCCTTGTTTACATCGAGCTTGGTGGTGACGAAGAAACCGGGCTTGACGAACCCGAGCACCAGAACCGCGGCCAACAACAGCGCGGCCAGCGACCCAAGGATGATCGCGGTCGTCCGCGTCGACTTCGGCGCCGCGACTTCGGTGCCGGGTTGCCCATACGGGTACTGCCCCGGCTGCCCCGGCGGCGGGTAGGCCCCCGGTTGCGGGTACTGGCCGTACTGCTGCGGCGCGCCGTACGGGCCGGGCTGTCCGGGCTGGCCGTACTGACCGGGCTGTCCGTATTGACCTGGCTGACCGTAGGCAGCGGGGTTGTAGTCGGCCGGTGCGCCGTAGGCCTGGGTGGGCGGGTAGCCCGGCACCGGCGGTTGGCCGTACTGCGGGTACTGCTGCGGATTGTAGGCGGGCGGCTGACCCCACACCGGGGCCTCCGTGCCCGGCTGTCCCCAGGCGGGCGCCTCGGTGCCCGGGTACTCCTGAGGCTGCCACGCCGGCGCCGCGGGGTAGGAGGGATCGGCGCCGGTGCCAGGCTGATCGGTGCCAGACACCTGCCAGGGGTTGGGGTCAGATCCCTGCGGTCCGCTCATCGTCTCTCCTCGGTCGGTCCGGGGCTCTCGCCCCAAACGGTCTGGGGGCTTGCGCCCCACGACAGTCGCTGCTGAGGCTCACGCCCCACAAAGAACGTTCCTCACCGTACCGTTTGCCCCACCCTAGCCGCTGTCAACAGCCACGACGCCGCGCCGGATGTCGTCGATCGCGCGTTTAGCCGCGGTACGCACCGACGATTCGGGCGCGGCGTTGCGAACCTGATCCAGCAGGTCGAGCACCTGACGGCACCACCGCACGAAATCCCCCGCCGGGAGCGCAGCCCCGCTGCCCGCAACGTCCGAGGCGTCCAATGCGGCAGCCAGATCGCCGGTGGTGGCCCAGCGGTAGATGGCCGGGACGAAGCCCTCATCGGGTTCCCGTGACGGATTCAGCCGCAGCCGATGCTCATCGGCACGAAGCTCACCCGACATCCGCCGGGTCTGAGCAAGTGCACGGCGCACAGCCGGGGTCGGAATGTCGATCGCGTGGGCGGGCGTTGGCCCGTCACTGCCCCGGGTTTCGAACACCAGGGCCGAGAGCACTGCCGCCAACTCTGCGGGCTGCAACCCCTTCCAGGCCCCGGTCCGCAGGCACTCGGCAACCAAAAGGTCACTCTCGCTGTAGATCCGCGCCAGCAGCCGACCGTCGGCACTCACCTGAAGATCGTCGGCGCCACCATCGATGGTGACGTACCCGCGTTCGGTCAGCAAGCCGACGATCCGATCGAAAGTACGGGCCAGTGAATTGGTCGCCGTAGCGACCTTCGCGCGGATCTGCTCATTGTCCCGCTCGACCCGCAGATAGCGCTCAGCAGCGCGCGCCAGGGCCTCGCGGTCCGCCAGTCGGTGGCCGGGATGCCGGCGCATCGCGTCGCGCAGAGCCGCCAACTCGGGGTCGGCATCGTCGGCCTCATCGGCACCGCCGCGCCGTTTGCGGTCCACCGGAATGACCAGACCGTCTGCGGCCGACCGCAGCGCGGACGCCAGATCTCGTCGCACTCGCGGTTGCCGGTGCTCGACCCGCTTGGGTAGGGCCATGGTGCCCACCGGAGCCGCGGACGCCGGATAGTCCACCGAGGAAATCCTTCCGGCCCAACGGTTTTCGGTCAGTACCAGCGGACGGGGATCATCGGACCCGTTGGCCGCCTCCAGCACCACGGCCAGCCCGGCACGTCGGCCGGTCACGGTGATGATGTCGCCGCGCCGCAGCGATGCCAATGCGCTGCCGGCCGCCTGCCGACGCTGCAAGCGCGACGCTCGCGACTGAAGCCGTTCCCGCTCACTGAGCTTCGCCCGAAGCCGCGCGTAGTCGAGGATCGCGGGCTCGACCGCGTCGGCGTGCCGCTTCCAGCCCAACTCGCCGGCGATCTCATCGAGCATCTTCTCGCCACGTTCGACGCCGCGGACCAGGCTGACCACCGAACGGTCGGCCTGATACTGGGCGAAGGATCGCTCCAGCAACCGATGGGCCTGCTCCGGGTTCATCTGGCTGACCAGATTGATCGTCATGTTGTACGACGGCGCGAAGGAACTGCGCAGCGGAAAGGTGCGGGTGGACGCCAAACCGGCGATTTCGGCAGGTTCGGCGCCGCTGTCCTGGGAATGCCAGATCACCACCGCGTGGCCCTCGACATCGATTCCACGACGCCCGGCACGTCCGGTCAACTGGGTGTACTCCCCCGGGGTCAGCGGCATGTGTTGTTCGCCGTTGAACTTCACCAGTTTCTCCAGGACAACGGTGCGCGCGGGCATATTGATGCCCAAAGCCAATGTCTCAGTGGCGAATACCGCCTTGATCAACCCCGCGGAGAAGAGTTCTTCCACGGTGTGGCGGAATACCGGCAGCATGCCGGCGTGGTGAGCGGCGAGTCCACGCAGCAGGCCCTCGCGCCACTCGTAGTAGTCCAGCACCTCCAGGTCGGCGTCGGCCAATTCGCCGCAGCGCCGGTCGATCACCTCGGCGATGCGCACCCGGTCAGACTCGGTAGTCAGCCGCAGCGAACTGCGCAGACACTGTTTGACGGCCGCGTCGCAACCGGCCCGGGAGAAGATGAACGTGATCGCCGGCAGCAGACCTTCGCGGTCCAGCGTGGCGATCACATCGGGCCGCGGCGGTGGCCGGTTCAGTCCGGACCCGCCGCCGCGCGAACCCCCACGCCCGCCGCCCCGATGCCGTGGCTGCCAGTCCGCAAGCCGGTCGGCCTCCCGGCGGTTGGCGATATGCCGCATGAGTTCGGGATCCACCCTGCTCCGGTTTTTGCTCCCGTCGTCCTGGTCCGGAGTACCGGCGGAGTAATCGAAGAGATCGAACAGTCGCTTGCCCACCAGCACGTGCTGCCACAGCGGCACCGGCCGGTGCTCGTCGACCACCACCGTGGTGTCACCGCGCACGGTTTTGATCCAGCCACCGAATTCCTCGGCATTGCTGACCGTGGCCGAAAGGCTGACCAGCCGCACGTGTTCCGGCAGGTGCAGGATGACCTCCTCCCACACGGCACCCCGCATCCGGTCAGCAAGAAAGTGCACTTCGTCCATCACGACATAGGAAAGCCCCTGTAGTGCATCCGAACCCGCGTAGAGCATGTTGCGGAGCACCTCGGTGGTCATCACCACCACCGGCGCATCACCGTTGATCGACTGGTCGCCGGTCAGCAGTCCGATCCGCTCGGCACCGTAGCGGGCAACCAGATCGTTGTGTTTCTGGTTGCTCAGTGCCTTGATAGGCGTGGTGTAGAAGCACTTCTGCCCGGCCGCCAGTGCGAGATGTACGGCGAACTCCCCGACCACGGTTTTGCCCGCGCCGGTCGGCGCACACACCAACACACCGTGGCCGCGTTCCAGCGCCTCGCAGGACTGGACCTGGAACCCGTCGAGCCGAAAGCTCAACTGTCCGGCGAAATCGGCCAACTGAGAATCGGGGTCAGGTGATGTCGTCATGTTCAGGCCCCGTTCGTGCCGGAGCGGCCACCGGAGTCGGGGCCTCGATAGGAGCCGCCTGATCGTCAGGCACGGCGATCAAGGCTTCCCGCTTGGCTTTTCGCTTGTCATGAACACGCGTCACCTGGATCGCGAACTCCAGCAACAACGTCAGCGCGAACCCCAGCGCCAGCATGGAGAACGGGTCTGAACCCGGTGTCGCGATCGCGGCGAAGGCGAAGACACCGAAGATCAATCCCCGTCGCCACGACTTCAGCTTCTCGTAGCTGAGCACACCGATGACGTTGAGCATGATGAGCAGCAGTGGGAACTCAAAACTGACACCGAAGACCAGCAGCAGGTTGATCAGGAACCCGAAGTAGCGGTCACCCGACAGCGCGGTGACCTGGGTTTCGCTACCGACGGTCAGCAGGAAGTGCAGTGCCTTGGACAGCACGATATAGGCCAGCACTGCGCCGCCGACGAACAACGTCGCGGCTGAGACCACGAAAACAAGGCCGAACCGGCGTTCGTTGCGATACAGGCCCGGGGTGATGAAGGCCCACAGTTCGTAGAGCCAGATCGGGCAGGCCAACACGATCCCGGCGGTCAGACCGACCTTGAGTCGCAACATGAACTGGTCGAATGGTGCGGTGGCCAGCAGCCGGCATCCGCCATCGGAGCTGATATCGGCACGCGCCGACTCCGGCAGCGCGCAATAGGGCTCACGCAGCAATTCGCCCAGGCTCTCCATCCCGAAGAAACCGTGGCTATACCAGAGGAAGCCCACGATGGTGGTCAGCGCAACCGCACCGACCGAGATCAGCAGACGCGTCCGCAATTCCCGCACATGCTCGACAAGGGACATGGTCCCGTCGGGGTTGGTGGCGGCGCGCCGCTGTCGCGGGTCCAGCCGGGAGAGAAATGTGGGGGTGCGCACGGCGTTCACCTGGCGGCGCTCGGCGCCGGCTGTGCTGGTCGGGTCAGACCGGCCGGGCGTCGGTCGGGTTGGTCGCGGGCGGAGCCACCGGTGCCTCAACGCGCTCGGAGGCCACCTGCGTCGCCGGCTGCGCGGGAGCGACGGTGTCGGTCTTGCCGTCGGCCTGCAGTTCCTTGACCTCGGACTTGAAGATGCGCATTGACTTGCCCAGTGACCGCGCCGCGTCGGGCAACCGCTTCGCTCCAAAAAGCAGCACACCCACGCCGAGAAGGATCAACCAGTGCCACGGACTAAGACTGCCCATCAGTAACCTCCCAGAAGTCGACTCGATGCTACCCCACCTGGCCCTTGGTGGACCCGGACCGGACTCAGTCGTCGAGATAGGCATAGGCGGCCAGTCCGGCGGCCGCGGCCTCGCGCACGCTGTGCACCAGGGACTCGGGCGCGAGTACCTGCACATCCGCGCCGAAGCCCAGGATGAGCCTGGTCATCCACTCCTGCGCGGCGAAGGTCATGGCGGCCTCGAAATAGCCGTCGGGTAACTCCCGCAGCACCCGTACCGGGAAGTACTCCAGCATCCATGCCGCCCGGGGACCGACCCGCAACGTCGCCGACGGCAGCGACGGATCGGCGTCGAATAGTGCGGTGTTCGGCGGGGCCTCGGTGGCCGGTTGGGGTGCCGCAGCCGCTTCGTCGAGTAACTCGACGTCGACGATCCGGTCGAACCGGAACAGCCGCACTCCCTCTGCCTCGCGGCACCATCCCTCCAGATAGCTCTGGCCGCCGACGAGCACCACCCGGATCGGGTCGACAATGCGGCGCGAGAGCGCGTCACGGGACGCCGAGTAGTACTCGATCGCCAGGGCCCGCTTATCGCGCACCGCCGCGCGCACCGAGGCGGCGACATCACTTTCCGCCGGAGCAGGTTCGTCCTCTGCGGCTTGAACGTCGTCGTCGATCACGGTCCCGGCGGCAGCCTCGATCTTGGCGATCGCACTGCGCGCGGCGGCGGGGTCAAGCACCCCGGGGATTTCCGCCAGCGCCCGCAACGCCACCAATATCCCGGTCGCCTCGGGTGAGGTCAGCCTCAACGGCTTGTCCATCCCCGCCGAGAAGGTGACTTTGATGGTGTCGCCGACGAACTCGAAGTCGATCAGGTCGCCGGGGGTGTAGCCGGGCAGACCGCACATCCAGAGCTGATTGAGGTCCTGTTCCAGTTGCTTGCGGTTCACCCCGAGATCGGCAGCTGCCTTGGCGTAGCTGACGCTGGGGTTCGCCTGAAAATAGGGAACCATGTTCAGCAACCGCACCAGGCGGGTGGACACCGTTGTCATATGCCTAACTGTCCTGCGCCTGGGCGGTCAGTCGTGCCACCACGTCCTCGCGGAGCGATGCCGGCTCCAGCACCAAAGCATCGGCACCATATCCGGCCACCTCCCGGGTCAGCCGGTCAAGTGCGCTCACATTGAGTTCGATGACCTCACCGGCACGTCCCCCGACAGTCCGACGCTCGACGGAGTTGCCGGCTCGGCGCAGCGCGGTCGCGTACCCGTCGGCCACCCACACCCGAGCATGCCCGCCGCTGGAGGTCTCACCGATCGCCTGATCCACGATCGCCCGAAGATCGACGCCATCGGGCCGCGCCACGGCACCGTGCGGGCCCAGCGCTTTGACGTCGGGCCCGATCCGCGAGAGCCGAAAGATCCGGGTCGCGTCCCGGTCACGATCATGGCCGACGAGATACCAGCGACCCATCGCGGTGACAACACCCCACGGTTCGACCGTGCGTTCGGTGTAGGCATCCACCGGAGTGGGTCGATGCTGGAATCGGACCGCCTGCCCGGTGTCGATGGCGGCCAGTACGACGCCCAGTGCTTCCTCCGAGCCCCTCAGTCCCATAGGGCCCGCGCCCGTGGTGATGGCAACTCCGGCCGCGGGGTCAACTTCCACACCGGCGGCGCGTAACTTCAGTACCGCACTTTGGGCGGCGGTGATCCGTTCGGGAGATTCCCACAACTTGGTGGCCACAGCCACGGCTGCCGCCTCGTCACGGGTGAGGTCGATCTCGGGCAGCGCGTAGTCATCCTGTTTGATGCGGTAACCCTCGGTGGGTTCGAATGCGGAGACCTTGCCGGTCTCCAACGGAATACCGAGGTCACGCAACTCCGACTTATCTCGTTCGAACATCCTCGAGAACGCTTCATCGGTGGGACATTCGGCATAGCCGGCGACGATCGCCCGGATTTTTTCGGCGGTCAGGTAGCCGCGGGTGGACAGCAACGCGATGACCAGATTCATCATCCGTTCGACTTTGGCGATCCCCACGCGCACAACCTTAACCGCAATCGGCTCCGCAGCCGGTGCAGTCACATACTGGCGATGAGCCGTTTCACCCGCTCGTCGGTGGAGCGGAACGGGTCCTTGCACAGCACGGTGCGCTGAGCCTGGTCGTTGAGTTTCAGATGCACCCAGTCGACGGTGAAATCACGACCGGCCTCCTGGGCGGCGCTGATGAACTCCCCGCGCAGCTTCGCCCGGGTGGTCTGGGGCGGGGTGTCGACAGCGGCCTCGATCTCCTCATCGGTGGTGACTCGGGCCGCAAGCCCCTTGCGCTGCAGGATGTCGAACACTCCCCGGCCCCGTTTGATGTCGTGGTAGGCCAGGTCGAGTTGGCTGATCTTGGGGTCGGACAGTTCCATGCTGTAGCGATCCTGATAGCGCTGGAACAGTTTCTTCTTGATCACCCAGTCGATCTCGGTGTCGACCTTGGCGAAGTCCTGGCTCTCGACGGCGTCGAGTTGACGGCCCCACAGATCGACCACCTGATCGATCTGGGTATTGCGCTCGCGGGACTGCAGGTACTCCACCGCGCGGGCGTAGTACTCGCGTTGGATGTCCAGCGCACTGGCCTGCCGCCCGCCGGCCAGTCGCACCGGCCGCCGTCCGGTCAGGTCGTGACTGACCTCGCGGATGGCGCGGATCGGGTTATCCAGGGAGAAGTCCCGGAACGGCACGCCGGCTTCGATCATCTCCAGAACCAGCGCGCACGTGCCGACCTTCAGCATGGTCGTCGTCTCACTCATGTTGGAGTCGCCGACGATCACATGCAGTCGCCGGTACTTCTCGGCGTCGGCGTGGGGCTCGTCGCGGGTGTTGATGATCGGACGGGACCGGGTGGTGGCGCTGGAGACACCCTCCCAGATGTGCTCGGCGCGCTGGGACAGGCAGAACGCCGCGGCCTTCGGTGTCTGCAGCACCTTGCCGGCGCCGCAGATGAGTTGGCGCGTCACCAGGAACGGCAGCAGCACGTCAGAGATTCGGGAGAACTCGCCGGCCCGAACGATCAGGTAATTCTCGTGGCATCCGTACGAGTTGCCTGCCGAGTCGGTGTTGTTCTTGAACAGGTAGATGTCCCCGCCGATGCCCTCGTCAGCGAGCCGCTGCTCGGCGTCGATCAGCAGGTCCTCCAGTACCCGCTCGCCCGCACGATCATGGGTGACGAGCTGGATCAGGTTGTCGCATTCGGCGGTGGCGTATTCGGGATGGCTGCCGACGTCGAGGTACAGCCGCGCACCATTGCGCAGGAAGACGTTCGAGCTTCGGCCCCAGGAGACCACCCGACGGAACAGGTAGCGGGCAACCTCGTCCGGGCTGAGCCGACGGTGTCCATGAAACGTGCAGGTGACTCCGAACTCGGTTTCGATGCCCATGATTCTGCGTTGCACGGAGCAGAGCCTACTGGTTCCCCGACAGCATCGGTGAGCAAGCGGCCCGGATCCTTCGCCGAGTGATCGCCCCGGGTGAACCGGCCAGGGTCCTCGCGTGATCGCCCTGCGCGAACCGGCCAGCAACGTCGGTCCCGTTCCAGCTGGTGTGCGGAGCAACGCCGAATTCCGCGGCGTGGTGGGTACTCCGACCGCCGATTCATTCACTACGCTGGCGGCCGTGCTCCGCGACGCCACGACCCTGAGCCGCCGGATTTGGGTATCCGCGTTGCTGATGGCCGGCGTCGCCGTGGTGATACTCAGCTGGCGGGTGCCCGAGCCGGAGAACCAGCGGCCGAGTTCGACGCAGTCGGTCGAGAGCATCTCGTATCTGCGGTGCGCGTCGCAGTACGTTGCGCCGCCAAGTTACGGCACACGCGCGCTCAGTAACGACTGCACGCAGTAGCCGCCAAGCGCGGATCTGCCGGCTCAGGTCTCGGCGGGCGATTCGGCGGGGGCGCCATCAATCGGGGCGGCGTCGGCGTCTGCCAGCATGGCATCCAGTGCCGCACCGGTGATCCTCCGGAAGGCGCGGCGCGGCCGGTTGGTGTCAAGGATCGCCACCTCAAGTGTCGACGGCCCCAGCACTCGCGGTTCAGTTGCCGGTGTGGCGTTGCCCGCCGTGCTGGCAATACCCGCCCGCAACGCGCCGACCGCGATCCGCACCGCCTCCTCCAGCTCGGCAGTAGCCGAGTAGGTCTGCTTGAGCGCAGCGGTGATCGGTTCGGTGGTGCCGCCCATGACTACGAAATCAGGCTCATCGGCGATCGACCCGTCATAGGTGATCCGGTAAATCTCCGGTGCCTTCGCTTCGCCGTGGTGGGCAACCTCGGCCACACACAACTCGACCTCGTAGGGCTTCGCCTGCTCGGTGAAGATGGTGCCCAGGGTCTGGGCGTAGACGTTGGCCAGCTGCCTGCCGGTCACGTCTCGGCGGTCATAGGCGTACCCGCGGGTGTCGGCATATTGGATTCCGCCACGACGCAGGCTGTCGAACTCGTTGAAGCGGCCGACCGCAGCGAATCCAACCCGGTCGTAGATCTCGCTCACTTTCTGCAGCGATCGAGAAGGGTTTTCGGCGACGAACAACACGCCACCCGCGTACACCAACGTGACCACGCTTCGGCCCCGGGCAATGCCTTTACGCGCAAGTTCGGAACGCTCCCGCATCGCCTGCTCGGGCGAGATGAAATACGGGAAGCTCATGAATCAGCCCGTGGCGCAACGTTGCTCGGTCCCCGGCCCGGCCCGAACTCGTCGGTACGGGTACGGGTCGCGATCACTTCACGCGCCAACCGTTCGATGTGCTCGCCGGTCACCTCCTGAGCACCGTCAGCCTCGATGGTGACAGCCGTCGGGAAGATGCCCCGAATCAAATCCGGACCGCCGGTGGCGGAGTCGTCGTCGGCCGCGTCGTAGAGCGCCTCGACAGCTACCTTCAACGCCGAATCCGCATCTGCCACAGTGGAATACAGCTTCTTCATCGAGGCCTTCGCGAACAGGGAGCCGGAGCCGACCGCCTGGTAGCCCTCCTCCTCGATATGCCAGCCCCCGGCGGCGTCGAAGGACACGATGCGACCGGCCGCGTTGGCATCTGAGTCACTGAGGTCGTAGCCCACCAACAGCGGCAGCGCAATAAACCCCTGCAGTGCGGCGCCGAGATTGCCCCGCACCATGATCGCCAGCCGATTAACCTTGCCGGCGAACGTCATCGGCACGCCCTCAAGCTTTTCGTAGTGCTCCAGTTCGACGGCGTAGAGACGGGCGAATTCAACCGCCAGTGCGGCGGTGCCGGCGATCCCGGTAGCGGTGTAATCGTCGGTGATGTAGACCTTCTGCACGTCGCGGCCGGCGATCATGTTGCCCTGGGTGGAACGCCGGTCCCCGGCGATCAGCACCCCGCCGGGGTAGCGCAGGGCGACGATGGTGGTGCCGTGCGGCAACGCCTCACCCGCAGCTGACCCCTGAGCGAGTGCGCCGGTGAGGAGTAACTCGGGCGCCTGACGGCGCAGGTACTCCGAAAACGACGACTGGTCGGAGTGCTGGGTGAAAGATCCGGTCAGAAGATTGTTGGCCAGTCGATCTGGGGACGACCAGGTCACTGTCCGCCCTTTTGGACATAGGCCCGCACGAAGTCCTCGGCATTTTCCTCAAGCACGTCGTCGATCTCGTCGAGCAGGTCGTCGGTCTCCGCGGCAAGCTTCTCGCGGCGCTCCTGACCGGCACCTGCATCGCCGGCGGCGCCGTCGTCATCGCTGCCGCCACCGCCACGCCTGGTCTGTTCCTGAGCCATCGCTGCCTCCTGCTCTCATCGGCGGCCTGGCCGCCGCACCCCACAGTACCGTCCGGGATCCGATGGTACCTGCACCGTAGCGGCCGACCCATGGCCGATGGCGAGCACCTCGTTGGCACCGTCGCGACCCTTACTCGGCCTGCTAGTTGGACCAATTGTCGTGTCGAGCCTGCGCGCGAGCCCTCCGAGGACATAAGTTTCCTCCCATACCAATAGGGGGATGACGTGTCAGAGACAACCAACCTCACGACCATCAATGCAGCCGAAGCCCAGGAACTCGACCTCACCGCAGACTCCATCGAGCAGACCAGCCACCTGCAGAAGAACTTCGGCCGCAAAGAGATTCTCTTCTTCACGATCTGCACGCTGGTGGGTGTCGACACGATCGGGGTGCTCGCCGCGCTCGGCGCCGAGGCCTTCACCTGGCTCGTGATCCTGGCGATCACCTTCTTCATTCCCAGTGCACTGCTGTTCGCTGAACTCGGCACCGCCTTCCCGCAGGAGGGCGGCCCGTACATCTGGGCCCGTCTCGCCTTCGGACGGCTGACCGCCACGGTCAACAACGTCCTCTACTGGATCACGAACCCGGTGTGGTTCGGCGGCACTCTGGCCACCCTGGCCGTGACGACCGTCTCGGTGTTCTTCCTGGAAGGCCAAGACATGCCGACCTTCTGGTTTTACGTTTTCACCCTCGCCTTTATCTGGATCGGCACCTTGGCCGCCATCCTGTCGTTCAAGGTCGGCAAGTACATCCCGATCGCCGGCGCCTACGCGCGATTCATCCTGTTGGGCTTCTTCACCATCACCACCCTGATCTACGCCGCCAAGAATGGCGTCCAGGGTGTGCACGTCGGCGACTTCGGTGTGACTACGGCGGGATTCTTCGGACTCGCGGGCGTGATCATGTTCGGGTACGTCGGCTTCGAACTGCCCAACACCGCCGGCGATGAGATGAAGAACCCGAAGAAGGATGTGCCCTTCTCGATCTTCCGGTCCGCGGTCGTGGCGATCCTCATGTATGCCATTCCCATCCTGTGCATCATCGTGATACTGCCGTCGGATCAGGTGTCCGGACTCGGTGGCTTCATCGACGCGATGCGCTCGGTCTTCACCGTGTACGGCGGAAGCGTCGGCGACGACGGGGCCGTAACCCTCACCGGCGCCGGAACCATCATCGCCGCGATCGCTGCGATCCTGTTCATCCTGTGCCTGCTGTCCAGTGGCGTCGCCTGGATCATGGGTTCCGACCGCGCCATGGCCGTGTCCGGCTATGACGGCGCCGCTCCCAGGTACCTGGGAGCGATCTCCCCCCGGTACGGCACGCCGGTCCGCGTCAACGTGCTGTCCGGAATCCTGGCCACCGCGGTGGTCGTCGCCGTCCATGAAATCACCGGCGGCAATGCCGCCAAGTATTTCGGTGCCATCCTGGGTATCGCGATCTCCACGACCCTCATCTCCTACATCGCGATCTTCCCCGCGCTGTGGAAGTTGCGGGTGTCCTTCCCCGACCACCCCCGCCCCTACCGAGCGCCGTGGGCGCCCTTTCTGTCGATCCTGCTGACCGCGTGGGTGGTCTTCGCCGCCGTGCAACTGCTGATGCCCGGGTTCGGTGTCGACTGGTTCTCCGACGAGTTCCGGCCGGACGGCTGGGCGGCCGAGGAGCGGGTGAGGTATCTGCTGATCGAGGCCGTGCCGCTGGCGATCTTCATCATCACGGGGGTGATCTTCTACTTCGCCGGGACGAAGGTGCGCGAGGAAAAAGCCGTCGTCGGCTCAGTTCGTTAGTTGCGCAACAAGTTCGGCGGCACTGTCCACCGAATCCAGCAGCGCCCCGACGTGAGCCTTGCTGCCGCGCAGCGGCTCCAGCGTCGGGATCCGGACCAGCGAATCACCGCCGAGGTCGAAGATCACCGAGTCCCAGCTTGCCGCCGCGATATCGGCGCCGAACCGGCGCAGACATTCGCCGCGGAAGTACGCCCGGGTGTCGGTGGGCGGATTGTCAATGGCGTCGAGCACCTGCTGTTCGGTGACGAGCCGCTTCATCGAGCCACGAGCGACCAGCCGGTTATAGAGGCCCTTGTCCAGCCGGACATCGGAGTACTGCAGGTCGACCAGGTGCAGCCGCGGCGCCGACCAGGTGAGGTTCTCCCGTTGCCGGAAACCCTCCAGCAGGCGCAGTTTCGCCGGCCAATCCAGCAACTCCGCACATTCCATGGGATCGCGTTCCAGCAAATCAAGGACGTGTGCCCACGTTTCGACGACGTCGGCCGCCCGCGGATCAGGGTCTCGGCTGTCCAGCAGTGTGGCCACCCGGTCCAGGTAGATCCGCTGCAGAGCCAGCGCGGTGAGTTCACGGCCGTCCGCCAGGGCCACCGTGGCTCGCAGCGACGGATCCCGGCTGACCACGTGAACGGCGTGCACCGGCCGGGCCAGCATCAGATCGCTGAGGTCAACACCTTCTTCGATCAGGTCGAGCACCAGCGAGGTGGTACCGACCTTGAGATAGGTGGATGTCTCGGCCAGGTTGGCGTCACCGATGATCACATGCAGTCGGCGGTATTTGTCGGCGTCGGCGTGCGGCTCATCGCGGGTGTTGATGATCCCGCGCTTGAGTGTGGTCTCCAGGCCCACCTCCACCTCGATGTAGTCGGCCCGCTGTGACAGCTGGAATCCGGGCTCATCTCCGGCCGGTCCGATGCCCACGCGGCCGGAACCCGTGAAGACCTGCCGGGAAACCATGAACGGCGTGAGCCCGGCGATGATGGCCGTGAACGGGGTCTGCCGACTCATCAGATAGTTCTCATGCGTTCCGTAGGACGCGCCCTTGCCGTCCACGTTGTTTTTGTACAGCTGCAACTTGGCCGCGCCGGGAACGCTCGCAACGTGGCGGGCAGCGGCCTCCATCACCCGCTCGCCGGCCTTATCCCAGATCACCGCGTCCATCGGATCGGTCACCTCGGGTGCGGAATACTCCGGGTGGGCGTGGTCGACGTAGAGCCTGGCCCCGTTGGTCAGAATCATGTTGGCCGCGCCGACTTCATCAGCGTCGACCACCGGCACCGGTCCCGAGGTTCGGCTCAGATCGAAACCGCGGGCGTCGCGCAGCGGCGACTCCACCTCGTAATCCCAGCGGGTGCGCTTCGCGCGTGGAATCCCGGCGGCGGCCGCATACGCCAGCACCGCCTGGGTAGAGGTGAGGATCGGATTGGCGGCGGGATCGGACGGCGATGAGATTCCGTACTCGACCTCGGTACCGATGATCCGCTGCATGCGGGACAGCCTAGCCGGGTGCCGATGCGCGCTAGGGTTTCGACTCATGCCGGCCGAATCGGAAGCTGCCGAACGCTGGTTCCTCGCTCGCGGACTACCGGCGGTGCTTCGGCCCGGCGCGCTGCTGCACCGGGTGTGGAGCCGGTCGGCGCCCGCTCTGACAGCGCTGGCGGTGCTCGCGGTCAGCTCGATCACCGTGGTGCAGATCTCCGGAACCCGCGCCATCGACATCTATGGCAGCCTGGATCTTGCCGAAGGATTCGTCCTGGCGATAGTGGCGCTGGTGCTTCCAGCTGCCGCGGTCGCAGGATGGTTTGTGGCGAAGGTCGACTCCACCGTGCGGCGCGTGCTGATCGCCGATCTCGCGGTGGCGGTGATCGCCCTCGGCGCCGTATTCGGCGGACCGAGTGCCCGCATATCGATGAACCTGATCATCTGGGCCGCGGCGATCGGGGCGGTCCTCGTGATCACCGCGACGGGCCTCGGCTCGATTCTGGGCTGGGCAGCCGAGCTGACACTGACCAACCTCTCCTACGCGGCGGGCATGTTCGTCAGGGCGCTGCCGGTCGTTCTGCTGACCATCCTGGTCTTCTTCAACACGTACGTGTGGCTGATGACCTCACTGATCAGCCGCGGCCGCCTGTGGCTGGGCATAGGCTTCCTATTCCTGATAGCCGCGACCTTCCTGGTGTCGGGCACACTGACGGAGGTGCGGCCGCTGCTCTCGGCACCCGCCGCCGTCGCAGGCGACTCCGCCCGCCTGGCCGGAACGCCGTTCGAGGGCGTACCCGACCACCCGGGCACCCGTCGACTCACTCTGGGCGAACGTCTCAACACCGTGTTCGTGGTGGCCGCCTCGCAGGTCACCCACGTGCTCACGGTCGCCTTAATCACCGGCACCGTCTTCTTCGTCCTGGGCCTGATCCTGGTCAGCCCACCCGTTCTGGATGCCTGGACGCGCGGTAACGGACGCCCCGATGGGCAACTTCTCGGCATGACACTGCCGATCCCCGACTCGCTGATTCAGACCACAATGTTGTTGACCGCGATCACGTTCATGTACCTGTCCGCCAAGGCCGTCACCGACACCCAGTACCGCGCACAGTTTCTGGACCCGCTACTCGACGATGTGCGGCTGACGATCGTTGCTCTCAGCCGGTATCGGTCGATGCCTATCGGCCGACCCAAAAACCAAGCAGCAGAGACAATTTCGGCCACGGAGGAACCTGATGGCTGATCAATCCGGCGATGTCTTCGGTCTGCGCTACGGCGAAGTGCTGCTGGTGCGAATGGGTGAGTCCGGCCCCCAAGCGGCTAGAGCTACTGCCCCACTCCTCATCGCGGCTCGTACCTCGCCGCTTGATCGTCGTGCGGCTAGAGATACTGCCCCACTCCTCATCGCGGCTCGTACCTCGCCGCTTGATCGTCGTGCGGCTAGAGATACTGCCCCACTCCTCATCGCGGCTCGTACCTCGCCGCTTGATCGTCGTGCGGCTAGAGATACTGCCCAAGGTTCGACTCGGTGTCGATGGCTCGACTCGTGCTCGAGGTCTTGCCGCTGACCAGGGTCCGGATGTAGACGATCCGCTCCCCCTTCTTGCCCGAGATACGTGCCCAGTCATCGGGATTGGTGGTGTTCGGCAGATCCTCGTTCTCGGAGAACTCGTCGACTATCGAGTCGAGCAGGTGCTGGATGCGTAGACCGTGCTGGCCCGATTCGAGCACCGATTTGATCGCGTACTTCTTGGCCCTGTCGACAACGTTCTGAATCATCGCGCCGGAGTTGAAGTCCTTGAAGTACATCACCTCTTTGTCGCCGTTGGCGTAGGTGACTTCAAGGAAGCGGTTGTCGTCGATCTCGGCGTACATCCGGTCGACGACCTTCTCGATCATCGCCTTGATGCACAACGCCCGATCGCCACCGAACTCCGCGAGATCGTCGGCGTTTACCGGCAGATTCACCGTCAGGTACTTGCTGAAGATGTCCTGCGCCGCTTCGGCATCGGGACGTTCGATCTTGATCTTGACGTCAAGGCGGCCCGGCCGCAGGATCGCGGGGTCGATCATGTCCTCGCGGTTGGAGGCGCCGATGACGATGACGTTTTCCAAGCCCTCGACACCGTCGATCTCGCTGAGCAACTGCGGCACGATCGTGGTCTCGACATCGGAGCTGACACCGGTGCCGCGGGTGCGGAAGATGGAGTCCATCTCGTCGAAGAACACGATCACCGGGGTGCCCTCCGAGGCCTTCTCCCGGGCCCGCTGGAAAATCAACCGGATGTGGCGCTCGGTCTCGCCGACGAACTTGTTCAGCAGTTCGGGGCCCTTGATGTTGAGGAAGTAGGACTTCGCCTCACGGGCGTCCTCTCCGCGCACCTCGGCCATCTTCTTGGCCAGCGAGTTGGCGACCGCCTTGGCGATCAACGTCTTGCCGCAACCGGGCGGGCCGTAGAGCAACACTCCCTTCGGCGGACGCAGCGAGTACTCCCGATAGAGATCCTTGTGCAGGAAAGGCAGTTCGACCGCATCGCGGATCTGCTCGATCTGTCGGGTCAGGCCGCCGATATCGCCGTAGTCAACGTCCGGCACCTCCTCCAGAACGAGGTCCTCCACCTCGGCCTTGGGAATGCGCTCGAAGGCATAACCCGCCTTGGAGTCGACCAGTAGCGAATCCCCCGGCCGCAGCTTGCGCGGCTTGTGCTCGTCGTCGAGGGCGTCAGCCACCTCGGGCGCCATAATCTCGGCCGCCACCAGTGGCTCGGCCAGCCAGACGATCCGCTCCTCATCGGCGTGGCCGATGACCAGCGCGCGGTGCCCGTCGGCAAGCACCTCGCGCAGGGTGCTGATCTCGCCGACGGCTTCGAAGTCGCCGGCCTCCACCACGGTCAGGGCCTCGTTGAGGCGGACGGTCTGGCCCTTCTTCATCGCCTTGGTCTCGATATTGGGCGAACAGGTCAGCCGCATCTTGCGTCCGGAGGTGAAGACGTCGACGGTGTCATCGTCATGGGCACCCAGGAGCACGCCGTACCCACTGGGCGGCTGGCCCAGACGGTCGACTTCCTCACGCAGCACCAGCAGTTGCTGGCGGGCTTCCTTGAGGGTGTCCATCAGCTTGGCGTTTCGGGCGGCCAGCGAGTCGACCCGGGCCTCAAGCAACTCCACGTCGCGGCCGGTGGGCTGGTTTCCACCAGCATTCTGCAATTGCTCGCGCAGGATCGACGTCTCCCTGCGAAGGAGCTCCAACTCGGCAGCGTCTTCGCTTTCTTCGTTGAAATCCCCGGGGCGATGCGACTCGCTCATAAAACCGGCTCCTTACCCCGCGCTGCACCGAAGTTGGTGATGTGGATCCCTGTTAACGCTACCGGCGATTAGACCATCATGGGCGCTGCGACGATGTCGACACCCTGACATCACTGTTAACCTGAAAACCGGTTCGACTCGACCGAAAGGACTGCCGTGACCCAGAAACTGCTGGCCACGTGCCTGGCGGCTGCTGCGATCGCAGGTGGCGCCGCCGGCGGCACAGCCGTGGTCGAGGTAATAACGCCGATGGTGTCCCCGGCGGTTCGGCCCGTGGTTCTCGCGGCTCCGCTACCACTGGACCCCGCTGCCGATGCGCCGACGGCCGACCAACTCAACGCCGTCCTCTACGGCCTGGCCGACCCAGCCGTGTCGTTCAGCGCCAAGAGCTATCTGGTCGAAGGTGGCATCGGCCGGGTCGAGGCCCGCGCCGGCGACGGCTTGATGAAAAACGCGCAGGCCAAGGGCCAACTTCCGTTGAGCTTCGCAATAGCCAACATCACCCCGGTCGCTGCCGGTGCGGCGAGTGCCGTCGTCACCGCGACCGGACCCGCCATGGCTGGAATCACCCAGACCATCGTCTTCGTCAACCAGGGCGGCTGGAAGCTGTCACGTGCCTCAGCCGGTTTGGTGCTGAGCATGTTCAACGGCTGAGCCGGCACCTGTGGGATGCGTCACGCTACCCGCCGTTGATCTGACCCGGCGATGACCGACAACGGCATGTGGATCGGCTGGCTGGAATTCGACATCCTGCTCGGCGACGTTCATTCGCTGAAGGAGAAGCGGTCGGTCGTGCGGCCGATCGTGGCGGAGTTGCAGCGCAGGTTCAGTGTGTCCGCGGCCCAGACCGGCACGCTGGATCTGCACCGCCGGGCCGGCATTGGCGTTGCGGTGGTGGCTGGCGACCGAGCACATGTGGTGGAGGTGCTCGACGCCGCCGAGCGACTGGTTGCAGGCCGTCCGGAGATCGAATTGCTCTCGGCGCGAAGAGATTTGCGCCGTAGCGACGACTAGGCCGTGCCGCGACCCTTCTTACGATGCGGCGTCGGTGTGACGGTTCCGGGCGCCAGTCGGCGCGCTGAGATCAGAAACGCGGTGTGTCCGCGCATGGTGTGCTCCGGGCGCACGGCGAGGCCGACGACATTCCAGCCGCGCTGCAGGCTCTCCCATGACCGCGGCTCGGTCCAGCACTGCCGCTCGCGCAACGCCTCGACCGTCCTGGACAGCTGTGTGACGGTGGCGACGTAGATGATCAGTACCCCGCCCGGCACGAGCATCCGCCCAACAGCGTCCAGCACATCCCAGGGTGCGAGCATGTCGAGCACCGCGCGGTCCACCGAGGCATCGGCCAGGTCGGAGTCGACCACATCGGAGATGATCAGCCGCCAGTTGGCCGGCTCGGCACCGAAGAATGTCGCGATATTGCGCCGGGCATGGTCGGCATGATCGTCGCGCACCTCATAGGAGACCACCATGCCGTCCGGTCCGACGGCGCGCAGCAGCGAACAGGTCATCGCCCCGGATCCGGCACCGGCCTCCAGCACCGTGGCGCCGGGGAAGATATCGCCCTCGTGGATGATCTGTGCGGCATCCTTGGGGTAGATCACCTGCGCGCCGCGCGGCATGGACATGACGTAATCGACCAGCAGCGGACGGAGCACCAGGAACGCGTCGCCGCCCGAGGACTTGATCACGCTGCCCTCCGGCTGCCCGATCACATCGTCGTGCGCGACGATTCCGCGGTGGGTGTGGAACTCGGCTCCGGTGGTCAGGATCATCGTGTAGTGCCGACCCTTAGGGTCGGTCAGTTGAACCCGGTCGCCGACGGCGAACGGCCCGGTCCTGCGCGGGGCGTCGTCGGTCACAGCACGTCAGCCTGCCACAACCACACTGCCGCGGTTGCCCCGGTCAGCGCAGTCCTATGCTCACAGAACTCGCAACTCAACCGTTCGGTGAAACCTGATGAAGATGAATGCCGCCGTCCTGTGGAACTACGAACAGGACTGGAGCGTCGAGGAAGTCGATCTCGATCCGCCGCAGGCGGGCGAGGTTCTGGTGTCCTTCGAGGCCACCGGACTGTGCCACTCCGATCACCATATCCGCACCGGCGATCTGCCCGCCCCGGTGCCGATCATCGGCGGCCATGAGGGCGCCGGCGTCGTTGTGGAGGTCGGCCTCGGCGTTCGCGAATTGAAAACCGGCGACCATGTGGTGGCCGCCTTCCTGCCGGCGTGTGGTCGCTGCCGCTGGTGTGCAACCGGACGGTCGAACCTCTGCGATATGGGCGCCAACAGTCTCGTCGGACTGCAACCCGACGGCACGTTCCGTCGCCATGCCCGCGGGCAGGATGTTTACGCCGCCATCGGCCTCGGCACCTTCGCGCCCTACGGCACCGTGCCGGAGGCGTCGATGATCAAGATCGACGACGACATTCCCCTGGCGCAGGCCTGCCTGCTGGGGTGCGGTGTCACCACCGGTTGGGGGTCAGCGGTCAACACCGCCGACGTGCGCCCCGGTGACACCGTGGTGGTGATCGGCTGTGGCGGGATCGGCAGCGGTGCCATCCAGGGAGCGCGCCTGGCCGGCGCGGAGAAGATCGTCGTCGTCGACATCGTGGAAGCCAAGCGGGACAAGGCTTTTGTGTTCGGCGCCACCCACTTCGCCACCTCGATGGCCGAGGCCACCGCACTGGTGGGTGAACTGACCCGAGGCGTGATGGCCGACTCGGCAATCCTGACCGTCGGTCTGATCGAGGGGCCGATTATCAACGAGGCGTTCGACATCGTGTCCAAGGGCGGCGCCGTGGTGCTGACCGCACTGGCCCCCGTCGCCGATGTCACACCCACACTGCCGACCGCGATGATCACGCTGTTCCAGAAGCGGTTACTGGGCAGCCTGTACGGCGAGGCAAACCCGCGCGCCGACATACCACGGCTACTCAGTTTGTACCGGGAAGGCAAGCTGCTGCTCGACGAGACCATCACCGCCGAGTACAAGCTGGACGAGATCAACGAGGCCTACGACGATATGCTCGCCGGCCGCAATATCCGTGGCGTGGTTATCCACGCGCACTGATCGTTCTACAGTGCGCTGGTGGCGTAGGCGACCGCAACACCGGCGATCACGGCGACGACGTCCTCGCCTAACGCGACCGGCCGGTCCCGCCCCTCGTTGGCGGCGACCAGGGCGGTGCGTGTCGCGTAGCCACCGAGGGTGCCCAGCACCGCGCCGATCATGCCCGCACCCAGGCTGCCCCAGCGGTATCCCCACGCCGTTCCGAGCACCGCACCCGCAAAGGCACCGGTGGCGATCCGCACCAGGAACTGCGGCGCACTCTTGCGGCTCGGCAGGGTGGGCATCTTGTCGCTGACGAGTTCGGCGACCGCCAGCACCGTCAGAACCGCCACGGTGGCCCAGTGGCCCATCCACGACGCCCACGTCCCGGACAGGTTGATCCAGTGCAGGAAGGCGGCCCAGGCAAGGACGGCGGGGGCGGTGAAGGCCCGCAGACCGGCGACCACGCCGATCAACAGGGCCAGCAGCAATACCAGCGCATGCGTCATGACCGGGACGCTAGCACGACTAGAACCGGCAGAACCTGACGTCGGAGGCGAGGATCGCCTTGGCGCCGATCGCCGCGATCCGGTCCATGATCGTGTTGACCTCCCGGCGCGGCACCAGGGCGCGCACCGCCACCCAGTCGGGGTCGGCCAGTGGCGCGATGGTGGGTGACTCCAGACCCGGGGTGATGGCGGTGGCCTGCTCGAGCACCGCACGCGGGCAGTCGTAATCGAGCATCAGGTACTGCTGGCCGAACACCACGCCCTGCACCCGGGCCGCGAGTTGATCGCGTGCTGCACGGTTCTCCTCGGCATCGGCGCGTTCGATCAGCACCGCCTCGGAATCCACCAGCGGCTCACCGAAGGCGACGAGATCGTGCAGGCTCAGGGTGCGCCCGGAGCCCACGACATCAGCGATTGCGTCAGCCACCCCGAGTTGCACCGAGATCTCGACGGCACCGTCGAGCCGGATCACGGTGGCCTCGATTCCCTTGGCCGCCAGGTCTTTTCGAACTAGATTCGGGTATGCGGTCGCGATACGTTTTCCGGCCAGATCCGCCACCGTCCACGACTTCCCGACGGGCGCGGCGTAGCGGAAACTCGACGAGCCGAAGCCCAGTGCAAGACGCTCAACCACCGGCGCATCGGATTCGGCCGCCAGATCGCGGCCGGTGATCCCGAAGTCCAGTTCGCCGGACCCGACGTAGATCGCGATGTCCTTGGGGCGCAGGAAGAAGAACTCCACGCCATTGGCCCGGTCGATAACGGTCAGATCCTTGGGATCGGTGCGACGCCGGTAGCCGGCTTCGGACAGGATCTCGGCGGCCGATTCGGACAGTGCCCCCTTGTTGGGCACAGCAACACGCAACATGGTGGGCCCTACAGCTTCCGGTAGACGTCATCGAGGCCGAGCCCGCGGGCGATCATCAGCACCTGGGTCCAGTACAGCAACTGGCTGATCTCGGTTGCCAGCGCCTCATCGGATTCGTGCTCGGCGGCCAGCCACACCTCGCCGGCCTCCTCGAGGATCTTCTTGCCGAGATTGTGAACGCCGCCGTCGAGAGCGGCGACGGTGGCGCTGCCGGCCGGCCGGGTGCGGGCACGTTCACCGAGTTCAGCGAACAGTTCCTCGAAAGTCTTCACGGCCGGATTGTTCCACGCCCGACCAGCCGCGGTCACGGCGGTTTCCGCCGGGCTACCGCGTCCGCCTGTCGATCAGGCGGTGGTCGGCCTCTTCTCCGCGACCTCACCCTGCATATCTTCCAGCGCCACACCCTTCGTCTCGCGCACCCAGGTCCACACGAAGAGGAACGACAGGATGGCGCACAGCGCGTAGAAGCCATAGGCCAATCCGAGGCTGTTCCGCAGTTGCGGGAAGCTGACGGTAATCAGCCAGTTGGCTGCCCACTGAGCCGCGGCGGCCAGGCCTAGCGCAGCGGCCCGGATGCGGTTGGGGAACATCTCGCCGAGCAGCACCCACACCACCGGGCCCCAGGACATACCGAAGGCCACCACGAATAGGTTCGCCGCAATCAGGGCGATCGGGCCCTCCGCGCCACTGAGTTGCGGGGTGCCGCCGACCTGTGGCGCGGTGCCGAAAATGAATGCCATCGTCGCCAGTGTGATCGCCATTCCCGCCGACCCGATCAGCAGAAGTGGTTTGCGGCCGATCTTGTCGATGAGACCGATCGCCACCAACGTGGTCGCAATATTGACGATCGAGGTGATCACCGTGATCACGAAGGATTGGCTCTCGTCGAAGCCGACCGCCTCCCACAGCACGTTGGAGTAGTAGAAGATCACGTTGATGCCCACAAACTGCTGGAAGACCGACAATCCCAGGCCAACCCACACGATGCCGTAAACGCCACCGCCCGGCTTGCGAAGATCACGCCACGACGGCTTAGCCTCGCCCACCAGCGTGCTCTCGATCCGGTCGATCGTGATGTCGAGGTTTTTCTCCCCCAACAGCATGGTGAGTACCTTGCGGGCCTCCGGAATCCGATGGCGGGCAACAAGATAGCGGGGCGACTCTGGAATCGTAAACGTCAGCGCGCCGTAAATCACCGCGGGAATCGCCATCATCAGGAACATCCACCGCCACGCCTCAAGGCCCAGCCACAGTTCCTTGCTGGCGCCACCGGCCAAGTGCGCAAGCAGGTAATCGATTGCCAGAGACACGAAAATACCCGTGACAATTGCCAACTGCTGCAGAGAGCCGAGACGGCCCCTGATGCGAGCCGGGGAGGTTTCGGCGATGTACGCCGGTGCGATCACCGATGCGATGCCGACGCCGACGCCACCGATAACTCGGAACAACACGATGATCCAGACACTGCCCGCCAGGGCGGTGCCAATGGCGCTGATGAAGAAGAGCACTGCGGCGATCTTCATCACCGAAATTCGACCAATGCGATCGGCCAACCGACCGGCCGTCATCGCACCGGCGGCAGCGCCCAGGAGTGCCGACGCAACGGCAAGACCCAGGGTCAGACTGTCGACCCGGAAATGGTCTTCGATCGACTTCACCGCACCGTTGATCACCGCGCTGTCATAGCCGAACAACAAACCTCCGAGTGCGGCGACCGAGGCGATCCGAATCACACCGCGGCCGGAACCGGTGTCTTCGTCGTCGAAAATCGACGGCGTATCGCTGGTTGGGCCCTGACCGGACATAAGCAGTCCCTTTCCGCAAATTAGCCGAAACGTGTGGAAATACGATTACACAGTGACCATCAACGCGGTGTGGATCTCCCGCAATCGAATGACGTTCAGACCGCGCAGCGACGTCACATGGCGCCTTCGGGGGCTGCCAGGCACGTCAACATCGTTGGGTACCACCAGCACCGGACACCCGGCGTCCTCGGCTGACGCCGCCCCGGTGACCGAGTCCTCAATGGCCAGACACTGTGCCGGTTCGAAGCCCAGCAGCGTGGCGGCACGGAGGTAGGGATCCGGCGCCGGCTTAGCGCGCACCACCTCGTCACCGCACACACTGGCGGCGAAGTAGTGCCGACCGATGCTGTCCAGAGCCCGCTCGGTGAGCGCCCTCCGGGTATTGGTCACCAGTGCCATCGGCACGTCCTCGTCAGCCAGGGTGTCGAGTAGTTCGCGCGCGCCGTCGCACCACGGCAGTCCACCGTCGAAGAGATCCCCGGTGTAATCGTGTAGCCAGTCGGAGTGAGCCGCCATCTCGTCGGGATCGGGGTCCAGACCCAGATCGGTGTAGACCATCTGCATCAGGCTCTCGGCGGAACCGCCGACGGTGGCCTCTCGCATAGCCGGAGTCAGCTCACCCCCGAGCCTCGAGTAGAGCACGTGCAGCGCCGCTTCCCAGAGTTTCTCGGAATCGACCAGCGTGCCGTCCATGTCGAAGAGCACCGCACGCATGGTGGTGATTGTGTCACCCAAATTTGTCAGACCGAAGTGCAATGCTTATTCCATGTCCTCGATCGCTACGTCAACCGACGTCGACGCCCCACCGTCAACCGACGTCGACGTGACTCCCGGTGAACGGCTCGGCGTTCTCTTCGAGCAGCTTTCGGAGTTGACCGGTCAGCGCAACGCAATCGATGGGCGCATTGTCGACATCGTTGCCGAGATCGATAGTGCCGGACTGTGGGGCGCTACCGGGGCTCGATCGGTCACCGCCCTCGTGGCCTGGAAGACCGGCACCTCGCGCGGCAATGCCGCTGCCATTGCGAGCGTGGCCCACCGGCTGGAAGCGTTTCCCCGCTGCGCCCAGGGCATGCGCGAGGGCCGACTGTCGTTGGACCAGGTCGGGGTGATCGCCGCACGCGCGGGTGACGGGTCCGATGCGCACTACGCACAACTGGCCGAGGTCGCCACGGTCAGCCAACTCTGTACCGCGATCAAGCTGGAACCGCGCCCAGATCCCGGCCCGCGGCCCGATCCGCAACCCGCGATCACGAAGACCAGCGATGGCGCGTTCGACTTCTGGCGCATCACCCTGCCGCACGTCGAATCGGCAACATTCGAAGCCGCCCTCCAATCCCACCGCGACGCGCTGATCGCCGAGTGGAAACACGACCGGGACGGCAGCAGCGCGGCATCTGCTCAGCAGCCCCCGATGCCTAACACCATCGACGCATTCATGCGACTGGTGGAGACCGGATGGGATGGCGAGGTTCAACGCCGGCCCCATGGACAGCGCACCAACGTGGTGGTGCACCTCGATGTCGACCGCAAGATCGGCGCACTGCACCTCGGCCCACTGCTGCCCGAGTCTGAGCGGCAGTATCTGACCTGCGATGCCACCTGTGAAGTGTGGTTCACCCGCGACGGCGAAGTGATCGGCTCCGGTCGAACCACCCGCACGATCAGTCGTCGTCTGCGCCGTGTGCTCGAGCACCGAAACCCCACCTGCGCCGTCCCCGGCTGCGGAGCCACCCGCGGTCTGCACGCACATCACATCCAGCACTGGGAAGACGGTGGCGAGACCGAGTTGAACAACCTGGTGCTGCTCTGCCCCTACCATCACCGGTTGCATCATCGAGGCGTCATCACGATCACCGGGCCCGCCGGTCGCCTCGTGGTAACCGACAGCGACGGCGACGAACTGAGCCCCGGATCACTGGCCCGCCCGCCCAGTGGTCCACTGCCAACCGTCGCGCCCTGCCTCGGCCCGACGGGCGAGCGGGCCGACTGGTGGTGGTACGACCCCTTTCAACCGCAAGCCCCGCCCGAAACTAACTGATCAACTTGCGGAGCTGGCGGCCGGAGACCGCGGACGGCCTCAATCTTGGGGGTCTCAATCCTCCGGGTTGTAGCCGAGGTTGGGGCCGAGCCAGCGCTCGGCTTCGGCCAGTGTCCAGCCCTTGCGTTTCGCGTAGTCGGCCACCTGGTCCTGGGCCAGCCGACCGACCACGAAGTACTGCGACTGCGGATGCGAGAAGTACCAGCCGCTGACGGCGGCGCCGGGCCACATCGCCATCGACTCGGTCAGCTCAATGCCGGTCCGCGCGCTTACGTCCATCAAGTCCCAGATCGTTGTCTTCTCGGTGTGCTCCGGGCAGGCCGGATAGCCGGGCGCGGGGCGGATACCGACATACTTCTCACCGATGAGGGCCTCGTTGTCCAACTGCTCGTCGGGCTGGAATCCCCAGAACTCCTTACGGACCCGTTGGTGCATCCGTTCGGCGAACGCCTCTGCCAGCCGGTCGGCGAGTGATTCCAGCAGGATCGCGCTGTAGTCGTCATTGGCAGCCTTGAACTCATCGATCTTGACGTGGCTACCAAGCCCCGTGGTGACGGCGAAGGCGCCGACGTAGTCCGGCAGACCTGTGTCCTTGGGTGCGATGAAATCGCCCAGGCTCCGGTTCGGGATGCCGTCACGGTGCTCACCCTGCTGACGCAGGTTATGCAACGTAGTGATCACCTCGGTACGGGTCTCGTCGGTGTAGACCTCGATATCTTCGACACCCGAGCCGACCGCGTTCGCCGGGAAGAACCCGATCACCCCGTTGGCGGTCAGCCAGTTCTCCTTGATCAGGGTGTCCAGCATCGCCTGGGCGTCGTCGTAGAGCTTGCGGGCCGTATCGCCCGACACCGGGTTGTTAAGGATGTCGGGGAAGCGGCCCTTCATCTCCCAGGCGTTGAAGAACGGTTGCCAGTCGATGTATTCCCGCAATTCGGCGAGGTCATAGTCGGCGAACTCCCGCACGCCGAGGCCCTGTGCAGGCACCGGCGGGGTGTAGCCGTCCCACTCGATGGGCGTGCGGTTCGCGCGGGCCTTCTGCAGCGTCAGCATCGGCCGCTCGTTCTTCTGCGCATGCCGTTCGCGCAGGGAGGCGTAATCCTCTTCGGTGGCCTGCAGCAATGCCGGACGCTGTTTGTCGTCAAGAAGCGCCGCAGCCACCGGCACCGACCGGGAGGCGTCCTTGACCCACACCACCGGGCCGGAACGGCGCGGCGATATCTTCACGGCCGTGTGGGCGCGCGAGGTGGTCGCGCCCCCGATCAGCAGCGGGATCTGCAGTCCCTGACGTTCCATCTCGACCGCGAAGTTGACCATCTCGTCCAGGGACGGGGTGATCAGACCGGAGAGCCCGATGATGTCAGCATCGTGCTCTTTGGCAGCGTCGATAATCTTCTGCGCGGGCACCATCACACCGAGGTCGATCACTTCAAAGTTGTTGCACTGCAGCACAACTCCGACGATGTTTTTCCCGATGTCGTGGACGTCACCCTTGACCGTCGCCATGATGATCGTGCCGTTGGTGTCCTTGACCGCGGCGCGCCCATCCCCCGTCGCTTCGCTCGCCCCAGCACCGGACGCCGTTTTCTCCGCCTCGATGTAGGGCAGGAGATAGGCAACAGCCTTCTTCATCACCCGGGCCGACTTCACCACCTGGGGCAGGAACATCTTGCCGGCGCCGAAGAGGTCACCGACCACGTTCATACCATCCATCAGCGGTCCCTCGATCACCTCGATCGGGCGCCCGCCCGCGGCGGCGATCTCGGCCCGCAATTCCTCGGTGTCGGCGTCGACGTTGGCGTCGATACCTTTGACCAGGGCGTGGGTGATCCGCTCTCGGACCGGCAGGCTGCGCCACTCCGCTGCCACCGGATCGTCAGCTTTCTCCGAACTGTTGAACCGTTCGGCGATCTCCAGCAGTCGCTCGGCCGCGTCCTCGCGACGGTTCAGGACGACGTCTTCAATCCGGCCCCGCAGTTCGGGGTCGATCGTGTCGTAAGGCACCAGGGCGCCGGCGTTGACGATGCCCATGTCCAGGCCGGCCCTGATGGCATGGAAGAGGAACACCGCGTGAATCGCCTCGCGGACCGGGTTGTTGCCCCGAAACGAGAACGACACGTTCGAGATGCCGCCGGAGATATGCACGCCGGGAAGGTTCGCCTTGATCCAGGCGCAGGCATCGATGAAGTCGATCCCGTAGGCCGCGTGCTCCTCGATACCGGTCGCCAGCGCGAAGCAGTTCGGGTCAAAGATAATGTCCTCGGCCGGGAAGCCGACTTCGTCGGTCAGGATCCGGTAGGCACGGCCGAAGATCTCCTGGCGACGCTCCAGATTGTCGGCCTGACCCTGCTCGTCGAAGGCCATTACGACGACCGCGGCACCGTACTTGCGGCACAGCCGTGCCTCGCGGACGAACTTCTCTTCGCCCTCCTTCATGGAGATCGAGTTGACGATGGGCTTGCCCTGCACGTTCTTCAGGCCCGTCTCCATAACCTCCCACTTGGAGGAGTCGATCATCACCGGAACGCGACTGATGTCGGGTTCGGCTGCGATCAGCTTGGTGAAGCGGTCCATCGCGGCGACGCCGTCGATCATGCCCTCGTCCATGTTGATATCGATGATCTGCGCGCCGACTTCGACCTGTTGCAGAGCGACCGACAGCGCTGTGTCGTAGTCCCCGGCTTTGATCAGGTTGCGGAACCGCGCGGAGCCGGTGATGTTGGTGCGCTCACCGATGTTCACGAAGAGCGAGTCATCGGTGATGTTGAGCGGCTCCAAGCCCGAGAGCCGGGTGGCGACGGCAATGCGCGGCACTTCCCTCGGTCGCACGCCCTCGACAACGCGCGCGATCTCGGCGATATGCGACGGCGCTGTTCCGCAACAACCGCCGACCAGGTTGACCAGGCCGGCCTCAGCGAACTCGGCGAGGTAGCCGGCCTGATGCTCCGGCGACTCGTCGTATTCGCCAAAGGCGTTGGGCAGGCCGGCGTTGGGGTAACAGGAGACGAAAGTGTCGGCGATCCGCGCCAGCTCGGCGATGTAGGGCCTCATCTCGGGCGCGCCGAGAGCGCAGTTGAGGCCGACGGCGATTGGACGGGAGTGCCTGATCGAGTTCCAGAATGCTTCGGTGACCTGCCCGGACAACGTCCGCCCGGAGGCATCGGTGATGGTGCCCGAGATGATCACCGGCCACCGGCGTCCGCGTTCCTCGAACAGCGTCTCGACGGCGAACACCGCTGCCTTGGCGTTCAGTGAATCGAAGATCGTCTCGATGATCAGCAGATCGGAACCACCGTCCACGAGGCCGTTCGCAGCTTCGAGATAGGCGGCCACCAGTTGGTCGTAGGAGACGTTGCGGGCACCGGGGTCGTTGACGTCCGGCGAGATCGACGCGGTCCTCGTCGTCGGCCCGATGGCGCCGGCGACATAGCGGGGCTTGGCACCAGTGCTGAACTCGTCGCAGACCGCCCGCGCCAGTGCGGCACCGGCGTAGTTCAACTCGTAAGCCAACTCGTGCATGTCGTAGTCGGCAAGCGAGACCGAGTTGGAGTTGAACGTGTTCGTCTCCAGGATGTCCGCACCGGACTCGAGGTATTCGCGGTGAATTGTCGCGATGATGTCCGGTTGCGTCAACGTGAGCAGATCGTTGTTGCCCTGAAGAGCCGTCGGCCATTCCGCGAACCGCTCGCCGCGATAACCGGCCTCATCCGGCCGGTCCCGCTGGATCGCCGTGCCCATCGCGCCGTCGATCACCATGATCCGCCGGCGCAGAGTCGCCGTCAGCTCAACGGTGCAGTCGGGGCGGATATCTGCCTCACGGCGGATGTCTTCTGGGGCGCGCAAACTGATTCCTTCCTCAGCGGAAGGCGTCCTTAACTCTGCCGAGCGTGGCGGATTCCGGGAAACCCGGACCCGTTGCAACGCCTCTCGACCGATTAAGTCTACGACGTCACCCGGATTGACGTCTCCCCAGTCGCCATGAATCGCGTCACGGCATTGGGGTGGGTAAATCACCTGCGATGGCGCCGCGGCCGGTCCACTTGCGGCTCGCAGCAGACCAGCAGGGCTTACGCTGGGCGGGTGACGTCGTGGAACTGGGCCAGTGGTGGCAGTGGCGGTCAAGGCCCCAACCTGCCCGACCTCCACAACACCGTGATCATCGCGGCGTTCGAGGGCTGGAATGACGCCGGCGACGCCGCCAGCGACGCATTGGAGCACCTCGACGCGATCTGGGAGGCGCTGCCGCTGATCGAGATCGATGACGAGTCCTACTACGACTACCAGGTCAATCGCCCGGTGATCCGGCAGGTCGACGGCGTTACCCGGGAACTGGTGTGGCCATCGATGCAGATCTCGCACTGCCGCCCACCGGGGTCGGATCGCGACATCGTGCTGATGCACGGCGTCGAGCCGAATATGCGTTGGCGGAGCTTCTGCGCCGAACTGCTGGCGATCGCCGACAAACTCAACGTCGACACCGTGGTGATCCTGGGCGCGCTGCTGGCCGACACCCCGCACACCCGCCCGGTGCCGGTCTCCGGAGCGGCATACTCACCGGAGTCGGCAAAGTTCTTCGGCCTCGAGGAGTCCCGTTATGAGGGCCCTACCGGTATCGCCGGGGTCTTTCAGGACGCCTGCGTGGCTGCCGGCATTCCGGCGGTGACGTTCTGGGCCGCGGTACCGCACTACGTTTCGCAGCCGCCCAACCCCAAGGCCACCGTGGCACTGCTACGCCGAGTCGAGGAGGTTCTGGACATCGAGGTTCCGCTTGCCGACCTACCCACCCAGGCCGAGGAATGGGAAGAGGCCGTCACCGAGATGACTGCCGACGACGACGAGATCGCCGAGTACGTGGCCAGCCTCGAGGAGCGTGGCGACGCCGAGGTCGACGTCAACGAGGCGATGTCCAAAGTGGATGGTGACACCCTCGCCGCGGAGTTCGAGCGTTACCTGCGCCGACGCGGCCGGTAGGCCGGCCAACCCGTCTTTGCGTCAGCCCTAGACTGCGGGTTATCCTGCCAACCGGTTGGTGGCCCGTGCATGGGAGCCGTGCACGAGGCGCTGTCGGCGATACCGCGTCACAATCGAATCGAGGACACATGAGACTTGCACTGAGCGACGCCGACACGGCTTTCCGCGATGAGTTGCGCGAATTCTTCACCACGCAGATCCCGGCCGAGATTCGCGAGCGGTCACGCAGCGAGGGCGCGGGTTACCGCGAGGACCTGATCACCACCCAGCGCATCCTGAACAAAGCCGGACTGGCGGTACCGAACTGGCCGGTGGAGTGGGGCGGCAAGGATTGGACGCCGCTGCAACACCAGATCTGGGCCGACGAGATGCAACTGGCCAGCGTGCCCCAACCACTGACGTTCAACACCGGCATGGTGGGCCCGGTCATCGCAGCGTTCGGCTCCCAGGAGGTCAAGGAGCGCTTCCTGCCCGCGACGGCCAACCTCGACATCTGGTGGTGCCAGGGCTTTTCCGAACCCGAGGCCGGGTCCGACCTCGCCTCACTGCGAACCACCGCGGTGCGCGACGGAGACCACTACGTCATCAACGGCCAGAAGACGTGGACGACGCTGGGGCAGTTCGCAGACTGGATCTTCCTGCTGGTGCGAACCGATCCGGATGCACCGAAGAAGCAGGCCGGCATTTCGTTCATCCTGGTCGAGATGAACACGCCAGGCATCACACTGCGACCGATCAAGCTCATCGACGGCAGCTACGAGGTCAACGAGGTGTTCTTCGAGGACGTGCGGGTCCCGGCCAATCAGCTTGTCGGCGAAGAGAATGCCGGCTGGAGTTACGCCAAGTTCCTGCTGTCCAACGAGCGCACCGGCATCGCCCGGATCGGCACCACCAAGGTGTGGCTCGCCGAGGTCAAAGAGCTTGCCGCCAAGACCCCGGTGGGTAGCGCCAGCCTGCTCGACGATCCGCTGTTCGCGAGCCGCGTCGCCGAGGTGGAGGGCGAGGTGCTGGCTCTCGAGCTCACCCAGATGAGGGTCAGCGGTGACGAGGCCAGTGGTAAACCGAATCCGGCGTCGTCGATTTTGAAACTTCGCGGCAGCCAGTTGCAGCAGGCCGTGACCGAACTGCTGGTCGAGGTCGCCGGTCCGGATGTGCTCGCAGTGAATGCCGGAGAACACAATGCCGCGGCGAAGTACCTCAACTTCCGCAAGACCTCAATTTACGGCGGTAGCAACGAGGTTCAGCGGAGCATCATCTCCGCGACAATCCTGGGCCTCTAGAGAAATATCGGGACACGACGATGAACTTTGATCTGACCGACGAGCAGCAGATGCTGTCCGACACCGCTCGTGAGATGTTCTCTCGTACGTACGACACCGAGAGCCGCAACAAGGTCGTCGACTCCGAACTTGGTTGGAGCCGCGAGGTCTGGCAGCAGTTGGCCGAAATCGGCATCCTCGGCCTTGGCTTGGAGCCCGAGGAGTCCGGTCCGATCGAGGTCATGGTGGTGATGACCGAAGTCGGTCGGCGCCTCGCGCCTGAGCCCGTCGCGGCGGCGGCGCTGATCCCCGGCGCGGTGATCGCTGCCCACGGATCCGCGCAGCAGCGCGAACTACTCGATGATGTGGCATCCGGCGAGCGGCTGCTGGCTTTCGCCCATACCGAGCACGGCAGGCGTGGGCTGGCCGAATTGGCCACGCGTGCAAGCCAACAGGGTGACACCTGGACGCTGACCGGCCGCAAGAGCCCGGTCCTCGCCGGAGACAGCGCAGACGTCTTCGTCGTCAGCGCCGCACTACCCGGTGGTGGCTCCGGACTGTTTCTCGTCGACGGCGCCACGACAACCCGGCATCCGTTCCGGACCTTCGACGGCAACCGCGGCGCCGATGTGGAGTTCGACAACGCCGCGGCTCAGCCACTCGGCGCCGGCGGGGATGTGACCGAGCACATCGAGGCCGCGGTTTTCCGTTTCCAGTCAGCCCTGTGCGCCGAGGCGGTCGGGGCGATGGAAGAGTCGCTGCGACTCACCACCGACTACCTCAAGGCCCGCAAGCAGTTCGGCGTGCCCCTCAAGACGTTTCAGACGCTGACCCAGCGCGCCGCCGACATGTACGTATCTCTGGAGTTGGCTCGCAGCATGAACTTCTATGCCGCTATGTGCGTCGCCGACGGGCGCTTCGACCCGCTGGTGGCGGCCCGGGCCAAGCTGCAGATCGGTAAGTCCGGTCGGCACATCGCCCAGGAGTCGATCCAGTTGCACGGCGGCATCGGCGTCACCGCCGAGTACCCGATCGCGCACTACGCCGCACGACTGACCGCCATCGACCAAACCCTCGGCTCTTCCACCGATCAACTGCGCTACCTCAGCGGCCAGGTGGGCCAGTACGGGGTTGCTGTCCTCTAGGGCATCAGCTCACCCTGACCGGTTTAGGCGCCTTCCACTGGCCGTCCAAGGCCTCGGGTTTGGGTGAGTAGAGGCGCATATAGAGCGTGAACGGCCCGGCCGGTGACGGCAGCCAGTTGGGCTCCTTCTCCGGTCCGGGCGAGCTGTTCTGAATGTAAATCGTCAGCCCGCCGTCTGGGTCTTTGGCCAGGTTGGGCAGCATGGGCGAGTTGATGAGATAGCGGTTGATCGGGTTGTCGACCAGCAGGCTCTCGGGAAGCTTGTACATCGTGACCGACCAAAACGCGTTGACCGGTGGCAGTTGGCCCGGCGCGAACCGCAAGGTGTAATCGTGTGCACCGTTCAACGGCGCACCGTCGGAGTCGGTGGACAGCACGGGGTACATCGCTTCGGTACTGGAGTTCCCGTAGATCCCTAGAACCGCACCGGCCATCCGGTAGAGGTAGTTGTCGCCGAGTTGTTCCCGGGTGCCGAACACCTGACCAGAGGTCACCTGACCGGTATCTATCTTGTCCTTCTTGAAGGTGGTGAACTCGGCCCACGCGTCGGCCATGCCGGCCTCGACGGCGCTGCGCATCTCAGGGCTGAGTTTCTCCGCGTTGAAGATTCCGTCTGCGGCGATCCCGAGTGTGGCGAAGCGGTCCCGCAGATCCTTTTCCGACGGCAGTGCCGGGGCGAATCGCAGCGCGAAGTTGAGGACCTCAAAGAACTTCGGCGACGTCTTCTGCTCTTCGGCTGATAGCGGGGCTATCCAGTCAACCGATGGCGCCGGCGGTGGGGCAGGCTGGTTGAGGAAAGCAGACAGTGGTTGCACCTGATAGCCGGACTGGATCTTGGTGACGTTGTCGAGGTCATCCGGGCCGAAAAGTTGCGTTCGATACAGCACGAAATCCAGCTCGGTGTCCGAGCGGATCACCTGATCGATACCAGCGGGCTTTTCGCCCGTCCAACTCGGTCCTGCCAGCAGGTAATTGCCACCTCCGTTACCGGTCGTGCGGGTTCCGACATAGTCGAAGTTGTAGGTGTATCCGTCGATGAATTGCAGCGAGTAAAACCGGTCGTTGTCGATCGGCGGGACCGTCAGCACCAGTGGCTCCGCCCGAAGATCTGCGCCCAAAAACGAGTACGGCGTATCCGAGTTCGGTGTCTGCAGCGCGGTATCTGCCGGTGTCGCCACCCTCGCGGTGTTGTGGATCTGGTTCCAGTCGCCCTTGTACTCGGGGTTTTTCTTGTCCGCGAAGTAGGAGTACTGGACGCGATAGCTGTCAACCATCGGGAAGCCGTAGATGTAGGCCTCCCTGGAGATCGCGCGCGCCTGCTCCGGGGTGACCCCCGCGTTAGGCGCCGATGACAACTCGGCCCTGCTGCATCCGGATAGCGTCGCCATCACGAGCAGGACGATTGTCACAATGATTTTGCGCACAGCACCCTCCGATTTCCGAATATTCCTAAACCGCCACGCCCAGTAGGGCGTCAACTGCTGCAACGAGCGTACCCGGTGCCGATGGATCATGCCCGCCGTACTCGATGGCGTCCGTGACCCAACCATCAACCGCGGCAAGGGCTTTCGGAGTGTCGAGATCATCGGCAAGATAGCGCCGCAGCCGCCCGATCACGTCGGCCGCATCCGGGCCCGCCAGCATAGTCATTGCAGTGCGCCATCGGTGCAGCCGTGCATTCGCTTGGGCCAGCACGTCGTCGCTCCAGAATCGGTCGCTGCGGTAATGCCCCGCCAGCAGTCCCAGCCGGATGGCCGCCGGGTCCACGCCACCGGCCCGCAGCCGGGATACCAGCACCAGGTTGCCGCGACTCTTGGACATCTTGTGGCCGTCGAGGGCGATCATTCCGGCATGCGCATAGTGCCGGGCGAACCGGCGTTCCCCGGCGGCACATTCGGCGTGCGCCGCGGAGAACTCGTGGTGCGGGAAGATCAAGTCACTGCCGCCGCCCTGGACGTCGATCCCGAACCCGATGCGGCTCAACGCAATTGCCGCGCATTCGATATGCCAACCGGGGCGGCCGGGGCCGAATGGCGACGGCCAACTCGGCTCGCCGGGACGCTGCGCCCGCCACAGCAGCGCGTCGAGGGGGTCCGCCTTGCCCGCCCGGTCCGGGTCTCCCCCGCGTTCGGCGAACAGTCGCGTCATGGCGTCCCGGTCATAGTTGGACTCGTACCCGAACTGCACGGTGGCGTCGGCCCGGTAGTACACGTCGGGATTGACAGGATCGTCCACGACATAGGCGGCACCGGATGCCAGCAGCTTTTCGACGAGTTCGATCACCTCGTCGATCGCCTCGGTGGCCCCGATGTAGTCCTGTGGCGGCAGCACCCGCAGCGCAGCCATATCCTCGCGGAACAGTTGGGTCTGCGCCGAACCCAGTTCGCGCCAGTCCACACCGTCGCGTGCAGCCCGCTCGAACAGCGGGTCGTCGACGTCGGTGACGTTCTGGACGTAGTGCACGCGATGGCTGTTATCCCGCCACACCCGGTTAACCAAGTCGAATGCCAGATAAGTCGCTGCATGACCAAGATGGGTTGCGTCATAGGGAGTAATACCGCAGACGTACATCGTCGCGGTATCCCCCGGTATCGTCGGCCGCACCTGCCGGTCGGCGGTGTCGTAGAGCCGCAGCGCCGGCCCGCGCCCGGGCAGCGCGGGGACATCGGCGGTCGGCCAGGACTGCATATCAGCTCGCCAACCACATGGCATCGAGGAGAAGGTCGGCCAACTCGGCTCGACACATCAGCAGATCGGGCAGATAGGGATTGCGCCGGTTGTAGCGCAATGGCGAGCCGTCGATTCGGGTGGCGTGCAAACCCGCCGCCTGCAGCACACCGGCCGGGGCGGCCGAATCCCATTCCCACTGCCCACCCGCATGGATGTAAGCGTCGACGTCGCCGCGGACGACCGCCATGGCTTTGGCACCGGCTGAACCGATCCGCACGAACTCGATGTCGAGTCGGTCGCGCAGCCGCCACAGCACCGCGGGCGGCCGGTTGGCACTCGCGGTGATGCGGATCGGACCCGACGACGGCAACGGCGGCGCCTTCACGGTGTCGCTGCGATGAACTTCGCCGATGGCCGGCAGCGACACTGCCGCATCGGTGATCGTCCCCTCGGTACCGCTGGTGCGCTGCCACAGCGCCACGTGCACCGCCCAGTCCTCGCGGTACGGCAGCGAGTACTCCCAGGTGCCGTCCAGCGGATCGATGATCCACACCCGGTCAGCCTGCAGTCGTTTGAGATCGTCGTGCGCCTCTTCGGACAGCACCGCGTCATTGGGGCGTTCGGCCCGCAACCGGCGCAACAGCAGCGCGTTGGCCGCCACGTCGCCGGCATCGCCGAGTTCGTACGGGAAATCGTGGCCCACCTGTTCGCGCACCGCCAAAAGCAGCCTGCCCGCCTCCTCGGCCAGTTCGGCGGCCAACTCGGCATCGGTGAGACTCACGCAGTCAGTATCGCCGACCACCGGCCGACTTAACCCGACGCCCCGTCTGAGGCCGGTAAATTGAAGCCATGCGTAATGCCATCCTGGTTTCTGCAGCAGCCGCGACCCTGGCCGGATGTGGCTCCGCCACCACGTCTGACCCACTGGCCGGAACGACCTGGCGACTCGTCAGCATCGAATCGATGAGCGATGAACAGCCGACCACCACGATCGACGATCCTGCGCAGTACACCGTGACGTTCGGCGACGACGGGCGCGCGGCCTTCCAGGTGGACTGCAACCGGGGCAACGGCAGTTGGACGGCCACCGCTGCCGCATCGGACTCCGGCAGCCTCACCTTTGGCCCGATCGCGCTGACAAAAATGTTCTGCCCGCAACCATCGGCGGACACCGCCGTGGCGGCCGGTCTCGGCCGAGTGCGCAGCTATCTGCTGTCCGACGGCACGCTGCACCTGTCGATGGAGGCCGACAGCGGGATCATGCACTGGGAGCCGCAACCGGGTGGTACCGGGCCGGGCAAAGGTCAATAGGACCGCAAGCGGCCGACCGCTAGGTCGCCGCGAGCGCCTCCCGTTGGATGGCCACCCAGGCGATGATCTTGCCGGCGTCCTTGAGCGGAAACATCCGCCAGTTCATGATGAACGGCGTTCCGTCTTTGCGGTAGTTCACCGCGCGGCCTTCGAACCGTCCACCCGACTTGAGTGTCGCGCTGATCCGTTCGATCACCTTCCGGTCGGTGCCGGGGCCCTGAAGGATGCGCGGATCCTTCCCGATCACGGCTGACGGGTCATAGCCGGTGAGTTTCTTGAAGGCCTTGTTCGCATAGATGATCCGCCCCCGGTCGGAGGCATCCGTGACGAGGATCGAATCGAAACTATTGTCGGCAAGCAACTTCAGCAGGGTCAGCCCACCCGTCTGTGAACCGAGCGCGTCAATCAGTGACGAAGCCATGGCAATTCTCCCGCCGTCGTGGTCGGCTGCGTGGCCGACGATCCCGTTGACTCTAGCGCTGCCCAGGCGCCGGCCGGCCGCCCAGGCAGCCCGGCCCCGGCGAAGATGTTCGCCCTCTTCCAGGCCCGCAACTAAGCGTCGGCGACTCGCACGCCCGCCGCGACGGCCTCCCGGCCCCCGTTTACCCGCGTCAGGTGACCCTTCGTGCCCACATCATCGACCAGAATGACGTCGCCCGCAGAGAACGACTGCTCGGTTCCGTCGCCAACGGTCACGGTGAGCGAACCGGATAGCAAGAAAAACCATTGACGGTAGGGCGACGGATGCCACGGCCCCGACCAGCCGGGAGCAAAGCGCAGCAGTGCGAATCCCTCGGCAGGCATGAACTCGGTAACTTCCAACGGTGTTGTCGGCGGGGCAAAGTCGCGGGTCGCCATCGGCAATGTGCAGTCCTGAAAATGCGAGACGCCGGTGCCGTCCACAAAGATTCGCACATACTTCAGCGGAATGACCATGGCGGCTAGCCGCCCAGGCAGCCCGGGC
>Ga0194057_10000063_pt1 | contig 44822 bp, 35 predicted proteins | sample SepL4415m_MetaG_FD_155474 | JGI IMG/M metagenome (GOLD analysis project Ga0194057, IMG submission 155474) | Anoxic zone freshwater microbial communities from boreal shield lake in IISD Experimental Lakes Area, Ontario, Canada - Sep2016-L442-15m | ecosystem: Environmental > Aquatic > Freshwater... | reverse complement strand
GTCTGTTGTACTTGGACTTGTAATTTCATCAAGGACTCCTTACTTGTTCTGTCGCGTCCAACGACGTAAGTGTTTGTAAGTCCTTGTTTTACACAACCTCCTGAAATCGCGCAAGGCTATTTAGTCATCTCTCGCCGCGTCGAAACAAACCTTCTATGTCTCGCGAGCCATGCAACACGCCCGCGACCTCAATCCCGTCCGGAATCAGATGGGCAACGGACTTGGGATTTTTGGCTCCGAGGAAGACGCAAAGGAAGGCTTGCGTCGAATTTATCGACTCCTCGCCAACGGCGGCTCTCTTCTTGTCGAAGCGGGCAACCCATTTGGTGCTGGCTACGCAACGTGAAGAAAACCTCTGGCGGGGCTATCTTCGACCTCGCTGCGACTCTGGAAAACGCGTATTCGTCACATTTCGTGCCTCGCAAAGATGTTTACAGCAGTAGTCTGAAGGCCCTCGCCGAACTCAGGGCATCTGCGCGACCCCGTTTCATCCCCAGCACCAACGGTGCGCCCTATACCAGCACAGGCCAACGGCCTGGGGTATAATGGCAACACGACGATTCAGGGCTGAAAGCCCGCCCCATTAGGATACCATTATGCCTCAATCCCTCACACGTGACTACCGTGCTGCCTTGGGCGGTTCGGCGGTTTCCAGTGAAGCTTCGGCGGTTTCCAGCCCATCGGCCTCAGCCTGGAGCACAATCTTACCGGGAGTGCGGCCCGAGTGTATCACCACTAACCCCTTGCCATGAAACACCGTGTGCTTGTCAGCCTTGAAAGATTCATGGTTGATGGGGTCGCCGTTGTCCACGCCGGCGATCGTTGCCGGACCGGAAAGATGGAAATGCACGAGGTTACTCGCGCCGGGGCAAACGGTGCCCTGGTCATCGACAACGTAGGCTTCGACGAAGGAAAGATCTTCGCCGTCGGCAAGGAACTTCTCGCGGTCAGGCCGGAGCAAGAGCCGTTTTGGCTTGCCTGCGGTACGGACCTCATCGCGGACCACTTCCTTGCCATCTTTTTTGGCGACGGCCCGCAGGGTTCCAACCGCGTAGGGCACGGACCAGGCGACGTGCAGCGATTTGTCGCGGTCGAGTTTCTTTTCTCCCAGCGATTTGCCGTTGAGGAACAGTTCCACGCTGTCACAATTGGTGACCGCCCAGACCGGAATCTCCTTGCCTTCCAGTCCGGGCCAAGTCCAGTGCGGCAAAAGATGCACTAACAGCTCGGGCCGCCATACGCTGCGATAGAAGTAGTAGCGGTCCTTGGGGAATCCGGCCAGATCGACGATGCCGAAGTAGGAACTTCGCGACGGCCAGCGATAGGGCGTTGGCTCGCCGAGGTAGTCAAAGCCGGTCCAGACAAACTCGCCTGCCACCCACGGCGAGTGCTTCATGGCGAGCAGGCCGGTCTCGGCGGTATTGCCCCATTCCGGGCCGGCCAGGTCGTAGGAAGTTACCTGGTGGTCGAACTGCCGCTGGATCTGGACCTTTCCGTTTTTATCGACCTTCAGCCCGTACTCGTCACGCGTGCTCAGGGCCGAGGAGGTCTCGGATGCGACGAGGTTGTATTTGCCCTTGAACTGCCGGTAGGCACCGATATTGTAATTGATTCCGAAAACGCCGAGCGGCTTGGCAAAGCCCGAATGATCGGCTGGGCCGGGTTCATTGCAGGCCGAGACCGTGGGCCGCGTTGGATCTTCGCGTTGGCAGATATCGCAGAGCCGTTTGGACATGGCATAAGCATTTTTCTCGCCCTGCTCGTTGATTTCATTGCCGATGCTCCAGAGCACAATGCAGGGATGATTGCGATCGCGATGTAACATGCTCACCAGATCTCGCTCGCTCCACTCGTCGAAAAACCGACCGTAGCCCCGCGGCGTCTTACCCGACTTCCATTCGTCAAACGCCTCGTCCATGACCAAAAAACCCATCGCGTCGCAGAGGCTCAAAAGGGCCGGATCGGGTGGGTTGTGGCTCGTGCGGATGGCGTTGCAGCCCATCCCCTTGAGGATTTCCAGTTGCCGTTGAATGCCGCGTGCATGTACGGCCGAGCCGATGCAGCCCAGATCGTGGTGATTGCAGACGCCGTTGATGGGTAGATGCCGGCCGTTGATCAACATGCCGCGATCCTTGGTGAACTCGATACTGCGGATGCCAAAATTCGTGGTGACGAAATCGGCCGTCTCACCGGCGACCGTCACGTGCGAAGTTGCGGAGTATAAATGCGGCGAGTCGGGCGACCAGAGCTTTGGCTGGCCGACGGAAACGGTTTGTACAAAGGTTGTTTCACCACCGGCCGCAACGACCCGCTTGGGCGGCTCGACGCTGGCGCGAAGGACCTTGCCGTCGGGACCGATGATCTCGGTCCAAAGGAGCATTTCGACTGCCGCGGCCCCTTGATTTTCGACGCGGGTGGCGATTTTCACTTCGGCTGCATCGGGCGTAATTGTTGGGGTGGTGATATAGGTTCCCCAGTGGGCCAAGTGGACCGGATTGAGCACTTGCAGCCGCACGTGGCGAAAAATGCCCGCCCCCGAGTACCAGCGGCTGCAATACTGCGCAACATTGATCCGCACGGCTAGGATGTTTTGGCATTGAGGCTTGAGCGCGTCGGTCAGATCGTAGTGGAAGCTCGTGTAGCCGTAAGGATGCCGGCCCAGATGCTTGCCGTTGAGCCAAATGTCGCTATCCATGTAAACACCGTCGAACTCGATCCAGACATGGCGATCTTTCGCTTCCGGGGGTGTGGGAAAAGTTTTGCGATACCAACCGATGCCGCCGTTAAGATATCCGCCGCCTTCGCCCCCTGGGGAGTGCGGGTCGAAGGGGCCTTCGATGCTCCAGTCGTGCGGCACGTCGAGTTGCCGCCAAGATGTGTCGTCGATGTCGGCATCCTGGCCCTTCTCAATGTTACCCAGATGAAACCGCCAATCGCGGTCGAAATTGATAATCGTGCGGTCGCTCGCTGCGGCGGTGGTTGGTAGGCAACAAGCGACTAGAAACAGTGCCATGCATCCCGAGGCAGTGGGTCTTGCGGAAATCATGCGTAATAACCTTTCAAGTTGGAATTCGGTATGTTATTATTATTGGGCTCTCCGCCAAGTTTGTGGTGCGGGCGTCTCGCATGCCTGGTTCAACCACAACCTCTTGGGCAGGCGGGAGGCCCGCACCACAATTATCCGCAAATCCGGCGGAGAGCCTATTATTATTGTTTGCAGGCGGGCAATTCGCAAGCGGCCGGTGGCAAATTCGAGCGGGTTGTGGCAAGTGGGTTGATTGGGACCGGCGCACCAATAACTGTCGTGTTTTGCGCATTCGCCGAGCGGGGGCAGACGGCACACGGAGTGTGCCTGCTACTTTTCTTGCGACACTTATTGATGCGCTGGTCCTTGGCCCGTCACTTCATTCACCGACATCGTGACGCTCCCGGTCTATTTCGGTCAGGCACGTTGGTTGTTGAACGGCGAATCGGTTGACAACTCGCCCCTTGCATTTACATCCCGCCCGAAGGATAATTCTGATATTCGTACACCGTCCAATTGGCACTTCCAGGAGATTTTGGATATGAGGGCCTTTGCGTATTCACTGCACCTCGCCTTGATCGGTGTGTGGCAAGATTTTCTGGCAGACGGACGCCATCGTGGCACGGGCATCTTGCCCGTATCGAATTCCACGGGCTGGAAGCCCGTGCCACGCGCTTGCCAGAGAATCTTGCCACACACCCTTGATCGTGGCGTTTGCTGGTATACTAAGTAATTCCTATAGGAGAGTTAATTTATGAAAACCATTCTTTCGATCGTGACGCTCCTTGGCCTAGTCGGGGCAGGGACCGCCTATTATCTCAAATACTACCGCACGGAGGGCACCTCCACTTTCCGCACGGCCCAGATCGAGCGCGGCGACATGATGCCGACGATCGGGGCCACGGGAACGGTCGAGCCGGAAGAAGTCGTCGACGTCGGTGCCCAGGTGGCCGGCCTGATTAAGGAGTTGAAGGTCGATTACGGCTCCTTCGTCGAAAAGGACACCGTTCTCGCTCGGATCGACGACACCAAGTACAAGGCCCAGTACGATCTGGCCGATGCCGCGGTTCGCCGCGCCCGAGCGGATCTCGGACAGTTGAAGGCGAAGTTGGCCCAATCGCAGGCCGACCTGAAGCGGGCGGAGGAACTGATCAAGACGAAGTCCATCGCGGCCAGCGATTATGACGCTGCCGTTGCGAACTTTGAAGTGGCCAAGGCCAATGTCGATGTCGGCGACGCAGCGATCAAGCAGTCCGAGGCCACGCTGAAACTGGCCCAAACCGATCTTGGCTACACGGTCATCACCTCGCCGGTCAAAGGCGTGATCGTTGACCGCCGCGTGAATGTGGGGCAGACGGTCGTCGCCGCCTTCAACGCCCCCAGCCTCTTCCTACTGGCCAAGGATCTGGGGCGGATGCAGGTTTGGGCATCGGTCAACGAGGCCGACATCGGGCGGATCCGTCCTGGCGTGAAAGTACACTTTACCGTTGACGCCTATCCCAACGACACATTCCTCGGCGAGGTTTCGCAAATTCGCCTGAATGCCAGCATGACCCAGAACGTGGTGACCTACACCGTCGTGGTGACGACGGAGAACAAAGAGATGAAACTGCTCCCCTACATGACGGCCAATCTGCTGTTTGAGATCGAACGGCACGAAAACGTCTTGAAGGTGCCCAACGCGGCCTTGCGATGGAAGCCGCGGTCGCAGCAGATCGCGCCCGACGTTCGCGACGAGACCGTGGCGGCCATGAACCGTCGCGGCGATAAGTCGAAGCGCGGCGACAATAAGAAATCCGAGGAGAAGGGTGGACCGGCAAAAGACACGGTTCAGGACTCCGTACCCAGTACCCAGAGTGCCGAACCGCCCACGCAAGATGTGAAGCCGGCTCCCACGGTTCAAACTTCCGCGGGACAAGGCGCGTCGCTAGCGACCTCGGCGGGCACCGCGACCGGATCGAAGCCTACCGACTGGAAGGCCCGAACCGAAAAGAATGCCCAGAAGGATAGCAAATCGGTCTCGCCTGTGGTGCCGCCGGCAGCGAAGTCTTCCGACAGTGAACGTCAACCGCCGGGCCATCCCGTTCCGCCGCAAGTCGCCGCGGCGAAGAAGGAACATCATGAGTCGGGCCGCCTCTGGATCGTCGAGGGGAATTTCGTCCGACCACTTCCGGTCAAGATTATCGCCACCGACGGCATGATGACCGAGGTCCGTGCGAAAGCCATCAGTGAAGGCATGGATGTTGCTATCGGCGAGAGTGTGGCCAGCGACGGCGATAGCGGCGACACGACCAATCCCTTCATGCCCAAGTTGTTCCGCGGCAAGTCCGGCTCCGGCTCCAAGTCGAAATGAGCACTAAGCACCGAGAGCAAGAGGTTATCATGGAACTCATTCGCCTGGAAAACATCACCAAGACCTACCACTTGGGCGAGATCGACGTTCCCGTACTCAAGGGGATATCGCTGACCATCGAGCGCGGCGAAATGGTCGCGCTGATGGGTGCCTCCGGTTCCGGCAAGACGACGCTGATGAATATTCTCGGTTGCCTTGACCGACCCAGCTCCGGCGAATACTGGCTCGACGGGCAGGAGATGAGCCAGTTCACGCCCAATCAGCGGGCACTGGTGCGCACGGCCAAACTGGGCTTCGTCTTCCAAAGCTTCAATCTGTTGCCGCGGACCAGCGCGTTGCACAACGTGACGATGCCCTTGGACTACTCCCCGCAGCGGCCGGGTGGCACCGAGGCCCTGCGTCTTGCTCAGGTGCTGCTGGAACGCGTCGGTCTGGCCGACCGGACCGAGCACGAGCCTTCGCAGATGTCCGGTGGGCAGCAGCAACGGGTGGCCATCGCCCGGTCACTGGTCAATCGCCCGACTTTAGTGCTGGCCGACGAACCGACGGGCAACCTCGATTCGCACACCAGCGTGGAAATTTTGCGGATGTTCCAGCAGCTCAACGCCGAGGGGATCACGGTGATTCTCGTCACGCACGATCCCAAGGTAGCTGCATTTGCCCACCGCACGATCCACCTTGCCGACGGCCTGATTGAAGGCGACGAACGCCGCCAGAGCATTGCTTCCGACGAGGCACCGGCAGCCGAGTCGCTTTACGGCGATGCCCAGACGCTTCCCCACCCGCGAGGACTGCCCTCGCTGATTCCGCCCACCTGGCGCACCGCCTTGGGGGCCTTGCGGCGAAACAAGATGCGATCGGCCCTCACGGCCCTCGGCGTGATCATCGGTGTGGGGGCCGTGATCGCCATGACTGAAATCGGCGAAGGCTCAAAAGCGGCCATCCAGAAAACAATCGCCAGCATGGGCGCCAACAACCTCGTCGTGTTGCCCGGCGCGGCAATGAGCGGTGGAGTCAGCTTTGGCGCGGGCAGCCGGCCGACGCTCACGCCGAACGATGCCGATCAGTTGATGCAGCAGTGCCCCGCGATCGCCACCGTTGCTCCCATCGTGCAAACAACCGCCCAGTTGGTCTATGGCGGAAAAAACTGGAAGACCCAGGCCGTCGTCGGCACCACCCCCAATTACCTGGACGTCCGCGACTGGTCCGAAATGGAAGAGGGCGATGTCTTTTCCGACCGCGACGTGCTCAATGCCAATAAAGTCTGCATGATTGGCAAAACGCTCAAGCGGGAGCTTTTCGAGGGCGAGTCGCCCATCGGCAAGGAAATTCGCGTTTCCAACGTCGCATTTCGGGTCATCGGCGTCTTGTCGGCCAAGGGTGCCAATATGATGGGCCGCGATCAGGATGACATCGTCGTGGCCCCCTGGACGACGATCAAGTTCCGCGTCAACGCCGTATCGGCCAACGCCGTACCCAATGCGGCGACTTCGTCAGGCAGCAGCACGTCCACCGCAGTCAACAGCCTCAACAACACCTATCCCGGCAGCACGGCCATCTACCCTTCCATCTCGGCCACCCAGGCAGCCAACACCCCACAACCCATCCGCTTCGTTACCGTTGACAACATCCTCGTCAAGGCCGTATCCACAACCCAGATACCGGAGGCTATCCGCGAAATCAAGGATCTTCTTCGCGAGCAGCATCGCATTAAGGCCGACAGCGAGGACGATGATTCGCATGACGACTTCAACATCCGCGACATGACCGAACTCACCCGCAACCTTTCCTCGACTTCCGCCATGATGAGCGTGCTGTTGATGATCGTGGCGGCCATTTCGCTGATCGTGGGCGGAGTGGGCATCATGAACATCATGCTCGTCTCCGTAACCGAGCGGACGCGGGAAATCGGCCTGCGAATGGCCGTGGGCGCACGCAGCCACCACATCCTGCGGCAGTTCCTCGTCGAAGCCATCGTACTCTGCCTAGTTGGCGGCGCCGTCGGCATTCTCCTGGGGCGGTTGGCTTCGATCTTGGTTCGCAACTTCCAGCATTGGCCGACTAGGCCCTCAATCCTGATTATCACCATCTCCGTCGCCGTGTCGGCCTTCGTCGGTATTGTCTTCGGCTTCTATCCCGCCTGGAAGGCGTCGCGGCTCGATCCCATCGAAGCCTTGCGGTATGAATGATGGTAGCAGGCACTCGCCGAGTGCCGTCCGCCCGACGCACTTTGTAGGTAAACGCCTCAAGTGATCGAACAATTCATCGACTGGGTAAGTGGCATCGGGTCCTGGGCCTATCTGGCGATTTTCCTGGTGGTGTCGCTGGAGTCGGCCGCTTTCCTCGGCTTTCTCATGCCGGGCGAGACCCTGGTTTTCCTGGGCGGCTTCCTGGTCTCACGTGGTGTGCTGGACCTGAAGCTGCTCATTCCCCTGGTGGCCGTGGCCGCGATCCTTGGCGACAGCATCGGCTATGAATTGGGCCGACTCTTGCAGAAATCGTGGTTCTTACGCTATGGCCATTGGCTGGGACTGCGCGAAAAGCACTGGAAACGGATCGAAGACTTCTTCCACCGGCACGGCGGCAAAACGATCTTTCTCGCCCGCTTTTCGGCCTTCTTCCGCATCCTGGTCCCATTCTTCGCCGGGGCCGTGCGGCTGCGCTACCTCCACTTTCTGCTCTTCAACGTACTCGGCGGAGTGGTTTGGGCGACCGGTTCGGTCCTCCTCGGCTATCTCGCCGGCGAGAGTTGGCGTGTGATCGAGCAATGGATCGGCCGTACCGCGCTGATCGTGGCCATTCTCATCGTTGGAGTGATTATCGTGATTCGGTTCTGTTGCGGAAAAGGTCAACGGCAAGCGTAGGGTGTGACATTGTCGGAATCGGGTGATGGAAGGTGGAATACGGCTTTTCGTACTTTTTTTGATGCCTTACTCGTGTCTCAACGCCTCGATTGGATCGAGCCGCGAGGCCTTCCAGGCGGGATAAAAGCCAAAAACCATGCCGACGCCGCCAGCGACGATAACCGAAATCACAATCGCCGGTACGCAGATCTCCGTCGTCCAATGCTGAATCTCACGGACGAGAACCGACGTGCCACGGCCGGCGAGAATGCCCAATGCGCCGCCTGCCAGACACAACAAGACCGCTTCCACGAGAAACTGCTGCAAGATGTGATGTTGCCGGGCACCGACGGCCATCCGCAATCCGATCTCGCGGGTCCGCTCTGTGACGGAAACGAGCATGATGTTCATGATTCCCACCCCGCCTACCACGAGCGAAATGGCGGCCACCGTCAACAGTAATGCCCCCATCAATTCGGCCGTCCTCGCAGAAGTCCGAGCAATCTCGGTCATATTGAGAATCTTGAAGTCGTCGTCTTGACCCTCCGTAAGATGATGCCGCTCGCGGAGCAGCGCGGTGATTTGCTCAATGGCAACCGGCACCTGCTCGGCGTTGGCGGCCTTGCCCTGAATCATGTCGATGCTCGTCTGCCGCGCCGCCTGGGGTGTGTTGGCCAACTGCGCAGCCGATGCCTGGGGATAGAGCGGCGTGGGCGCGGGATAGGGATTGTTCAAGGAATTGATCGACGATGTGGAGCTGGCCGAAGCCCCAGGATTTGTCGATCCGGCACCGAGACTATTGACACGGAACTTGATCGTTGTCCAGGGGGCAATAATGCAGTCATCCTGATCCTGGCCCATCATGTTCGCGCCCCGGGGACTTAAAAGCCCAATGACCCGGAAGGGGACGTTGCGGATGCGGATCATTTTGCCGATGGGGGACTCCTCTTCAAATAGTTCGCGGTTCACCGTGGCACCGATCAGGCAGACTGCGTTGCTCGAACGGACGTCGTCTTCGGTAAAGCAGTCGCCTTCCTCCAAGTCTTCCCAATCGCGGGTGGCCAGGTAGCCCGGCGTGGTTCCCGTCAATTGTTTCGGAGCCCAATTGCGTTTTCCGCGGACCACTTGAGCTTGTGCCCAGACCATGGGCACAACCACGGTAACGGCGGGACATTGCCGGGCAATCTCATCGACGTCACCCGGCTTGAGAGTCTGAAGCGTGCCTGCGCCCCGGCTCACGCCGCCGTTATTGGCCGCGGCAGGAAAGATGGGCAGTTTATAGGCACCCATGCTGGCGATCGTTTTTTCAATCGCTGCCTTCGAGCCTTGGCCGATCTCCGTCATGGCGATGACTGCCCCCACACCGATGATCACGCCCAAGGCCGTGAGGGCCGATCGCATCTTGTTTCGCCGTAGATTGCCCAAGGCCATGCGCAGTGTGGGGGGAATCAGGGATCCGGCGGCAAAGGATTTTGGTTGGGCCGGCGGAGATTCGGTTTCCGCCTGGAGCCCGCTTTGCTCCGCGACCTCTTGTGCAGACGACTTGCCCCGCGCGTGGGGGGCGTGAATGAGCGTCGCCGCCTGGGCCTCGTTGGCTGCGGAAAGTGCGACACCGTCGCCAAGGTGCTGGTGCAGTGATCCAGTTCCACGCCGGCTTCTCGGTGAAGGCTCCGGTTTGAACGATGCGCCAGCCAAGCCTACCGTAACTCGGGAAGTGTCGTCGGACGACCAGTGTAAATCGTTTGCGATCAGCCCGTCGGCAATGTGGATCGTGCGATCAGCATAGGCGGCCACTTTTGCGTCGTGGGTCACGAGAATGACGGTGATGCCCTGGGTGTGCAGTCGCTGGAACATCCGCAGTATTTCGTCACCGGTCCGCGAGTCGAGGTTGCCCGTCGGTTCGTCGGCCAGAAGCAGTGCGGGGCAATTAACCAAGGCCCGGGCGATGGCAACCCGCTGTTGCTGGCCGCCGGACATTTGTGAAGGCTCGTGGTCCATTCGCGTGGCCAGCCCGACCTGTTGAAGCAGCGACTCGGCCAGTCGACTCGCCTCGCCGCGTGCCGGCCGCCGTAATGCATAGTCCAGCGGCATCAGGACGTTATGCAGTGCCGACATTCGTGGCAGGAGGTTGAAACTTTGGAAGACAAAGCCTAATTTGGTCGTCCGCATGATGGCTCGCTCGTTGGGCGAGAGGCGGCTCATCTCTTGGCCGTCGAACCAGAAGTGGCCCGAACTTGGCCGGTCGAGGCAGCCCAGAATGTTCATGAGCGTGGTCTTGCCGGAGCCAGATGCCCCCATCAGGGCCACCATTTCCCCGCGGGCAATGCTAAGGGAAACGCCTTTTAGCACAGGCACTTCCACTTCGCCAAGATGGTAGGTTTTGGTGATATTTTCCAGGCGAATAAGCTCATGAGAGACGGCCGCGCCCTGGGGTGCCACCTGGGGATGGCGCCTATCCGCGCGCAGTAGGTCGAGCAATGGCTGGCTCATGTTGGTCGCAAAGGCAGGGAGTGGAGGACCATGGTGGGGATATTCATGATAACAGAAGAGAGGAATGGTTGCAAATGCCTCGCTTGCGATTGTCGCTTGGGGTTTTGCGGAAAAACGGTCTCGGAGAGGAAAAATCCATAAGCCTATCAGGGGGCACCTCTTGAATTAATAGGTTCTCTTGTATAGAGTTCTCTAGGAAGCTTTTTCAAGACACTACCATTCCGAGGAATTGCCATGTTTCGCTCACTTCTGTCCGGCGCTGCTGTGATTTTACTGACTGCGTCGACTTTGCCGGCCCAGGATTGGGCGAGGAACTTGCTGTCGACGACCGAGCACAATTTCGGCTCGGTGGCGCAGGGGGCGAAGGCCGAATACGCCTTTACCATAACCAATAATCTGCAAAGCGATGTCCATATCGCCTCGGTTCGCTCCAGTTGCGGATGCACCTCCCCGTCGATTGAGAACGATAAGCGGATGCTCAAAACCTATGAGAAGGGCGCGATCATCGCCCACCTCAATAGCCAGACGCACGTGGGCCAGCGGTCTGCCACGCTAACGGTGACCTTCGATCAGCCCTACTATGCCGAGGTGCAACTGCAAATCCGCGCCCTGGTGCATACCAATGTTCTCATGTATCCGGCCAGCTTGCAGTTCGGTGCCGTCGAGCAGGGCAAGACCAGCGAAGCCCAGGTGCGGCTCTATCGTGCCGACTCCCCGAATTGGCAGATCCAGGGCGTTCACTTTTCCGATCAGAATCTGCAAGGCGAAGTCATTCCGCTGGGAAGGCAGGGAGGCCAAGTCTGGTATGATTTGAAGGTTCGGCTAGCCCCAACGGCACCGTCGGGCTACCTTAACGACCATGCAATACTGACAACGAACGACCCCGGCATGGGACAGATTCTCGTGCAGGTTGAGGGGCAGGTGCGGCCCAACGTAGTAGTCAGCCCCGCAGACCTGTTTCTCGGCGTGGTCCATGCCGGGCAGAAGGTGACGAAGCCGCTGGTGGTACGGTCCGACAAGCCTTTTCGCATCAAGTCGATTACCGGTGACAAGGCCTCGTTTGAGATCCCCGATCCGGCCAGCGAGGCCAAGTCGGTTCATGTCGTACCCTTGACATTCATCGCCGGGGCCGAGATCGGCAAGGTTGTGAAAACAATCCACATCGAGACCGATATCGGCGGTGTCCAAGCCACCTCGTATGCCGTGGTGAATGAAGAGAAATGACTTCGTAGAACGGAATTTAGGCTTCCCGCCAAGTTCCGATCTATTTGAGTGCCAGTCGCATCCGTGCCAGCCGAGCCAGGAAGACGACATTGCCGACGAGATAACGCCGCCATAGCCGTTTCGGCTCCTGATAGAGACGATAGCACCACTCCATGCCGAGCTTGCGGATCAAACGTGGGGCACGGGGAATGTTGCCGGAGAAAAAATCCAACAGCCCGCCCACGCCGATCACGACCCTCGCTCCCAGCTTCGACAAGCAGTGGCGAATCCAGAGATCTTGGCGTGGAGCACCAAAAGCCACCAGTACCAAGTCGGCACCGGAGCCGCGGATCTCTTCGATCACCTCGGCCTCTTCCTCGGCCGAGAAATAACCATGCCGCCAGCCGGCCAACTCCACGCCGGGATAGTTCTTGGCCAACCAGCGAGCGACACCTTCGGCCACACCCGGGCGGCCGCCCAGGAGGTAGATCCGCTTGCCGGTGCCTTGTAAGGCGGCGGCCAACCGTGGGAAAAGATCGGTGCCGTTGACGTTGTCGCGAACTGGCTGCCCCAACACGTCGCCGGCCACCCGCACGCCGATGCCGTCGGCAAACACTAGATCCGACTGCTGCAAGGCGGCCAGATACTCGGGGCTGCGGCAGGCGATGTTCACGCAATCGGCATTCACGAAGCTGACCTGCGTAGGGGTGTCGCCGTTGAGCCGATCAACAATCACTTCGACGGCCTGCTCAAGCGTGACATTGTCGATCTCGATGTCGAACAGCTTAATCCGCGGCAGAGCGGCGGCAACACGGGCGACCGTGGTGTTTTCGCTCAGGGTTTCCAAAAGTTCGATGGACATCATTGCGTCTCGCGGGGTCCGTGGCTTGTGACCACGTAGAAAAGCAACGTCCATGCCAGGGTCTGAAACGAGTTGCGTCCGGGAGATGGCCCAATGCAGCGAAAGTGAATTGGGGCAAGGGTTTAAGGTGTGTGGATGAAGATCGGCGGCACGGATGCACAAACGGTCCAATGTTGCCAAAAAGCAACACGGCGGTCGCCTTTCTCGCGTTGCCATGTTGACGAGATACAACACGTTGCTCTGCGGCAGCAGACATCAAAATCACTTGCGTTTCCCCTTTTCTGACCGAAAGTTAAGTATTACTGAAAGAGACGAGGTGTTCGCCGTACGTCAGGCTTTCCAGCCTGACTTGTCTGTCAGGCTAGAAAGCCTGACGTACAGTGGCCTGGTCCCGCCTTACGCCCTTCGCAGCACGACCCCATGGATGAATCCACCGCAACTTCCCACACGATCCCGATGGACGGCCAGACGCCGCTCGATGCGGCGCTGTCGCTGCATGGCGACGCACTGGCCCTCGGCGTCGTGTTGCTTCTGGTATCGACCGTGCTGCAGCGTGCGGTCGGTTTCGTGCGGGAGATATGCTTCTGCCGTTACCTCAGCCCGGAACAGCTCGGTGAGTGGGACATGGCTTTTGGCTTTCTTATGTTGGCCGGGCCGCTGCTCGTGATGTCGTTGCCTGGTACGTTCGGGCGGTACGTCGATCGTTACCGGCAGGCGGGCCAGTTACAGAGCTTCCTGCGCCGCACGGCCGGGTTCTGCGCCACACTGACCGTGCCTTCCGTGCTGGCAATTATGGTCTTCCGCGGCTGGTTCTCCTACCTGATCTTCGGCAGTCGTGAGCACGAAGGGATGGTCGTGCTCCTGGCCTTCGGGCTGCTGTTGATCATCGCTTTCAATTTCATCGTCTGCCTCGCCACGGCCTTGCGAAACCTGAAAGTCGTGTCGCTGGTTGAATTGGCCAACAGCGTGTTCTTCGGCGTGCTGGGTATTACACTTTTGTGCTGCGGCCAGACTAAGCCCGAAGCGATGGTCTTGGCCTATGCCGGCTCGTGCCTGCTCTGCGTGCTGGGTTCGCTGGTTTGGCTGGCGCGAACTTGGCGGAGTTTCCCGCAGAAAGCGGTCTGCATGCCGCACCGCGAACTTTGGTCGCGCATGCTGCCGCTGGCCGCCTGGATTATGGTCATCAACCTGCTCTGGAACCTGTTTGACGTCGTCGATCGTTATATGATCGTGCATCTCTTGCCTGGCTCGGCCGCCGAGGCCCTGGCCGAGGTCGGCAACTACCGCAGTTCGCGGGTGCTGCCGCTCTTGCTGTCATCAATCACCGGCATGATCGCCGGGGCATTGCTGCCTCACCTGAGCCACGATTGGGAAGCGGGCAGGCGGCAACGGGTTTCCGATCAACTCAATTTATTCCTAAAGATTTGGGCAATTCTGCTCACGGCCGGTGCTGCCATCGTTCTGCTGATCGCGCCGGAATTATTTCGCATCGGTTTTCAAAGCAAATTCGCCGGCGGACTGCTGGTTCTGCCTTGGACGTTGACCTATTGTACGTGGTTCGGACTGAGTATGCTCCTACAGACTTACCTATGGTGCGCCGAACGGGCAAACGTGGCCAGTCTCATCGCCCTGCTGGGTGTGGTGGTCAACGTGGTTCTGAACCTGCTCTGGCTGCCGGAAATGGGACTGAAAGGGGCCGTGCTGGCAACGGCCACGGCCAACGGCGTGGCGATGCTGCTCATGCTGGGCTTGAGTAGTCGTTATGGTTTTCGCGTCCACCGCGGAACGCTCGTCGGCCTACTTTTGCCGATCAGCATTCCGCTGGGACCGTATGTTGTCCTCATGGCGCTGGGAGTTGTCATTGTAAAAATCATCGTTTCTGATCGCTACCTGACGCGCAAAGAGAAGCAGGAGATCTGGGCTGGGCTGGGGAAATACCTCGGCAAGTTCCGCAGCAAGCTCCGCCTGCACAGTTCGGCCCGGGTCTCTGACCCAGTCAAAACCTGATGCCAACGATTATTCATCTCAACACGATCGCCGAACTTCGGGTTGCCACACCAGCCTGGAACGATCTCTGGCAACGGAGTGACTGCACGTCGCCGTTGGCCCGGGCTGAGCCGATCGCTGCTTGGCTGGCACACTTTGCTCCCACCAACCGGTTCCAGACTCTGGTCGTGGCCGAAAAGGGCCGCTGGCTGGTCGCCCTGCCGTTGGTCGGTCGCCGCATGGCTGGAATACTTCGCACAGGCGTGTTGCCTTGCAACGCCTGGCCATCCGGCGCAACACTACTTTGGGATGCCACGACGATCGATGACCCGGATGTTGGCGAGGCGGTTTCCGCGGGCTTGGCACGATTGCCGTGGCCACTCGTATTTCTCGAAGCGGCCATGCCCGCTCGGGCGTCATGGCAGGCCCTGGTTCGCACGCTGACCGCGGCAAGCATACCTTGCGATCTGCGGACCCGCTGGCAGGTCGGCTGTCTGCCGATCGAGCACAACTGGCCGGTGGCCTTCGGCCGCCTATCGCGGAAACATCGCGGGCGGATATCGACCTCCTTGTCCAAGTTGGCGGAACGGGGTGAAGTCTGCTTCAAACTGTATGCGAATCTTTCACCGAACGAGGTTGAACCGTTGCTTCGCCAAGCATTGGAGACGGAAGACCGCGGCTGGAAGGGGGCGGCTGGAACCTCGATACTGCGAACTCCCGGCGCGGCGGAGTTCATGCTCGCGCAAGCCCGCTGTTTGGCCGCGGAAGGCCAACTACGGTTGGCCCTTCTCGATTGCGGCCAACGGAACGTGGCTTTCTGCTATGGGGTACTCGGCAAGGGAGTGTTTCATTCGTTCAAGATCGGCTTCGATCCTTCTTATGCGTCACTCTCACCCGGCCATCTGCTGCAATATCACCTTCTGCAGGAACTTCACGCCGATCCACAGGTAACGGCAGTCGATTACATCGGCGAGATGACCGAGTATCACGCGAGTTGGCGACCGGAGGTTTATCCGTTTGCCCGGTTGGCATTCGCCCGCCGCGGCAGCCTGCTCGGCCGTGCGGCCTTGTGGGGATTTCAGCGAATGAAAGGGCCGTCGGAAGGGCTTCCGATCGTCGCGCCTAAAACGCCCCCTTGATCTCGACTCCCTTGGCATTGTTGTCATAAATCTTCAGAACAAAATCTTTCTCTTGCGCTCTTGGTACTCTCTCGCGGTGAATCCTAATCGCTCGATGAGGCCTCAAAACGCTAGTCGTGGAAGCCAACTACGGGACGGGGAAATCCATCTCGACTTGTGTGTAACAACGAGGGTGCCGAACCCTGTTCGGCGCGGGTCTCCTGACCCCGCCGAAACGTCGGACCGCAGATCTCCCGGTAAACAGGATACCTTCGGTCGGCGGCGTGGCTCGGTCAAAGACCGGCCGCAACAGCTACATCGCGGACACCTTCCACTTGAATCCCTCGCGCCGCGCCGTAGAATACATGGTCGATTCCGAACATACGCAAGGAGAATCTTCGATGGCGACCGAAATCCGATGGTTGGGGCATAATGCCTGGGCAATCATGGCTGGCAAGCACCGCTTGCTCTTGGACCCCTTTCTCAATGATAACCCGTTAAGCCCAAAGAAGGCCGACCAGGTCGAGGCCGATTTCATCCTTGTCTCGCACGGCCATGGCGATCATATCGGCGATACGGTCGAGATCGCTGCGCGGACCGGGGCTACCGTCATTGGCATCTTTGAAGTCTGTCAGTGGCTGTCGGCCCACGGGGTCAAGAATGTACATGCCATGAATCTCGGCGGCAGCTATCCGTTTCCCTTTGGCCGGCTGACAATGACCCTGGCCCTGCACTCGTCGTCCATGCCCGACGGCAGTTATGCCGGCAATCCCTGCGGTTTCCTTCTGGCGCGGGAGGAAGGGACGGTGTACTTCGCTTGCGACACGGCCCTGTTCTCCGACATGAAGCTCATCGGCGCGGTGGGCCTCGATCTGGCCGCCGTTCCGATCGGAGACAACTACACCATGGGACCGGCCGATGCCCTGGAAGCGGTCCGCTTGCTCAAGCCGCGGCGAGTCGTGCCGATCCACAACGGCACCTGGCCCATCATCGCCCAAGACGCCGACCGCTGGGCACGCCAAGTTCTCGAGGAAACCGGCGTCGAGGCCCTTGTACTCCAACCCGGCGGAATGATTGTTCTGTGAAAGAGAGAAGTGCTGGCTCGCCGTAGGGTGTGGGTGGAGCATCGAACGGTGCGCTACGCGAACTGATCCAGAACAGCGGTAAGTGCTTTCAGCGTCTCGACTTCGTGCGCAACCTACCATTTGCCGGGCAGTTCGCTCCACGCACCCTACAACCCGCTGTCACCGCTAGCAGTTCGCAAGGTTCCAGGTTCGGCGAGGGTCTCCTGACCCCGCCGAAACGTCCGACCAAAGGTCTCCCGGTAGATTGGAGACCTTCGGTCGGCGGCGTGGCTCGGTCGGAGACCGGCCACAACAAGGTGCCCGCCCCATCCACGCCTGCGGCATGCCGGTCGGGGGGTGCCTGTATTAGCCAGTCCATTGCCCCAACAGGGGAATTGTAATTAAAATAAACACCGCCCATTGATTTGTCTGAAATAACTGGTAATATTAGACTATTAGTGCCTGAATTTGCCGCACCGCTGGACGTCGGCAGCTCTTTTAAGCCCATCTGCGAGATAAAATTATGTCCGCTACGGAATCTGCCAAGACGGCAGCCGATCTTTCGCGAGCAACAACCCAAGATGTGACCACGGTTGAGCGCAGGTCTGCAGGGGAAAAAGAATTCGTCCAGGTGCATTGCGCCACAATTCGCTTTGCCGGCGACTCGGGCGACGGCATGCAAGTCGTAGGTAGCCAGTTCGCGGACATCGCTTCGATGACCGGACTGGTCGTCTGCACACAGCCCGACTATCCGTCGGAGATCCGTGCCCCGGCCGGTTCGCTGGGCGGCGTGAGCGGCTTTCAACTCAGCTTCGCCGATTACGAAGTTCACACGCCGGGCGATTCGCCTTACGTGCTCATCGCCATGAACCCGGCAGCCTTGAAAGTAAACCTCCGGGAAGTACAGCCGGGCGGCATCCTCGTGATCAATGAAGATGAGTTCAACGAGGCCAACCTGGCCAAGGCCGGCTATACCGCCAACCCGCTGACTAGCGGCGAACTTTCGGCCTATCGCGTAATTCCCGTGGCGATGACGCGAATGAACGAAGAGGCCGTGCGGCACTTGCAGCTTCCTCGCAAGGATGCCGCACGTTGCAAGAACTTTTTTGCTCTGGGATTGAGCCTCTGGCTCTACGATCGGCCGATCCAACCGGTACTGGAATTCCTCATCAAGAAATTCCGCAAAAGCCTGTCAATCATGGCGGCCAACGGTGCCAGCCTGCGTGCCGGATACAACTATGCCGATACGGCCGAGTTGTTCCGCGTGCAGCATACGGTGGCCGCCGCAAAGCTGCCCAAGGGTCGCTATCGCCGGGTGACGGGCAATGAGGCTGCCGCCCTGGGCCTAGTCGCGGCAGCCTACAAGGCAGGCCGCACGCTCGTCTATGCCAGTTATCCGATCACGCCAGCCAGTGAGATACTCCACGAGCTTTCAAAGTACAAAGACTACGACGTTCGCACGCTCCAGGTAGAAGACGAAATCGCCGCCTGCGTGGCCGCTATCGGGGCTTCCTTCGCTGGGGCCATCGGGGTCACGGGCACAAGTGGCCCGGGCCTTGCTCTGAAAGTCGAAGGCATGGGTCTGGCCGTCATGACCGAGTTGCCGATGGTCATCTTTGACGTACAGCGAGCCGGCCCCAGCACGGGCATGCCGACGAAGACCGAGCAGTCCGACTTGCTGATGGCCGTCCACGGCCGACATGGCGAGGCACCGCTGGCCGTGCTGGCCGCGGCCACGCCCGCCGATTGTTTTGCGATGGCCTTTGAAGCGATTCGCCTGGCCACCAAGTACATGACGCCGGTGATCGTCCTCTCCGACAGCTTCCTCTCCAACGGAGCCGAGCCGTGGCGGATCGTCGATCCTGACGATCTGCCTGACCTGCACACGCCTGAGATTCCTTCGCCCAAGCAGTTCGCCCCCTATCGTCGCGATCCAAAAACTCTGGCCAGGCCGTGGGTCTCGCCCGGCACACCGGGCTGTGAGCATCGCATTGGCGGCTTGGAGAAGACCGACATCACCGGTGCTGTGAGCTACGACGCCGTGAACCATCAGCGTATGGTCAATCTGCGTGCGGAAAAAATCGAGCGGATTGCCGGCGACATTCCGCCCGCAGCCGTCAAGGGTTCGGGCAAGGCCGATCTGCTGGTCGTGAGTTGGGGCAGCACCTACGGTTCCGTGGCGGCTGCGGTCAGCGGCTTGCAAGAGGCTGGCCGTTCGGTCGACCACTTGCACCTGCGTTACTTGAATCCTTTCCCGGCCAATCTCGGCGCGCTGCTCAAGTCGTACAAGCGAATCCTTGTGCCCGAGAACAATAGGGGCCAACTCTGCATGTTGCTGCGGGCGAAATACCTGGTCAATGCCCAGTCGCTGGCAAAAGTTGAAGGCCGGCCATTCCGTGTGAACGAGTTGATCGAACTGATTAGTGAATTTTTAACCGCGAAGTAGGTAGACAGAGCAAAAAACAACAGGAGAATCCCAATGAGCATCGATGTACCGCGGAATCTCACGACCGAGAGCTGCTCCGAGCAATTGGTCCCTCCGGATTCCTTGACACGCAAGGATTTTCAGTCGGGCCAGGAAGTCAAATGGTGTCCCGGTTGCGGCGACCATGGCATCCTCATGCAGGTGCAGAGCCTGCTGCCGAAGCTGGGTATTCCGCGGGAAAAGGTTTGCTTTGTCTCGGGCATCGGCTGTTCATCGCGGTTTCCCTATTATCTGAACACTTACGGCTTTCATGGCATTCACGGCCGTGCGCCGGCGATTGCCATGGGCGTGAAGTGCGCCCGGCCCGATCTTTCGGTCTGGGTGGTCACCGGCGATGGCGATGGCCTATCGATCGGCACGAATCACCTCATTCATTGCCTGCGACGGAACCTCGATCTGAATATCCTCTTGTTCAACAACCGGATCTACGGTCTGACGAAGGGCCAGTATTCGCCCACCTCGGAGTTCGGCAAGAAGACCAAGTCAAGCCCCTGGGGGACGATCGAGCAACCGATCCATCCAATCGAGATCGCCTTGGCGGCCGAAGCCACGTTCGTGGCCCGCTCGGTCGTCGCCAGCCCGCCGCACTTGGCCCAGACGCTGGAAGCGGCGGCGCGGCACAAGGGCGTGTCGTTTGTCGAGATCCTGCAAGACTGCGTCGTCTTCAATGAGGGGGTACTCAACAGCCTGGGGGATCGCTCCGAGCGCGACAACAACTGGGTTTTCCTCGAACAGGGCCAGCCGATTCGCTTTGGCAAAAACCGCGAAAAAGGGATCCTGCTCCGCGGAACACAAGCGGAGGTTGTCACCCTCGGCGAAAATGGCGTGCAGGAGGAAGACCTAATGGTCCACGACAGCGGCAATCCGTCGCGGGTGTCGGCCTATCTGCTGGCCAGCTTCAACCCGCCGGAAATGCCGATGGCCTTTGGCATTTTCCGCCAGGTCCAAAAGCCAACCTACGATGACCTTTTGATCGAGCAAATCAACGAAGTGATTGCCGAGCGCGGCCGCGGCGACCTGCCGCGACTGCTGCGTTCCGGCACAACATGGCTGGTGGATTGAATGGGGAGGCTTTTTTGACCACCGCAACCGCCACCGTAAAGCGGGCCGTTTACGACCTGCCCCTGGTCGCTCGGGCACCGGACGAGTCGTCGGCAGTGGCGGCAGACGGTCCGCTCTTGCTGCATCACGCCGAATGGTTTTGCAAGTTGCGATGGCTGGTGGTGGTGGCGATGCTCGCCTTGGCGTTGGTCGCCTCGCTGACCGGCGATTGGCTTTTGCAATACGGCATCCGTCTTCAGGCCAGTTGGCCGCTGGGGGTCGCCGGCGCGCTGGTCTTGGCCAATGTTGCTTACTTGGCGATGCTCCGCGTGGTGCGGAACAGCCCAAATTTGACCGTGGCGGCAGATCGCTGTTTGTGGCTGCAAATCCTTGTCGATCTGGCCGTGCTCACTGCCGTCGTCCATTTTCTGGGCAGCGTGGAAACCGTCGCGCCGCTGATGGTTCTCTTTCACATCGTCCTGGTCTGTATCTTCTTCTCGTCGGTGCAGAGCCTAGCCGTCACGGGGATCGCCCTGGCGATGTACGTTTTGTGTGTTGCGTTGGAAAGTTCCGGCATCCTTCAGGCACAATCGGTATGGGCCTCATTCTCACCTGCCGCGCGCAGCGAGCTTCCTGACGCGGTGTTGGCGGCCCATGTATTCGCGGTGGCCTTTATATCCCTAACGATCTGGTTCCTTGCCTCGCGGCTGGCCGGTGCCTTGCGGCAGCGCGACGCCGAATTGGCGGCAACCAATCGGCGCCTCATGGCCGCCACCGATGAACGTGCCCGGCATATGCTGCAAACCACGCACCAGCTCAAGGCCCCCTTCGCCGCCATCCACGCCAACACGCAAGTCCTCCTGGGCGGGTTCTGTGGCAAAATCCCTCACGATGCCTTGCAAGTGATCGGTAAGATTGCCAACCGCTGTGAAATGCTCTCCGGCGAGATCAAGGCCATGCTGCAACTGGCTAACCTCCGCTCCAACGCACAGGATCCGCCCAAGCCGACGACGATTGAACTCCACGAATTGCTCCGTACCTCTTTGACCGCGATGGAGCCGCTGGCGGCGAAACGGGGAATTCGCTTTGTCGAAAACATCGCCTCCGCCACGATCCGCGGCGTACACGACCACATTGTCATGATGATCGATAATATCCTATCCAATGCAGTCGCCTATTCGTTCGACGGGCAGCAAGTGTCCGTTGCGTGTCAAGTGAAACCTTCGGGCGGTGCGATCGTCACCGTGGAGGATTCGGGCATTGGCATCCCCACGACGAAGCTGCCGCTAATTTTTGACGACTACTACCACACCGCCGAGGCGGTGAAACAGAACAAGGCCTCGACGGGCCTGGGCCTAGCCATCGTCCGCCAGGTGGCCATGGCCGACAAAGTGGGCGTACGCGTGGAAAGTGCCCCTCAACAAGGCACGCTGTTTACTCTCGATTTTCCGGCCTGCTGGGGTGAACCCATCAGGCTTACTTAACACCAGGAGACTTTCATGGCTTATGTATTGATCGTAGACGATGACACGGATTTTGCCGAGGCGGTGAGTACCCTGCTCAAGAGCCACGGAAACGAGACGGCCGTCGAGGCCGACGCCGAGAAGGCTGTCGATCGCATTCGCGAGCGACGTCCCGACGCGGTGATCCTCGACGTCATGTTCCCCGAAAACGACACGGCCGGCTTTGAGGTTGCCCGCGCGATCCGCCGCAACTTCGGCAGCCTGCCTGTCGTGCTCTTGACTGCGGTCAACAACACGTTTCCCTTGGGCTTCAGCAACAAGGATCGCGACGGCGCCTGGCTGCCCGTGGCCGAGTTCATGGAAAAGCCCGTCGATTTGAACCGCTTGTGTGAGAAGATCGCCGGCCTCGTGGGCAAGTGAGGGGAGATCGTTTGATGGACTTGCGATCACCGCCCACGACTCGCTTCTTCAGCCGTTACTTCCCATCTTCCCGCTACGAAACGACTTCCCACGGGAAATCTGATGCTGCCTGGGGAAAAAAACCGAAGCGCATAGTGCGGATGCGTGTTGGACTTGCCCATCGTCACGGTGTTGGCTTGCCCAACCATCCACGCCCCCCGGAAGATGGGATCATGGAAATCACACGCAATCAATACTACATGGCCGGACTGGTCCTGCTCCTCTTGGGCATCCAGTTTCGCATGATCGAATCGGTGGAACTCAAGGACCATTTTGCCAAGTTCATCGCCGAGCGGACCGACCATCCGCTGATCAGCGTCAGTTCCCAGTCCCCGGTGCTGGCTCCGGTGGAGAGTGCCGCCATCAATCGCGTTGTGCATCCCCCTGAATGGATTGGATATGTATTTGCCTCGCTTGGTAGCGTTTTGGTGCTGCACAGCTTAGCGATGCCCAAAAGCCCTTAGCCCGGATTAGTCATAAATTGTAGGGTGCGTGGAGCGAACCCCCAGGGAAATGGTGGGTTGCGCGCGGAATCCAACGAACGGCAACCTTTCACCCTGGTTTAGACCGGTTCGCGCAACGCACCACCGCGATTGAGTTTTCGTGCTCCACCCACCCTACGATGAATAATCCGGGCTAGCGGCCACTTGCCCCTTCCAAATCGGTTTGATATGATTGTTTAGGGTCTGCGCCAAAAGCGGCACCGTTTTTCCCCGGATTTGTAACGAGATCTCTGACCAGGAGTGTTTTTTGATGCACGAATACCAACGCCTGGAGGTAACGGAGGTTGGCGATGTAACGGTCGTGCGCTTCCGCAACCGCCGGATTACCGAGGACATCGACATCCAAGAACTTGGTAGCGAGATGTTCAGTCTCGTGGAGAATGACAATCGTGAAAAACTACTCTTGAATTTCTCGACCGTCGAATTCCTTGGCAGCGCGGCACTGGGCAAACTGATCACCCTGGACCGGAAGGTGAAGGCCCGGGGTGGCGTGCTGAAGTTCTCCAATATTGGGTCGAATATCCATGAGGTTTTCGTCATCACCAAGCTCAACCTCTTCTTTGACATCAAGGAAGACGAGGTCGATGCCCTGGCCGCCTTTTAGGTGATCTCTCTCGTTAAACGCCCAACAATGCAAACAGACCTATCGCAGTAACCGGTTTTGCCCTGGATCCTATGGCTACCGTTGACGTAGAAATAACCAAGATCGACCCGTGGCTTTGGCGCTACGATCGCGTGATTGCCAGCGATTCCACGATGGCCAGGCGAGTTCTCGACGAAATGCTGGCCCAACTTGAGGCCCAGCACTGGCAGCAACGCGACATTTTTGCGGTGCATCTGGCAACGGAAGAGGCACTGGCCAACGCCATCCAGCATGGAAACGGCCGCGATGCCCGGAAGAATGTTCGTTTCGTTTGCCTGCTGGGCAGCGACCGGATTCGCATCGAGATTACCGACGAAGGCCGGGGTTTCAATCCCTTGGCCCTACCCGATCCAACCTGCGACCACCACCTTCACTCCCCCCGCGGTCGCGGCGTCATGCTCATGAGGGCTTTCATGTCGCGAGTCGCGTTCAACGCTCGCGGGAACGGCGTGACCATGGAAAAAGATCGGGGGCAAAAAGAAAATTGGAAATAGGGTGAGAAAGCCCTCACCCCCGGCCTAGGGCGATGCAAAGTTGGGCTTGGCGTGCTGGAGTAATCGGGCCGGATTTGTTTACGGGCGAGGCGAATTGTTGGTCCTTCGGGCCGAAGGCCCATAAGTTTGCCCAGCGAAGGGCGCAGCCCTGGATTAGACATCGACCACGCCAACGAAGTTCGGGCCAAAGGCCCAACCGGTCACCGCATTGAAGGCCCAGGGCAAGGCGAATTGTTGGGACGAAAGGGAATTTCTAGGGAGATCCCCGTTTTCCAGGGCTTTGCCCTTCGCTGGGTCACCGGCTGGGCCTTCGGCCCGAATACATTTCAATGGATTGTCCTTACCCACATCTTTCGGCCAGCCGTGCGGTCTTCATGGCCATTAATGGTCATTCCCGGCGCAGCCGGTATTAGGGACGGCTGAATCCCGCCTTGGTCGCCTTTTTCAGTCGTCACGGGACAAACCACCACACTCCCGGCATCATTGTTCGCGAAACAGATTTTCAGCGTAGGCAAATCTTGGCTCTTACTTTCGCGCCGCGATCGTGCCTTCCGTGGGGCTGCTGGCCGTGGCATAGAGCTTTTTGGGAATCCGACCCGCAAGATAGGCCAACCGGCCGGCCTCGACGCCCAACTGCATGGCCTTGGCCATCCGGCAAGGATCTTTGGCATGGGCGATGCCCGTGTTCAACAACACGCCGTCGACGCCCAACTCCATGGCCACGGTCACGTCGCTGGCCGTACCCACGCCGGCGTCGATAATCACGGGATAATCCGGATCGCCGTCCTTGAGGTACTCCAGGCAGATACGGATGGCGTTGGGGTTGAGCACACCCTGGCCCGAGCCGATCGGGCTGCCGGCCGGCATGATGCTCGCCGCCCCCGCTGCCTTCAGCCGCCGTGCAACGACCGCATCGTCGCTCGTATAGACCAGCACCTGGAAGCCCTCGGCTACCAGTTTTTCAGTGGCTTCGAGCGTGGCGATGGGGTCGGGCAGCAGTGTCTTGGTGTCGCCCAGCACTTCAAGCTTTACCCAGTTGGCTCCTGGATTGTTCATCTGCGTGAGGATTTCTCGCCCCAACCGAGCCACGCGAATGGCATCCTCGGCCGTGAAGCAGCCGGCCGTGTTGGGCAGGATCGTATAGCGACGGGTGTCGATGAAGTCCAGCAAGCTCTTGCCGGCCGCGTCGATGAGCCGTTCACGCCGCACGGCTACGGTGATGCACTCCGTGCCCGAGATATCCAAGGATTGGCCCATCAACTCGTAGCTCGAGTACTTGCCCGTGCCGACAATCAACCGGCTCTGGAACGTATGGGATCCGATTCGTAGCGAATCGGTGGAAGTCGAAGAGGAAGTAGTCATGGAATTCGTGGATTTCTACAACAGATCGTCAAAGAGGAATGGTGGTAGTGGTTCTGGTTATATCACTCTATCCGCCGCCGACCAGGGTCACAATCTCTAACCGATCCTTGTCCGCAAGGACATGTTCGTCGTGCCGCTGCCGCGGTACAAGCTGGAGATTGACCTCAACCGCGACGGGTTTACCGATCAGGCCCAGTTGCTCCAACAGCGCGGCGACCGTGCAGGCTTCGGCCGTCTCGCAAGGCTGGTCGTTGACAAAAATCCGCATGGGAAACACCCTCCTCCTTTATTCGTTCGTCTTGCCCGCCGCTGCCGATCCGGCACCGCGGAAACGACCAACATCCAATAACGTAAATTCCCCGCGCAGGGTTTGGCCGGCATTCCACGCGGAACTCGACCAGGGGATTGCATAGGCAGCAACCTTACCGGATTGCAACTCGGCGACATAAACCAGCGAGCGGCTCAAGGCCGTAGTTTTTCCGCCCGTACGCCGCAGGTCAACCGTCCCGGTCGTCAAAAGGAACCGCGGGGGTTTTGCCGGATTGATGCCCAAATCGGCAAGGACGTTGTGCGTGTAAAATGCATTGAAGTGGCCGTTCTGCTTGGAAACCACCGCCGCGCTCAGGTCGCCCGTGAGAAAATCGAGGAAGTAGACCGCCTCAACCGATTCATCGCACGATCCAGTAGCCATGGCAAATCCGTCGGTGCGGTCGGTGGCCACGGCATGTAGGGGAACAGTCGGCCAATATCCGGCAAGCAGCATGCCAAACCCCAACCCGGCCACCAACCCAACGCCAAGACGTGATGGCTTGATTGACAAGAACATGACACAAAACTCCTTTTGCCAACAAGTTTTCAGAAAACCGACGACCTCTACTCCTGCATCGTACCCTTTTTTTCCTCGTAGTACCAGACGACCTTGGGAGTGCCCGCCGAATACTTGGGCAACCCTGCGTTCGTCGAGCAACTTGAGCAATCCGCTGGTCGCGTCCTACGTCCACGAAAGCCTGGCTGTCCACTCAAATTAACCAACAGCCAAAATGAGTTCTTGTCTCAGGATTTATTCTTTTACCTTCGACCACTGCTGCTCCAGTCGCTTTGGCGAGACGGGGATCGAAGTTCCTAACTTCTGCGCGAAGAGCGAGACACGATACTCCTCCAGCATCCAACGATATTGGATCAACTCCGGATCATGTTCGTATTGCAGTCCGTGCTGCTCAATCCACTTGAGATAGGCATGCCAACGCGGAAGGAATTCTTCAAAACGCTCGCGGTCCTTCGCTATTCCACCGCCGGCTAGAGCGTCTAGCCGCACGCGGATCGCACGGAAATATCGAGGGCAATGCCGCAGCCAGGTCCAAGGCGTCGTACTCAGGCAGTTCGGTCCAGCCAGACTCGCGAACTGTTCACGGATGTCGTCGATTGCGTATTGCCATTTCACCCTCACCCCCTGCCCTTCTCCCAGAGGGAGAGGGGAGAACACGAGCTTACCCCAAGTGGCAGGCGAACCACCCTCACCCCCTGCCCCTTTCCCGGAAGGAGAGGGGAGATTGGTTATCACATCGAACGCAGTGTGTGCCTCACGGTAGGCGTCGAACCACGGCCCAATCACGCCGGCCAAATCCTGTACGGCCAGCCCAATTCGCTGTCGAGCTACGCTGAGTGCCGTTTCAAACGCCGCTTTTGAACGGGGAAGCTCGACTTCATCGGGCCATGCACGAACGGCTAACAACTCGGCTAATTGCTGTCGTAAGTCAAAGCCCGAGATCAAAGTCGCGGCTGGCGGCGCCTTATCCAGCCCAGGCAGCCAATCGACCTGCGTCTTCACTTCTCGCCACGCCACCAGCAGGAACAGTCTACGCAGGGCGAAGCGTGTTTTATATGCCGCTCGCTGCGGCGAATCCAAGAGACGCAGACTCACGGACGTCTGGCCATCGACCAAGGCCGGGTAGGCCTTCCTTGCCAGTCGGCCGTGCGAAACGTCGATCTCCGTCGGGAGTTCATCAAAATCCCAAGTGGTCAATCCGTCGCGATTCCAGCACGGATCATCGATCACCGTAAATGCCTCAGCCGCCGCAGTGCCCAACTGCCGCCGCAAGGCATCAAGGTCGCGGCTGGTTGCCAATGTCTGGCCCTCGAAGTCGGTCACGCGAACATTCATCTGCAACTCGGGCGGCAATCGCTCTTCCGCAAAGTCCTTGGCAGAAACCGCCACGCCGCCAATTCGGCTGAGTACACGAGCGAGTTGAGCCCGCAGATTTCCTTCGCCATAACGAAGCTCGGCCATGGCCCGCTTCGCCGCTTCAGGCGCGGGCACAAAGCGCGTCCGCAATGTCTTGGGCAGCGAACGGATCATCGCCAGGACTTTTTCTTCCAGATGGCCCGGCACGAGCCACGCAAGCGGTTCGGCTTGGACCTGGTTTAGTGCTTCCAGCGGCACGATGACCGTAACGCCGTCGTGCGGTTGCCCCGGCTCGAATTGGTAGTCCAGCGGCAGATCCCACGAGCCTGTGACCAACTGATCGGGAAACGCGTCTTCCGCAACGTCATTCCCTTCTCGCAGCAGATCGGCCTTGCTCATGGTGATTTGCCGGGCGTTTTCCGGCGACTCGCGGAGCCAGCGAGCAAGCTGCGCTCCGTCGTAAATCTCAGCCGGCAGCCGCTGATCGTAGAAGGCAAAGCGTTCCCACTCGCTGATCACAATGTCGCGTCGCCGCACCTTGGCTTGCAACTGCTGAACCTCGTCCAGTAGTTCTTCATTATGCACAAGTAGTGCCGGCTTAGGCTCCAGATCGCCCTGCACCAGACCATGTTCGATCAAAAGCTGCCGCGAGGCATCGGCGTCGATCGGCCCGTAGCGCACCAACCGCCCGGCGACGACCACAAGCCCGAAAAGCGTCAGCCGCTCCAGGGCCACGGCCGAAGCCCACTTGCTTTCCCAATGCAGATCGCTGTAGGTCCGCTTGATCAGGTGCTCGGCCAGCGGCTCGATCCAGCGGGGGTCGATCCGCCCACAGCAGCGCAGATAGCGGCGCGTGGTTTCCACCTGCTCGGCAGCCACGATCCACTTCGCCTTGCTGCGGAACATGCCCGAACCAGGCCAGAGGTTCGCCTTGCCGCCACCCGCCACGTTGTAATCGTGTCCATCGCCGCGCGTGGCGACGCTGGAAAGCAAACCCGCCAGAATCGCACGATGGAGGTTGTCGTACTTGGGATGGGAAGTTGTCGGTTTTCGGTTGTCTGTCGCCAGTTGTCGGACCCCAGAATTGGTTAACCTCCGCCCATTACCCTTATCACCCTTCTCCTCTTTCTCACCCTTCACACCTTTCTCACCCTTCTCCCCCTTCACACCCTCCTCTTCCAACAACTCGCGATGCACGTCGAGCCATTCTCGCAGCCGCATGAACGAGAGAAAGTTTTGTCGGCATGCTTTCTGAAGCTGATTGCGCGAGAGAGTGTTTTTTAGCTTGTGGTAGAAATCCCAGATCTTCAAATAACTGAGAAAATCGGACTGTTCATCGGCAAATTGCGCATGGGCTTTGTCGGCTGCCTCCTGCTTTTCCACGGGCCGCTCACGAGGATCTTGGACCTCCAGGGCCGAGGCGATAATGAGCATCTCGTGCAGGCAGCCTTCTTCGATCGCTGCCAGAATCATCCGTCCAATTCGCGGATCGACCGGCAGGCGGCTCAAGCGGCGGCCAATCTCGGTCAGCTCCTGCTGTTCGTCGGTCGCGCCCAACTCGAAGAGCGTCCGATAGCCGTCGCGAATCGCGTCGGTCTTGGGCGGATCGATGAGCGGGAAATCTTCCAATTCGCCTAGCCGCAGGGCCTTCATCTGTAAGATCACCGATGCCAGGTTTGTCCGCTGGATCTCCGGCATGGTGAAGCGATCGCGGCCAAGAAAATCTTCTTCGCTGAACAGCCGCACGCATATCCCCGGCCCCACGCGGCCGCAGCGTCCCTTGCGCTGATCGGCCGAGGCTTGGGCGACGGCCTCGATCGGCAGCCGCTGAGTTTTCGAGCGCGGCGAATAGCGGCTGATCCGCGCCGTGCCCGGGTCGATCACAAAACGGATCCGCGGCACCGTGAGCGACGACTCGGCAACATTCGTGGCGATGACGATGCGCCGCTTAGGTCCCGGGTGGAAGACGTGCTGCTGCTCCTGAATCGATAGCCGTGCATAAAGCGGCAGGATTTCCGTCTCCTGACCCGTCGCATCGCCCGGCAGTGGACGGCTGCGGAGCGTCTTGGCTGTTTCGTGAATGTCGCGTTCGGTGGGCATGAAGATGAGCATATCACCGCGATCGATGCGGGCTACCTCCTCCACGGCCGCCCGCACGGCATCTTGCAGATCGGGATCGTTACCGTCCTCATCCGGCTCCATCGGACGCCAAAACACTTTGATCGGATAGGCACGCCCCGAGACCTCGACCACAGGCGCCGGTCCGGCCGTTGTGGAAAAGTGTTCCGCAAAGCGGGCCGCGTCGATCGTCGCGGAAGTAATAATCAGCCGCAGATCGGGCCGCTTGGGCAGAAGTCGCTTCAGGTAGCCGATCAGGAAATCGACATTCAGGGACCGTTCGTGGGCTTCGTCGAGAATGATCGTGTCGTATTGGCTGAAGTCCGGATCGCTTTGCGTTTCGGCCAGCAAGATGCCGTCGGTCATCAGCTTGATGTAGCTTTGCGGCCCGAGGGACTCGGAAAATCGGACCTTGTAGCCTACGTCGCGGCCCAGGGGCGATCCGATTTCTTCGGCGATCCGTGCGGCCACGCTCCGCGCGGCAATCCGTCGCGGCTGAGTATGGCCGATCAGGCCGGCAACGCCACGGCCCATGTTGAGGCAGATCTTCGGCAACTGAGTTGACTTGCCCGAACCGGTCTCGCCGCACACAATCACCACTTGGTGATCGCGAATTGCCGCAGCGATGTCCTCCCGCCGGGCCGAGATCGGCAGCTCCGGGTCGAAGGTCACTTTCGGAACCGCTTTTCGTCGGGCCTGGCAGCGGCCGGCCGACTGCTGCAATTCCTTTTCGAGCCGAGCCATCCGTTGCCGATCCAGCGGCTTTCCATCGCGTGCGGCCGCCTGGATTCCCCGCAGCACATTGCGCAACCGATGCCGGTCGGCGAACATCGCCTGGAGAATCTCGGATTCAAACTGGTCCAACGGGGGCATCAATATTCTAATTAGTTTCTGTTGGGGAAAGGGATAATGGCAAGTAGGGTGGGACGAGTGAAACGAGCCCCACCATTTTAATTTTGGGGCACCTTGTTGCCTCCAGATCGGCAGGCAGCTATAATTGGGGCGTGCCTCGGGGGCGAATTGGATTCGACCGGGCAGGTTGAAGTGCAGGTTGCGTGCCGTGGTTGGTCAGCAGGCCACGTTAAAAGCAGACCAAAAATTAATTGCTAACTCTAACCTAGCAATGGCTGTCTAACAAGGCAACCCCGGCTGAGGAACTTCTCCGGAGAGTTCCGACTGCCGGCTGTAATTCCGGATCGTTTTGGGTCGATGTTGGCGACGCCCGAGATTAAAAACTGCTGCCGACTGGTCAATCGGTAACCCTGTCAATCCGGGGGCCGTGCGACGACATGTTTGCAAATAGGATCGACTACGTACGTAGAAGCCTGCATGGAAATGTCGCGGGACGCGGGTTCGATCCCCGCCGCCTCCACTAAAACGGCTTGCGATAGAAATCGCAAGCCGTTGCTGTTTCTTGACTTATGACAAATGCCTTCCGGCCGATTTGACGTAAGTCCTTATGCCATGTCTGATTTCGTGTCTGATTCCATGCTGTTCGTGTCTGATTTCTTTGGTATAATGACCACAATCAGACATCGGACTCCACTAAATCAGCGAGATGCAAATGGCTACGAAAAAGGAACTCGGACGGGATTCCAAGGGACGCTACTTCCGCAACCTTGGCTGGAAGAAGACCCCAAAGGGTTACGCCCAGCAGAAATTTTACCTGGGACGTGACGATTCCAAGGCCAAACTGGCGAACCTGCGACTAGAGCAGCTCTGGCAGCAGATCACCAGGCAATGGGAACGGGAAGCTGGGCCTCTGCTTGCCGGCGAAAAAAATCAGCCAGCTCCTGGGTTCGTTTCTCAAGGCCGTGAAGGAGTTGCGGGGCAGCCGCAACGAACGACTGTGATCGGGGGGGTAACGTCTGTCGGAGTCCGCCACGGCGACCTCTGGGGTGATCGCCCTGTCTGGGATGAAGTGACGCTGGCCATCGCAGATGCCATTCGTAACGGGGATCCGGTGGCCCGAGTGCCGCTTCTTCCTGGACTCGAACTACTGGCACCCGAAAGCCCAATCGTCTGGGAATGGCTAGACCAGCTACGGAATAACATCACAGGGATCAGGATCGAACTGAAAGACGAGGTCGGTCAGCGGGTCTCAGAACAGCAGATTCAGCAGCACGGCCATCGACTGGTCGAGAAAGGCCGGCGTATGTTGCTGAAGAGCGCAATGGGACAGACGTTGCACGTTGCAATCGACGCTTTCTCCAGGTGGGTCGAGACTAAGTTCATCGACATCGAGACGAAGAAGTTGACGCAATGGGGCAGCACCCAGACGCGAATCGCTACGTTCTTAAAGCGGCATTTGCCCAACTGTGCGATCCAGGAACTCGATGCCCAGCGGGTCGAGGATCTGTTGGACATCGTAAAGAATCGACCGCCGACCGAGGAAGGTAATCCGATCAGTGTGGCGTGGGCGAAAAGCTGCATCAAGCTCTTTCGCAGCTTCCTGCGGTGGCTCAATCGGACGCCGGAGTTCGACTGGAAACGGCCTGCCGATCTGGAAACAATGCAGATACGAATACCACTGACCGCCCAGGAAAAGTCCAATCAGGTCCGTTCTGCCCAGGTTGATACCTACAATCCCGCCGAACTGAAGACGTTGTGGGAATATGCCTCACCGTTCCAACGCTTGCTCATGCTGCTTGCACTTAACGGTGGTTTCGGCCGGGCGGAGGTTGCATCACTGGGGATACACGAGATCTTGCTGCGGCAGAAACATCCTCACGAGCAGGAACTGGGATGCAATAGCACGGACGAGGATAGTTGGATCTTCCGCGTTCGCCAGAAGACAGGGGTATATGGGGAGTTTAAGCTCTGGCCCGAGACGGCGAAGGCCATTGAGTGGTGGTTGCGACAGAGGGCCATGATCGAGGTCTCAGACAAGGCCAACACGCTGCTCGTGACTAAGAAGGGCCTACGCTACGACGCGACAACCAAGGGCAACCACCCAAACTTCCAGATTCCAAATGGCTGGTACGCGATCACCAAGAGGATTCGCGAGGATAAGGAGGAATATGGGAACTTCCGCCAACTCAGCTTCAACAAACTTCGCAAAACCGCCGGCAATCTTATCCGCAAGGAGGCCGATGGTGAGGTTGCGGGCGTTTTCCTGTGCCATGGTACACCAGTTAAGACTGACGACCTCCTCGACAATTACACCAACCGACCGTTTGCCAAATTGTTTGAGGCACTCGACAGACTGGAAGTGAAGTTGCGGCCCATCTGGGAGTCGGTGCTCGAGCCGTTCCCCGAGAAACCACCGAAAGGCGGGCCGAACATCAGCCGCGGTACTATTCAGAAGATTCAGAGCATGCGCAGGCGGGGCTATAAGCTGCGTTTCATTGCGGCCAAGGTTGGTGTTTCCGTAGAGACAGTACGGCGATGGGGAAAGCGATCAGAGAAAACCAAGCCGGCAGACGGTGAATGATGGCAGTGATCGTCCATCTCCTGGGCCTCTCGGCCCAAATCAAGGTGTTGGCGATACCCCGTCGATCTCGTGGACACCGGTGCCGGCCATCCGCCACAATGCCACGTCGGCCACCGACATCCAGAGCTCGATCTTGGAGATGGACTACCTGGCCACCGACTTCAGTGGGGTCAGCAACGGATTATTCAGAGGCCGGCCGGCGAAATTGCGGGTTCAGGTACAGAATCCAAGCCGATCCGTACGAAAAACAGGCATGTTGGGACGAAAAACCTGGCGATCGGGACAAATACCGAGGCTTGATTTCTGTCCCAAGAGGCCGGATTTTCGTACCACAAGGGCAGATTTCCGTACAGCAGCCGCGAAAAACCGTACTGAATGGCCGATTTTGGCTGCTTTCCGTGTGTGTTTAGACTTCGGGCTGAAAGAGGATTTCGGCCCAAGAGTGTTCCGGAGCCCTCGGCCGCCAGAGCCGCGACGAGGGCTCGATAGCGGAAACTTGCAAGTGGCAGCCAGCGTTACGGGGGGTACGTGAAAACGACTGGATCACCCGCTATAATCGAGACGTATTGGGCTAGTCGGTCGGCCAACCGACGTGTTCCTCTGCCAGCGGCCGGCGTCCTGAGAACAAGGTGCATTACGGTGCAAGAACACTCTTCCGACATTTCTGGGGCGGAACTATCCGCGGCGTTTCGGCTTGGATTCTTCAGTCGCCATTTCGACCATGATGCTCTTATCGAAACCCTCGACGCCCTGCCCACACGAATTGTCCCGAGTATGCTCCTCCGTCTGAAGAAGGCGGTGCAATCTTCAAGTAGTTCGGGCGGAAAAAGCGATTCGCTTGTCGCGGTGGCAGACATCGCCCTGCTTTCCACAACTCCGTGTCGCGTTCTTTATGACCTGGGGGCGGTGTTCGGTGATTACCACCTGCGTCGGCTAACGGCCGTCGGCACTCCTGACGCCGGCCCAATATGGGAGTGTGTCCGACGCATGCCAAATTGGCTTGTTGGAATTGCCGGCTGCTTGCGCGATCTTGCTGAGGAAGCCAATGGCGGTCAAAACCTGGATGCCGTGATGTCGCGGGTGAACAAACCGTGGGCACAAATGCTCATGACCGATGACGATGGCGAATACCGGACAAATTACCGAAGAATCCTCTCCACATCCCCATCATGGGTTCAACGGATGTGGGAGATTCATGGAGATCTCTCCATGATCATGTTTGTGTATACTTTGGATCGCGAGCTAGCTGAGGCCAGTAACGTCATCGACACAGCCAAGGGCGTTTTGGCGAAGGTTGCTGGCAAAGTGGATTCGCAGTGCGGTGATCGGGACGGCTTGCAATCTAAAACCATCGTAAGCAAGCAAAGCAAACCGAGATGCAAAGCGGGAGCATGGGCTCACGACGGGCCGCCTGACGCGCAGGAATATAGCGGAGGCCGTCTCGAAGGTGAACTTCAGGAATTGGCTCACTGGGTCAGCGTCGCCGTTAAGACCTTGAAGAAGATGAACAAGGACAAAAAAATCTGGATTGCTCCGAAGCACGGCAAGAATTGGGAAATCTGGTTCAAGACGTTGCGGGAGTTCGAGGATGCTTGGAAGCGAAAAAAGGAGACCGAGAAGGGCAAACCTAGCAGAAACGGACGAAAAGGGACGTAAAGGGACGTAAAGGGACAAGAAGGGAAAATTACACGGAACTTGAGCAAGTAGCGGCTATTCTGCCTCTAAACTTCTACCACCGTAATGATATAAAAGGGTCAGGACGATAAGTCCTGATCCTTTTTTATTGGAGGTTGCGAATGTGTTTTCGAGATTTACAAGATGAGTTACGGCGATATGGGATTGACGTCACCCAGTCCCAGATTCGTTGGGCGATCACCAGTGGCAAGATTGTACGGCCGCCGCTCGACGGCTCCTTGAGGTTCGTGTTCGGGCCGGAGCACGTGGAGCAGTTGCGGCAGATCTTTGCGGTGAAGACGGAGGCCGGCAAATGCTAACAATGGAAACTTCACTCGACGCGAAAGAAGGGGAATGGCTGCCGCGGCCGATCCACATCCTCAAACCGCTGAGCGGCGGGATTGCTGAGTCAGGCCAGAGCGATCAGCTCCACATTATGCCTGCAAACAAAGCTGATCTGCCCGTTGGCACCGTCAAGGGCCGGGGCATCCGTCTCCCGACCTTTCGCCGAGTAGCAGCCAGCATAGTTGTGCCCTGCTCGCCCTATTTATAGGCTCGTGTAACTTTTCCATTTCACACACTGGAAACCGAAACAATGAACAAGAAGAATCCCCGCGAACCCGAGCATGCACAGCGTAAACTTGCTCAATTACGGGAATACCCGCTCCAAACTCGGACCTACTCTCCTACCTCGGTCGATGAAGACGAGCGACTTAAGGCCGTGCTCCGTACTGGCTGTTATGACCCGCTGCATGTCATGCCGCCGCACAACAAAGCGGGGTTGCCCGCCGACACCTTGCTCGACGGCCATCGCCGCGCCCGCCTCCTGCGAGAACTCGGCATGGACGAGGCTCAGGTGGTCGTGCGGCACGACCTCATCAATGCGGAGCGACCTGTGGTGGACATGACCTTTTACGACTTTGCCTTGGGGCGGCGGAATAGCCAACCGCTCGATCTGGCGCGAATGGTCATGGACAGGTACGAGATTGAAAAAAATCGGCCGCGGAAGAAGTTCCTGTCGGGAGACTACCAGGATACCCGCGATCGCATCGGCAAGGTGCTAGGGATGAGCGGGCGCAACTTCGACAGGTATTTCAATGTGCTGTTGTGCCCCCGTGAGATCCAGGACGCCGTCTGCGAAGTTGACCGCCGCAAGCGGCTGAATCTCATTCCGGCTGCTCGCGTTGCGGGATTGAAACCGGAACAGCAGCAGGATATCGCCGCTCGGATTCGCGCTGGCGAAAACCCGAAGACTGTGGTCGCGGCCTATTTCGCGGCCAGCACGGGCAGACATAAAAAGGCCTCGGCTGCGTTCATGAGCGCTGTGAAGCACCTGAAGGCAGTCGTGCTCGACCTGAAGGGGCGGACTGACAAGATCTACCGCAAGGATCTCAAGGATCAACTGCCCCTGTTCGACCAAGTGGCGGGATTGTTGGCGTCTTTGAAGATGGAGGCCAAGAAACCGTACGCCGACGCCGCGGCGCTTGCGGGAATGGCACAGAAGATGGCATCGAAAGGCAACGACGAGGATCATTTTGGAAGATAACCGTACGTCGTGTCCGATAGTAACGCACACAACAAATCAACATCCAATTCCAACTTTGCGGACACACTTGTCCGACAAATCAAACAGAACGAGTAAACCTATGAAGAAAACGATTCCCCAAGCATTACTTGAAAAGTACAAGCACCTTTTCGAGCAGGAAAAGAAGTACAAGGTGCAGCGTGATGCCCTGCGAGACCAGCTTATCGCACTGCTTCGCCACGGTGCCGCTGTTGAGCACGGAGTCCTCACGGCACGCCTCTTGGAATGCTCCAGTATCAGCTTGTCGAAGGCCAAGGTCATCGAAGCGTTTGGCCAAGCGAGATACGACCAGATCCGTTCCAAGATTCAACCCACAATCCAGGTACAGTTGCGGGTGCAGGAACGGAACAAGGGCAAGACCCATGCGAGTGCGATCAAAGGCAAAAGTCCTTGGATAGGCGAGCCAACCCACGACGATTGGATGTGACCAAGCCGCCGTTCGACTGCGATTCGGCACCTCGGGGAACAATCTCGGATTGACCTTTTCAGGTGAAACTGGCAAAAAGAAGTGAGCCGCCGCGGACCGAGAAGAATCCGCGACGGCTCGTGTAAGGTGTGTGGCTGACGACGTTTTCAGGCAATGTCAGCCGCACGAAATGGCACCCTTTGAATGAGAGCCTTTTACTATGAATCAATGTACCACGGATCACCCACGGCCGCAATCCGAGAACAATGGCCGTATCCCTCGGAACCTGAAGCCGCGTCCGGCAGACGGCTACACCAACGAAAAGCATGGGGCAGGTGAGGATCTATTTCCCTCCGCTGATCCGACGACGAACGGAACTTCCGGCCGCATCGAGCGAAACTCGAATCCCCGGAAGAAAGATAAGGCCGCTGTTGCCGTGCCCATCCAGGACGCCGAGGAGCCAGAGGCGTTGGATGCTGATGCTCCGGCGGATGCCTGTCAGGATGCGGACTGCGACACGGACGGAATGCCGGAGGACGGCAACGAGTCATTCCTGCTGGGTGACCGCCCTGCCATGAACACGGCTCCAGGCTCCTGTAACGATACCTGGCATCGGAGCAAGGCAATCCAGCTAATCTCCTGCAAAGGCTCCGAAGATATGCCCGGGAACTGGGGGCTGATGGTGCCGAGGTGGGTTCGGGCATACTTCGGAAACCCCGAGAAGGCCATGCTCTTCGCAGCGATCCTCTATTGGTTCGGTCGGACCAAATATAAAAAGCCGCGTATGCGGCGTAAAGATAGGGAGGGTCGTTGTGTGCTCGAAAAGACGTATGCTCAACTCGCGAATGAAGCAGGCTTGGCAAACGAGCGGCGAGTTGGTTGCCTGCTCAAGAAGTTTCGAGACGAACATCATCTTCTGGACTATTATCCAGTCGGGATCGGCCGAGGAAAGAAGACACAGATTTGCCCCAATCCAGAGGGAATCGAGTTGGCATACCTTGCCGGCCGCAGTCGCCTTGATGAACAGGAAAAGAAGTAACACGACAAATCTGTCGTGTCTTACTGCTTAAATCATGCAGTAAATACTGCACGAATTGAGCAGTATATACTGCATGAAATGCGCGCTATATAACAGTAACTACCTACAGTGATTACAAACAGCATTCACTAGAAAGAACAGAACCTGGCAGCAACTCGCTGCCACGTTCAGCCACATTCATTTTCATCAGTGAAATACAAAGATGGATGAGATACTTTCAATTTCACGAATCAGAAAGAACCTAGCAGCAACTCGCTGCAACGATCAGCTACATTCCTTCTTACATTGAAATACAAAGATGGATGAGATACTTTCAATTTCACGAATCAGAAAGAACCTAGCAGCAACTCGCTGCCACGATCAGCATCCTGTCGTTGAAGATGAAAGTCAGATGGAGGGGACTGCCAGATAGGCTGGGGAGATAAAAATGCAGACTATAGAATCCCGTTTTCAAGGAGCCATTCGATGAAATTAAAAAAGAATGACGTCGCCGCCAAACGTAATCCGCTGAGCGACGATGATAAAAAATTGATGCTAACGGTACTCATCAGAAATCCGACTGCATTTGAGCGAGCCAAAGACATGCTTATGTACGAGCATTTCGATGATATCGACATGGGCTACCGTGCCGTGTGGACTGCCGCCAAGAACTTCTTCGAGGAGTACGAGGAGTTGCCCACCCTAGAGTTCCTCCAGGCGGAGACACTGCGGCTCGTCAGGGAAGATCCAGGCATGCTGATCGACGATGACCTGGTGGACATGATCGACGAGTTCCTGCTTAGTGCCTTCAGTCCGGAATGGGGCGAAGCCATCAAGACCAGCGAGCCCCAGATCAACTGGGCGTGCAACGCCGCTCAGATGTTCATGGAGGAAGCCCTGGCTCGCCGCGTCCAGGACGACGTGCGGAGCGTCAAGGGGCGGATCACCGTGAATATGCAGGAGATCTTGGAGCAGGCGTGTGCCGAGGCGGCCAGTATCGCCTCCTTGGCCGATGGCGGTGGCGGCGAACTGTTCCCCGAAGGCTGGGATATCGACGGCGGGATTAACGTCACATCCACTGGTATCCCATTCTTCGATTCTTTCCTGGCTGGTGGCCATGCTCCCGGCGAAGTCTATGGCCTCCTCGGTCCCTACGGCTCATGCAAGACTGTGCTGGCCGTGATGCTCGCCGTGGAAGCCGCGAGGCACGCCTACGGCAGTTCGCTCACCGGCAGCGAAGACCATGGATACGTTTTCCTCGCCAGCTACGAGGCGGGGCCTGCGGAATTGCGACTCCGAATGCTGTCCTATGCCGCCCAGATCCATCGCAAGTCTCTGGAGAGCATGGGCAAGGATGGGATGAAGACCCTCTCGACGTCCAAGAAACTGCGACCCTACGAAAAAAAGATGTTCGCGGCTGCTCTTGCCGACGGAAAGAATGTTCTTGGGGAGCAGGGGCGTGTCAAGCAAGCGATGAAGTGGCTCGAAGACCACATTATCGTACTCGACATGGCGGGCAATGATGCGAAGCACGCCAGTGCCGGCTCCGGCCACATTGCGGAGATCTGTAGAAAGATAACCACTGAACTGCATCGTCGCGGCAAGAACGCCAAGGCCAGCCTAGCCATCGTTGACTACGTCGGTGCCATGGCCAGGCGGCATCTGGAGGCCACGGGCAAAGATGAAAGTAACCTACGGCACTTGATCGGCGGCACGCCCTTGATGGCTAAAAATAAGATCGCCGCAAAATTCAATTGTCCCGTCTGGCTGCTGCACCAACTTTCCGGGGCAGCGAACCAGAAGGGACCGGCCGCACAGGTTCACCATACAGACGCTGCGGAGTGCAAAAGTTTCGCGGAAAACTTGGACTTTGCGTTCGTTATCGGCAAGCCGGATAACCAAAATCTCTGTCAAATCAACTCCACGAAGCACCGCCGTACTGGTCATTGCCCCGAGGTGATCGTCCGTGTGCGAGGTGCAATGAACCGCGTCGAGGGCACGGCCAACAAGTACGTGGTCGATCCATACTCGCGACAAATCGTCGAAAAGAGTCACATGAGCGCCGTGATGAACCCTAAGAAATATGCCTCTTGCAAGGCTATCGACCCAATTAAATCGGGTGAGGTGAAACCATGACCAATGCTTATGTTCCTTCATTTCAAGAGGAAACCGCCAAGCTGGAACAGTCCCGTGTGAAGTTCATCCTCCGCGAGTTTGGGCTCCAGGACTGGTTGGGTGGGGTACTCGACGCACAGAAACATATCACTGGCCAGAAGCGGCTGGGGTTCGTGGGCTTCGATCAGTTATTTCCTGGTTTTCCCATTTGCTTGGAAGTGCAGCCGTTCTATCGCCTCGTTGAACACGGCACGTGCAGTCAGACCGCCCTGTTCCGTGACTTCCGTCGCTACATACCCTATGAAAGGTTCGGAGAAGTCCTTGACTGCGTCGGTGAGCGGGCTGGCGGACGTCCGGTCGGTGCCATCTTCCGCTGGCAGGGCATCAATCACGGCCTGATTATCCACAATGGCGATTTTCCCACGAAGGATTTCAAGCAGGTGTTCCCCTGGGGCAAGCGGCACTTGACCGTGGAGCATTTTGATCGGTTCGTGCGGACGCTGGCAGCTAGTGCGTGGAACCTGGATTCGCTGCGTTCACCGCAAGACGTGAAAAACATATCAAGCGAACCCTGTAAAGCTCTCACGCCGTGGGAGCTTGCCCGCCTAGTAACCGGCGCAACTGAACTGCGGCTCCTGGCGTTCCTGGTCGAAGTCTTGCATTACATGCCACCCAATCAAAGTCAGCAATACATTGTGCGGAGGGATGGCGAGCGTTGGGTTGCCGTAAACCAGGCTTACTTGGCCGAACAACTCCATACCAGCGTGCGAACCGTCCAGCGTGCCGTAGCAGCGTTGAAAAGCAATGGCTTGATCGAAACCCGTCCCAATGATTATCTTGAAAACGATATGAAGCTTTGTCCCAAGGTGTTCACATGAGAAGAAATACCCGTCTATCCGTCGAGTCCAGTCGTCCCGCCCCAGAAAGCGTCTTCGATGACGAACAGCAGCTCGGCGATCTGGTCAAGCGCGTCTACACCCTGGAGCGGCGGATGCAAGCATCTGGGCTCACGGAGCTGCCTTGCGACTACACGGCTGCTCCTAGCCTGGATGGGCATGCGAAGAATCTGGAAGTTGCACCGCGACAGTCCGCGTGGCTGAAGATTGCCCGCTTCCTGGCCGAAGAGAAGATCGGGCCAATCGACTACATTGCCCGCCAGTTCGATCAATGCCGCTCCCTGGCAAAACCACTCTATCATAATGAGTTGCTCGGTGTGGCCGCCTGGCAGCGATACACCGAATCCAAATCCACCAAGCAGGAAGATCTCAGGCTGCAACTGCGTTCGTCCAGGGCGTCTTTGGCGAGCACGGGGGGAGTGTCCGCATATGTTGTCTGGCCGACGACCAGAGAGGGACGAGACCTGATCGTGGAGTCCTATCTCTCGGTTTTGTACTGCGACAACATGCTCCCTCCGCTTTTCACCTACTGTGCGGCGATAGGTTTGGCACACCGCTACCCAGCCTACGGCGAGGATGCCCTGCAACTGGCTCACCGCCTCGAAGTGCAGGCTGCGGTGGAATACATTCGGTTCCGAGTTGACTACGATGCTGTCTGGCACGACCTGATACCACGTGGTTTCCGCGGACAAGCGGAAGGAATATACAGGAGGCTGCTCAGTGAGTTGTTTTAGGAGAGTGCTATGCCGTTCGACCGCAAGCGAGTAGAGATGATCGTCATGTTGATCGCGAGTAAGCTGGACATTATGTCCTCCGAACCTCGTGTCCGATCCGAAAACCAAAACTACTTAGGAGGACATTAGTGTCCGAGCCATAATGATCGTGACAAAATGAGTATCGCACTGGTAAGATAAAGTGGAACATACCAAAACTATGTAGCACACGATGGCATGGGAAAAACGCGGAACATGTGGGCAACTATATTACTATCGCGTCCGCCGCGTCTGCGGACGGGTCGTCAAGGAATATGTGGGTAGTGCTGATTCGCGTAAAGCAAAAGAAGCAGCCGTGCAGGATGCCGCACGCAAAGCCGAGCGGACGGCATCACGTCAAGCGGAGCAACAGCGGCGATTGGCATACGATTCGATTGCCGAACAGGCCGCCAGTGTAGTGCACGAGTTGGACTCGATGGTGACAACGGCATTGATAGCTGCCGGCTTTCATCGACCCCAAAGAAAACCATGGAGGAAAAAGCGTGGCGAAAAGAAAGAAGTACTGGGACGGCGATAATGCCGAATCCGTCGAGCCCAAGGGCGTTCAGGAGCAGGAGCAGCCACTGACGTTCAGCATGGCGTTCGAGCATGCTCGGCAACGTGCCAACAAAGGAGATCCACGAGCTCGCCAAGCTCTGACCGAGTGCTTGGACAAGAATCCCGAGATGTGGTCGCAGTTCGGCAACTTGGCTGGTCACGTCGAACTGAAACTGATAGAGACCGCCACGGGCGGAGAGTGGCTTACGTCAGAGGCAGTGATACGGGAAGTTGTCCGCATGCGACATGAGTTGGCCGGTTCGGCACCGACGCCCCTGGAATCGCTGGCGGTCGAGCGGATCATTGTCACCTGGCTTGCTCTTCAGCACACTGAATCGTGGTTCCTCCAAACTCAGCAGGATGTCCGCTGGGCACGTTACTGGTTGGTTCGACAATCACAGGCCGACCGACTCTACCGTGCGGCGGTCGGATCACTTCTTACGATTCGTGAGTTACTGCCCGTTGCCGTGACTGCTGCCAGTCAGACTACCATTCCTGTGGTCACGGAACCGATCAAGTTGTCCGTCCAAGAGGGTGTCGCGAGCGAATCCCCCTGGGTAAATCGGATTGCTGGACTCATGCCACATCTCAATGGTGCAGCACATCAAGTAAACGGCACGGCCAAGGTGAACGGGCACCGCCACCGATTGCTGGAGCCAACTGAAGGCTGATCAGCTACTATATCACGCGAGGAAGCAACAATCATGGAGAAGACCGCACCCACCAGCAATCTTGATTTGGTAATCGAATGGTTGGGGAGCAAGATCGCCAAAGAGAAGGAGGCCGCAATATCAATCCTTTGCCGTGTGGGACAACCGGCCGTCGAGTACCTGATCTCAGCGGCAATCGAGCCAAGTCGGCCGTCACAACATCTGATCGCCATCCTCGACGTGATCCTGCAGATCGGCGTCCCGCTTGGATTTGACGAGATGTTTGGCCTGCAATCCTTGCTAGGGCACCGCAGTCCCGACGTTCGCCGAAAGGTGGAGGAGATCATCATGTCCGCAAGTCCGTGTGGCCTGCCCGACGATCCAATGGGTGCGGCTCTCGTGCGTGCCTTCAATCCGTTTCTCCAGCCCCCGCCCCGCCGTCCGCCACGAAGATCTCAGTCTTCCGATATTTTGGCGGCCATGCGTGGCGATCAGGATGCAATCCAACGACGTGCGAGATCCAATGCTGCCCGCCGTCGCGTAGAAGAACGGGAACAGGGCAGGCGATCTTGACTGTCGCCTCCGAGGCGATGCCAACCCTTGATCCCCGCGGCCGAGAAAGCTCCGCTGGCAATTTTCGTCAAATTTGACGAAATTTCGCCTCGACCTGGCAATCCTGGGTTTCGTCCTGAATGAGCGGCGGATGCTTCCGTAGACTGGGAATTCGATCATTTGTCATGCCCAGAGCGGTTTCTTCAGCGGCCTGAAGGTGAAATATGACGCTGCATGGCCGCCAGCCGTGCGAAATCTGCCGTTTTGCCAGTTTGATCGGTCGCAGGTTGGTTCTGTCCTGGCGGCCGACGTTTTTCGGGTGGGAGACCAAATTTCCCTTTTCGGCCTTCTGGCTGGTGGTTGACCGTCTTGCGTCTGATTATACTGGTGTCATTACCAATAGTGAGCGGTGGCCACACGACGGCATGGCCAGCCCTCGACAAGTGTGGATTTCGTACCACAAATGTGCCGCCTTGAAGGATATGTACTATGAACGGGTCGATTCTTAGGGGTCTGGTGCGTGTGTGCGTTGTGGCCGCGTTGGCCTCGCTTGGGTTCAGCAATGCTTTCGCAGAAGACTGGGCACCGCTCTGGTCTACTGCGAACCTGTCGCAGGCACGCTCGGATATTTCGGCGACCTCGGCAGGTGGTAAGGTTCTCTTTGGCGGTAATCCTCAGAATAGCAGCAGCGTGGTGGACATCTACGACTCGTCCGCAGGTACTTGGTCTGTTGCGAACCTCTCGCAGGCACGCTCGGGTATTTCAGTGACCTCGGCAGGTGGTAAAATCCTCTTTGGCGGCGGATATAATTCTAGCAACACCCCCAGCAACGTGGTGGACATCTACGACTCGTCCGCAGGTACTTGGTCTGTTGCGAACCTCTCGCAGGCACGCTCGAATATTTCGGCGACCTCGGCAGGTGGTAAGGTCTTCTTTGGCGGCGGACATAGCAGCGGCACCTTTAGCAGCGTTGTGGACATTTACGACACATCCACAAACTCCTGGTCCACGACGAACCTCTCGCAGGCACGCTCGAGTATTCCGGCGACCTCGGCAGGTGGTAAGGTCTTCTTTGGCGGCGGAATCTATAGTTTTAGCGGTGGCTACAACCACAACAGCAGCGTGGTGGACATCTACGACACATCCTCGGGTAGTTGGTCTGTTGCGAACCTCTCGCAGGCACGCTCGGATATTTCGGTGACCTCGGCAGGTGGTAAAATCCTCTTTGGCGGCGGATATAATTCTAGCAACACCTTCCTCAACGTGGTGGACATCTACGACTCGTCCGCAGGTACTTGGTCTGTTGCGAACCTCTCGCAGACAGGCCCGGGTATTTCGGTGACCTCGGCAGGTGGTAAGGTCTGCGGCGGACCCGGCGCGCTGGACAGTTTTTGGGTAAAGTTAAGGTGTGTTGTTTTTACTGAGACTAGCGGCCCGCGACACCCCCTCAGGTGTCGCGCGGCCGCAAAGCCGCCAGTGCGTTTAGTCT
>Ga0194057_10000061_pt1 | contig 45024 bp, 44 predicted proteins | sample SepL4415m_MetaG_FD_155474 | JGI IMG/M metagenome (GOLD analysis project Ga0194057, IMG submission 155474) | Anoxic zone freshwater microbial communities from boreal shield lake in IISD Experimental Lakes Area, Ontario, Canada - Sep2016-L442-15m | ecosystem: Environmental > Aquatic > Freshwater... | reverse complement strand
TACCGATGCATGCCCGTACCAGGTGGCGGAAAGCGGGTTGGCGCGTCGGCGCCTGGGTGGTTCGGCCAGCGGGATCGCATCGCGCGGCGGGCTGGCAGAGCTACCGCCGATCATGTCGAAGAGCAGTTGGCGGTTCTCTTCGACGTCGAGTCGCAGAGCGGATGCGGCATCGAGATCGAGGTTGCGGAACACGCCACCCCGGTAGTTGGGCGAGCCTTCAGCGACCGCATGAATGGCGCCGGCGCCGGCACCCAGGGCCGCAGGCGTCTCCCGTAGAGCGCCCAGCACCCAGCCGCCGGCGGCCAGCGACGCGGTCCCGGCTGCCAACCGCAGCGCCGCCTTCCCCCCCGGCAGCAGCGAGTTCACCGATGGTAGGCCGGGCATGGGCTCAGGCCCCCACGAACCTTGGGGCGCGCTTTTCGACGCGGGCTATCTGGGCTTCGATCACGTCCTGGCTGCCCCATGCCTGTTCGAAGAGCTCTTTGTGCACTCCGACCTGTTCCTGATACGCGCCGTCGTCGTTGAGCACCCGCTTGGAATGCCGCAGCGACAGTGGCGCCAACCCGGCGATCTCGGCGGCCCAGGCTTGCGCGTCAGCCAGGGTGCCGATCCGGTTGGCCATACCGGTGTGCAGCGCCGTGGGCGCATCCAACTTCTCGGCAGCCAGCAACATGGCGCGTGCCCGGCCGTATCCGGCCAGCGCCGAAAGCCGTCGGATGCTCCAGTTGTCCAGCGCCAGACCGTATCTGGCGATCGGGAACTGGAAATACGCCTCGGCTGCGACCACCCGGAGATCGCACACCATCGCCAACTGGACCCCGGCGCCGATCGCCGGGCCGTTGATGGCGGCGATCACCGGCATCGGCGCGGCATCGATGGCCAGGTTCAGCGCGATGGCCTTGTCGGGGAAGTCGGCGGCGAACACGTCACCGGACAGATCTGCGCCCGCGCAGAAGACGGTGCCCGCGCCAGTCAGCACGATAGCCCGGACATCGTCGGCCGCCGCTTTTTGCACCGCCTCACGCAAGGCGTCGACCAGGGCTGTATTCAGCGCATTGCGCCGTTCCGGGCGCTGTAACTCAATTGTTGTGACGTCACCCGCGCGCTCGACACCGATCATGAACGCCAAGAGTACTGTCCGGGATCCGGCCGTCGGTTTGACACCGTCACCAGCCGGTCAAGTCGCGGCCGTGGCGCTACGCCAGGGAATCGGTCCACGCCCGGTGCAGCGCGGCGTATAGCCCGCCGCTCCCGATGAGGTCACCCGGCGACCCGTCCTCAACGACGCGGCCGTGCTCAATCACCAGCACCCGGTCGGCGATCGCGACGGTGGACAACCGGTGAGCGATGATCAGGGCGGTCCGATCGGCCAGCACTGTCCGCAGCGCCCGCTGCACCAGCCGTTCGCTGGGGATGTCGAGCGATGATGTCGCCTCGTCGAGGATCAGTACTGCAGGGTCGGCCAGAAAAGCACGAGCGAACGCGATCAACTGGCGCTGCCCGGCGGACAGCCGTCCACCCCGCTTGGCCACGTCGGTGTCATAGCCCTCGGGCAGCGCCGTGATGAACTCCTGCGCTCCCACCGCGGTCGCAGCCGCAGCCACCTCGGCATCGGTGGCGTCCGGCCGGCCAAAGCGGATATTGTCCGCGACGGTGCCGGAGAACAGGAAGTTCTCCTGCGTCACCATCACGATATGACGCCGCAGTTCGCTCTGGTCCATGCGTCGCAGGTCGATACCGTCGAGGGTGACTGATCCAGAGTCCGGGTCGTAGAACCGGGCAATCAGCTTGGCAATGGTGGTCTTTCCCGCACCCGTGGTGCCGACAAGTGCCACGGTCTGACCGGCCGGCACCGCCAACGTCATCCCGGGCAGCACGGGGCGGTCAGCCAGGTAGCCGAAATATACGTCACGCAAAGCGATCTCACCATTGACCGTCTGAAGTTGCACCGGCGCAACCGGATCGGCGATGCGCGGCTTCTCGGCGAGCACACCTGCCATCTTCTCCAGCGCTGAGGAGGCAGACTGGAAGGTGTTGAAGAACTGGGAGATCTCCTGCATCGGCTCGAAGAACATCCGCAGATACAGCAGGAACGCGGCCAGCGTGCCGATTGTCATCTCGCCATGCAGCACGCGGTAGCCGCCGTAGAGCAGGACCGCGCCGGTGGCGAGATTGCCGACGAGTTTGACGGTTGGCATGAAGATGGCCAGTAGCCGGAAGGTGCGCTCATTGACGACCCGATAGCCGTCGGCCACATCCTCAAAGATCTCCTGGTTGCGTGGCTCACGTCGATACGCCTGCACGGCCTTGATACCGGTCATCGTCTCGACGAACTGAACGATCACCAGCGCCGCGAACTCCCGCACCCTGCGGTAGGTCTTCGAGGACTCGGTCGAGAACCACCACACCAGAGCAGCCAGGACAGGAAACGCTGTCAGGCACATCAATCCGAGTCGAAAGTCCAGGAACACCAATAAGATTCCGGTGCCGAACAACGTCAGCATTGCGGTCACCAGGTCATCGAGTCCGGTCTCCAGCATTTCCTGGATCGCCTCAACATCATTGGTGGAGCGGCTCACCACCCGGCCCGAGGTGTAGCGGTCATGGAAGGCCACGTCCAACGCCTGAAAGTGACGGAATAGCCGACGGCGCAGTTCGAGCAGCACACGTTGCCCGATACGGCCCGAGGTCCGCAGAAAGAACAGCCGGCTGACCGCCTGTACCAACGCCACCACACCCAACATCACCACCACGAAAGCCAATTCGCGCGCCGATCCCCCGGCCATGAGCGGCGGGATCGCATGATCGATACCGCGCTGAACCAGCAGCGGAACCGACAGCCGCGCAATGTTTTCCACGATTACAACCATCGCAAGCAGTCCGAGTGTCGTCCGGTATGGCCGGAGTAGTTCCGCCAGCAGGGCGCGCGCCTCACGGCGGAGCGGCAGCGCCTCGTCGATGGGAAGGTCGTCGGACTGTTCGTCGAGCCGCCCCCGCCACACGATCGTGTGCTCGGTGCCCGACTCAAACGAGGTGCCCGACTCAGACGAGGACTGCATCGCCGTCATCGGACGCGCTCCGCGGCCACATATCCGTCGGGCAGCAGTGCGGCGGCCCGCTGCCCAACAGCTTCCTCGTAGACATGGTCAAGTTGCTGCCGATCAGCGTCGTCCTCCCACTCGGGACGCGGTTCGCAACCGTCGTCGAGTTCATCATCGGCGGCCAGCAGGTATCGGTAGCGCGGCACACTGGAAAGCAGTTCCTCGTGGGTGCCGATATGGGTGATCGTGCCGGCCCCGTCGACGGTATCGAGCAATGCGACCTTGTCGGCCAGCAACACAGTTGAAGCTCGATGTGCGACAACGATTCCGGCAACCTCGCCGAGCACCCGGCGCAGCGCTTCGGTAACCGCCGCCTCGGTATGAACATCGAGTGCGGAAAGGGTGTCGTCGAGGACCAGGATGGCTGGCCGGACCAGAATTGCCCGGGCGAGCGACAACCGCTGACGCTGTCCACCGGACAGGCTCATGCCCTGCTCGCCGATCCGGGTCTGCAGTCCGAAGGGAAGGTCGTAGACGAACTGCGCGGCGGCGATCTCGATGGCACGGGCGATCTCGGCGTCGGTGGCGGGATCATCTCGGGATCGACCCAGGGTGAGGTTCTCGGCTACCGACATCGAGAACAGCGTCGGATCCTCAAACGCGACGGCCACCGTCCGGCGAAGCGCGTCGAGTGACAGGTCGCGGATATCGATGCCGTCGATGCGGATGCTGCCTTCGGTGACGTCGTACAGTCGCGGCAGCAGGGCGGCCAGAACGGATTTGCCGGAACCCGTGGCACCCACCAGTGCCAGGGTCTGACCGGGTTCGACGGTGACGCTGACGTGGCGCAACACCCAGGTGCCGTCCAGACCTTCGGCGTCCGAACGGGTATCGGGGAATTGGAAGCCGACGTCGTCCAACTCCAGCCGGCCGCTGCGCGGCCGTTCGTTGCGGCGACCGTCGGTGATCTCACGTGGGGCGTCGAAGATCTCCGCGATCCGGTTGGCGGCAGTCATCGCCTCCTGCATCATCGAGATCAGGAAGCCCAGCGACGCGATCGGCCAGACCAGCGACAGCATCATGGTGATGAAGGCGACCAGCGTCCCGAGAGTGACCAGCCCGCGACCGGCCGCAAGGGCACCGAAACCCAGCACCAGGATCAGGGTGATGTTGGGAATGATCTCCAGCAGAGTCCAGAACTTCGCCGATACCGAGACTTTGCGAATCTGAGTCTCGTAGAGCTCGGTGACCTGGTGATCGAAGCGGTCGTAGACATAATCAGCGCGCCCGAAGGATTTCACCGCCCGCAAGCCCAGTGCGGCTTCCTCGACGCCGGTGGCGACATGGCCCGCCTGGTCCTGCGCCTGTCGTGACAGCCGGGTGAAGGCACGTTCGAATCGCAGCACGGTGACGGTCACCGGCACGACCGACAGCAACACAACCACCCCGAGCGGCCAGTACATCACCAGCAGAATGGCCGTCACCACGATGATCTGCAGAACATTCAACAGCAGGAAGATCAGCCCGAAGGACAGCAGCCTGCGAATCGTGCTCAGATCATTCATGATTCGCGACAGCAACTGGCCGGACTGCCACCGTCCGTGAAATGACATCGGCAGGATCTGCAGCCGGGCGTAGAGGTCATTGCGGATATCGGTCTCCACGGCCATGGTGGCCCGCGACACCAGCCAGCGGCGAATGAACCACAGTGTCGCTTCGGCGATACCGACCGCGACCGCCACCGATCCCAGCACCCACAAGCCGTGCTGGTCGCGGTTTCGCACCGGCCCGTCAATGACCGCCCTGGTCATCAGCGGGATGGCCACGGTGGCCACCAGGCTGGCGATCGCGATCACGATCATGGCCAGCCAGCGCGTCCGGTAGGGCATCAGATAGGGCAGCAGCCGCAGCAGGTCCGTCGCGGACCGCAGACGCGCAGGCCGTGCAGCGATAGACGGGTCCGACCGGAGTCTGCCCGAATTCACGTCGTCCACTACCGAATCGTCTCCCTACTTCTTGGAGATCATGTCACGGCCAAGCCTCCCGGCCGTATGCGCGGTGATCCGGCAAGATGAACGTCATGGACAGCGCGTCGGCCCCACCGCGGGTGTTGGTGGTCGACGACGACCCCGATGTGCTGGCCTCGCTGGAGCGCGGGTTGCGGCTGTCCGGATTCGAGGTCTCCACCGCGGTGGACGGCGCTGAGGCTTTGCGCAGAGCGACCGAGACCCGACCGGACGCGATCGTGCTTGACATCAACATGCCGGTGCTCGACGGCGTGAGTGTGGTGACCGCGCTGCGCGCGATGGACAACGATGTGCCGGTGTGTGTGCTCTCGGCCCGAAGTTCGGTCGACGACCGGGTGGCCGGCCTGGAGGCCGGCGCGGACGACTATCTGGTGAAACCCTTCGTGCTGGCCGAACTGGTGGCCAGGGTCAAGGCACTGCTGCGCCGACGAGGCGCCACCCCCACATTCTCCTCAGAGACGATCCAGATGGGCCCGTTGGAGGTTGACATCCCGGGCCGCCGTGCCCGGGTCAACGGCGTGGATGTCGATCTGACCAAGCGCGAGTTCGATCTGCTGGCCGTGCTTGCCGAACACAAGACCGCGGTCCTGAGCCGCGCGCAGTTACTGGAACTGGTGTGGGGTTACGACTTCGCCGCCGACACCAATGTCGTTGATGTGTTCATCGGCTACCTTCGCCGCAAGCTGGAGGCCGGCGGAGCACCGCGACTCCTGCACACCGTGCGCGGCGTCGGCTTTGTTTTACGAATTCAGTGAGTCTTGCGTATCCGGTGACACCGCGGCAGCGGAAACCGATTATCCAAAGTTCTTGTCCCACTTGTCGAAACCGGCCGCCCTCGCGGTCGGCTCATCAATGAACCACACCTCGGCGACAGTCTCCTCGTAAGCAGGGCTGTCGGTCCCGTGATACAACATCGAGTCGGCATTGCCCTTGATAGACCACCCGGTTGGGCCGCTGCCGTCGACGCCGGCCCGAGCCGACCCCGGGCCGCGCGGACCCACCGGTAACTCGACTTCCGCAACCTCAGATTCCGTCACGATCATCGCGGCCGAACCGGGTATCGCCGAACCCTCGTGGACGATTGCCGAGGTTCCCGCCGGAATCGTGGTACCTCCGGTCACGACGACCGCCGCGCTCTCGGACGTGGTGGTCCCGCCGGTAATGATGATCTTCGCGGCATCCGCGCCGGGATCGACAGGGTGCGTGCCCGCCTTGGCGTCCCAGCGTAGGAAACCGGCCTTCTCGGCGCTGGGCTCATTGGCGAACCACACCTCAGCCTCGATCGCTTCATAGTCCGGGCTGCCCATGGTGAAGTACCGCCCGGTGTCCCTGTCACCCTTGATGGTGTAGCCGGCGGGCGCGGCACTGCGCGCGGTCACGCGGATGGAACCCGAACCATAGGGATCCCGTTCCAGGACGTCGTCGATCTTGTCGTGCACTACCTTCTCGACCACCTTCTTGGCGACGGCTCCGGTCGCGACGGCCGCGGTAGCAGCCCCTGCCGCCTTCCGGACGTCGGGCGCCTTGACCTCAGGCGCCTTGACGGCGGGGTTCGATATCTTGGCGGCCAGCAGATGTGTGACCGGTACCTCCCGGGTCACCCTCCGGATCGTCAGAGCGAGCGTGAGGACGAGACCGAGCAGGAAGGCCAGGGTCATCAACCACCAGTTCACGTCACGCATCAGCGCGCTCCAATCTCACGCGAACCGGGAAGGTCGGCGATGGCCTCTTCCCTACTCGTCCGGGGGACGGTCAGAACGGAGATCGCCCAGGCGACCGCCGAGCCGATCAGGAAGGCCAGCAGGTACCACAACCACTGCGTTATGAATCCCATCTCTTCACTCCCCTAGTTGACCGTGATCTCGGTGCGGCGATTCTGCGCCCGCCCGTCTGCGGTGTCATTGCTGGCCACCGGCGCGGACGAACCCTCACCTCTACTGGACACCGAGCCGGCCGGCACACCTTGGGAGACAAGGTAATCCGCCACCGACCTGGCCCGCTTGTCGCTCAACGGAATGTTCACCCCATCGCTGCCGGTGTTGTCGGTATGACCGATCACCGTGACTCTCGCGTCCGGGCAGGCCTTGATCGCGTTGGCGATCGCGGTCAGTTCCGTCTTGGCCGATGAGGTCAGGCTCGACTCGGCGTGCTGATAGGCAATCGGCGTTCGCAGCGCCGAGGTGATGTCGGCTTGGAGATTGCCGCACGATCCGGCCGCGACCGCACCCTTGACGTCGATATTGTTCGAGATCTGGACACTGGGCCACGCCGCTCTGCCTGCGGCCTCGACCCCGGCCTTGACCTCTACGGACGGCGCCGTTCCGGTCAGCGTCAGCGTATCGCCGACTAAGTTAAAACCGAAGTTCGTGATGCCCGCGGCCGCGGTGAACTCCGGGGCGATTCCGGAAAGGTCCGGAGCGCGCACTCCCGAGGAGATGGTGAGCTTGTCGATCAGGTTGACCGACGAGCCCAGCACGCCCTTGAGTTCAGCAAGCAGAGAATTCTTCGTCGCCAGATCCGGTAGTTCACCGGTGAGGGTGAAGTCGTTGCCGTTTCGCTGGATCGACAGCGGTGCCAGATTCAGCCCCGGCACCGGCAAACTCGGTGCGGTCACGCTGATATTCGGCGCACTGATGTTCACGTTGGGTTTGAGTGCGCCCCAGCCGAGCCACCCGAACAGCAGTGGGATCAGGAGCACCCCGAGCAGCCAACCCAACCCCGGTGAGCGGCGGTAAAAGCGCGATTCGGTGCGCCATTCGGTTACCGACGTGCTCACGCGTGCATCATCGGAACCCGCCATCGGTTTCCTCCTCCGCCGGTTTCGGCGCTTCAATCACCCGAACGCGGAAAACATATAACACGGGCCATATCCGGTCGATCGGCGGAAAGTCAGGAGACGCCCAACAGGTCGATGACGAAAATAAGCGTCTTGCCGGACAGCCGGTGGCCGGACCCGGCCGGGCCGTAGGCCTGCTCGGGGGGGATCACCAGTCGGCGCCGACCACCCACGCGCATACCCGGGATACCGTCCTGCCAGCCCTGGATAAGGCCCCGCAGCGGGAATGAGATGGACGCGCCGCGATTCCAGGAGCTGTCGAACTCCTCGCCGGTGTCGTATTCGATGCCCACGTAATGCACGTCCACGGCATCACCGGGCTTGGCTTCGTCGCCGTCGCCGACGACCAGATCGGTGATGACCAGTTCGACCGGAGGGGGACCGTCAGGGAACTCGATTTCGGGTTTTGTCGTCACGCCGACCACCGTAGTCGGCGCGGGTCACGCGCGCCGCAAGATGACACAGTCGGCGCGGGTCACGCGCGCCGCAAGATGACACAGTCGGCGCGGGTCACGCGCGCCGCAAGATGACACAGTCGGCGCGGGTCACGCGCGCAGTACCTCAGCGCCCGCCGAGGTTGATGTAGTCGCGTTCGCCGTAACCGGTGTAGATCTGCCGCGGCCGGCCGATCTTGTTCGGCTCGGTGTGCATCTCGCGCCAGTGCGCGATCCAGCCCGGTAGCCGACCGATCGCGAACAGCACGGTGAACATGCGGGTGGGGAAGCCGATCGCTCGGTAGATCAGGCCGGTGTAAAAGTCGACGTTCGGGTAGAGCTTGCGCTCCACGAAGTAGTCGTCAGTGAGCGCAGCCTCCTCGAGCGCCAAGGCGATGTTGAGCAGTTCGTCGTCGCCGCCGAGCCTGCCGAGAATCTTGTCAGCCTGCTCCTTGACGATGCGCGCCCGCGGATCGTAATTCTTGTACACCCGGTGCCCGAAGCCCATCAGCTTCACGCCGTCCTCGCGGTCCTTGACCTTGCGTACAAACTCTTGAACGTGGCCGCCTTCGGCTCGGATCGTCTCCAACATTTCCAGCACCGACTGGTTGGCCCCGCCGTGCAGGGGCCCCCACAACGCGTTGATACCACCGGAGATCGAGGTGAACAGATTCGCCTGGGAGGAGCCGACCAGCCGCACCGTCGACGTTGAGCAGTTCTGCTCGTGATCGGCGTGCAGGATCAGCAGCATGTCGAGTGCTTTGACGACCTCTGGATCGCAAAAATAGGGCTCGGCGGGCAGACCGAACGTCATCCGCAGGAAGTTCTCCACCAGGCTCAGAGTGTTGTCCGGATACAGGAAGGGCTGGCCGACCGATTTCTTGTAGGCGTAGGCGGCGATGGTGGGCAGCTTGGCCAGCAACCGGATCGTGGACAGTTCCACCTGGTCGTGGTCCAGGGGGTCCAGCGAGTCCTGGTAGTAGGCGCTCAGAGCGTTGACGGCGCTGGACAGCACCGGCATCGGGTGGGCGTTGCGGGGGAAGCCGTCGAAGAACCGCTTGAGATCTTCGTGCAGCATCGTGTGCCGCTGAATCTGGGTGGTGAAATGCTCAAGTTGGCCGGGAGTCGGAAGCTCGCCGTAGATGAGCAGATAGCTCACCTCGATGAAGGTCGACTTCTCCGCCAGCTGATCGATCGGGTAGCCGCGGTAGCGCAGGATGCCGGCGTCGCCGTCGATGTAGGTGATGGCGCTCTTGGTCGACGCAGTATTGACGAATCCCTGATCGAAGGTGGTGTAACCGGTCTCGGCCAGCAGCGGCCCCAGTGCGATCCCGTCCGAACCCTCGGTGGCGTGGACGATGTCCAGGTCCAGTTCCCCGCCGGGATAACGGAGCGTGGCGGTCTCGTCTGTAGCAGCCACATCCACCCCTTCTCGCGCATTCGACGGCGTCGGTCGATCCGTCCCTCGGATGAACCTAGTCGACGTAGTCCCGGCCTGCCTTATCGGGGCAGATCCAGGGGATACCAGGGCTGCCAGAGCTGGGCGAAAATCCCATACGTCGACTCGATCCGGTCGCTGACGCGGCCGGGATCGCTGACATCGATGCCCGGGCTGCCGCAGGCGACCGCCATCAGGACCGCCCAGGTGTCGAACAGAATCCGAATTGCCGGGTGCTGCGCGGTCACTCCCATCCGGGTTGCCATCGCCTGAATCACCGCGTCGGTTGGCCCCCCTTCCGGCCGGAACGTGAAAGCAGCCAGGCTCAGCATGGGTGAGCTGTTGACGATTTGCAGAAAACCTCGGACCCGGTCGAAAGACATCGCCCCGGGCTCGCCTCGCTCGGCGGCCCGGAATACCTCGACGTGAGCGCGCACCAGCGCATCATGTTCGGTAATGTCATCCGGCTGGGCGGCCAGGGCCGCGGCCACATGCTCGGCGGTCTCCTCGATCAGCGCACCGATAACTGCTTCTTTACTGGGGAAGTAACGGCTAAATGTTCGCGGCGAAACCTCGGCAGCACCGGCGATCTGGTCCACGGTGGTGTTCTCGTACCCCTGCTGGGCGCACAGCTTGGCCGCTACGCCGACGATCGCGGCGCGCGTGCGTTGCTTCTTGAGTTCACGCAGCCCTAGGACTGCTTCCCCCCCGTGGTCGGGCATAGTGCCGATAGTAGGCGTGGTTGGCGGACAGTGCGCGTGCGGAGCGGTCAGGGCGGGCCCGCGGTAACCGGGCGATACCGCAGAAAGACCGGCGCAGCCAGTACGGCGAGAAGCACACCGATTACCACAAGCACTCCCCCGCCGGTAGCGGCCACCGTCGTGCCGACCGCCGCCGCAGCGGCTCCGTGCACCACATCGGCCAGCCGTGGGCCGCCGCCAACCACGACGATGAACACTCCCTGCAACCGACCGCGAAGATCATCTGAGGCGGCCTCCTGCAGGATCGTTGAACGAAAAGCCGCCGAGACCATATCGGCGGCTCCGCCTAAAGCCAGGAATCCCAACGCAATCCACAACATCGAACCGGGGCGGCCATCGGCCGCACCACCGGCCAATCCGAAGCCCACGATCGACAAGCCCCACACGACGATAGCGACGACGACCGCCAGTCCCTGGCGGCGAATCCTGGGGAACCATCCGGAGAACACCCCACCGACGACCGCTCCGCCGGAGATCGCCGCGGCCAGCAACGCCATGGTGGTGCCGCCGTCGATCGGTCCGCCAAAATTCTCATGCGCCATCTGGGGGAACAGGGCACGCGGCATGCCGAACACCATCGCGATGATGTCCACGACGAACGACATCAGCACCACCTTGGTGCCGGCCAGATAGCGGAAGCCCTCCAGCACGGCACCGAAACCCCACCGCGATTGCCCCTGCGCCGCAATGGATTCGGTGGCCGGCATAGGCGCCAACCGCAATGTGGCCACAATCGGTACAAGACAGGTCACGGCATCGATCAGATAGAGCGTCGGCAGGTCCACCCACCGCAGCAGGATGCCGGCCAGCAGGGGGCCCGCGATCGCGCCGAACTGTTGCACGGTCATGTTCAGCGAGTTCGCGGCGGGCAGTTGCTCGATCGGCAACATCCGCGGGATCGCCGCGCCCCGGGTGGGCCAGTTCACCGCGTAGAACGCCTGTTGCACAGCGAGCAGCAATAGCACGGCCCAGACGTTGTTGAGTCGCAGTGCGGCCTGCAACCACAGCAGCACCGAAGCCGCCGCCAGTCCGCACGACGTGATGATCAGTAGCTTGCGGCGATCCATCGCATCGGCCCAGGCACCGCCCAGCAGGCCGAACACGATCAGCGGTACCAGAGCGAACAGTCCGGCCAGTCCGACATAGGCGGAATTTCGAGTCAGCACGTACAACTGGACCGGCACGGCGAAGATCGTGAGATTGCCCCCGATCACCGTGACGATGCCGGCCAGCCACAGCCGTCGGAAGTCCGGGGTGCGCAGGGGCGTGGTGTCGGCGAACAACCGCCGACGCGAACCGGCGTCCGGCGCACTCACCTATCAGGGTTGCAGACGTTCGATACGGGCCGCCCCGCCGTCGGTATCCGGTGTGACACGAATCCGGTTGTGAATGCGGTTCTCTCGGCCCTGCCAGAACTCGATCACCTCGGCGGCGATTCGGTAGCCACCCCAGTGCGGCGGAACCGGAACCTGCTCGAATTCAGCGAACCGCATAGTCACCTCGGCCAGCTGCGCCAACAGTTCGGTACGTGATCCGATCAGCCGGGACTGCGCCGAGGCCCACGCGCCCAGTTGCGATCCACGCGGACGGCGCGTCCAGTACTCGGCGGTCTCTTCGGCACTGACCCTGGTGACCGCGCCGCGGACGTGCAGCTGCCGACCCAGTCCGTACCACGGGAAGGTCACCGATGCATACGGCGTGACGACCAGATCGGCACCCTTGGCCGAGTCGTAGTTGGTGTAGAACGTGACACCATCGGTATCGACGTTCTTGCACAGGACGGTGCGGGTAACCGGCCGGTCGGCCTCGACGGTGGCCAGGACCATCGCATTGGGCTCGGCGATTCCGGCCTCGGCAGCTTCGTCGATCCACTTGTGCAGCAGGGAAAGCCAGCCGTCGGCCAGCCAGTCGACGTCCAGGTCGATACTGCCGTCCTTCTCCGGTGATCCGTACTCCACCCGCATACCCGCGAGGCGATGCGCGGACTGCCGCGCTTCTCGGTCAACCACGGCATCACCGTACGCCCGTCCGGACCATTGACCGGTCACGAGGGGTGGGAGAAACGGCACATGTCTGCGCTGCCGCATGGCTTCGGCCCCGGCCTCGAAGGCGTGGTGGCTTTCACCACCGAGATGGCCGAACCCGACCGCGGCGGCGGAGCACTGCGCTACCGCGCGACTGATCATTCGTCGCACCGGCGGCGGAGAACATATCCACCACGGAAGTGAACTTCACCCGCGGACGGCCGGTGGCCGCGCCGCGAGCAATCTCGGCGGCGTCGATGGCGTGCCACCCGGCGGAGTCCACGGCTTGCGGTTGCCGGGCGCGAACCAACCTGTCCAGTTCCGCCCGATCCGCCCGAGGAGTGTCCAACCGATCGGCGTTGTAATCGTCGACGAGTGCCGCGACGGTCTGCATGGCGCACGATTTATTGGTGCCGATGAAGCCCGTCGGGCCGCGTTTGATCCAACCCGCGACATACGCGCCGACCACCGGCAGGCCGGTATCGGGGTCGACGACGCGACCCGCCGTGTTGGGCACCACCGCGGCAGCGACGTCGAACGGCAGACCAGGTACCGGCGCGCCCCGGTATCCGGTCGAGGTGAGCAGCAACCCGGCGTCGAGCACAGTCGTCGCGGTGGTGCCCGTTCGGATGAACTCAATGCCACGAATCCGGTCCGTGCCCACGATCCGATGCGGAGTGAGCCGATAGGCCAATCGGATCCGCCTTCCGGTCACCGGCGCCTGCGCGTCGGGAAGCCGGGAAAGGATTTTCAACTTGGCCGCGGTCACGGGATCGCTCACCCTCTCTAGATCGCGGTCAACCAGGGCGCGGTCAGCGGCATCGAGAACAACGTCCACCTTGGAAGTCAGTCCGATGAGCTCTGGCAGGGTGAATGCGGAGTTGACCGGATCACGGCGGGCGGCAATGACCACTTCGCGAATACCGGAGTTCCGCAACGCGTCCAGTGCGAGATCCGAGATGTCAGTGCGGGCAAGGCTTTCCGGATCGGCAGTCAGTACCCGTGCCACGTCGAGTGCGACATTGCCGTTGCCGATGATCACCGCGCGCTGATCGTCGAGTTCGACCGCGGCTCCGGCGAACTTCGGGTGACCGTTGATCCACGCCACCATGTCCGTCGCACTACCGGTGCCCGGCATTCCGATGCCGCCGATATCGAGGCCGCGATCAACCGGAGCGCCGATGGCATAGAGAACCCCATGGTGATAATCCAACAACTCTTCGTGCGAAATATGTTTTCCGACTTCAACATTCAAGAAAAAATTGAAACCACTTTGGCGACTGATCCGGTCGAACAACCGGGTGATGGACTTGGTGTTCTGATGATCAGGGGCAACCCCCGCCCGCACCAGGCCGTACGGCGTGGGCAGCGTATCGAACATATTCACTCGCACGCCTCGCGCCGTGAGCAACTCATCAGCGGCATACATACCGGCCGGCCCGGATCCGACGATCGCCACCGTCAGCGCCGCCGCCCCACGTCGCACCCTGGGCGCAGGCAGCACCGGTGCCAGCTTGGTGGCGGGTGGCAGCTTCTCGTCCGGTCGGTCGGGATAGTGGGCGGCGTTGACGGCGATGAACGGCACCTGCTCGGCGCTCAGTCGGCTCACCGGACGGATCGCGTCCACCGGGCAGGCGCTCACGCAGGCACCGCAGTCCACGCACGCCACCGGGTCGATGTGCAACATCTCGGCGGTGGCGAATCCCGGTTCATCCGGGCTGGGGTGGATGCAGTTCACCGGGCACGCATAGACGCATGATGCATCGGCACAGCACGCCTGCGTGATGACGTGTGGCACGCAAACCTCAGGCGGTCATGGCGTGCCGGCGTTGCGGCTCGCTGCGGAATCGGCTTGGCGCACCGTCGATCTTGCACATCCGCCAGACCAGCTTTGCCGCCGGATTCATCAGGCCGGTGTCATGGCACAGCATGCGAACGTCGGCGAACATATCGCGCAGCAGCTGGCGAGACTCCGGCGCCCGGAAGAACAACTCTTTACGCACTCCGCGCGGGATGCCGAACTGACGGAAGAAACTGCGCGGCGGCACCATGATCGCCCGGCAAAACACCCGCATGATGATCGGTACATGCAGCGACAGCAAGAACCGCTGGCGGCCACTCAGCCGCGGCAGGCGCTTGCGTAAATACTCGTGGGCGAACGAGATGTGGCGGGCCTCCTCGGCCACGTGGATCGCCATCACACGCTCCATGATCGGGTGGATTTCCCGACCCTCACCACCTTCGCGCAATACATTCTTCTGGGTGTGGTCGATAGGTTCCTCACCGGCGAGCACACCGAAGAAGAACGGGATCGGCAGGGGTCCGGCCGCCAGCGGTATCAATGGTGAGAGCCAGCGCAACAGCCGGGGCATCCCGGGTACGTCAGCGCCGATGCGGTTCACCGTCTCCTGGAACATCATGGTGTGGTTGCACTCTTCAACCGACTCGTGCAGGAGATAGCGGTACTCCGGGGACCCGTTCGGCACCCAGAACGAGTAGTTCATCAGTCCGCGAACCAGAATTGACTCGAATTGCAGGCCGACCTTGGCGACATTGGCCTGTCGCCACTGACCGATCTCGATCTGCCGTTCGATCGACTGCGCGAGGTACCACGGGTGCCGGCCCAACGGGTCGGTGGCGGGAAGGACCCAGCGTTCATCGCCAGCGGTGATCGCGAACTCCGGCGAATCCCAATCGATGTCGGTGTAGGGGTTGAAGTTGCGCCGAACGGAGCCCTCGGAGAGCGTCGTCAGCAGGTCGACGTAGGCGACATCGTCGCGGACATCCATATTGCGGCGCCAGCGCCTGACCATCCGGGTTCTCGCCATGACCAGCCTCCCGTGAGGTTTACATATGAGCCTCTGATGTCCAAAACGGTACCGCGGTACCGGCCGGCTGTCCACACCCGGATTGGATTGCCCGGTCGGCTCGATTTCGGGACTCGGGGCACCAGATCCTAGGGTGAAGACATGGCTGACATCTCCCAGCTCACGATCCCCGCTGAGCTCAAACCCGTTGATGGCCGCTTCGGGTGCGGTCCGTCCAAGGTCCGCCCCGAGCAGTTGGTGGCGCTGAGCACCAGCGCCGCCGACCTGTTCGGCACCTCACACCGGCAGGCGCCGGTAAAGGACCTGGTGGGCCGGGTCCGCGGCGGGCTGCGCGAGTTGTTTTCCGTACCGGACGGCTACGAGGTGATCCTCGGCAACGGCGGGGCGACGGCGTTCTGGGACGCAGCGGCCTTCGGGCTGATCGATGCCAAGTCGCTGCACCTGACCTTCGGCGAGTTCAGCGCGAAGTTCGCCTCGGCAGTGGCGGCCAACCCGTTCGTCGGCGAGCCGATCATCATCTCCGCCGACGCCGGCAGCGCCCCGGCGCCGCAGGCCGATCCGTCAGTCGACGCCATCGCCTGGGCGCACAACGAGACCTCCACCGGGGTGGCGGTGGGCGTTACGCGACCCGCCGGATCGGAGAACGCACTGATCCTCATCGATGCCACCTCTGGAGCCGGCGGATTGCCGGTGAATATGGCCGATTGCGACACGTATTACTTTGCGCCCCAAAAGAGTTTCGCCAGCGACGGTGGTCTGTGGCTGGCCATCATGTCCCCGGCCGCTCTGGCCCGTGTCGAGATGATCGCCGCGTCTGGGCGCTGGGTGCCTGAATTCCTGTCACTACCGATCGCGGTGGACAACAGCCTGAAGAACCAGACCTACAACACTCCGGCCATCGGCACGCTGGTGTTGATGGCCGAGCAGGTCGACTGGATGCTGGGTAACGGCGGGCTGGACTGGGCGGTCAAGCGCACCGCCGACTCGTCATCTCGGTTGTATTCGTGGGCCGAGGCGTCGACGTATGCCACCCCGTTCGTGACCGACCCCGCGCTTCGATCCCAGGTGGTGGGCACCATCGACTTCAGCGACGAGGTCGACGCCGCGAGCGTGGCCAAGGTGCTGCGCGCCAACGGCATCGTCGACACCGAGCCGTACCGCAAGCTGGGCCGCAACCAACTGCGGGTGGCGATGTTTCCGGCGATCGATCCCGACGACGTGAGTGCCCTGACGCACTGCGTGGACTGGGTCGTCGAACACCTCTAGCCCCATCTGTAACAGCGGCGTGTCGCGATCTTTAAGTCAACCCACGCTGGGTTAGATTCCGCTGCAAAGGAGGTCGACATGCGGGAACTCACTCTCATCGGACTCGATGTCGACGGCAAGCACATCATCTGCGAAGGTGGCGACCCCGCCGACAAATTTCTGGTTCGGGTAGACGACCGCCTTCGCGCCGCTGTACGCGGCGACCGAACGGGACTCGGCCAGACCGCACGAGACAATGAGGTCAAAGGCGTGTTGCGTCCCAAGGATATTCAGGCCCGCATTCGAGCGGGCGCCTCTGTCGAAGAGGTCGCGGAAGCCGCCGGGGTTGATGTAACCAAGGTCGAGCGCTTCGCCCACCCGGTGCTACTGGAACGTCAGCGCGCCGCCGAATTGGCCACTGCCGCCCACCCTGTGTTGGCCGACGGGCCGGCGCCCGAGACGCTGCTGGAGACGATCAGTTCGTCGCTGGCCGAGCGCGGTTTGACCGCCGAGTCCACCGATTGGGACGCCTGGCGGACCGACGACGGCCGCTGGACGGTCCGGATGTGCTGGAAGGTGGGCCTGTCGGAGAACTTCGCGCATTTTCGGTTCACCCCGGGAGCGCACGGCGGCACCATCACCGCCATCGACGAGTCGGCCAGCGAGCTGATCGATCCGGACTTCGAACGTCCGCTGCGGCAGGTCCCGCCGGTGGCACAGCTGGAATTCGAGGAACTGCCCGGTGCCGCCGCGCCGGCCGCGGTCCCGGATGCTGAGCAGGCGCAGCGATCCGCCCCGCGTAACAAGCGCAAGCCCACCGTGCCGGCGTGGGAGGACGTCCTGCTCGGGGTGCGCTCCAGCGGCGAACGCTGACCTAACGCAACGCCAACGCCAGTAACGTTGACCAACCGACCGCCACCCCGACGGCCGCGCCGAGCACGAGCCACCGTCTGACCGGGACCCGCCGCCAGCCCCAGAGCGTTGGCGCCAGGCCGCCGACGGCCACCAGGTTCAATGCGATCGACACCACCGGGTTCACCCGGGTCATGCCGATACTCAAGACCACGATCGCGGCCGCGGTAACCGCCGCCACGAATGCGGAGACGGTCAGCCCGGTTCCCCAGGGCGTCGAATCGTCGGGCACCCGGTCAGGCTATCCGTCCGGGCCCGCCGCGCACCGGACTCTCTCATAGAACGCGCAGGCCGCCGCGGTGGCGACGTTGAGCGAATCGGTGCCGCGTGACATCGGGATGCGCACCCGGACATCGCTGGCCCGCATCGTCGTCTCGGTCAGTCCCGGTCCTTCCGCCCCGACCAGTACGGCGACCTTCTGCCGGGCCAGTGCGCCCATCGCATCGGCCAGCGTGTCTGCCCGAGGGTCAGGCGTCATTGCCAGTAGCCGAAAACCATTGTCGCGCAACAGCTCAAGATCACCCGGCCAGCGCTGAGTCCGGGCAAACGGCACCAGAAGTGCATGCCCCATCGATACCCGCACCGCACGCCGGTAGAGCGGATCGGCACAACCGGTGCCGAAGATCACCGCGTCGACGCCGAGGCCGGCGGCGTTGCGAAAGATCGAACCAAGATTTTCATGGTCGTTGACACCCTCGAGGACGGCGATAGTGCGGGCATCGGTGAGCACCTCAGCAGTGGTCAACTCCGGTGGCCGTCGGGCCGCACCCAGCACGCCACGGTTGAGGTGGAAGCCGATCACCTCCGCCATCACCTCAGCCGTTGCCCGGTAGAACGGCGCGCGGACCCCGGCCAGATCAGCAGCCAGTTCGGTCAACCGCCGCTGCGTTCCGAGGAATGCGTGCGGGCTGAACCGGGAACCCAGCATCCGTTGGACCACCAGTACCCCTTCGGCGATCACCAAACCCTTGCCGGTCGGCAGGTCGGGTCTGCGCTCGATGCTGTTGAGATCGCGGAAGTCGTCGACCCGGTCGTCATCGGGATCGGTGATGTCAGTGACCTCGGGCCCGTCCACGCCGCTAGGTTACGGTGGTGTGGCAATGCCGTCCGATTCCGAACCGACGCCCCCGCCACTGTCCCCCGCGCTGGAAAACCCCCGGCCGGTGATCGTGGCCGGCGCACTGCTGTGGGCGCTGGCAGCCGTCGCCGCGTTCACCATTCCCGCTCTACACAGTTGGCGTCCGATCACAGTGGCCGGCCTGGGTGTCGGGGTGTTCGGGTTGTCGTTATTCCTGTGGCAGCGAGCGGCGGCCCGGCGCGGATCGCGGGGTGCCCAGACCGGTATGGACCCACACCAGTAATCAAAGGAGAACCATGACAGCGCAACTGTTGCGGGCGGAGATCGACATCGCCGCACCCGTGAGCAAGGTCTGGAGTCTTGTGTCCGACCTGAGCCGGATGCCGCAGTGGAGTCCGCAGTGCCGGATGATGAAACTGCTGGGCCCGCTGCGGCCGGGGACTCGCACGCTCAACCTCAACCGGCGCAACTTGCTGTTCTGGCCGACCACCGCGACCATCACCGAGGTGGTTCCGGAACGCAAACTGGCCTTCCGGATTCCGCTGAACACGAGCGTCTGGTCCTATGAGTTGGAGCCGACCGCCACCGGCACCCGCCTGGTGGAGACCCGGCACGCCGAGAACGGTGTAAGGGCGGTCTCGACAGCGGTGACAAAAGCCGCACTGGGTGGTGTGGACAGCTTCGAGAAAGAACTCCTCGAGGGCATGAACCAGTCCCTGACCCGGATCAAGGCGGCAGCCGAGGGCCGCTAGCCTTCGATCGGCTCAGATTCCGAAACCTCAAGGGGCTCAGGGATTTCGGCGATCTGCGTAACTCCGGATTCGACGAGCGAGGCTTCCAGAACTTCATTTTCCTCGACCGAATCCGGCGGGGTTTGCAGATCCGGCGGCGCCTCGACCAAAACCGGCGCTGCTTCGACCACCTCGAGCACGCCGTCGTCGTAGGGCTCGTACAACGGTGATCCGATTGCCGGCGGGGCAGGGGTGTCGGAATGCGCACCGCAACCGTAGGTGAAGTCGACGACCTGACCGTCGGCAGCCATCGCATTGCAGCACACCCCGAACATCACGCCGAGCGCACCGGCGAGCGGAGTCATGAAGGCGCAGTCGCGACACGTCCGTTTGGTGGCGCGTGCCATTGAGGATCCGGGGCCGTGATCGCCGTCGTGCCAGCGCTGGGCAGCATCGTCACGCCCCCATGCACTCAGCACCTGGCGGCGGCCGAACCCGACCTCGAAGGTGACGTCATCGATCGCGGGGTCACCGGTCGCGACGTACCCCGGTACCAAACGCGGATCATCGGTGAGCGGGGCCAGGAGGTCACCGGGTCCGAGATCGCCAGGCCTGACCCGCTCCTCCCACGGCAACCACTGCGGGGCCAGCAGCGCGGTCGGACCCGGCACCAGCACCACCTCGCTGATAGTCGCGCGATCCGACCCGGGGTAGGCGGCTATCACCACGGCCCACTGCCACCCCTGATAACCCGGCATGGTCGCCAGGAAGCGGTGGGTGGCGGCGGCTTCGTTCTCGAAGGCGACGCCGAGATAGTCACCCACAGTGTCGCCACTGAACTCGACAACCGCCTGTCGTGCCTGATCGGCCGCCGCGCCCAGGAGTGCGGCAACGGCGGCCGACGGCTCGGTCGGCGGAGTCGGCGCCACGGGTTCCACAGTGTCAACTTGGCTGTCCATCGCGGCCAATCTTGCCTCACCCGGGATCCGGACAGCCACACCGGTCGGCTCCGCGCATGCGGTCGCGCCATGGGGGACAATCGTCACCGTGTCCGGACGGCGGCGTGTGAACCCGAGTTCGGGCTCGACTGCGGGCCCCCTCCGGCGCCGTCCACGCGAGCATCCCGGCATGGCCAATTACCCGAGCGGGGACACCGGCCGGCCCAACGTCGGCCGCGGTGCGGACCCCGGTCCGCACAATCACGGCCTTGGCCCGGACGGTGTCAACGCCAACCGCTACCTGCCGCCACTGAACACCGACCGTATCCGCGCCCGGGCCCACGACGAGGAGCAATTCCCGACCGGCGGCCCGCGCGTCACCGTGACCCGGGCCGCTGCCATGCGCAGCCGCGAGATGGGCTCGCGAATGTATGACATGGTCCAGCGCGCCGCGACCGCCGACGGGGCCGACAAATCCGGGCTGACCGCGCTCACCTGGCCGGTGGTGGCCAACTTCGCGGTGGACGCGGCGATGGCGGTGGCATTGGCCAACACATTGTTCTTCGCGGCGGCCACCGGCGAGAGCAAGGGCCGGGTCGCGCTGTACCTGCTCATCACGATCGCCCCGTTCGCGGTGATCGCCCCACTCATCGGCCCGGCACTGGACCGGATCCAACACGGCAGGCGGGCGGCACTGGCGGGGTCGTTCCTGTTGCGTACCGTGCTGGCGGTCGTCCTGATCGCCAACTACGACGGCGCCACCGGCGGGTACCCGTCCTGGGTGCTCTACCCGTGTGCGCTGGGAATGATGGTGCTGTCCAAGTCGTTTTCGGTGCTGCGCAGCGCGGTGACCCCGCGTGTGATGCCGCCGACGATCGACCTGGTGCGGGTGAACTCACGGCTGACGATGTTCGGATTGATCGGTGGGACGATCGCCGGTGGTGGCATCGCCGCCGGCGCGGAATACATCTTCTCCACGATGCTCGGACTACCCGGTGCACTGTTCTGCGCCGTGTTCGTCACCGTGGCCGGGGCGTCGCTTTGCATGCGTATCCCGCGCTGGGTGGAGGTCACCGAAGGAGAGGTTCCGACCACCCTCAGCTACCACGGTCCCGGATCGGGAGACTGGGGCTGGCTCGACGAGGAGCCCACCGAGATCATCGGATCACCACGACAACCGTTGGGCCGCAACATCATCACCGCGCTCTGGGGCAACTGCACCATCAAGGCGATGGTCGGATTCCTGTTTCTGTATCCGGCCTTTGTCATCAAGTCGCACGACGTCAGCGGCTGGGTGCAGTTGGGAATGCTCGGGGTGATCGGGGCCGCAGCGGCCGTAGGGAACTTCGCCGGCAACTTCACCGCCGCGAGGCTGCATTTGGGCCGGCCGTCGGCCCTGGTGGTGCGGGCGGCGATCGCGGTCACCATCGCGGCACTCGCCGCAGCGGTCGCCGGAAACCTCATCGTCGCCGCGGTGGCCACGTTGGTGACCTCAGGTGCCAGCGCGATCGCCAAGGCATCGCTGGACGCATCACTGCAGGACGACCTTCCGGAAGCATCGCGCGCCTCGGCCTTCGGCCGATCGGAGTCGGTGCTGCAGTTGGCCTGGGTGTTGGGCGGAGCACTGGGCGTGCTCGTCTACACCGAACTGTGGGTTGGCTTCACCGCAATCACCTCACTGTTGATCCTCGGCCTAGCCCAGACCGTGGTGAGTCATCGGGGTGCGTCGTTGATCCCCGGCTTCGGCGGAAACCGGCCGGTGCTGGCCGAGCCCGAAGGAACCCCGGCGATGGCCGATCGGTGAGCCGGGTCACCGGATGGATCCTGGCGACGCTGGTGGTGCTGGCATCGGTCGGGGCCGGCGTCGGGGCCTTGGTGCTCACCCGCCACCACGGCACCGCACGGCCGGAGATCAGCGCCTACTCCCACGGCGAGACCGTGCGGGTGGGTCCATATCTGTACTGCAATGTGATCAACCTCAACGACTGCGCGAAAAGCTTTGCGCAAGCCGAACTTTCGGTCAGTGAGCGCGAACCGGTGCAGCTTTCGGTACCCGAAGATATCGGCAAGGCACCCTGGCGGCTACTGCGGGTGTACTCCGACGAGCGCAATACGACCACCACGGTCTACCGGCCCGACACCCGATTGGCGGTGACCATCCCGACCGTCGATCCCCAGCGCGGTCGGGTGGTCGGTCTGGTGGTGCAACTGCTCACGCTGGTCCAGGATCAGAACGGTGAACTGCACGACCTCCCGCATGCCGAGTGGTCGGTCAAGTTGGCGTGGAAGTAGGCAGACCGACGGGCTTACTGTGCGCTCAAACTTCTATGCGCCCAACTTCTGGGCGTACAACTTCTATGCGTCCAACTCCCGAGCGACCGCCTGCACCACCTCGGACACCCGGCGGGCGATCTTGCGGTCGGGATAGCGGCCCTTGCGCAGTTCGGGTTGAACGGCACCTTCCAGCAGGGTGATCATGTCCTCGACCATGCCGTGCAACTCATCGGGCGAGTGCTTATGCTCGGCTGCGGCCGCCTCCCGGCGGGTCCGGGTGATGCTCGGCGGCGGGTCGATCAGCGTGACGCTGAGCGCCTGCGGGCCACGGCGGCCAGATGCAAGGCCGAAATCCACCTTCTGGCCGGCCTTGAGGTCCTCGACGCCCTCGGGTAGGGCCGAGGAACGCACGTAGACGTCCTCGCCGTCCTCCTGGGAGAGGAAGCCGAACCCTTTGTCAGCGTCGTACCACTTCACCTTGCCGGTCGGCACTTCGTTTCACCTGCTTGTCTCGTGGAGTCACCATGACGAAGCGTCCCAGCGGACGCGTCAGGCGATCCTACTCAACGTCGGCGCGGCAGGAGGCCACGTTCCGTTCGGTAGGGTGGCCTGACCGCGGGAGGTGACATGCGACTGATCCTGAACATCATCTGGCTGTTGTTCGGCGGTTTGTGGCTGGCGCTGGGTTACCTGCTGGCCGCACTGATTTGCTTTGTGCTCATCGTCACCATCCCGTTCGGGTTCGCCTCGCTGCGGATCGCAGCGTACGCACTGTGGCCGTTCGGCCGGACGATCGTCGAGAAACCCGGACCGCGTCCCGGTGCCACGATCGGAAACGTGGTGTGGATTCTGCTGTGCGGCATCTGGCTGGCAATCGGTCACGTCATCACCGCGGTGGCGATGGCGGTCACGATCATCGGAATCCCGTTGGCGCTGGCTAATCTAAAGCTCATTCCGGTGTCGCTGATGCCGTTGGGCAAGGAAATCGTCGGGGTCGACGCAGCTCGGGAGCGGGTATGACGCCCACCACGCTCGGCCTTCCGGCGTTTCGGCGTGAACCCGATCCACTGCCGGACGGTATGCCGGTAAGCGGCCCCCTGGTTGACACCTTCGGCCGGGTTGCCACCGATCTCCGGGTGTCTGTGACCGATCGCTGCAATCTGCGCTGCACCTACTGCATGCCTGCGGAAGGTCTGGACTGGCTACCCGGCGACAACCTGTTGTCACCCGAGGAGCTGACCAGACTGCTGCGCCTTGCGGTGACCCGGCTCGGGATAACCAGCATCCGGTTCACCGGCGGGGAGCCGCTGCTCTACCGCGGTCTGGAACATGTCGTGGCCGCGGCTGCGGAGCTGCGGCCGCGGCCGGAGATCGCATTGACGACCAATGGCATCGGCCTGGCGGCGCGGGCGCGCGGACTCGCCGATGCCGGCCTCAACCGGGTGAACATCTCACTGGACACGGTGGACCCGGCGCACTTCGCGGCGATCACCCGCCGCAATCGGATCGGCGATGTCCTCGATGGCTTGACCGCCGCCGCCGCGGCCGGGCTGGGTCCGGTCAAGGTGAACGCCGTCCTCGATCCGGTCACCGGTCTCGACGATGCGGTCGAGTTGCTTCGGTTCTGTCTGCGCTTCGGTTACCAGTTGCGCATCATCGAGCAGATGCCACTCGACGCCGGCCACCAGTGGACCCGCGAGGCGACGGTCGGCGCTCGCGATATCGAGTCGGCGCTGCGGCGCGAGTTCGACTTGAGCGCCGATCCTGCCCCGCGGGGGTCGGCACCCGCTCGGCTGTGGTTGGTCGACGGTGGGCCCGCGACGGTCGGAATCATCGCTTCGGTGTCCGACGCGTTCTGTTCGGCCTGCGACCGTGCCCGGCTGACGGCGGACGGCCAGATCCGCAATTGCCTGTTCGCCACCGAGGAGACCGACTTGCGACTGCTCATGCGCGGCGGCGCCGGCGACGCGGCACTCGAGTCCGCCTGGCGCACCGCCATGTGGCGCAAGGCCGCCGGGCACGGAATCAATGAGCCCGGATTTGTTCAGCCGCAGCGTCCGATGAGCGCAATCGGGGGCTGACTATGACCGATCTCACCACCACGATCCGGCTGAACGTACGGCTCTTTGCCGCCGCCGGTGCGGCCGCCGGCTCCGAGACGGCTGTCCTGGAGTTGTATCCGGGCGCGACGGTTGGCGACGCACTCGAGAAACTGTGTGGTCACAGTGAAGAATTAGCACTTGTGTTGCAGAAGTGCTCCTATCTGTGTGACGGCATTGCGGTGCGGGATCGATCCACTGTGCTGCAGGCCCACCAGACCCTCGATGTCCTGCCGCCCTTTGCCGGCGGATAAAAGTGATTTGAGTCACATCACAAATGCATCACGGCGCGGCCGCGCGGCAATCACGTCGGCGTTCTCACTGCGGCAATGCTGGGGTTTTAGCCCTTCTCACGTCTGCATTCAGCGCGAAAACGCCCCTTTGTTGAAAAGGTGACGTGTCTGAGGCCAGCCGATACCGTCTTCTATGGCCCGTGCACTCGCTGCGGCAGGCCCTCTCCGCTTTTCGCGCCGTGCTCCATCCACCGGAGCGGGGGGAACCACGACCACCTCCGGATGGGGGCGGGGATAGAACCTCGCAGGCGCAATGTAGAGAGGATCTGACCCATGGCCGGACGACACCGCAAACCCACGACTTCGTCCCTGCGCGTCGCCAAGCTTGCCGTGACCGGTGCGGTCATCGGCGGCAGCGCCGTCGGCATGGCTGCACAGGCGCAAGCCGCGCCCGACTCCGAGTGGGATCAGGTGGCACGTTGCGAGTCCAGCGGTAACTGGGCCATCAATACCGGCAACGGTTACCAGGGCGGCCTGCAGTTCTCTCCAAGCACCTGGTCCGGCCACGGCGGCGGCCAATTCGCCCCGGCCGCCAATATGGCCACCCGCGAGCAACAGATCGCCATCGCCGAGAAGGTGCTGGCCACCCAGGGCAGGGGCGCCTGGCCGGTGTGCGGTCGCGGCCTGTCCGGTCCGACGCCGCGCACGGTGACCAGCGCCCCCGCCACCCCGGCCAAGACTCCGGCCGACCCCTCGCAGGCGCCTGCCGCCGCACTGGACGGCCAGCTGCCCACGGCCGCACCCGAGGACGGCTTGGCTCCGGAGTTGGAGGTCATCAACATCAGTCAGGACGCGGTGGTACCGGACGACGTCATCATCGTCAGCGTGGACCCCGGCGCGGAACAGGCCACGACGATCGGCTTGCTGGAGGGTCCGGCAACCGCGGAATCTGCGGCACTGCTTCAGGCCGGCTTCCCCGGCGACGAGTTGGCCCAGTCGCCGGTATTGACCGACCCGGCGGATCCGGCGGTACCGTCGGCGACGGCTGTCCCGGCGGACGCGCCCGTGCCCTCCTCCGGTACGGCTGGCACACCGGTCAGCACCGCCGGTGCAGCTGCCGCGCCCAGCACGACGGTCACACCGGTAGCGACTAGCACCACGGTCACACCGATCGCGACCGGCACTGCCACCGCAACCGGCACTGGCACCGCGAGCGGCACTGGCACCGCGAGCGGCGGGACCACCGCGGTGACCGCCGCCGCACCGGCCGACGGCGTGCCGCATCTGCCGAGCCCGGACAGCCCGCCCCCGGGCACCAGCGCTGAACCGGTCGGGCAGGACACGAACCCCAATGTCAGCTACCTCAAGGATCTCTGGCATGCCGTCCAGAACCAGGAGATCGATCGCAGTGATCTCCTACTGGCGTTGACCCAGCGTTCATTCACCGCACCGCTGCCCAGCGGCACCAACTCCAGTGGCGTCATGACCGACCCGTCGTTCTCCGCCCCGACCGGGACTGCCTCGACCGTGCCCGCGGCCGCCGGGACTGCCTCGACCGTGCCCACAGTTGTTGCCGGATCCCCCATACTGATCCCGGAACCGGTGCCCGCTGAGGAACCCGCCGATCAGTAGGGCTACGTGGCCCGAGCGGAGTTACCGCTAAGCGGAGTTCACCCACTCGTCGGTGCCGTCGGCGAAGAACTGGTGCTTCCACACCGGTAGCCGCGCCTTGATGATGTCCACCAGGCGGGCGCAGGTGTCGAACGCGGCCACCCGATGGTCGGCCGCGACGGCAGCCACCAGAGCCGCGTCGCCGATCTGCAACGGCCCGACCCGGTGGCTGGCCGCGATCGCCCTGACCCCGGGCGCGCCGGCGGCCACCTCGGCCAGCACCTCGAACAGGATCTGTTCGGCGTGTGGATGCGCCGAGTATTCCAGTCGGAGCACCTCACGGCCCCCGTCGTGGTTACGCACGATCCCGGCGAAGCCCACGACCGCGCCGGCCGCGTCACCGGCCACCAGTCGTTCGTGTTCGGTGAGCGAAATCTCACCGTCGGTCAGCGCGGCCCGCAGAATCCGCGTCATCGGCTGTGGTCTCCCCCGCGCAGTTGATCCAGCGCGTGGTCGAGCACCTCGGCCAGTGCCGCCAACCCATCGCCGACGCCGCCGGTCGACCCGGGCAGGTTGACCACCAGGGTGCGGCCGGCCACTCCACACACTCCGCGGGACAGCACCGCGGTCGGTACCGCGGGCAGACCGGAGCGACGGATGGCGTCGGCGAGGCCGGGGATCTGATAGTCGAGTACGTCCAGGGTGGCCTCCGGGGTGGCGTCGGTCGGCGATATCCCGGTTCCACCCGAGGTGATGATGATGTCGACACCCTCTCCGAGTGCTGACCGCAGGGCCACGCCGACGGCATCGCCGTCGGTCACCACCGCCGGTGCGCCGACATCGAAGCCGCGGGCGGTCAGCCAGTCCCGGATGACCGGCCCGCAGCGGTCGTCGTACACGCCGGTGGCGGCGCGCGTGGATGCGATCACCACCCGGGCCGAGCGACTCACTTCGGGGCGGTCCAGACGCCGGTCTTGCCGCCCTGTTTTGCCACCACGTGGATATCGTCGAGATGGGCGGCCGGATCAACGGCCTTGATCATGTCGTAGATCGTCAAAGCTGCGACCGAGACGGCGGTGAGCGCCTCCATCTCCACCCCGGTGCGGTCGGTGGTACGCACCGTAACGGTCAATTCGATTGCGCTGGAGCCGATTTCGAAGTCGATGTCGACGCCGGTGAGGGCAAGTTGGTGGCACAGCGGGATCAGGTCACCGGTGCGCTTGGCGGCCAGTATCCCGGCGATCCGGGCAGTGGCCAGGGCGTCACCCTTGGGCAGTCCGCCGGTGGCGATCAACGCGATCACCTCGGCGGTGGTACGAACGGTGCCCACTGCCGTGGCGGTACGCGCGGTGGCAGCCTTGTCCGAGACGTCGACCATGCGGGCGTCGCCGTGGTCGTCGAGGTGCGAGAGTCGGCGCTGCGGCCCGTCGGTCACCGTTACTTGTTGACGACCGTGACCGGGTGCACGTAGGGCAGAGCGGTGGCCGGCAAGGGGAAGGTGGTGTCGCCGAACGGCGACAGCGCGCCCACGCGGTCCGAGGCCAATTCGCTGACCGGGTGGTCTTCGGGATCGCGGGTCGGCCAGCCGTTGTCGATGTATCGATGCGTTTTCTGTGCCACGCGATCATTGTGACACTTGTCCGGCGAACTCGCCCAGATGCCCACTGAATTAGGCTGGTCGCCAATGACCGAGCACCGCAATATCGCCCTGGGCTCATGGCTGTCCGGACTTGCCGACGAGCAGTTGATCCATCTGCTCGAATTGCGGCCGGATCTGGCCCAACCCGCGCCCGGAAGTGTCGTCGCCCTCGCTGCGCGGGCCGGGTCGCGTCAGTCGCTGAAAGCCGCCGCCGACGATCTGGACTTCCTGCACCTGGCGGTACTGGATGCACTACTGGTGCTGCGCGCCGACCAGGCCCCGGTTCCGGTCGGCGAGGTGGTGGGCCTGATCGGCGACCGGGCCCCGCAGGCCGAGGTTCTCACCACCCTGCAAAATCTGCGCGACCGCGCCCTGATGTGGGGCGATGCCGAGGTCCGGGTATCGCCGGAGGCCGCCGACGCACTGCCCTGGTTTCCCGGTCAGGTCATCGCCGAGAGCCCGGGCAGCCCGGCCGCCGACCTTGCCGCGGCGATCGATGGTCTCGACGAGCCCGCGCGGGACGTTCTGAGAAGGCTGACGATCGGCTCCCCGGTGGGGCGCACCCGCGATGCCGCACCCGGCACGCCAGCGGACCGACCAGTACAGCGACTGCTCGCGGCCGGGCTGCTACAAAAGCTGGATGCCGAAACGGTAGTACTGCCGCGTGGGGTCGGACAGTTGCTGCGCGGCGAGGAACCCGGCCCGGCTGGCCTGACCCCGCCGGACCCGATCATCGCGACCACCACCGGCAAAGACGCCGACGCCGCCGCGGCCGGGGCGGCGATGGAACTTCTGCGCCAGGTCGAGGTAGTGCTCGAAACGCTCTCAGCCACACCGATTCCCGAGCTCCGCAGCGGCGGCCTTGGAGTGCGCGAATCCAAACGGTTGAGCAAGATCACCGGGATCGACGAGCCGAAACTCGGTCTCGTCCTCGAGTTGACCGCGGCCGCCGGCTTGATCGCCCGAGGATTCCCCGACCCGCCACCACCGGACGACACAGTGACCTACTGGGCACCGACGGTTGGCGCCGACCGATTCCTGGAGGCAACGGCCGCGTCCCGTTGGCTGCAACTTGCCGCCACCTGGCTTGAACTTCCGTCGCGCCCGGGACTCATCGGTGAGCGCGGCCCGGACGGGAAAAACTATGCGGCACTGTCGGATTCGCTGTATTCAACCGCTGCTCCCGTGGATCGCAGACTGCTCCTCGGCATGCTCGCCGAACTCCCGGTCGGTGCCGGCGTGGATGCGCCCGGGACATCTCGGGCACTGATCTGGCGTCGACCGCGCTGGGCGGCGCGACTGAGTCCAGCGCCGGTCGGTCACCTGCTCGACGAGGCGCACGCCCTGGGTCTGACCGGACGCGGCGCGCTCAGTTCACCGGCACGCGCACTGCAGAACGACGGCAATGACGCGGCGATCGCGGCTATGGCGGCCGTCCTGCCGTCGCCCATCGACTATTTCCTGGTGCAGGCCGATCTCACCGTGGTCGTGCCCGGTCCATTGCAACGCGAACTCGCCGAGGAACTCGACGCGGTGGCAACCGTGGAATCTGCTGGCGCTGCGATGGTGTACCGCATCAGCGAGGCATCGGTGCGGCACGCGCTCGACACCGGCCGCACTGCCGGGGTACTGCAGAGTTTCTTCGAGAAGAATTCGAAAACCCCGGTGCCCCAGGGCTTGACGTATCTCATCAACGATGTTGCCCGGCGGCACGGGCAATTGCGGGTAGGTATCGCGGCGTCGTTTCTGCGCTGCGACGACCCGGCACTGCTTGCCCAGGCGGCAGCAGCACCGGCACTGACGAACCTCGAGGTGCGGTTGCTGGCACCGACGGTCGCGATCTCACATGCACCGATCGCCGAGGTTCTCACCGCACTGCGCGAGGCCGGCTTCGCCCCGGCCGCCGAGGATTCCTCCGGCGCGATCGTCGAACTGCGCCGCCGCGGGTCGCGGGTGGCCGTCACCATGATCCGTCGGCCACTCCGCGCCCAACCCCGGCCGAGCCGCGAGACGCTGACGACAGTCGTGTCGGTACTGCGTCGCGTCGACGCAGCGCCGTTGGGCAACATCCGGGTCGACCCGGCAGTTGCCATTGCATTGCTGGCCCAGGCCGCGGTCGGTGGAAAGGACGTCCTGATGGGCTATGTCGACGCCGCGGGGGTGGCGACCCAACGGGTGGTGACGCCCATCTCGGTGCACGGCGGACACCTGATGGCGTTCGACCCCGCCCAGGGCCGGATGCGCGAATTCGCCGTACACCGCGTCACGTCGGTCCTGTCGGCAGACAACGGATAGTGAGACTTGTCAGTCGGCAACGGATAATGGCGCTATGAGCGACCAGCGAGTAGCGAAGGCGGATCGCGCGTGAGTGACCAGCGAGTAGCGAAGGCGGATCGCGCATGAGCGACGGCCCCCTGATCGTCCAGTCCGACAAAACCGTGCTGCTCGAGGTCGACCACGAGCAGGCCGGTGCCGCCCGGGCTGCCATTGCGCCGTTCGCCGAACTCGAACGGGCACCCGAACATATCCACACCTACCGCATCACGCCGTTGGCGCTGTGGAATGCCCGCGCCGCCGGCCACGACGCCGAGCAGGTGGTCGATGCGCTGGTGACCTTCTCCCGATACGCCGTGCCGCAACCTCTGCTGGTCGACATCGTCGACACCATGGCCCGGTATGGCCGGCTGCAACTGGTCAAGAGCCCGGTGCATGGGCTGATGTTGGTGAGCCTGGACCGCGCGGTGCTCGCCGAGGTGCTGCGCAACAAGAAGATCGTCCCGATGCTGGGCGCCAGGATCGACGATGACTCGGTGATCGTGCATCCCAGCGAACGGGGCCGTGTCAAGCAGATGCTGCTCAAGATCGGTTGGCCCGCGGAGGATCTGGCCGGTTACGTCAACGGCGAGGCGCACGCGATCAGCTTGGTCGAAGACGACTGGAACCTTCGTGACTACCAGCAGATGGCGGTCGACTCGTTCTGGGCCGGCGGCTCGGGGGTGATCGTGCTGCCGTGCGGTGCCGGTAAGACACTTGTGGGTGCGGCAGCCATGGCCAAGGCGGGAGCCACAACACTGATCCTGGTTACCAACACCGTGGCCGGCCGGCAGTGGAAACGTGAACTCATCGCACGAACCTCACTCACCGAGGCAGAGATCGGTGAGTACTCCGGTGAACGCAAAGAAGTCCGCCCGGTCACGATCGCCACCTATCAGGTGATCACCCGACGCACCAAGGGCGAGTATCGGCATCTGGAACTGTTCGACAGCCGCGACTGGGGCCTGATCATCTACGACGAGGTACACCTACTGCCTGCGCCGGTATTCCGGATGACCGCCGATCTGCAGTCTCGTCGCCGCCTCGGCCTGACCGCCACCCTCATCCGGGAAGACGGCCGCGAGGGCGACGTATTCAGCCTGATCGGGCCGAAACGCTATGACGCGCCCTGGAAAGACATCGAGGCCCAAGGCTGGATAGCGCCGGCTGAATGTATCGAGGTGCGAGTGACGATGACCGATAACGAACGGATGCAATATGCCGTCGCCGAACCTGAGGAGCGTTACCGGTTGTGCTCGACGGCGCACTCGAAGGTCGCGGTGGTCAAGTCGATCCTGGCCAAGCATCCGGGCGAACCGACATTGGTGATCGGCGCTTACCTCGACCAACTTGACGAACTCGGTAGGGAACTCGACGCTCCGGTGATCCAGGGATCCACCAAGAACGCCGAGCGCGAGCTGCTGTTCGACGCGTTCCGGCGCGGTGAGGTCAAGACGCTGGTGGTATCGAAGGTGGCAAACTTCTCCATCGACCTTCCGGAAGCCTCTGTGGCGGTGCAGGTTTCGGGTACCTTCGGCTCCCGTCAGGAGGAAGCCCAGCGGCTGGGCCGGCTGCTGCGGCCCAAGGCCGACGGCGGCGGGGCGGTGTTCTACTCGGTGGTCGCGCGCGACAGCCTTGATACTGATTACGCCGCACACCGGCAGCGGTTTCTGGCCGAGCAGGGCTACGGCTACATCATCACCGACGCCGACGACCTGCTGGGCCCGGCGATCTAAGCCAACGCAGGCATGACCTCACGGGCGAACAGTTCGATTCCGGAGCGGTCATAGGCCGCTTCCGGGAAGTAGCAGATCACGTACTCGCAGCCGAGGTCACGCAATGCCGAAAGTGTTCCGATCACCTGCTCCGGGGTTCCGGTGGCGTTGCCAGGCGCGTTGACCATGGCCATCGTCGCATCGGCGGCCGCGTCGCCGCACACTCCGGCCATTCGGTCGCGGACCTGTTTGATGCGCTGCGTCACCTCCGCCGTTGAGCTGCCGAGGATGGCGTTGACGTTGGCCGACCGTACGATCGCACCGAAGTCGGTGCCCACGTCCCGGCAGTGCCCGGCGAGAATCTCGGACTTGTGTGCGAACTCCTCGGGCCCGGCACTGAAATTCGTGTACTGGGCGTATTTCGCCGCGATCTTCAACGTCACCTTCTCGCCACCGCCGGCGATCCACAGTGGGATCCCGCCTGCCTGAAGAGGTTTCGGCGCAACGACCGCGCCATCAACCTGATAGTGCTTACCGTCGAAGCTGACCCGTCCGTCACGCCAGGCATCGCGCATGATCTGTACGCCTTCATCGAGGCGGGCCAATCGCACCCCGGCGGAGGGGAATCCGTATCCGTAGGCGCGCCACTCGTGCTCGTACCAACCACCGCCGATGCCCATCTGCAGCCGACCGCCGGAAATGATGTCGGTGGTTGCCGCGACCTTGGCGAGATACGCCGGGTTGCGGTAGCTCATCGCCGTGCACATCTGACCGATCTTGATCCGCGATGTCGTGGCGGCGTATGCCGCCATCAGCGTCCAGGCCTCGTGGGTGGCCTCGTCGCTCGGCATCGGCACGGTGTGGAAGTGGTCGTAGACCCAGAGCGAATCCCACGGCCCGTCGTCGGCGTAGGTCGCCAAGTCGCGCATTACCTGCCAGTGGTTTTCCGGTGCAATGCCGACCAGATCCATTCGCCAGCCCTGCGGGATGAACAGTCCGAATTGCATGAGCACAACTCTACGGTCGGGCCGACAACACCGGGAGCAGCTTGCGCAGGATCGCGGCCGAGCCGGCCGCGACCTCGTCGACGAATGCCGCGAAGTCGAAATGTGCCTCTCGGCCTGCGAGGTCCGAGAGGGCGCGAATGACCAGCCATGGGATGCCGAAGCTCTCGCACACCTGACTGAGAGCACCGCCTTCCATCTCCACCGCCCGCCCGCCGAGGTCTGCATGCAGACGTTCCCGGGTCACTTCGCAGGCCAGATACTGGTCGCCGGTCAGCACCGTGCCATAGGTGATGCGCGGCGACCGGTCCCCACCGCCGGCGCCGCGCGACAACGGCGGCAGCGTGAAGCCGGCGAGTTGATTGCGGACCCGGTCGAGCAGAGCAGCGTCAGCCGGATAGCCGAACCGGTCGGTGGGGTTGAGGAAGGGGACGTGGCCGGCCTGGTAGGTCCGAAGCGCGGCATCCTCGATCACACCCGCGTCGTGCTGGATCGTTCGGTCGGCGATCACCACATCACCGATATCCAGGTCCGGATCCAATCCACCGCCCACCCCGGAAAAGACGATCACGGCGCATCCGAACCGGTCCGCCAGGAGGGTGGCCACCACGGCGACGTTGACCTTGCCCATGCCCGCCACAGCCAGAACTGCGGCGTGCCCGTCGAGTTCACCGACGCTGAACTCAACATCGCCGATCCGATGGGTTGCGGTCACCGACATCGCACCCAGAAGGTGCGCATGCTCCTGGGGCAGCGCGCAGATTAAGCCAATCTGCGGCGGCACTGCACCGATCAAACCCACCTGCGGCGGTACCGTCAGAGCAGTGAGGCCGGCGGGGTGAACCGGTCGCCGTAGCGAGCGGCCAGTTCCTTGGCCCGAGCCACGAACGCGGCCTTGCCGCCGGGGAACCCGGTGATGTACTGCGCGGCGCCGCCGGTCCACGGCGGGAAACCGATGCCCATGATCGAGCCGATGTTGGCATCTGCGGTCGTGGTAATCACACCCTCGTCGAAGCACTTCTGGGTTTCCAAGGCCTCGGCGAACAGCATCCGGTCGACCATGTCCTGTAGCGGCGGGGTCGAGGTTCCGGATTTGAACGTCTCCCGCAGGCCCGGCCACAGTTGGGTCCGCTTGCCGTCGGTGTACTCATAGAAGCCTGCGCCCGACAGCCGCGACGGTCGGCCGGCCTCGATCATCTTCTCCACGACCGCCTCGGCCGGATGCGCCGAATACGTGCCGCCGGCGTCCTCGATGCCCTTGCGACTCGCGACGGCGATCTTATTCATGAGTTCCATGTTGAGTTCATCCGACAGTTGCAGCGGCGGGGCCGGATAGCCGGCCTGTGACCCGGCATGCTCGATTGACGCCGGTTCCACACCCTCGCCGAGCATCGCCAGTGCCTCGTTGATGAAGGTGCCGATGACCCGGCTGGTGTAGAAACCGCGACTGTCGTTGACCACGATCGGGGTCTTGCCGATGGCCAGGGTGTAGTCGAACACCCGGGCCAGTGCGTCGTCAGAGGTCTTCTCGCCCTTGATGATTTCAACCAGCGGCATCTTGTCGACCGGCGAGAAGAAGTGGATCCCGATGAAATCCTCCTGGCGCTTCACTCCGCTCGCCAGTCCGGTGATGGGCAGGGTCGAGGTGTTGGAGCCCAGCACCGCGTTGGGGTCGACGATGTCCTCGATCTCACCGAACACCTTGTGCTTGAGTTCCTGGCTCTCGAAGACGGCCTCGATCACGAAGTCGACGCCGGTGAAATCCTTGGCGTCGGCGGTCGGAGTGATCTTGCTGAGGAACGCGCTGGATTTCTCCGGTGTGGTCTTACCGCGCTCGAGCGCCTTGGCTTCAAGTTTCTCCGAGTAGGCCTTGCCCTTCTGTGCCGCCTCGAGGGTGACATCTTTGAGCACCACATCGAATCCGGCCTTAGCCGAGACGTAGGCGATACCGGCACCCATCATTCCCGCGCCCAGCACACCGATCTTGGTGATCGGGGTCTTGCCGATGCCTTCGGGACGCGAGCCGCCGGCGTTGATGGCCTGAAGATCGAAGAAGAACGCCTGAATCATGTTCTTGGCGATCGGCCCGGTGACCAGGCCGGTGAAATACCGGCTCTCGATGCGGGTGGCGGTGTCGAAATCCACCTGCGCGCCTTCGACGGCCGCAGCCAGGATGGCCCGCGGTGCGGGCATCGGCGCACCCTTGACCTGCTTGCGCAGCAGCGCCGGGAACGACGGCAGTATCGCGGCAAGCGCCGGACTGGACGGGGTACCGCCGGGCATCTTGTAGCCCTTGGCATCCCAGGGCTGGGTGTGCGCCTCCGGGTTGGCCTTGATCCATGCCTTGGCGGCGGGAACCAGTTCCTCCGCGGTCGGTAGCACCTCGTCGATCAGTCCGAGTTCCTTGGCCTGAGCGGGCTTGAAGCGGGTGCCCTGGCTCAGCACCGACACGAACGCGTTCTGGATGCCCAGCATTCGCACCGTGCGGGCGACGCCGCCGCCGCCGGGCAGCAGGCCAAGGGTGACCTCGGGCAGACCGATCTGGCTGCCCCTGACGTCTGCGGCGATGCGGTGGTGACACGCCAGTGCGATCTCGAGGCCACCACCGAGTGCGGCGCCGTTGATGGCTGCCACGACGGGCTTGCCCAGGGTCTCTAGCGCGCGAAGATCGCGCTTGATCTCCTCGACCTCAGTGAAGATCTCGCCGGCGTTCTCCGGGCCGGCTTGGATCATCGCCTTGAGGTCGCCGCCGGCGAAGAAGGTCTTCTTGCCGCTGGTGATCACCACACCGGTGATTGAATCCTTCTCCGCGACAAGCCGTTGCACGCACCTGTGCATGGAGTCCTTGTAGTGCTCGTTCATCACGTTGGCCGAGCCGGTGGGGTCGTCGAGGGTCAGTGTGACGATGCCGTCGGCATCTTTGTCCCACGTGATGGTGTTCTCTGCCATGGTTTTCGCCTACTCCTTTGGTGACGCGAGGCTTAGACGCGCTCGATGATGGTGGCAACGCCCATACCGCCGCCGATGCACAGCGTGATCAGAGCGCGCTTGGCGCCACGGCGCTCAAGTTCGTCGACCATGGTGCCGGTGATCATGGCGCCGGTGGCACCGAGTGGGTGGCCGAACGCGATAGCGCCGCCGTTGACGTTGAGCTTCTCGTCGGGAATGTTGAGGTCCTTCTGGAACTTCAGCACCACCGAGGCGAAGGCCTCGTTGAGTTCGAAGAGGTCGATGTCATCGACGGTCAGTCCGGCGCGGTCGAGCACCTTCAACGTGGCTGGAGTGGGACCTACCAGCATGATGGTCGGATCGGCGCCGCTGGTGGCGGTGGCCACGACGCGAGCGCGCGGCGTCAGGCCATTGGCCTTGCCCGCCTTTTCGTTGCCGATCAGCACCAGGGCGGCGCCGTCGACGATGCCCGAGCTGTTGCCTCCGGTGTGGACGTGGTTGATCTTTTCCACCCAGTGGTACTTCTGCAGTGCGACGTCGTCGAAGCCGGCCATTGCGGCCATTGCCTCGAAGGCGGGCTTCAACTTGCCCAGACCCTCCCTGGTGGTATCGGGACGCATGTGCTCGTCGTGGTCGAGGATGAGCAGACCGTTCGGATCGCGCACCGGCACGATCGACTTGCCGAAGTAGCCGCCCGACCAGGCCGCCGCCGCATTCTCCTGAGAGCGCAGCGCGTAGGCGTCGACGTCATCGCGGGAGAAACCCTCCATCGTCGCGATCAGGTCGGCACCGATGCCCTGCGGAACGATATAGGCGTCGTAGACGGTGGCCGGGTCGGAGAACATCGCGCCGCCGTCGGAGCCCATCGGCACCCGGCTCATCGATTCCACACCGCCGGCGTACACCAGGTCGTCCCAGCCGGAGCGCACCTTCTGGGCGGCGGTGTTCACCGCCTCCAGGCCAGATGCGCAGAACCGGTTGAGTTGCACTCCGCCCACGGTGTCGGGCATACCCGCGGCGATCACCGCGGTGCGGGCGATATCGGCACCCTGATCACCCACGGGCGAAACACAGCCGAGGACGACGTCGCTGATCATGTTCTCGTCGAGGTTGGGATGGCGGACTCGCATCTCGTCGATCAGCCCGGTGACCAGGTTCAGCGGCTTTACCTCCGTCAGGGCGCCATTGCGTCCCTTGCCGCGCGGCGTGCGGATGGCCTCATAGATGAAAGCTTCTTCGGACATGGTGGTTTCCTCGTGAGCCGGTGGGGATTTTCAGGTGCGGCACAAAGCCTAGCCGCTTGATTCGCAACCCTATCAAGGCTCAGCCAACCCGTTGGTTGGGAGTGCTGGTCGCTACGCTCCTAGCCCATGACGGTCGAGCGACTGCGCCCCTACTCGGTCAACGTCTTCGCGGCGATGTCCGCACTGGCAGCCGAGGTTGGTGCGGTGAACCTCGGCCAGGGGTTTCCGGACGAGGACGGTCCGCCCGCGATGCTGGAGGCTGCGCGCCACGCGATCTCCCACGGCGTCAACCAGTACCCGCCCGGCCCGGGAATCGCGCCACTGCGTCAGGCGATCGCAGCCCAGCGCGACCGGCGTTACGGGCAGCGGTTCAACCCCGATAACGAGGTACTGGTGACGGTGGGTGCATCGGAGGCGATCGCCGCCGCCGTGATCGGCCTGGTCGAACCCGGCTCGGAAGTGCTCTTGATCGAGCCGTTCTTCGACACCTACTCGCCGGTGATCGCGATGGCCGGCAGCCGACGTGTCTCTGCACCGCTGGTGCCCGACGGCCGCGGCTTCGCCCTCGACGTCGACGCCCTGCGCGCGGCGATCACTCCTGCGACCCGGGCGATCATCATCAACTCACCGCACAACCCGACCGGCACGGTGCTGGCCGATGACGATCTTCACGCCCTCGCTGAGGTGGCCGTCGAGGCAGACCTGATTGTCCTCTCCGATGAGGTCTACGAACACCTCGTGTTCGATGGCCAGCGTCATCTGCCCATCGCGACGTACCCCGGTATGGCCGAGCGCACCGTGACGATCTCAAGTGCGGCAAAGATGTTCAACTGCACAGGCTGGAAGATCGGCTGGGCGTGCGGACCGGCCGATCTGATCGCCGGCGTGCGCGCGGCAAAGCAGTACCTCAGTTATGTCGGCGGGGCTCCGTTTCAGCCCGCGGTTGCCTACGCGCTGGATAACGAGGACGCCTGGGTGGACTCGCTGCGCGACTCGCTGCAGTCCAAGCGCGACACGCTGACAACGGCACTGACCGACATCGGGTTCGAGGTCCACGACAGCGCCGGTACCTTTTTTCTGTGCGCCGACCCTCGGCCGCTCGGCTTCAGAGACAGCGCGACGTTCTGTGCGGAACTACCCCGCCGGGTAGGCGTGGCGGCGATCCCGATGTCGGCGTTCTGCGACCCAGACCACGCACAGGCCAGCGAATGGAATCATCTGGTGCGCTTCGCGTTCTGCAAGCGCCACGAGACTTTGGACGAAGCGATCAGACGGCTTGGCACCCTGCAACAGGGTTAGTGAATCAGCCCTTCTTCAGTTTCAGAACATGCTTGCGTAAGCCGTCGGTGGCGGTCTCCATGGCCCCCTTGAGTGTCCGCTTGAGCAGGAAGCCGGGCATCGGGATCGCCGGATCGATTTCGAGGTCGTAGCGTACCTTCGTCTTGTCACCCACAGGTGTCAGCGTGTACGCGGTTTTCTGGGCCTTCAGTAGGTGCGACTTGACCATGGTCGTAACAACGGTGTTGTCACCCCAGATGTACTCGAACTCGCAGTCATCGGACATCCCGGCAGCCCCGGCCGATATCTTGACCAGTTTGGCCCGGCCGTCCTCATAGGTCTCGACGACCTCGACGCTCCGAAACTGCGGACACCAGTCGGGAGAGGAATCGACGTCGGTGAGGACGTCGAGAACCTCTTTCAGTGTCGCTTCGATGACCACTTCGCGCGAATCGCTGACTGCCATGACGCGAGAATAGCCAACCGGGGATGACTAGGACACGGTTTCCCGGTAGAGGTCGACGACCGGCTCCAGTTCGTCGGGAGTGGCGCCGTGCATGATCACCGCGTCGGCCCCGTAGTCGAACTCCCTGCGGATCCGGTCCACGCACTGGCGGGCCGAACCGGTGGCAGCAGGCTCCAGCCACTCGGCGGGGATCAGACCGGCGATGTGCTGGATCTGTTCGGGTGTGGCCTTGTGGTCGATGCCGCCACCGATGGACTGGACCACGGCATCGGCCCGGAATCGTTGCAGCACCGCAGGATCCCAGTCATTGGTCGTCACCATCAGATCGCCGTAGCCCTGCAGGTAGGTGGCCAACCGGGCGACGGTCTTCTTCAATCGCAATTCTTCAGGCAGGTGATCACCCACGGTGGCGAAACACGACCACACCCGCACGCTGTCAGGATCGCGGCCAGCCTGCTCGGCGGCGTCCTTGACCGTGCGCACACAGCGCGCAACCGTCTCCGGCGTGAAGTAGGTGTGCAGGATGACGTCGTCGAACACCCGGCCGCCCAGGCGCAGGGTGTTGGGGCCGAACGCCACCAGTGCCAACCGGATGTCCTCCCTGAAATCAGGGTCGAGCACCAGGATCTGATACTTCCCGATCGGGCCGTCGTGGTTGACGATCACCTCGCCGCGCCAGAGCCGGCGCATCACCTGCGCGAAGTCTTCCATCTGCGCGGTGGTCACCGCGGGGATGCCATACGCCGAGTAGATAGCCCCGATACCGCGACCAATGCCCAGGGTGAATCGGCCGCCGGAGAGCCGGTGCATGGTGGTGGCCCACGATCCACTGATCAATGGATGACGGGTGTTGTGATTGGTTGCGGCAGTGGCGATCTGCATCCGCGTGGTCACCGCGCAGGCGGCCCCGGTCAGCGATGCCGCCTCTTTGACGTTCCAGCGCTCGGAGATGAATGCGGTTCCGAAACCCAGTTCCTCGCCGCGGCGGGCCTCGTCTATCAGCGTGGCCGGGCCTTCCCCACCGGCGCCGGCCAGCAGGTAGTAACCCAGTTCGTCGAGTGTGCGCATTGTGTGCCTCAGATCCGGTAGTCGTCCAGCAAGCGCTTGCTAATGATGATCTTTTGGATCTCGCTGGTGCCCTCACCGATGAGCAGGAAGGGGGCGTCGCGCATCAAGCGCTCGATCTCGTACTCCTTGGAGTAGCCGTACCCGCCATGAATGCGGAAACTGGCCTGCACGACCTCCGAGCAAAACTCACTGGCGAGATATTTGGCCATGCCCGCTTCAAGGTCGTTGCGAGCGCCACTGTCCTTGAGTCGGGCCGCATTCACCATCATCAGATGTGCCGCTTCGACTTTGGTGGCCATCTCGGCGAGTTGGAACGCGATCGCCTGGTGCTCGGCGATCGGCTTACCGAAGGTATGGCGCTGCTGGGCGTACCGCACCGCCAGTTCGAACGCACGGATGCCCACCCCGCAGGCCCGGGCGGCGACGTTGACCCGGCCGATCTCGATGCCGTCCATCATCTGGGCGAAACCCTGCCCGGGCGCACCCCCGAGGACGTCATCAGCCGCGGCGAGGTAGCCGTCAAAAATCAACTCCGTTGTGTCGATGCCCTTATAGCCCAGCTTGTCGAGCTTGCCGGGGATTGTCAGCCCTGGGGCGACCTCACCGAACCCTGCGGGCTTTTCGATCAGAAAGGCCGTCAGATTGTGGTGCGGTTTATCGGCACCCTCCTCGGTGCGTACCAGTGCGGCGACCAGCGTCGAACTCGCGCCGTTGGTCAGCCACATCTTCGCGCCGTCGATTGCGTAGGTGCCGTCGTCGTTGCGGGCGGCCCGGGTACGGATCGCGGCAACGTCCGATCCAACCTCGGGTTCCGACATCGAGAACGCACCCCGGGTCTCGCCGGTGACCATCCGCGGCAGGAAGCGCTGCTTCTGCTCGTCGGTTCCGTGCTGGCGGATCAGGTAGGCCACGATGAAATGGGTATTGATCACCCCGGAGATGCTCATCCAGCCGCGAGCCAACTCCTCCACGCACAGCGCATAGGTCAGCAGCGACTCCCCCAACCCGCCGTACTCGGTGGGAATCATCAGGCCGAACAGACCCATGGCACGCATCTGATCGACGATGGCCTGCGGGTAGGTATCGGCGTGCTCAAGATCGTGGGCGTTGGGAATGATCTCTTTATCGACGAATTGCCTTACCGTGGAGATGATCTCGGTCTGAAACTCGCTCAGCCCCAGGGTCTGGGCAAGCCTGGTCATATGAGTCGGCCGCCGGTCACCTCGAGGACGGTCCCGGTCATATAGGACGACATGTCGGAAGCCAGGAACACGGAGACCGCCGCGACTTCGGATGGTTCACCGGCCCGGCCCATCGGCACCTCCGCGAGCTTGGCGTCCCAAATGCGTTGCGGCATGGCTTCAGTCATCGCCGAGCGGATCAAACCGGGCGCGATGGCGTTGACCCGCACCCCAAGGTGGGCGAGTTCCTTCGCCGCGGCCTTGGTGAGTCCGACAATGCCGGCCTTAGCCGCCGAGTAGTTCGTCTGGCCGACGAATCCGACTTTGCCCGAGATCGAGGACATGTTGATGATGGCGCCACCGCCGCGTTCGCGCATGATCGCCGCCGCTGAGCGGGTGCCGTTCCAGGTGCCCTTCAGATGCACCGAGATCACCTCGTCGAACTGCTCTTCCGACATCTTCCGCAGGGTTGCATCGCGGGTGATGCCGGCGTTGTTGACCATGATGTCCAGGTCGCCGAACTCCTCCACCGCGGCGGCGACGAGTGCGTCCACTGCCGCACCGGAAGTCACGTCGCAGGCGCGCGCCCGCGCGACATCGGAACCGCCCAGTGAATCGGCGGCCGCCCGGGTGGCGTCGATATTCAGATCACCCAGCATCACGCGGGCGCCTTCGGCGATGAACTGTTGCGCGATGGCGTATCCGAGACCCTGTGCCCCGCCGGTGATGACGGCGATCCGTCCGGCCAGCAATGCCATCTGATCACCCTCTCCTCGCCCCCGAAACCAGCCCGCGGGCGTCATCGTATTTGATTGCACCATGACTTCCGTGGTCGGAGACGACGACTTCCGCGAGATCCTCGCCGCGACCCGCAACTTCGTCCGCACGGTCGTCGTGCCGCGGGAGTCGGAGATCAGCGAACAGGACCGGATTCCCGACGACCTGCGCGAGCAAGCGAAACAGCTGGGACTGTTCGGCTATGCGATCCCCCAGGAATGGGGCGGTTTGGGTCTGAACATCACCCAGGATGTCGAGTTGGCACTGGAACTGGGCTACACCTCCCTGGCGGTCCGGTCGATGTTCGGCACTAACAACGGTATCGCCGGCCAGGTACTCGTGGGCTTCGGAACCGACGAACAAAAGCGGCGTTGGCTGGAACCGATGGCCAGCGGTGAGGTCATCGCCTCGTTCGCGCTCACCGAACCCGGCGCAGGTTCGGATCCCACGGGCCTTCGCACGAAAGCCGTTCGGGACGGGGCGAATTGGGTGATCTCCGGCCAGAAGCGCTGGATCACCAACGCCCCACTGGCGGATTTGTTCGTCGTGTTCGCCCGCACCCGCCCGGCCGACCCCGACGGCTCCGGTATCGCGGTTTTCTTGGTCCCGGCCGACTCGCCGGGAGTCGAGGTCGGGGTCAAGGACGCCAAGATGGGCCAGGAGGGCGCCTGGACGTCGGACGTGTATTTCACCGATGTCCGCCTCGGACCGGAATCGCTCATCGGCGGCAGTGAGGATCTCGGCTATCGCGCGGCGCTGACATCGCTGGCCCGGGGACGCATTCACATCGCCGCGTTGGCCGTCGGCACGGCGCAACGCGCGCTGGACGAATCCGTCGACTTCGCCGCCACTGCCACCCAGGGCGGGTCCGCGGTCGGGACCTTCCAGTTGGTGCAGGCCATGCTTGCCGATCAGCAAACCGGGGTACTCGCCGGCCGCGCACTGGTGCGCGATACCGCGCAGAAGTGGCTGACGGGGGAAGACCGCCGTATCGCCCCCTCGGTGGCCAAGCTGTTCTGCACCGAGATGGCCGGCACAGTGGCCGACCTGGCGGTGCAGGTGCACGGCGGAACCGGCTACATGCGCGGTGTCGCGGTGGAACGCATCTACCGCGATATCCGTCTGCTCCGGTTATTCGAGGGCACCAGCGAGATTCAGCGTCTGATCATCGGCGGCGGACTGGTCAAGGCGGCGCAGCAAGAGCGACGTTAACGTGTCACTCCCCACCAAACGCGCCCCAAGTAGGTATGTGTACTGACACCGAATTTCTGCGCCCGCGTGCGTGGTGGCCAGGGCCGGGATCGAACCGGCGACCTTCCGCTTTTCAGGCGGACGCTCGTACCAACTGAGCTACCTGGCCGGAAGGCACGTTGCAGATGAACAACGCCATGCCTCGCCGTAGCGGCGACCCTGACGGGACTCGAACCCGCGACCTCCGCCGTGACAGGGCGGCGCGCTAACCAACTGCGCCACAGGGCCTTGCTTTCCACTCCGCGTTGACGCGTCATGGGTACCCCCTACGGGATTCGAACCCGCGCTACCGCCTTGAAAGGGCGGCGTCCTAGGCCGCTAGACGAAGGGGGCCTGAGCCGAATCTCTCCGGGGAACTCACAATCGCTGCAAGCTTGGAGCCACAACAGCTTAGGACACCGCCGCGACAATCCCCAAACCGCACCTCGGGAAGCGGTCGCCTATCCTGTGCCCTGCGCCCCTATAGCTCAGTTGGTAGAGCTACGGACTTTTAATCCGCAGGTCGTAGGTTCGAGTCCTACTGGGGGTACCACGTGGCAGCGGTCAGCGTGTGTCGGCCTGCACCGGCGATGAAGCTTCCGCGTGCACCGCACCCACGTAGTGAATCCCCTTGTCCCACTCCTGTCTCGGAGGCAGGTGCCGCCCGGGAGTCTGCGGAAGCGGCGCGTCAGGGGCGATCCGGCCCTCGGCCCGGTCCCAGCCTGCGCGCGCCCGCGGGTGCATCCGGCGTCGCCGCGGCAGACATTTGAAAGCCAGGTTCACCGCCCGGCCGAAGAGAAAATGCAGCCGTTCGTCACGCGCCGACCACCGATACCCCATCAACTCGCGCACCGGCACGTCGTACAGACCCACCGTCACCCACACCGCTAACGGTCCGGTCACTCTCAGATAGGACGACCAGAACCAGTCCGGGATCCACTGTGCAGTAGGCGGTTTCGGCATCGTCGATAAGTCGAGTACCTCACGGGCCGCGTCGGTGTTCTCCAGCACGTCGCGACACATCCGGTCCCAGTAGACCTCGAACTCCGCCCAGCTTGCCGGAACCGGCCGCATGCTCATTCCGTACATCGCGTACCAGGTGATGTGTTCATCGAACAGTTGGCGTTTTTCCGCCTCGGTTAACCCGCCGCCGAAGTGTTCGGCGGTGCGGATGGTGCCCATGAAGAACGTGGCGTGGGCCCAGTAGAAGACGTCCGGGTTGAGCGCACTGTAGCGACGGCCCTGCTCGTCGACACCCTTGATCGGGATGTGGTAGTCGCGCACCTCCGCGGCCGTTTCAGGTGCCCGGTCGCCGTCGAACACCACACCGCCGATCGGGTAGAGCGATCGGAACAACCGCGGGATGCGTTCGGTAAAGAAGATCGAGTGCTCGGTGACTGCCGCGCCCAGTTGCGGGTGCATGTTCTGCATCGAACCAGCCCACGGCCCCTGGAGGAGTCCTCGCCAGTCGCCAAAAAGCTTCCAGGTCAACGAATCCGGGCCCAACGGCGTTGGCGGAACGCCGTACCCGCCGCCGCTCACCGGGCAGCCTGCGGACATCGTCGAACTTTCGGGAGGCGACGGCCTAGCCGCCGCCTCCGGCCGCCGCTTGGGCCGCCGCATCGGCCTCAGCCTGGGCTGCGGCCTGCT
>Ga0194057_10000059_pt1 | contig 45079 bp, 40 predicted proteins | sample SepL4415m_MetaG_FD_155474 | JGI IMG/M metagenome (GOLD analysis project Ga0194057, IMG submission 155474) | Anoxic zone freshwater microbial communities from boreal shield lake in IISD Experimental Lakes Area, Ontario, Canada - Sep2016-L442-15m | ecosystem: Environmental > Aquatic > Freshwater... | reverse complement strand
CCTCGGGCGTGACCGGCGTGACCATCACGCCCGCCAGCAAGGTCCACGGTTCCCATACGGCAGCTTCGCGAGCCATCTTCTGGAATGCGGCGAATGCGCCGCGGGCCACAATGGGTCCGTCGGGCAATGGCTCCGATGGATCGCGCTCTGGGAATCCGGTGTTCGAAAACGAGATGCGCGCGAACCGGTGGGGTTGCTCGGCCACAAGGCGCAAACCGATGATGCCACCCCAGTCATGCAACACAAAGGTGATGTCGCGCAGGTTCAGTTGATCGAAGAGTGCCGAGCCCAACCATTGCACGTGGCGCTCTACTGAGTAGTCGTCGATGTCGCTTGGCTTGTCCGAGAGGCCCATGCCTACGAGGTCGACGGCGATGCACCGGTGGCCAGCGTTCACGGCTGCGGTAATCGAATGGCGCCAGATGTACGACCACGACGGATTGCCGTGCACAAACACAACCGGAGGTTGATCGCGCGGGCCTTCGTCGATGTAGTGCAGGCGAATCGGCTGACCATCGCCGCTTGGCACCTCGACATAGTGCGACTCGAATGGGTAGTCGGGGAGATCAGCAGTAAGGCCAGCGGCCGAGCGCAGAATCTTCATGGCGCTCACTTCGGATTCCTATGGAGATTCATTGACATGTAGGGTGACAATACATTCTCGTGTGACGAAGGGGTAGCTGTGGGGATCAACCAAGAATTTCAAGGTCGTATTGGTCGAACGGTGGCCGAGTCTGTGCCGTCGTTCGAAGTGGCAGCGCACCCAGGCGACGATGCCCCCAACGTGGTCATTGTGTTGCTCGACGACACCGGCTTTGCCCAGTTCGGCTGTTTTGGCTCAGACATCGACACGCCAAATATCGATGCGTTGGCGGCCAACGGTCTGCAGTTCACCAACTTCCACGTGACACCACTGTGTTCGCCAACTCGCGCGGCGTTGCTCACCGGTCGCTCGAACCACGCTGTTGGTATGCGCTCGGTGTCGAACTTCATCACCGGGTTCCCCAACCAGCTCGGCCACATCTCGAACCATGCGGCCACGGTGGCCGAAGTGCTCGGCGACGCTGGCTACGCCACGTTTGCGTTGGGCAAGTGGCATCTTGCGCCAATGGAGCAGTGCTCGGCCGCGGGCCCATTCGATCAGTGGCCACTGGCCCGTGGCTTCAATCGTTTCTACGGTTTTATGGACGGCGAAACCGACCAGTTCTACCCCGAACTCGTTGCCGACAACCATCCAATTCACACACCAGGCACGCCCGAAGAGGGTTACCACGTGTCGCAAGATCTGGTCGACCAAGCACTGAAGATGATTGCCGACTCAAAGGGTGTTCGTCCCGATCGGCCGTTCTTTACCTACCTTGCATTTGGTGCCACGCACGCTCCACACCAAGCGCCGCCTGAGTACCTCGCTAAGTACCGCGGTCGGTACGACGAAGGCTGGGATGTCATCCGCGAGCGTTGGTTCAACAAGCAGATCGAACGCGGCGTGATCCCGGCCGACACAACGTTGTCGCCACGCAACCCGGGCGTGAATGCATGGGCCGATCTCTCCGACAACGAGCGCTTGCTTGCAGCACGCCTGCAAGAAACTTTTGCGGCGTTCCTCGATCACACTGATGTGCAGATCGGTCGCCTCGTCGAAGGGCTTCGTCGTCTCGGCCAACTCGACAACACCATCCTCGTTGTGCACGCCGACAACGGTGCATCTCAAGAAGGTGGCCCATTCGGTGTCATGCACGAGATGAAGTTCTTCAACGGCATTATCGAAATGCCCGACGAAGCAGTGCAGCGCATCGACACCATCGGCGGCCCCAACAGTCATACCAACTACCCGTGGGGCTGGGCCCAAGTGGGCAACACGCCGTACCGCTGGTACAAGCAGAACACCCACGAGGGTGGCGTGCACGTGCCGATGGTGTTTCATTGGCCAAACGGCGTACCCGCCGAGCAGCGCGGAACCATGCGCGATCAGTTCGTGTTTGTCTCCGATGTTGTTCCAACTGTGTACGACCTCGTAGGCATCGAGCCCCCGCAGGTGCGTAGAGGGCTCAATCAGTTGCCCGTCACCGGTCATTCGTTTGCTTCGGTCATCGCCAATCCAGTGGCTCCCGCTACCAACACGGTTCAGTACTTCGAGAACATGGGCAGCTTGGCGATTGTGGCTGGCGAGTGGAAGGCAGTGTTCAAGCACACACCTGGCCTCGACCCCGCAACCGAGTCGTGGGAGCTGTATCACCTCGCCATCGACCGCTCGGAGTGCAACGACCTTGCGGCCAGCGATCCCGACAAGCTTGCCGAGATGGTGGCGTTGTGGGAAAGCGAAGCCGAGCGTCATGGTGTGTTCCCACTGGATGACCGCGGTATTGCGTTGTTCGGGGCGCGATTCCGCGACCACTCGCCGCACCCAGAAAGCCGTCGCTATGTGTATCGCCCGCCAATGTCGCCACTGCCATCGCAGGCATCTGCTGCAATCGGTGGCCGCCATGCCGATATCACCGCTCGGGTCAACCTTGCCGCAGGTGACGAGGGTGTCTTGTTCGCTACGGGCACTCAGAACTCAGGAGTGTCGATGTTCGTGCAGAACCAACGCTTGGTTCTCGACTACAACTCGTTTAGCAATCACACCATTGTCGAATCAGACACCGAGATTCCGTTGGGCGACTCCGAACTCATCGTGCGTCTTCGCCGGGGCGACGGCATGCGCGGCAGTATCGAACTCGTGGTTAACGGTCGCGTGGCCGGAGCCGCCAATCTCGACCTGTACATGCGAATGATTTCATCGATCGGACCAAGCGTTGGTAGCGATCATGGTTCAAGCGTCTCCGAGCGTTACGCGGCGCCGTACGAGTTCACCGGCGAACTGTACGAAGTGGTGCTGCAGGCAAGCCCCGAGAAATACGGCGACGCCGCCGAAGCCGCCGGACGCGCCGAAATGTCGCGTCAGTAACCACCAGTCACAGATCAGAAGAACGGACAGGAATATCGAAATGTCAGAAAGCTCTACCCCTCGGCTGATCTCGGATATGCGCGGTGTGCGTTACGGCGAGGTGCTCGCAGTGTTCCAACGAGAGACTGGCTTCGAGGCCGAGGTCTACGGAACACAGTTGCTCAACGATTGCCCACAAGAGTTGTGGCAGACCCTTGAAGCCAACGCCATCGCCCAAGAGATGGGCGCGCTGATGGTCAAGCTCAACGGTCCTCGCCATTGGATGCTCGACGGTTTCGGCCAAAAGGTTGCCGTTGTTGATCCTGTGTTTCGCGAGTTCAACGGCCTCAACATGCGCCGCATTGCCCTGCTCGACCTCAGCGAAGGAATCGACGTCGGTCCGTACAAGAATCGTTATGTGAACCGCGGTGCAGTGTTCTTCTTCGACGCAGGCAAGCCGGTGTACGAACTGGTGAGTCCCGACGGTTTGGCCTACGTGATGCAGGCCTATTGCATCGGTGTCGATCCCAATATCACAGCCGAAAGTCTCAGCACGCTTGGCGATCGCTTGGCGATGCCTCAGGGTTGGTCGTATCGCACCCGAATCCTTGAGCACGAACTGGTCATCGACACCAGTGCCACCATCGCAACGGTGCTGCAAGACGAATTCGAAAACAGCTACACGCTTCCTACCTGACCCGTAGGTCCCGGCGACACCCGGCCAACGGCAATCACCACGGGCGAACGCTGCTCACCACCAGGCCGGCTCGCGCGTTGTAGCCAGTTGGCGACAGATGCACGTGGTCGCCCGCGAACAGCGCGGCACCTCGATGGGTCAGCCTTTACGCCAGTGAGCGCGGCCAGCGGCGTATGGAGTGCCATCCGCTCTCGCAAGCGAGCAGAGATATGCGATGCCTTTGTATGTGCCGTGCGCGTTGACCGGCGTGCAGAATGCCCCGGGCTTGATGTCGGTCGATGCTGCAGCCGAGCCGTCTGCCGATGGCGCAACCGGTTGGGGCGTCGGCGCCCCAACTGATGATCCACTCGGACTCGCATCAAGCAGCAGCCACCAATGGATGATTTCGTCTTGCGCCACCGCAAGCGTGATCTGTCCGGCGCACACCTGCTTGTGCAGTCGGTTTTCCCACACGTCTTTATCGTGGGCGTTGTCGGGGCCCGTGTAGGGCTCGGGCCACAGGTTGGTGATGTCGTTCGAGCCGCCCAACTCAAGCGGGATGAGGTGGTCAACTTCGTACGCTCCGGGCGCAGGACTCGAGATGCCGTATTCGGCAAACACTCTGCGCTTGGTGGCAGCGCTCACGTTGCGGACGCTGGCTGTGTACCCAGATAGGCAGATGGTCTCGTGGATGTTGGCTTGGGTCACTCGTGGGTCGGCCGCGCCCGGCGACAGTGTCATGTCTTGGACCAGGATGCCGCTCGTTGGAGGCGCTGCCTGAGTGGTTTGTACCAGGACGCCCGCTGGTTCGGTGGCTGCGGAAGCTGTGGCTGCGGTGGTGTTTACAGGTGCTGCGGTCGCTGCCGGCGTCGAGATCGTCGCCTGCTCGTGAACGAATGTCGGCGCCGCCGACACTGGAGGAGAGCTCGGATTGGCCGACTGGCGAACCGCTTGGGACCCAGCGCAGCCAGTAACGACAAGCAGCCCCAGAGTGACCGCGACCCGGGCACGGGCGCCCGCACGCGTCGGCGGCTGCAAACTGGCCATGGGGCACAGTAGCGCTCGACGCCGATGTGGCAGTGGAAATCAGCTTGGAGGCATTAGCCCGCAGCGACGACACCGAACAGCGAGGCGGTTTCAGAGAGTGAGTTGCGGCACGCGGGCATGGGCACCGCAGGCGCTGGGTGGCTTGAACCAAGCACCACCGATAACCGTTGCCAGATACTCGTCTCAACGCTGTCTGCTGGGGCGTCGCCATCAATGCGGTGCAACAGGCCGCAGCTCTGCAGGTAGTTCAACATCGGCACGGTCTCGGATTCGTAGACCACGAGACGTCGCCGGGCAATAGTGATGTCGTCGTCGCACCGGCCTCGATGCGTCAACCGCTCGAGCGCAACGTTGCTCGGGATAGCAATCTCGAGGGCGATTGGTGGCGAGCTTGATGCTTGCGAAGTCACGGCGACAGCCTGCGCGACAGTGCGGGGGAAACCGTCAAGCACATAGCCGTCGCCTTCGATGCACGAATCGACAAGCGAGATGATCAGCTCTGCAGGCAAGAGATTGCCTGCGTTGATCACCTTTTCGATGGCCGTTCCGAGTGGCGTCTGTGCCTCGATTGCTTTGCGCAGCACGTCGCCGGTAGACACGTATTGCACGCCCAGACGTTGTGCGAGTCGAACGCCCTGCGTGCCTTTGCCCGCACCTGGCCTGCCGACCAAGAAAATGCGCGGCTGAGTTTGCCTCAGAAGTGTTGAACCTGCGTCGCTTGAGCGGAAATCGTGAGACACCGGCACCCCATTCGGTCGGCGAAGCGTGGCGGTCGCTTCGAATTGAGCTGTTACTACAAAAGCTCAAGATACGCATGGTGGGGCTCGATCGATAGGGCACAAAGTCCCATAACCGATGTGCCTATTGGCTGCTCAGCAGGTCGTTTCGGTCGAATTGGCCCTCGCGACCGTTAGCCGTGGGTGTCGCCGTTGGGCATCGTTGCCCCGGTGAAGTCGGCTCGGTAGCGGTTCGATCCGTCGAGGTTTGCCAGCGTGAGATTCGACCCGTCGAAGTGGCTCTTTGAGAGGTCGGCCCCAGAAAGGTTGGCGCCGGTGAGATTGGCACCGGAGACCATTGCCGACGGCATTCCGGCCCCGCTGAGGTCGGCGAGTACGAGAGTTGCACCCGTCAGGTCGGCCCCAGCCAGGTTGGTGCGGTGCAGCTTGGCGCCGGTGAGGTTTGCGCCCGCAAGCTGTGCCTCGCTGAGGTCGAGACCCGACAGGTCAACATTTGTGAGGTCGGCGCCCGGCTTGATGACATGGCCGCGAACGACCAACGCATCAGCCGGAGGAGCAGTGGTGCCCGCAGGGTCGGTGGGCGGCGGCGGAATTGTCGTGGGAATCGTTGGCACCGCCGACGACGAAGAACTGCAGCCAACGTTGCCGGCAGCGATGAGCACGCACAGAGCTGCAAGACGGAAACGCATGAGGAAAACGTACCGCGTGTGTCAACGGGTTCTGCAGGCAGCCCCTGTTCAGCGGTGGTCTTAGGACTGATGGGTTCCTTGGTACATGCCTATTTCCTCATTGCACCACAGCCGCTCGTTCGCGCATTCTTGCCTGACGCCGACCCCCCAATTGTCGGCGCACTACCAGGAGAGAACGATATGAGTGCTGTCACATCCCCCCACCGTTCGGTACGCAGCGCTCGCCGAGTAGCGCTCGCCGTGTTTGGTGCGCTCGGCCTCGCCGCCTGTGGTTCAGCGGCACCAACGCGATCGGCGCACGAGGGCCACATCGTGGCGGCTGCGCAAACCAACGCTGTTCATGCTGATGCGGTTCAGGCGAAGGCTGCTTGCCCCGGCAAGATGCGCACCTACTTCATCGCTGCGGATCAGGTCGACTGGAATTATGCGCCGACCGGAATGAACCAGATCACCGGCGCCGCGTTTACCGACGAGCAGAACACGTTTGTGGGTGGCGGCCCAGATCGCGTCGGTAGCACCTACAAGAAGTCGCAGTACCGCGAGTACACCGACGCGACCTTTGGCCAACTCAAGCCCCGCCCCGCCAAGTGGGAGCATCTCGGCCTGCTCGGGCCAGCCATTCAGGCCGAGGTTGGCGACACGATCACTGTCGTGTTCAAGAACAACACACCATTCCCGGCAAGCGTGCACCCGCACGGCGTGTTCTACGCAAAGTCCAGCGAAGGGGCTGGCTACAACGATGGTTCGGGCGCTGCGAACAAGGGCGACGATTCGGTTGCGCCGGGTGATACCTACACCTACGTCTGGAAGGTTCCAGAGCGCGCCGGCCCCGGCCCAATGGAGGGCAGCTCGGTCATGTGGATGTATCACTCGCACGTAGATGAAATCGGAGACACCAATGCCGGCTTGATGGGGCCAATGATCGTTACCGCTTGTGGAAAGGCTCGTCCAGACGGGTCGCCGGTCGATGTCGATCGCGAATTGGTCGCCAACTTCAGCGTGATGGACGAGAACTCGAGCGTGTATAGCGAGATCAACCGTCTTGCTCTGCAGTCACCCCCTGCTGCTGACGACGATGCCTTCCACGAGAGCAATTTGATGCATTCGATCAATGGTTACCTCTACGGCAACCTGCCCGGGTTGACAATGAAGAAGGGCGATCATGTGCGCTGGTATGTCATGGCGATGGGTACCGAAGTGGACCTGCACACCCCGCATTGGCATGGCATGACTGTTCTTGCGAATGGCATGCGCACTGATGTCGTCTCGCTGCTTCCAGCTTCGATGATCACCGCTGACATGGTGCCCGACAACCCAGGCAAGTGGTTCTTTCACTGCCACGTGAACGATCACATCAAGGCCGGCATGATGGCTACCTACACGGTGACGCCATAGCCCTTAGTACTTATGGGCAGTGGGTCGTAGTGCTGAGGGTCATCGCGTACTGCCCTAAAAATGGGGTCTGAGAGCGACCAAAGCCTCATTGACCAGAGGGTGACTCGATGTCACTCTTTGATGTATAGGTGATCGGCCGTAGCGCTGATCAATGATCACGAAAGGCTCGCTTCGAGGGCAAGGCGACAGGAAACCAGGACCCCTTTTGGCTTCTTGGCGCCACATGCCACATCGTTGTGATCCAGATCGTGTGCCACGGTTGTCGGGGAAGCGGATTCGTTCGTTAAGTCAACCGTGGCGAAGTTCGGTGTTGGTGTGAGTGGCGTCGCTGGGGGGCTTGCCACTTGCACCAACACCAATTAATGGCAGGCGCGCCGTTTTGGCCAGAGTCGAGACAGTGGTCTAGAGCCGATACGCCCGAGTGGCGGTGCCGGAGAAGAGCGCAGCCTTCTCGTCGGGATTCATGCCGGCGGCGATGTGCTTGAACGCATTCCAGAGCGCTACGTAGCTGCAGCTCATTCGGTCGACCGGGAAGTTTGACTCGAACATGCATCGCTTCGGTCCGAACTGATCGATTGCATATCGAATTGGATCACCCCATGCGTGCACGAGATCGAGGCTGGTTGGGGGAGTTGCTCGGTTCTCGAATCCGAGACCGAACACCACCATTCCGATACCGCCGAGCTTCATGTACACGTTGGGGCACGTTGCCAATTCGGCGATATCGATGCGCCATTGCTCGAGAATCTCAGTGCGCTTTCCTGCGTATGGGCCGGTGCCCAACATGCCGCCAAGGTGATCAAGGACAAAGGTGCAGTCGGGCACGGCCCGCGCCAGTGCGGTGAGTTCGCGAATCTGAGGGTGATAGAGCCATGCGTCGAAGCTCAGCCCGAGGGCGCCGAGACGCTTGACGCCGAGTCGAAATTTGGGGTCGGCCATCAGGTTGGCCGTTGGGCGACTGTGTGTGCGGCGGATCTGCTCGCTCGCGTCGAATGCTGTCGCGTGGCGGATGCCGCGAAATCGTCCGCGCCCGGCAGCGATGTGGGCATGCAACACTTCGTCGACAGCATCACCAAGGGTCATGTCGGCGAAGCTCACGATGCCTTTGATCTCGGCGCCATGCCCGAGACTGATTTCGGCGATTTCAGCGACGGTTTCGGTTTCGCCAACTGGCCGCAGGTGCTGTGGCCCTTCGGTTCGGTAGCCCCAAGCGCACTCGATATACACCGTGGCTTCAACGCGATGTCCCGCCGACGTGTCGCCGTGTAGGTCATCGATGAGATACCGGCTCATGCCGTCGATATCCCACAAGTGGTGGTGAGGGTCCACAATCGCCAGGTCGGGATCGATCACCGCTTCGCTCTGTCGTGCCAGCCACTCGTCGTCCCATATGTACATGGTGGCGACAGTACCTTTTTGTCCTGCGCACGCGCGTACACGGTTGACTGTGGGTCGTGTCGATCGTGTTGGCCTTTGCGTGCGCCGTGATTTATGGAGTTGCCGACTACTGCGGCGGACGGGCGTCGCGAACCATGGTGAGCACCATGGTGACATTGGTTGGGCAAGCAACCAGTCTTGTGGTCGGCATCGTCGCCGTGGCCTTGTTAGCTACTCCGTCGCCAGCACTACGTGATTGGGCATGGGGAAGCGTGGCGGGCGTCGCCAGTGCCGTGGCCCTCGGATCGTTTTACCATGCGCTGTCGCACGGAGCGATGACAGTTGTTGCGCCGATCACAGCGGTGACCAGTGCTGCGTTGCCGGTTGTCTATGGGCTCGTCTCGGGCGATCGACCCAAGGCGATGGCCTATGCGGGTATGGCGCTTGCGGTGGCTGCGGTAGCGCTCGTGAGCGGCGCCGTGGGTACTCGACACCAGCACGCAAAGCGAGTCACGGTTGTACTGGCGTTTGCTACCGGATTTGGATTTGCGGTCATCTTCGTGGCGCTCGGTCGCACGTCGAAGAGCAGTGGTATGTGGCCGCTCGTTGCCTCACGCATTACGTCGGTAATTCTGATCACCGCCTTCGTGCTCGTGATGCGCGCTCGCGCATCGAGGGCCGGTGGTGCAGGTTCTCTCGGGCCGATCTTGCCGCCTCTACGACTCTGGAGGTTGGCGGCATTGGCGGGAGCCCTCGATATGTCGGCAAACTTCTTCTACCTGTTGGCGGTGCGCCGAGGGTTGCTCTCGATCGTGGTGGTCGTGGCATCGCTGTATCCAATCAGCACGGTGTGTCTCGCCTTTGGGCTCGACCGCGAGCGCGTCTCGAAATCTCAAGCCGCGGGAATGGTGCTGGCTGTCGCCGCACTTGTGTTGGTCAGCGCTGGATCTGTGGCCTAGCTGGATCTGTGGCCTAGCGGGGTAGACCCAACACGCGCTCGCCCAGAATGTTGCGCATCACGTTTGAGGTACCGCCCATAATCGTGTAGCCCGGCGCGTACGAGAGACCTTGCGTCACTTGGTTCCACAACGTGGCCTCAGGGCCAAGCACGCGTGAAACAAAGTCGGCGACGCGTGTCTCGTGCTCGGTACAGAAACACTTCGTCGCGGCGCTGAACCCTGCGGGTGCCTGACGCAGCGTCTCGCGCACGACCAAGATTCGGCCGATCCGATACGCGATCTCGAGCGCAGCGATCTCTTGGCGCACAAGGCCGTCGCTGGTATCGGCGCGGTCGCGAGCCATGAGATAGAGCGCGTGGTTGCTCACGAGGCGATCGATGCCGCCGCGCTCGTGCTCAAGCTGACGCATGGTCTGTTTGAAGGCGGCTCCTTCGGTACCAACAAGGTTGATCGCTGGCACGCGCACATCGGTGAAGAACACCTCGCAGAAGTGGCGATTGGTGGTCATGTCTTTGATGGGGCGAATGTCGATGCCCGGCGTGTTCATCGGCACGATGATCTCGCTGATGCCGGCGTGTGGTGGACCCTCGGTGGTGGTGCGACAAATGAGATAGCAGTAGTCGGCAACTTCGCCGAAGCTGGTCCAAATCTTTTGGCCGTTGATGACCCAGTCGTCGCCGTCGCGTGTTGCCGACGTGGTGAGGCCGGCAAGGTCGCTTCCCGCATTGGGCTCGCTCATGCCGATGCACCACGTGGTTTCTCCGCTCAAGATCTGCGGGAGAAACTCTGCTTGCTGGTCGGGCCGGCCGTAGGTGATCAACGTGGGGCCCATCTGTCGATCGGCGAACCACATGGCGGCAATCGGTGCGCCTGCGGCAATGAGTTCTTCGCCAACGATGAGTCGCTCAATTGCGGGCCGGCCGCCGCCACCGAACTCGGTGGGCCAGGTCATGCCGATCCAGCCGTGGCTGGCCATCTCTTTGGCGAACTCTTTGCTGTAGCCGTTGATCCAACTGTCGTTGTGGCGGCCATAGCGCTCGACAGCGCTCGTGGCCACAGCTCTCGCCCTGAGGCGGAGTTGTTCTTGCTCGGGGGTCCACGCGAAATCCATGCAGGCGATGGTAGATCGTGACTACAGAGTTTGCGTCTTTGATCGCAGGGTTCGTTGAACCCAATGTTGTCAGGAGTTGGAGATGCCTGTTGGGGGATTGCCGGCCACGGTGACGCGATGCATCACGCGGCGATGATCGCCATAGTCGGCAGCTGCGTAGTGCGCTGTTGACCGGTTGTCCCAAAACGCGAGGTCGCCTTCTTGCCATTTCCAGCGCACGACGCGCTCGGGCTCGATGGTGTGGGCGTACAGCATGTTCAAGATGGCGTCACTCTCGGTTGGCGACATGTCGACAATGCTTTGCGTGAACGTTTCGTTCACAAAGAGGCCGCGCTCGCCAGTCTCGGGGTGAACGCGAACCACTGGGTGCTGCACCGGCCTGAGCGCAGCGAGGCGATTTTGCTGCTCGCCGCTGGGGTCGTCGGAGCGGAAGCGGTCGAAGGTTCCGCTTGCGCTATGCGTTGCCTTGAGTCCGTCGATCATGTGCTTCACCGGTGCCGAGAGGGTCGCGTATGCGTCGACGAGGTCGGCCCACAATGTGTCGCCGCCGCGGGCAGGGATCTGGCGGGCGGCAAGGATGGTGCCCATTGGGGGACGCTCGGAGAACGTGACGTCGGTGTGCCACCGGTTGTTGTAGCTGGTGCCATTGCCGCGGCTGCCGACACCCAACGGGTAGTCGCTGCTGTCCAGCACCAGCACCTCTGGGTGCTCATCGTCGAGTCCGCCAAGCAGGGGATGGGCTGGTGTGAGGTCACCGAAATTGCGAGCGAAGGCCACCTGCTGGGTAGGAGTGATGTGCTGGTCGCGGATGAAGATGACGCGGAAGTCGAGCAGCGCGGTTCGGATCGCAGCAACCTCAGACGCACTCAGCGCGGCGGTGAGGTCGACGCCACCGATTACGGCACCCAAGGTGCCGGTGAGCGCCTCGACTGTTACCCCGGCCGGGAAGCCCTCAACTCCGGGTCGAAGTTGCGCAGAAGGATGTGTTTCAACGAACTCACTCGTGCTCATCCGGCGAGCATACAGAGCCTGTCGAGCGCACTCGCTGCCTCGCGTATGATCGCAACGACTATGTCAGCACGAAGCGTTCGATCCCTTGTGGCGTTGCTTGCCTGCATGACGGTCGGCGGAGCTTTGGGTGCTTGTGCTCCCGACGCAGGCGATGCGCTCACCGGAAACGCGGCGCTTGGTCAAGTGGTGGCGCAACGCAGCGGATGCATGGCCTGCCACGGTTCGTCGGGACAGGGCGGTTCGGGCCCGAAGTTCATTGGCCTTGCCGGATCGATCGTGCGACTACAAGACGGCACCACAACCGTGGCCGACGACGCCTACCTCACCGAGGCAACCCGCGATCCCGCCGCCAGTCGAACCGCCGGCTACTCGGGTGTCATGCCGGTAAACACGTTGACCGCTACCGAAATAGCGCAGGTCGTGGCATATATCAAGGCGCTCTCGGAGTCGGCCGGAGTTTCGCAAGAGAGAGATTTGCGCAGTGTTTCGCTCGTTGGGCGAGCCACGGCTAGGCTGTACAAGTCGAATACAAGTTTGCCGCTTACGGTGCGTTCTCGGGCTCAGGCCTCACGACGCGAATCTGACGAAGTGAAAGGGTAGTTACATGGCCAAGATCAAGGTGCTCAACCCGGTTGTCGAGATGGATGGCGACGAGATGACTCGCATCATCTGGCAGTTCATCAAAGACAAGCTGATCTTGCCCTACCTCGACATCGAACTCGATTACTACGACCTCAGCATCGAGCACCGCGATGCCACCAATGACCAAGTCACCATCGACTCTGCTGAAGCCACCAAGAAGCACGGCGTTGCCGTGAAGTGCGCCACCATCACCCCCGACGAGCAGCGCGTCGAAGAGTTCCACCTGAAGAAGATGTGGAAGAGCCCTAACGGCACCATCCGCAATATTCTCGGCGGTGTCATCTTCCGCGAGCCCATCATCATGAGCAACATTCCTCGGCTTGTGCCGGGGTGGACCAAGCCCATCGTGGTTGGCCGTCATGCTCACGGCGATCAGTACAAGGCAACCGACTTCAAGGTGCCAGGTGCCGGTTCGCTCACCATGACCTACACACCCGCCAATGGCGACGAGCCAGTAATTATGGATGTCGCCACGTTTGGTCCCGACGGTGGCGTGGGCATGGGCATGTACAACTTCAATGACTCGATTCGCGACTTTGCTCGAGCCAGCCTCACCTTCGGTTTGCAGCGCAACTACCCGGTGTATCTCAGCACCAAGAACACCATCCTTAAGGCCTATGACGGCAGCTTCAAAGACATCTTTGAGCAAGTCTTCAACGACGAGTTCAAGGCCGAATACGACGCCAAGGGTCTCACCTACGAACACCGCCTCATCGACGACATGGTCGCCTGCGCGCTCAAGTGGGAGGGCGGCTACGTATGGGCGTGCAAGAACTACGACGGCGATGTGCAGTCAGACATCGTGGCTCAGGGCTTCGGTTCGCTCGGCTTGATGACCAGCGTGCTGCTCACACCAGATGGCCGCACCATGGAGGCCGAGGCAGCGCACGGCACCGTCACGCGTCACTACCGCGAGCACCAAAAGGGCAACAAGACATCGACGAACCCAATTGCGTCCATCTTTGCCTGGACCCGCGGTCTCGCCCATCGTGGCAAGCTCGACGGCACCCCCGAACTCATTGCGTTTGCCGATGCGCTCGAAGCGGTGTGCATCGAGGCTGTCGAGAGCGGCGAGATGACCAAAGACTTGTCCACGCTCATCAGCAAAGACGCCCCGTATCTCAATACTGAAGACTTCCTCGACGCGCTCGATCGTCGTCTTCAGGTCAAAATGCGTTGAGCATTTCGGTAGTCCTGCTCGACTGGGGACACACGCTGTTCGACACTCCCGGCAGTGTCGACTTCATCGCCGACTTCGCGTCGCAGCACAAGATCGAAATCGGTCGCGACGAAATCTATGCACTCTGGAACGACGCGCGTGTTCGTTCACGTACCGCCGATGAGATCGCCAAAGGCCGCGATAAGTCGGCGAGTCAACATCGCCAGTGCTGGATTTCGCTGTGGGCTCAACTCGAGCAGCGCTGTCCGGGCATCAGCGATGCCCTCTACCAATTCGAGACCTCAGCGTCAGGCTGGTCGCCGTACATCGACACCGAGGTAGTGCTTACGAAACTGAGTGAGCGACACATTCCAGTTGTCATCATCAGCGATGTTGCCTTCGATCTTCGGCCGATCCTGCGTCACTACAACCTCGATCATCTGGTGCACACCTACGTGTTGTCGGGTGAGCACGGAACCATCAAGCCCGAGCTTCGTTTGTTCCGCGTCGCTCTCGATGCTGTGGGCGTTGCCGCCGAGCAAGCGCTCATGGTCGGCGACAATCACATCAACGACGGCGCAGCCATCGATGCCGGCATCCGCACGGTGTTGTTGCCGCCCGTTGCGCATGGTGCCACTCGAGGACTCAGCGTGATTCTCGATCTCATCGACGCTGGCGTGTGAGACTGGGGCATGCGCGCAGTTGTCTTACGAACCCATGGTGGCCCCGATTGTCTCACGATCGAAAATGTTGATGACCCGGCGCTGGGTGCCGACGAGGTGCTCATCGATATCGCCGCAACGGCGCTGAACCGAGCCGACCTGTTGCAGGTGATGGGTCTCTATCCAAACCCGCGCCCATCGTCGCTCGAGATTCCTGGTCTCGAGTTCTCGGGCACTGTGGCCGCAGTGGGCGATCGCGTCACGCTGTGGAGGCGCGGCGATGAGGTGATGGCCATCGATGCTGGCGGGGCGTACGCCGAGCGCATTGCTGTGCACGAGCGTCAACTCATGCCGGTGCCAGCCACGGTTGGTCTTCGCGATGCAGCGGCCATCCCTGAGGTGTTCCTCACCGCATGGGATGCGCTGGTGGTGCAAGGCGCACTCACCAGCGGCCGTTGGGCGTTGGTGCATGCTGGCGGCTCAGGCGTTGGCACGGCAGCCATCCAGATCGCAAAGGCGATCGGTGCGCGTATCGCAGTCACCTGTAGCTCCGGCAAGGTTCAAGCCTGTCAAGAACTTGGCGCCGACCTCGTTATCGATTACCGCGACAAAGACTTTGTTGCCGAGGTGCGCGCTGCTACCGAGGGTCGCGGTGTTGATGTCGTACTCGATGTCATCGGTGGCGACTATGTCGATCGCAATCTTCAGGCGGTGGCATCGCAAGGCCGCATCGTGCAGGTCGGGCTGATGGGTGGGGGAGCCACCTCAATCAACATGGGCCTCGTGCTGTCCAAGCGGGTGGCGCTCATTGGCACCGTGCTTCGAGCGCGTCCCATCGAAGAAAAGGTTGCACTCACTCAGCGGTTCATCCGCGAGATGCTGCCGCTGTTCACCTCTGGCGAGCTGCGTCCGATCATCGACTCGCGCTACCCATTCGATGACATCGCTGAAGCTCATCGGCGTATGGCGTCAAACGCCAACACCGGCAAGATCGTGATCGATCTCGAATAGCTGAGCAGTCTCGGTCGCTTCAACAAACTGTTTGTTGAAGACGATTGGCCGACGCTGAACCAAATGTCTTCAACAAAGCGGGCAGAGGTCGCGAAAGTGCTTTAGCGGCTGGCCATTGGCACGTAGTCGCGGGCGTCGACGCCGCTGTACCACTGGCGAGGCCGGCTGATCTTTTGCTCTTTGTCGGCAAGCAGCTCTTGCCAGTGGGCCAACCAGCCAACGGTGCGAGGGATGGCAAAGAGCACCGTGAACATTGCGACTGGGAATCCCATGGCCTGATAAATGAGACCCGAGTAGAAGTCGACGTTGGGGTACAGCTTGCGGCTGATGAAGTATTCGTCGCTCAGCGCGGTCTCTTCAAGCTTGAGCGCAATGTCGAGCAATGGGTTCTTGCCGGTGACCTCGAACACGTCGTACGCAGCCTTTTTGATGATGGTGGCGCGTGGGTCATAGTTCTTGTACACCCGGTGGCCAAAGCCCATCAGGCGACCGCCCTTGCCGCTCTTTACTTCTTCAATAAAAGCGGGCACGTTGTCCATATGGCCAATCTCGGCGAGCATCCGCACAACGCCTTCGTTGGCACCGCCATGCAGCGGACCATACAGAGCAGACGCCGCGGCCGAGCACGATGTGTACGGGTCGGCGTGGCTTGAGCCCACGACGCGCATTGCGGTGGTGCCACAGTTCTGCTCGTGGTCGGCGTGAAGGATGAACAACACGTCCATCGCTCGTTCGAGACGAGGATCCACTTGGTAGTCGCCGATCTTCCACATCATGTTCAAGAAGTTGCCAGGAAAGCTGAGGTCGTTGTCGGGGTAGACAAACGGCAAGCCGACCGAGAAGCGGTGACACATCGAGGCCAAGGTGGGCATCTTTGCGACGAGGCGCAGGATCTGCTTGTCACGGCTGGCCTTGTCGTCGATGTTTTTTGCGTCGTTGTAGAACGTGCCGAGAGCGGCAACCGCGCTGACGAACATGCCCATTGGATGGGCGTCGTAGTGGAAACCATCGACGAAACGCTTACGCATGTTTTCGTGGATGAAGGTGTGCTGGGTGACGTCGGTCTTCCAGCGGTCGAGCTGTACGGCATCGGGAAGCTCGCCGTTGAGCAGTAGGTACGCAACTTCGAGATACGTGCTGTGTTCAGCGAGTTGCTCGATGGGGTAACCGCGATGGCGCAGGATGCCCGCATCGCCGTCGAGAAAGGTGATCGCACTCTTGCATGCGGCGGTCTGCATGTAGGCCGGGTCGTAGATATACAACGACGGATCAAGATCGCGAATTGCGGTGGCTGGAAACACGCCGTCTGTGATGGGGACCGTAACGGTCTTGCCGGTGCGGTCGTCGGTGATGGTAATGGTGTCGGGCACGTTGCTCCCTGAGGTGACACGGATAAGGGCTTGGGGGCTTGCTCCCCCGAGGAGTCACCTTAGTAGGGCAGCGGCTCAGAGTGGCGAGTTATCGTGCTGAGAAGCCGAGAGTGTCTCGCGTTTATTCGCAAGCACCGCCAAGGCGCCGCATATTTCGCGGCGAGTGTCGGCGGGCTCAACCACGCCGTCGATATAGCCGCGCTCGGCAGCGATGTATGGGTTCAACAGCCGTTCTGAATAATCGGCTTCGAACTCAGCGCGTTCTTCGGCTGTGGCGCGGCGCTGCAAGATCGCGGCCGCTTGTCCGGCGCCCATTACGGCGAGTTCGGCCCATGGCCACGCAAGGCACAGGTCGTTCCCCATGCGCTTGCTATCCATCACGATGTAGGCGCCGCCGTAGCTCTTACGTAACACCACGCAGATGCGTGGCACGGTCGAGCGGCCATAGGCAAATACCAGTTGAGCGCCGTGACGAATCATGCCGCGCCACTCAAGGTCTTTGCCGGGATAAAAGCCGGGCGTGTCAACCAGCGTGAGGATCGGCAGGTTGAACGCATCGCAGAACGACACGAACCGCGCCGCCTTTTGCGAGGCTGGGATGTCGAGTGTGCCAGCAAGCGAGAGCGGTTGGTTGGCCACAATGCCCACTGGTCGACCATCGAACGTCGCGAACGCAGTGACCACGTTTGAAGCCCAGCGCGCCCGTAGTTCGAGCAGATCGCCATCGTCGGCCAACGCGCGGATCACATTGCGCACATCGTATGAACCGGTAGATGACGAAGGAATGAGATCGCCAGCTTCGGGGGTGGGTCGGTCGGGGCTGTCGGCAGTTGGCCACAGCGGCGGTTCTTCGTCGTTATTGCTCGGAAGATACGCAAGCAGTTGTTCAGCTATTGCAAGGGCGTCGGACAGGTCAACCGCAACAACGCTGACGGCCCCCGTGTGGCGGGCGTGGGTATCGGGGCCACCGAGTTCTTCGTTGTCCATCAACACGCCGGTGAAGTCGGCGACCATTGTGGGGCCGCTGACAAACGCGTAGGCCTCGCCGGTCATGATCACGTGGTCGGCAATACCCAACAGCAGTGCGGGTCCCGAAACGGCCGGGCCGTCGACGATCATGATTGTTGGCACGACGCCGCTGCAATCGGTAAGCGCTCGGGCGGCGAGACCCCAGCCATGTAGGGCGCTGAACCCTTCGGCGAGATCGGCCCCTGATGATCCCATCACGGCCACCAACGGGTAGCCCTTGGTGCGAGCGGCGACCGCTGCGGCCGCAATCATCGACGATGCCTCGGACGACAACGCTCCTTTGCGAACGCTGGAGTCAACATCGAGCCACACCACGGTTCGGCCGCCGAGCGTTCGTACATCGGCACTTGCAGCGCCTGGAACGCGAGAACGAAGCGCTACTCGCATGTTGTCTTCGTTCGGCGACATTGGGTTCAGACTAGGCGCTGCTCACACCCGCGCCTGTCTCTGATCCGGCCTGGATGTACGGTGACTAGCCGTTTTTGCCAAGTGGGAAGGCCTCGCTGCCAACGTGCACACCGCGCTGCAAGGCGCCGCGTGTTCCGAGGATCTCGCGGGTTGATTGGTGCACGGCGCGCGTGGGTGCCCCTGGGGTTGGGCGGCGGCGCTGCACCCAACCGATGACGCGACGGGGGAGTTCGGGAACGAGCACTCGCTTAAAGTCGCCTTTGACCCAACCCGGCACCGCGGTGGACGGCACGATTGCGGGACCAAAGCCTTCCATTGCCAACGAGGTCAGCAGGCGTACGCCGTCGATCTCGGCCTGGGCGCGCAGTGTGACTCCGCTGGCGGCGGCAGCTTTGTCGAGAATTCGCCGCATCGCTGTGCCCTTTGGCGGGATGAGTAGCTGTTCGCTAGCGACGCGCTGTAGCGAGAGTTCGTCTTCTTGAGCCCATGGGTGACGACTGTGGACAATGATGATCAAGTCTTCGGCGAACAATGGCTCGACAGTGAGTTCGGGATCGTCGACGGGCAGATGCACCACCGCAGCATCGAGATGGCCGGCCATCAGTCGGGGGAGCAAGGTAGTGGAGCTGCCCTCGAACACGGTCACGTGCACCAAGGGGTGCTGCTCGGCGAGCGCCGGGAGGAGTTGAGGCATCAGCCAGCGCGCCGTGGTGCCAATCACGCCGATGCGGGCGTCGCCGCTTACAGCATCGCCGCGGCTGGCCATATCGGCCGAGATGTCGTCCATCTCGCGCAGGATGCGCCGGGCGCGTTCGACTACTTGGCCGCCGTCGTCGGTGAGGCCACCGCGGTGCCGGTCGACCAGCGTGACGCCGAGTTCCTTCTCGAGTCGGGAGATATGCCCCGAAACGTTTGATTGCACCGTGTAGAGCGCTCGCGCCGCCGAAGAAAACGACCCGTGATCGGCGATTGCCACGAGTGCCGAGAGTTGGCGAAGGTCCATCTGCAAAAAAGATAGCAGGCATCTTGTAGTTCTGCTTGCAAGATCATTCATTGGGGTGCATACTTGGAATTGTCAGTAAAGCGGTGGTTCCCCCAATCGCCGCTTGACGAGAACGTCAGGGAGCTTCCCCCAAGCAACCTGATGAAAAGGTTGAGAGGTCCCGCTTCCCCCAAGCGGGACCTTTCCCGTTTTCGCCTACGATGTGGCAATGAGTCCCAGCAAACAGCCACATTCGGCCGCGTTGAGTCAGCCTCGGGGAGCTGCGTTCTTCGACCTTGACCGCACGCTGTTAGCGGGCGCGTCAGGCGAGGTGTTCAGTTCGGCGATGAAGGCGGCCGGCTTGGTGTCGCGCACCATTCCCGGAGAAAAGCTGCTGTTCAGCCTGTTCAACACAATCGGCGAGACATTGCCCAGCATGGCGCTGGCTCGTCAGGCGGTTGTGCTGGCCCGCGGTAAATCACGTGCTGCAGTGCAGGTCGCTGCACAGGCCGTCGCTCCGCAACTTGCCGCCATGGTGCAGCCATATGCGGGCCTGTTGTTCGCCGAGCATCGCGCCGCTGGACGTCCAATCGTGTTGGCAACTACCACCCCGTACGATCTCGTGAAACCGTTTGCCGATTTGCTCGGATTCGACGACGTCGTTGCCACGCGGTACACCACCGGTGCCGACGGCCTCTACGACGGCACCCTGTCAGGGCCGTTCGTGTGGAGCTCGGGCAAGTTGGCCGCAGTGCAGAGCTGGGCCGATTACCACGGCATCGATATGCCCAGCAGCTTTGCGTATAGCGACAGCTTCTACGACACGCCGATGCTGGCAGCGGTTGGCCATCCGTTTGTTGTGAACCCGGACCCGCGAATGGTGCTGATGGCCGCAGCGCGCCGTTGGCCTGTGATTCATCTCGATGTCGCTCCGGGCGCAGCCGACGCCTCGAGGCTTCCAAGCGTTCCGAACGTTGGCGTCGAGATTCAGAAGCTGGTGCTCGCGCTGACCCACCCGATGATGTTTCCTTATGCGCGGTTCGATATCAGCGGCTTCGACAACATCCCTGCCACTGGCCCCGCGATTGTGTGCGGCAACCATCGCAGCTATTTCGATGTCGCGGCGATGGCGTTGGTCATCGCCAAGACCGGTCGCACGGTTCGTTTCCTCGGCAAGAAAGAAGTGTTCGACGCCCCGATCATCGGTCAGCTCGCCAGCGCAATGGGAGGAATTCGGGTCGAGCGCGGCACTGGTAGCGACGAACCGCTGAAAGCTGCGGCCGAGGCGCTTGAGGCTGGCGACATTGTTGCGATGATGCCTCAGGGCACCATCCCTCGTGGCATTGCGTTCTTTGATCCCGTGCTCAAGGGTCGTTGGGGTGCGGCGCGTCTCGCAGCGATGACCAAAGCTCCCGTCATCCCCGTGGGCATCTGGGGCACCGAGAAAGTCTGGCCACGCAACTCGCGTTTGCCCAACATCTTGAATGTGCTCGACCCGCCACTCGTCACGGCCAATGTTGGCGCACCAGTGGCTTTGAGTCGCCGCAGTGAGGACGCCGATACCCGACGGCTGATGAAGGCCATTTCATCGCTGCTACCGCCTGAGGGCCGAGCGAAATATGTCCCCACCGACAGCGAGCTCGCTGCTACGTTGCCTCCCGGATACGAGGGCGACCCACGCGCCGAGTACAAACGTCGACCAGGAAGGGATTGATCACCGTGTCGAACCCAGTGATTGTGCTGTTGCACGGACCCAACCTGAACCTTCTCGGACAACGTGAGCCACACATCTACGGCTCGGCAACGCTCGACGATTACGTCGCTGTCACTCGGACCGCTGCCGAGGCCAACGGTTTCGCGCTCGACCACTTGCAGACGAACCACGAGGGCCAACTGGTAGATGCCATTCACTCGGCTCGTGAGCGGGCAGCGGCAATCATCATTAATCCAGGCGCTTTCACGCACTATGCGTGGAGCATCCATGATGCGCTCGCTGCATTCAACGGGCCGGTCATCGAGGTACACATCTCTAACCCGAACGCGCGCGAAGCATGGCGGCACACCAGCGTTGTGTCGCCGGTGGCTACCGGCACCATCGTTGGGCTCGGTATCCACGGTTATGAACTGGCGGTGCAGGCTGTCGCACGCAAGCTCGCGTCGTGACGCTGGGCCAACTCGCACCGCTCGATTACGCGTCGCGGGTGCCAAAACTGCAGCGAAGTCTCCGCGAGGCATCAATCGAAGCACTCCTCGTCACCAGCCTCACCAACATTCGTTGGCTCACCGGGTTCACCGGCTCGAGCGGTTGGCTGCTCGTCACTCACGATGAACTGCTGCTCGTCACCGATGGCCGCTACGGCGATCAAGCGTCAGCGCAACTGGGCGATGCGGGCGTGCATGCCAGCGTCGGCATCGGTCAGACCAAAGCGGCTCAAATTGCGCAGGTGGCGCAGGCGTTCGGCACTCGCTCGGTGCTCGGGTTCGAGGGTGCGCACATCAGCTTCGCCGAGCACGCGTCGTTGTCATCGAAACTCGAGGCATCGTGGACACCTACAGATGGTCTGGTCGAAGCCCATCGTCGCACCAAGGATCGTGGCGAGCTCGATCGCATGGCGCGAGCCGCGGCCATCGCCGACAACGCGTTGGCAGCCACCTTGCCGCTGCTCGGCCACGAGCCCACCGAGATCGAAATGCGCGATGCGCTCGAAGCTGCGATGCGCCAGTTGGGCGCCGAGGCGCCAAGTTTCGACACCATCATCGCTGCCGGAGCCAACGCCACGATGCCTCATCACCGACCCGACCAGACCCGAATCATCGAGGGAATGACCGTCGTGATCGACTTTGGGGCGTTGTTCGAGGGGTACCACAGCGATATGACCCGCACGTTCACCATGGGCGATCCCACACCAATGCAAGACGAGGTATTTCAGGTTGTGCTGCAGGCCCAACGCGCTGGGGTTGCGGCAGTTGCTGCGGGCACCAGTGGTCGCGGCATCGACAATTTGTGCCGTGCCTCGATAGCCGGGGCCGGTTGGGGCGACTGGTTTACGCACGGAACCGGCCACGGCGTTGGCCTGCAAATCCACGAATCTCCATGGCTCACCCAGAGTTTTGACGACACTCTTCAGGTCGCAGACGTAGTGACTGTGGAGCCGGGCGTCTATCGTAGAGATTTCGGCGGCGTCCGTATTGAAGACATGGTGGTAGTTACCACCCACGGATGCGAGCCGCTCACCAAAACGCCCAAGGACTCACCATGCCTGCCATTACCACCAACGAACTGAAGAACGGCATCACGCTCGAACTCGAAAACGGCCTGTTTCAGGTTGTCGAGTTTCAGCACGTTAAGCCCGGCAAGGGCGGTGCCTTCGTTCGTACGAAGATCCGCAACCTGCGCAACGGCGCTGTCATCGAAAAAACCTTCAACGCTGGCATCCGCGTTGAGCAGGCAATCATCGATCGCAGCGATATGCAGTTTCTCTATCGCGATGGCGACGACTACGTGTTCATGAACACCGAGACATACGACCAAATGAACGTGCCTCCCAAGGCGCTTGGCGATGCGGCCGATTACCTGATCGAGTCGATGATGGCTGCGGTTGCGATGTACCAAGGCGAGATCATTAGCGTCGAGATCGAGGCATCGGTCGCACTCACCATTAGCGAGACCGACCCAGGCGTTCAAGGCGACCGAGTCAGCGGTGCCCGCAAGCCCGCCACGCTCGAGACCGGCAAGGTCATTCAGGTTCCGCTGTTCATCAACCCTGGCGACAAGGTCAAGGTCGACACACGCACCGGCGAATACATGACTCGGGTCTGACCAGCATGACCCGTCGCGCCCGAGCGATCGGCCAAGAAGACGAACGCTCCGATGCGCGCGAGCGTGCCCTCATACTGCTCTACGAGGCCGAGTCGAAGTCGATGGCGCCAACCGATGTCGCCGAAGCGCAAGTCCTTGTGCCTGACGAACTCACTCGCTTGCTTGTGGGTGGTGTCGAACAGCACGGTCGCGAGATCGACGATCTGATTGCTGCCCACGCCAAGGGGTGGACCCTGCAGCGCATGCCCACCATCGACCGCAACGTGTTGCGTATCGGTGTGTTTGAGTTGATGTCTCGCCCCGAGGTTCCTGTAGCTGTCATCATCGACGAAGCGGTCGAGTTAGCCAAGCGCTTCTCTACCGACGACTCCGGAAAATTCGTGAACGGCGTACTGTCAGCCATCGTTGTCAAGGTTCGCGGCGCTTAGCCCACAGAGGTCGTTGCTAAGGTCTCGTCGATGACGGCGACTGAGCACAGCGACCTTACTGTGACCCGCAAGGGAGACGCTCCGGCAGGGTTCAATGGGCGCGATCACGCTCTGACATCACAGATCGCCGTTGCAATTACAGCGTTCGCGGTGATGTTGTTCATGGTGCGAGTCTTCGGCGGCTTGTGGCCACGCGGATTCAAGATCTTCTTCCCCGACTCGTTCTCGTTTCTCAATGCTGCTCGGCTCACCCCGTTCTCGCCAGCGTTCTATGCAGCCGAACGTCCCATTGCGTTTCCGACACTGTTGTTTCTGTTGGGGCGCAGCACGGCACTCACCATCGCTGTGCAGACAGCGTTGTATGCGCTGGCGTTTGTCTTCGCGGCGCGTACTGCGTGGATAGTGCTGCACCATCACATTGCTCGGGTGGTCGGTATTGCCGCGCTCTGCGTCATCGCCCTTGAGCCCCGGTTCGCGTTGTGGAACTCGCACATCCTGAGCGAATCGCTCGGAATGACTTTGTCGCTGATGTCGGTCATGCTGTGGTGTCGCTTTTCTGCGCAGCCAACAGTGGTGCGTTTGAGGTGGGCGAGTCTTGCAACTATTGCTTGGTTGACTGCGCGCGATTCCAACGTTCCGCCCTGGGCCGCAGTTGGTGTGCCGGCATTGTTGCTTGCCTCGTTTTGGTGGCGCAGCGCCGACCGCGATCTTCGCATCGCCATGCGCCGGTGGGGGGCCGTCACTCTTGTGGTGTGCCTTGGCGTCACTCTCACTCAGGCAGCCAACGGCCGCAACCGTTACGCCACCTTGAACAACGTCGGACAACGTGTGTTGCCATACGGCAATCTCACCAAGTGGTTTGTCGATCAGGGAATGCCGATGAGCGACGCCTTGCTCGAACGCACCGGGTCAAGCAGTTTCGACGACGGATGGAAGATGCTTAACAGCGCAGATCTTGTCGACTTTCGTGCGTGGGCGAGGGGCCCGGGCCAACGCGAAATGCTCATGTCGTATGTTCGTTTTGCTCCCCATTGGGTACGCAGTTTGAGGGCCGACTTGCCCGTGTTGCTGGCATCGAATCAAGCCGAGTACGACGCCTTTCACGTGGCTGCTCGATTGCCGAAGGTGCCATCGAATCAACTCGGAGGACCCACCACGTCGTTCGGGCTGCTCGTGTGGACCCTTGCTGCAGCTGGTGGTATCGCCTTGGCTGCGCGACGACGCCGGATTCAAGCCGTGGTGTTGCTGCTGCTGTTGGTGTCAACATTCGTCGACCTGTACATGGCATACGTTGGCGACTCTGTAGAGGTGCAACGACACATGGTTGGGCCGTTGTCGCGCATGGTCATCATCATGACGATGTGCATCTGCGTCGGAGTCGACTCGATAGTGACCTCTGTGAAACAGCGGCGGGAAGCGGCTGCGTCATGATCAATCGGCATTGGCGACGCGCGATTCTGTTCATCACGGTCTTCATCGTTGGCGCGTTCGTTGTTGCCGCGTTCTTCGATAACGAGTTTCGGTCTCGCAGTTGGGACCCTCAACAAATGCGCGACTATGTCGAGCGAACCATTCACTTCGGTGGCACGTTCTACGAGAACGGTCTGCTGAACAAGGGGCCGCTCGAGCCTGTGGTGTATCGATTGGCGGCGGCGCTCACATCGTGGGAGGGCTTCTGGTACGCGATCTCGTTCTTCATTTTGATCGTCAGCGGCCTGATCGCTTGGGCTGCCAGTCGCGCTGCTCAAGTTGTCGGTGGTCATCGGTTGCTCGGGGCAGCGCTGGGCATCGGTGTGTTCTTTCATTTCACGTTGGGCAAAGCCGATTACGCCGGCGTTCTGTACAGCCGCAACATGATTGTCGGGTTGTTCGCTGCTGCGTGGCTCGTGGCCTTATCGCCAAAAGCGTGGGCACCTCAGCGTGCGTGGCAGTCATCGATCGTCATCGGCGTGCTGCTCGGCTTAGCAACCCAAACACTGCTGGTCTGTGCGATTGCGGCCGCAGCGGTTGGCTACGTCGCGTGGTCAGAAATCAACGACATTTTCGACGACGCGCTATATCGCAAGTGTCGCCGCACGCTCATCGTCACGCCCGTGGCGGTGACCTTGTCAGCGCCGTTCTACTACATCGCGCGCGGGCGATTCGATGAGTTCTGGAGCGGATGGTGGACCTACGCGCTGTATCAAAACAGCGGCACGGGTCGCAGCCTCGCCAACCAACTCGCCTATGGGCGAGAAGTCATTTTGCGCTACTACCGCACATGGCCCGTGTCGCTCATCATCGTGGTCACCTTTGTCGTGATGACCATCGCTCTCTGGCGCACGCTCGAACGCCGCGAGCGGACCGTGCATGTGAGCATTTCGTTGTGGTTCATTGGTGCGTGGGTCGAACTGGTTCTCGGTCAGCGTTACTCGTCGCACTACTTCGCGATCTTGGCCGTGCCCACAGCATTGATGGCCGCTGTCGTTGTTGGACATATCTACCGATTGGTTCAACGCGAGCGCGGCGACTTCCGTAGCGTTGTTGCTTGGCCCTTGATTGCAAGTGTTCTCACCGTGGCAGCGTGGGGTGGCCAACATCTCGACCTCGGCTTGCAGGCGGCCAGCAAGTTCACCAGTGTGCATCAAGCCGCAGCCGCGCGGGCCGCCAACACTCCGGGCAACGAGCGCACTGTGAGGGCCACGCTCGATCTCGTGTCGAAGGCCGACGACCCATTGCTCGCTTGGACTGAGTTTCCATGGCCGTACCTCAACTTCCGTCGCGTGTCGGCCACACGCTTCATTTGGAAGAGCTTCATGCTGGGCCAGATCTATTTCGGCCGCACGGGGCCGCAGTACGTGCTGCCCAAGACTTGGCAGTGGTTTGCTGACGACATGCGTGAAGCGAAGCCCGCAGCGTTCCTTGAAGAGACCGCATTGCCGCTCACCCCCGACACCCCGTTCGCTGATTACGTGGCAGCCAACTTCGACATCGCTTATGCCGGCCCCGACTACAAGATCTACTTGCGCCACGACCAGGCGGCTGCGGTGCTGCGCGGCGATCGAGGTCGTCTGGTCACTCCGTCTACTTCCTTTGGTACCGCTACAAAGTGGAAGGTTCAGGCTGGCGGGGCGTCGCTCGCTGTCGACTCAGGCAGCCCAGTAGAAGATGCACTGCAACTCAGTGCTTCGCTGTGCACGCGTATCTCGGGTACCTATCTCGCCCAGCCAGGTGCGGGCGGTTCGTTCTTGTCGTTCAGGTTCGATAATCCTGCGACCACAACGGATCACATGCGCTTGAACATTGTTGATTCACGGGCGATGTCGGGAAGCGACACCACGGTGTTCGAGTCGGTGCCGTTGAGTTCGGGTACTCCCGACGATGCAGAGTCTGAGGTGACAGATCTCGCCCCGCACGACTTTGCGGTGGTTGTCGGCAGCGCGTCGGCCGCACTGGTGATCGACGGAGAGATTCGCGCCGCCGTTCGGCTCGACGGCGAAACGAACGTTTCGCTTGAGGTTCGCAACGGAGGAGTGTTGCTCAGCGACCTGCACGTTGGGTCACCGCCCCCAAACAGCGGGTGTGGTGGCTAGCCCGTTCGACTGCTATGGTTCCGTCAGCCGTAAAACGGGTCCAGAGAGGCCCGAACGGAGGAGAAAGCAACATGTCCGGTCATGACCTCAATTCAGATCACGTCGCCACGCCTCCTGTCGGAGGCGTTTTTCGTATCAAGGCTGAGGTTCTTGGAGCCGACGACATTCGCCGTGCGGTCACCCGAATCGCCCATGAGATACTCGAGCGCAACAAGGGCCTTGACAACGTAGTGCTCGTTGGCTTGCAGCGCGGTGGGGTCTGGATCGCCCAGCTGTTGGCAGAGACAATCTCACGGGTCGAGCCGGGCACCAACGTGCCGGTTGGCGCCGTCGATGTCTCGATGTATCGCGACGACATCGGGCTTCGCCCGGTAACCCCCGGATCTGTCACCGACATTCCGGTCGACCTTGATGGACGAGTGGTGGTGCTCGTCGACGACGTGTTGTTCACCGGTCGCACCGTTCGTGCCGCGCTCGACGCGCTCAACGAATACGGCCGGCCGCGCATGGTGCAACTTGCGGTGCTGATCGATCGCGGGCATCGCGAACTGCCGATTCGCCCCGACTTCGTTGGCAAGAACCTCCCGAGCAGCAGCGACGAAGACGTGCGAGTCACACCCGATGGCGTGGTCATCGGTCATCGCGAGACCACCGGCGAGGCGGCATCATGAAGCACCTCCGATCAATCGACGAACTCGGTGTCGCGGGCCTGCACCGTCTGCTCGACCTCAGCGACCATATGGCCGAGATCAATCGGCGTCCTGTGCCCAAGGTGCCAGCGCTGCGCGGCAAGACAGTTGTCAGCTTGTTCTTCGAAGACAGCACTCGTACCCGGCTCAGCTTTGAGACCGCAGCAAAGCGTCTGAGCGCCGACACGATGACCTTCAGCGTGAGCACCAGCAGCGTGAACAAAGGCGAGAGCCTTCGCGACACCATCGAGACCGTCGCTGCAATGGGGGTCGATGCCTTCGTGGTGCGCCACAAGAGCAGCGGCGTGCCCTGGCAGATCAGCAACTGGACCGACGCTGCCGTGGTCAATGCCGGCGATGGCTGGCACGAACATCCCACCCAAGCCCTGCTCGATTGCTACACGGTTCGCACTGCACTCAATCGGCCCGACGGGTTCAACGGGCTCCACATAGCAATCGTTGGCGATATCAAACACAGCCGCGTAGCGCGCAGCAATGTGTGGGCCTTTGCGGCACTTGGCGCACGCGTCACCTTGGTGGCGCCGCACACATTGCTGCCGCCGTCGCTCGAGGGTTGGCCAGTCGATGTCGCTCATCACATCGACGATGTGGTCGATCGTGTCGACGTGCTGTACATGTTGCGGATGCAGCGGGAGCGCATGCACGAAGCACTCGTTCCGAGCTTGCGCGAATACACATCTCGATTTGGTCTCACCCCCGATCGTGCCGATCGTTTGCAAGCGCACGCCTTGGTGATGCATCCCGGTCCGATGAACCGTGGCGTCGAGATGGCGGTCGACCCTGCAGAGTTGCCTGGCTCGGTGATCACCCAACAGGTAACCAACGGCGTCAGCGTGCGTATGGCAGTTCTATTCGATCTTCTCGGTAGTGGTTCGGGATTGGCAGGGGAGGCGTCGTGACCGACGTGAACAACACATCCGTCGTCATTAAGGGCGGCACAATTCTCGACCAGCGCGGCGAGCTCGTTGCCGATGTGCGCATCGAGGGTGGGGTCATCACCGAGGTTGGGTCGTCGCTCACCGGCGATCGTGTGCTCGACGCCAGTGGGTGCATGGTCAGCCCCGGCTTTGTCGATCTGCATGTGCACCTGCGCGAGCCCGGCCGTGAAGAGGCCGAGACTGTCGAAACCGGTTCACGAGCTGCGGCGCTTGGCGGCTTTACCGCTGTTGTTGCAATGCCCAACACCGAGCCGCCTCACGACACTGTCGCCGTGGTGCAGATGGTGCGCCGCCTCGGCGAACAAGCCGGGTTGTGCGAAGTGCTACCTAGCGGATGCATCACCGTTGGTCGCGCTGGCGAAGTGCTGGCACCGATGGCCGAGCTCGCCGCTGCTGGGGTGCACATCTTCACCGACGACGGCACTGGCGTTCAGGATCCGTTGCTCATGCGCCGGGCGCTCGAGTACGCAAAGAGCCTTGGCATCCTTCTCGCCCAGCACTGCGAGGTCAGCCGGCTCACCGAAGGCGCCGTGATGCACGAGGGCGGCTGCTGTTCGCGGCTTGGCGTTCCAGGCTGGCCGTCGGTCGCCGAAGAGCTCATGGTCTTTCGCGACATCGAACTCTCGCGGCTCACCGGCGCACCAGTTCACTTTCTTCATCTCTCTACGGCGAAGAGTGTCGATCTGGTTCGGGCGGCGAAAGCCGAAGGGTTGCTCGTTACCGCCGAGGCGGCCCCGCATCACTTCACGCTCACCGACGAACTGCTGTCGGGCTTCGACCCGATTTTCAAAGTGAACCCACCGTTGCGCGAACTCACCGACGTGATCGCCGTGCGGCAAGGTCTCGCCGACGGCACCATCGATGCCATCGCCACCGATCACGCGCCGCATCCTCCAGAACTCAAAGAGATGCCGCTCGATCAAGCGCCTCCCGGCATGCTTGGGCTCGAAACGTCTCTTGCCCTGTCCATCAGCGAACTCGGCCTTCCGCTGCAACAGGTGGTTGGTTTGCTCTCATGGAAGCCAGCGGCAATTGCTGGAGTGGCTGATCGCCATGGGCGTGCGCTCGAGGTCGGAGCGCCAGCGAACATCACGGTCTTCGACCCAAATCTGGTCTGGACTGTCTCGTCGAGTGGGCTCGCGAGCAAGAGCCGCAATACCCCGTACGCAGGCCGTTCAGTGCGCGGCAAGGTGCGCCACACCGTGTTCGGTGGCAATCCGGTGGTTGTCGATGGACAGGCCCAACGATGAATGAATATGCAAGCTGCTGTATGATTATGCAAGGATGGATATTGTGACGATTCAAGAAGCGGCTCTCGTGCTCTCCGACGGAAGTGTGTTTGAGGGCGAACTGATCGGCGCTGCGCCGGCGTCTGGCATTGCCAGCGGCGAAGTGGTGTTCAACACGGTGCTGTCCGGCTACCAAGAGGTGATCACCGACCCAAGCTATGCCGGCCAGATCATCACCTTCACCTACCCACACATTGGCAACTACGGAGCATCCCTCGCCGACTTTGAGTCGCGTCGGTTGTTCTGCCGAGGTGTCATTGTTCGCGATCTCGCTCGGCGTGAGTCGAACTATCGCTCTGACGCTCATCTCGATGCGGTGCTCAAGCGCTACGGCGTCAGCGGCATAGCGGGTATCGACACCCGTCGTCTGACTCGGCTCTTGCGTGATTCAGGAGCGATGAGCGGCGCATTTGGTACGGCCGACGTCGCCTCACTTCGCGCGGCGGCTAACGCCGAACCTGGCACTGATGGTGTCGATCTCGTTTCGCAAGTCACAACGGCCGCTCCGTACACGGTTGGTTCGGGCGATCGTCGAATTGTCGCTTACGACTTCGGCATCAAATACTCCATCGTCGATTACCTCGCCACGCTCGGCACGGTCATCGTGGTGCCCGCTCATACCAGTGCCGAAGAGGTGCTCTCGTTGGCGCCGAGCGGTGTCTTCTTGTCGAACGGGCCGGGCGATCCGTCAGTGCTCGACTACGCCGTCGACTCCATCCGCAACTTGGTTGGCCGAGTGCCGGTGTTCGGAATCTGCCTGGGTCATCAGTTGCTCAGCCGTGCGCTTGGCGGAACCACCTTCAAATTGCCGTTCGGTCATCACGGCGGCAACCATCCAGTGCGTCACGTTGCTAGCGGCAAGGTCGAGATCACCAGTCAGAACCACAACTTCTGTGTCGATCCCGATTCGCTCGAGGGCATTGTCGACATCACTCACATCAACCTCAACGATCACACCAACGAAGGAATGTCAGTGCGTAATCAGGCTGCGTTCAGCGTGCAGTATCACCCCGAGGCTGGCCCCGGACCGCACGATGCGAGCTACTTGTTTGGCATGTTTGAAGACATGATGGACGACCCCATTTCTTGGCGTGACCGCCCAATGGTGCGCCGGGCTACACCCACCCGAACGCCCGGACTCCCACAAGCTGAATTGGGCGTGGCCTGATGCCAAAGCGCACCGACATCCACAGCATTTTGATCATCGGCAGTGGCCCGATCGTTATCGGGCAAGCCTGCGAGTTCGACTACAGCGGTACTCAGGCATGCCGAGTGTTGCGCGAGGAGGGCTACCGAGTCATTCTCGCGAACTCGAATCCGGCCACCATCATGACCGACCCCGATTTTGCTGATGCCACCTATATCGAGCCGCTCACGCCCGAGGTCGTGGCGCGCATTATCGAGCGCGAGCGTCCCGACGCAGTGCTGCCAACGATGGGCGGTCAGACGGCTCTCAACATTGCAATGACCTTGTTTGAGCGCGGTCTCGTTGGCGTGCCGGGCACGCCCGAGCTCATCGGAGCAAACGCCGAGGCCATCTCCACCGCCGAAGACCGTGAGAAGTTTAAGAAGGCGATGATCGAGATTGGTCTCGATGTGCCCGCCAGCGGCATCGCTCACACCCTCGCCGAAGCCATCGAGGTGCTCAAGACCATCGGCCTTCCGTGCATCATTCGACCGGCCTACATCCTTGGTGGTCGCGGCACGGGCATCGCATCAACGGTTGAAGAGTTCACGCACTTGGCCACCGAGGGCATTGCTTGCAGCCCCATCGGCGAGATTCTGGTCGAGACCAGCATCGCCGGCTGGAAGGAGTACGAACTCGAGGTCATGCGTGACCGCAATGACAACTGCGTCATCATCTGCTCTATCGAAAACTTCGATCCAATGGGTGTGCACACTGGCGACTCAATCACGGTGGCGCCAGCCCAAACGCTCAGCGATGTCGAGTATCAGCGCATGCGCGATGCGGCGTTTGCGTGTATTCGTCGTGTTGGTGTCGAGACTGGCGGATCCAACGTGCAGTTTGCGGTGAACCCGCTCAACGGCGATCAGGTCGTTATCGAGATGAACCCACGCGTGTCGCGTTCATCGGCGTTGGCCTCGAAGGCAACTGGGTTCCCCATTGCCAAGATGGCAGCGAAGCTCGCCGTTGGGTACACGCTCGACGAGATCCCCAATGACATCACCAAGATGACACCCGCCAGCTTCGAACCGAGCATCGACTACGTCGTCACCAAGATTCCGCGTTGGGCATTCGAGAAGCTGCCAGGCACCAGTGGTGTACTCGGCACACAGATGCAGAGCGTGGGCGAGGCAATGTCTATTGGTCGCACGTTCCCCGAGAGTTTGCAGAAGGGCCTTCGCTCGCTCGAGCAGGGCCGCATGGGGCTCAACTGCGACCCAGCCGAGCTGCAATATGTCGAGCTCTCCGATGAGACACTGCTCGCCGCAGTTGGCATTCCAACACCCGAACGCATCTTCCAGGTTGGCGAACTTCTTCGCCGCTCGATCTCTATCGAAACGATTCACGACGCGTGTCGCATCGATCCATGGTTTCTCGATCAGATGAGCATGATCATCGAAGAGCGCACGGTGCTGAACCAACGCGGATCCGCCGCGGTGCTCACCCGCGCCGAGTGGCGTCGCGCGAAGCGGCTTGGGTTTAGCGACGCACAGTTGGCCTTCCTCTGGAACGAATCCGAAGCACACGTTCGCTCCACCCGTGAAGCTGCCGGCGTCGTGCCCACATACAAGACTGTCGATACGTGTGCCGCCGAGTTCGCTGCGCAGACCCCGTATCACTACAGCACCTACGAAGACGAAGACGAAGTGCGTCCGTCCACGAAGCCAAAGGTCATCATCTTGGGTTCGGGGCCCAACCGCATTGGTCAAGGCATCGAGTTCGACTACTGCTGTGTGCACGCGTCGTTCAGTCTGCGCGAGGCGGGCTTTGAGACCGTGATGGTCAACTGCAACCCCGAGACTGTCAGTACTGATTACGACACCAGTGATCGTCTCTACTTCGAGCCGCTCACAAAGGAAGATGTGCTCAACGTCATCGCTGCCGAGACTGCGGCAAGTGGGGGAGTCGCCCCCAAGGTCATCGTGTCTCTGGGCGGACAGACACCCTTGAAGCTTTCGGGCGAGTTGCCCGCCAGCATCATCGCCGGCACCTCACCAGCGTCTATCGACCTCGCCGAAGATCGCGAGAAGTGGGCGGCGCTGTGTCAGAGCCTCAACATTCCTCAGCCTCCGGGTGGCACCGCATTCGATCTCGAGCAGGCGCTGCAGATTGTCGACACGGTTGGCTTCCCAGTGCTCGTTCGCCCGAGTTATGTGCTTGGTGGCCGCGGCATGCAGATTGTGCATGACCGAAACCATCTCGCTCGGGCGATGGCCGAGCTGTCTGGCTTTGGCAGCCTCGGCAAAGAGGGCGGACTCTCGTCTGAGCGCCCCGTGCTGGTCGATCGTTTCCTCGAGGATGCCACCGAAGTCGATGTCGACGCCGTGCGCGACCACACCGGCGAGGTCATCATCGGCGGCGTCATGGAGCACGTTGAAGAAGCCGGCATTCACAGTGGCGACTCAGCATGCGCAATTCCTCCGCAGACATTGCCGGGCTGGGTCGTCGAAGTCATCGAGTCATACACGCGGGCCATCGCTGCTGCTCTCGATGTTCGCGGTCTCATCAACGTTCAGTTCGCTGTGCTCGGCACAACGGTGTACGTCATCGAAGCGAACCCTCGTGCGAGCCGCACTGTTCCATTCGTTGCCAAAGCCACCGGTGTGCCGTTGGCCAAGGTGGCCACGCGAGTCATGCTTGGCGCTTCGCTCGCCGACCTTCGCACCGAGGGCTTGCTGCTCGACCCCGTGAGCAACGGTCATGTCTGTGTGAAAGAGGCCGTGCTGCCGTTTAGCCGATTCCCTGATGTCGACACGGCCCTCGGACCCGAAATGCGATCCACCGGCGAGGTCATGGGTATCGACACCACGTTCGGCCGAGCGTTCTTCAAGGCCGAGCTCGCAGCAGGAACACTCTTGCCCACGTCGGGCACCGTGTTCTTGTCCCTGGCCGACGGAGACAAGCCTGCCGGCATTGTCGTTGCCACTCGGCTTCGTCAACTCGGCCTCGGCATCGCGGCCACGGTTGGTACTGCTGCGTACCTCGCGAAGTTTGGGATCACCGTCGATCAGGTGGTGGGCAAGGTCAGCGAAGGCGCTGCGGTCACCGCCGTCGACCTCATTTCCGACGGCAAAGTGAGCTTCGTCGTGAACACGCCGCAGGGTCGGGGCGGCCGCACCGATGGTGAACGCATTCGAAAGGCCGCAAACGTGCACCGAGTCAGCTCGGTCACCACCGTCGAAGCCGCTCTCGCCGCAATGCAAGGACTCTTCGAGCAGGCCGGTGAGCCACTCGAAGTTCGATCGCTTCAGGAATACCACGCCCGATGAGCGCGGCAACGCCTGCCTCCCAACCCGACATGTCCGTCATGGTTGGCTCGCTCGCGTTTGCCAATCCGATCATGACTGCATCGGGCACTTCGGGTCATGGCAGCGAGCTTGCGCCGTATGGCGATCTGGCGCGTCTTGGTGCAGTAGTGGTGAAGTCGTTGGCGCCCTACGAGTGGGCGGGCAACCCTGCCCCACGCGTGCACCCCACACCTCAGGGCATGATCAATGCCGTTGGGCTGCAAGGTGCTGGCGTGCAACGCTGGATACACGAAGAGCTCCCAGCCCTCGCGGCTACCGGAGCCAGGGTTGTGCTCAGTATCTGGGGTCGCTCGGTAGCCGACTATGCCGCCGCTGCCGAACAGGTCGCTGCGATTGGTTCGGCCGTAGCGGCTGTCGAGGTCAACTTGTCGTGCCCCAACCTCGAAGGGCGCCGCGGTATCTTCGCCCATGACCCTGCGCTCAGCGCCGAGGTCATGGCTGCTACTGCCGTGTGTGGTCGTCCGCGCTGGGGCAAGCTCAGTCCAAACACCGATCGACTCGTCGAAGTTGCCGCAGCGGTTCACGAGGCCGGGGCCGAAGCAGTCACACTGATCAACACCTTGCTCGGCATGGTCATCGACCCGGTGACCCGGCGCCCAGCGTTAGGCAACGGTGGGGGTGGTTTGTCGGGGCGCGCCATTCATCCGATTGCCGTGCGAGCTGTGTACGACGTTCATGCTGCGTTGCCCACGTTGCCGATCATCGGAGTGGGCGGAGTCGCTAGTGGATGGGACGCAGCCGAACTCATGTTGGCCGGAGCATCAGCGGTGCAGGTGGGAACGGCCACCTTTGCCGATCCGCGTGCTCCATGGAATGTGCTCGAGCAACTCCAGCTGTGGGCGGCCGGCGAGGGTATCACTACGCTTCGCCAACTCACCGGTGCTACCGGGTGACTTCTGTCGTCGTTTGCGGTCGCAGGGAATGGCAGATAGCGAGGTGCTCGCGGGCTAGAGTTCGCACATGGCTACTCCTCCCGTACTCACCCCTGAACAGCGTGCAAACGCACTAGCGAAGGCCGCAGAGGCCCGTGCCGCTCGTGCCGAACTGAAGACTCAGCTCAAGCTTGGCTCGGTCACTCTTGCCGAAGCGTTGGCGTCCACCAGCAGCACTGTCGGCAAGCTCAAGGTCGTCTCGATGCTTGAATCGCTCCCAGGCGTCGGCAAGGTCAAAGCTCGCAAGGTCATGACCGAAATCGGCATTGCCGACAATCGTCGGGTCCAGGGCCTCGGCACCCAGCAGAAGCAGGCCTTGCTGGACCAGCTCGGCAAGTAATGCTGCAGCGGTGCTCGTGAGCCACGGCGCGCCGCTCATCATCGTTGTTTCGGGCCCCGGTGGGGTCGGTAAAGGAACGATCGTTGAGGAGCTTGTGAAGCGAGATCCAAAGCTGTGGCTCAGCCGCAGCTGGACCACTCGCGCTCAACGCGCGGGAGAAGCCAACGACGCCTATGTTTTCGCAACTCGATCTGAGTTCGAACAACGTATTGCCGATGGCGGATTCCTCGAATGGACCGAGTTTCTCGGAAACTATTACGGAACGCCCAACCCTGAGCCGCTCGACAAGCTCGATCTTGTACTCGAGATTGAAGTCGACGGCGCTCGCCAGGTGACCAAGATTCGCGAAGATGCTGTGCTGATCTTCGTGTTGCCTCCATCTCGCGCCGAGCAGGAGCGCAGGTTGCGCGGCAGGGGCGATGCTGACCAAAAAGTTGCCGAGCGCTTGCGAAAAGCCGAAGACGAAGAGCCTGTTGGGATGGCACTGGCCGATTATGTGGTTGTCAACGACGACCTCGAACACACCATCGATGAAATGCTTACGATCATCTCGCACTGCCGCAACAACCCCAACCGGGTGAGCGCCCGCGTGGGCCACGATCACTAGATAAATACAGAATCCGCTGCCGTGACCGCTAAGCTTTCACGGCTACTTACCGAGGAGGCCGCTGCCCATGGCGCGTACCAACGACACGATGATGAATCCACCGATCGAGGAGCTTCTCGAACGTACTGATTCCAAATTCAGCCTCGTCACGCTGGCGGCGCGACGCGCTCGTCAGATCAACTCGTATTTCAACCAGCTCGGCGACGGTCTCGGTCACATGGTTCCTCCTCAGGTGTCATCGATCGCCCGCAAGCCGCTCAGCATCAGCTTCGAAGAGATCGCTGCCGACAAGATCGTGCCGGTTCCGGTAGCTGTCGCTGTCGTAGAAGAGGCCGCAGCCGACGAGGCTGACACCGCCGTCTGAGACGGAGGTTCGCCATGTCGGCAGTGCACGGCAAGACCATTGTCGTCGGTGTAACCGGCGGTATTGCTGCGTACAAGGCAGTCGAAGTGTGTCGCCGTTTGGTCGATGCGGGCGCCCACGTGGTGCCGGTGATGACCGAGAGCGCCGAACGATTTATTGGCCGCACCACGCTCTCTGCGCTCTCTAGCGAGCCAGTGCAAACCAGTTTGTGGGACGAGGCTTCGCCCATCCCACACACCAAGCTTGGTCAGCGCGCCGACCTCATCATCGTGGCCCCGGCTACCGCCCATCTCATCGCTGCGTACACAGCTGGGCTCAGCACCGATCTCCTCACCAACACCTTGTTGGCAACGCGCGCGCCGGTCATCGTGTGTCCAGCGATGCACACCGAAATGTGGGAGCACGCTTCGGTGCAAGACAATCTCGAGGTGTTGCGCCGTCGAGGCGTGGTCATTGTTCACCCCGATCAGGGCCGCCTCGCTGGTGGCGATGTGGGCACGGGGCGCCTTGCATCTCCTGAGCGAATTGTGGCGGCCGCCGAGCGGGTTCTTGGTCCGGCCGATTTCGTTGGCGTGCGCGTTGTCGTTACCGCCGGCGGCACTCGTGAGCCCATCGATGCAGTGCGCGTCATCGCCAACCGCAGTAGCGGCAAGCAGGGTTACGCCATCGCCGCCGAGGCTGCATCACGCGGCGCGATTGTCACGCTCATCTCCACTGTCGATCTCCCCATACCTGTCGACGTCGAGTTGATCACGGTCGAGACCGCCGCCGAAATGGACGCTGCGGTCACCTCCGCTGCCGGCTCAGCCGATGTCGTAGTGATGGCTGCCGCCGTCGCCGATTTTCGTCCAGCGCATGCTGTCGACAACAAAATTAAGAAATCGACGGGGGCGTTCGATCTCACTCTCGAGTCCACCGACGACATTTTGGCGGGGCTCGGCGAGCGCAAGGCCGCTGGCCAAACATTGGTCGGCTTCGCCGCAGAGACCGACGACCTTGTTGCCAACGCAGAGGCGAAGATGCGCCGAAAGAATCTCGATCTCGTCGTTGCTAACGATGTCAGTGCTGCTGGCGTAGGCTTCCAGCACGACACCAACGCTGTATGTTTGCTTCGGCCCGACACAGCAATGGTCACGATCAGCCTCACCGACAAACGGTCGGTTGCTCGCGCGGTTCTCGATGCGATAGCCGAGATTCGGCTCGCCAAGTCGTGACATACTCATTCAGTTTTAACGTGACAATCTCAACCATCGACATCAATCGGGGAGCAGTGCAGTGAGCAAGTGGACATTCACAAGTGAGAGCGTGACCGAGGGTCATCCCGACAAGATGGCCGACCAGGTCAGCGATGCCGTCCTCGATGCCATCCTGGCCGAAGATCCACATGGTCGCGTTGCCTGTGAGACATTGCTCACCACTGGCTTGTGCGTGGTGGCTGGCGAGATCACTACGTCCGCCTATGTCGATATCCCCAAGTTGGCTCGTGAGGTCATCAAAGAGATCGGCTACGACAACGCGTTGTATGGCTTCGACGGCAACACCTGTGGCGTCATCGTCAGCATCGACGAGCAAAGTGCTGACATCGCTCAAGGTGTCGACAAGAGCGAAGAGCTTCGTGGCGGCAAGGCCGGCGAAGACACCATCAACGGTCAAGGCGCTGGCGACCAAGGAATGATGTTTGGCTACGCATGCAATGAGACCCCCGATCTGATGCCGCTACCAATCTGGTTGGCGCACCGTTTGGCCGAGCGTCTCAGCGAAGTTCGTAAGTCGGGCGCTGTTCCGTATCTGCGCCCCGATGGCAAGACTCAGGTCACCTTCGATTATGAGCACGGCATTCCCGTGCGCCTCTCGCATGTGCTCATCAGCACTCAGCATCAAGACGGCGTTGACCGCGACACGATGATCCGCCCCGACCTCATCGAGCAGGTCATCAGGCCCATCGTTCCGGCAGCCTTCGCCGACGATGACTACAACGTGTACGTCAACCCAACCGGCAAGTTCGTTGTCGGTGGGCCTCATGGCGACACGGGCCTCACTGGGCGCAAGATCATTGTCGACACCTACGGCGGCATGGGTCGCCACGGTGGCGGAGCGTTCAGCGGTAAGGACCCCAGCAAGGTCGACCGTTCGGCTGCCTATGCAGCGCGTTGGGTCGCCAAGCATGTGGTTGCTTCGGGGGCAGCGTCGCGTTGTGAAGTGCAAGTGGCGTACGCAATCGGTATGGCTCAGCCAGTCAGCATTTTGGTCGAGACATTCGGTACGCACACGGTCGATCCTTCGGTCATCGAATCTGCTGTTCGCGATGTCTTCGACCTGCGTCCCGCCGCAATCGTTCGCGACCTCGATCTCAAGCGCCCGATCTTCCGCAAGACAGCCGCCTACGGTCACTTTGGTCGCTCGTTGCCAGAGTTCACTTGGGAGAACGTCAGCCGTTTGGCCGACTTCAAGGCAGCGATCGGCGCCTGATTCTGGTGACGCCACCGGCGTCGCCGGAACTACTGGTAGCTCGGGTCGTTCCCGATGTCTCCGGTCTTGATCGGCAGTTCGATTACCTCGTTCCCGACAAGCTGCGCGATCGCGTGGTTATCGGCGCGCTCGTTCGCATCACGCTCAATGGCCGTCGCATCGGCGGTTGGGTCGTTGCGGTTGGCCCACCTGATCCAAACATCGCTATCGACAAACTGTTAGCTATCACCAAGGTCACGGGCATTGGGCCGGCGCAAGACGTCATCCAATTAGCTCGTTGGGCCAGCGTGCGCTGGGCTGGCCCGTTGAGAGCGTTCCTCGTGTCAGCCTCGCCGCCAGGGGCAGTTATCGCGTTGCCGGCCGCCGGAACCGGCGGTGCGGTTCCCGAACCGGTGCATCATGGCGCGCGTCAGGTGCTGTCAGCCGGAGGTGGCGTGCTTCGCTTGCCTCCAGCGGCCGATGTGGTGCCCGTTGTGCTTGCGGCTTGTGCGCTGGGTCCGGCACTGGTGGTGACGCCATCGGTGCATCAGGCACGCATGGTCGCTGTTCGATTGCGCCGCGCTGGTCGCACCGTTGCCGTGCTTCCTCACGAGTGGGCAGCCGCTGCCGGTGGAGTCGATGTTGTGATCGGAGCGCGCACCGTTGTGTGGGCTCCGTGCGCCGGTCTTCGCTCGGTGGTTGTGCTCGACGAACACGACGAAGGGCTGCAAGACGAGCGTCAGCCCACGTGGCATGCCCGAGATGTCGCCTGCGAGCGAGCGCGCCAGGCCGGCGTGCCAGTGATGCTCGTGTCGCCATGCCCCAGTGCCACAGCGGTTGCGTCGGTAGGCATCAGCAACGTCTTTCGTCCGTCAGTCGGTGACGAACGCGCGGGTTGGCCGATTGTCGAGATTGTCGACCGCACGCGTGAAGAGCCGTGGCAGCGCAGCCTCGCTACATCGGCGCTCATTCGGCATCTCCGCGACCCGCAGCGCCAAGTGGTGTGCGTGCTCAATACAACTGGTCGAGCCCGACTCCTGGCTTGTCGAAGCTGTCGAGCAATGCAGCGCTGCGAAGTGTGCGAGGCGGCGGTGGCGCAGCACGACAACGGCCAGTTTGTGTGCGGGCGATGCAGCAAGGAGCGCCCTCCCGTGTGTCAGGCATGCGGCGCTGGCGCGTTTGCCGTGTTGCGCATTGGTGTTACTCGTTTACGAGAAGAACTCGAGGCTGCAGCGGGGCGGCCGGTGGTGGCTATCGACGCCAAGGCCGCCGATACCGAGGCGGTGCCCGACGCGGGGGTCTACGTCGGAACCGAGGCAGCGTTGCATCGTGTGCGCCGCGCAGACACCGTTGCGTTTGTCGACTTCGATGCCGAGTTGCTTGCTCCGCGATATCGAGCCACCGAAGAAGCGCTTGGCTTGCTGGCGCGCGCGGCCAGGCTTGTTGGTGGTCGTGCCGATGGCGGTCGAATCTTGGTGCAGACCTTCTTGCCCAAGCACGAGGTGCTCGATGCGGTGTTGCATGCAGATCCGGGCCGACTCATGGTCAAAGAGTTGCAACGACGGGCCGCTCTCGGCTTCCCCCCGTCAGGCGCGTTAGCCGTAGCGAGTGGACCCGGTGCTGCCGAATTCGTCGGCGGCTTGGCGCTGACGTCTGTTCAGGCCGCTGCTGTCTCAGATGGCACGTATCTGTTGCGCGCCGCAAACTGGAGTGAGCTCGGCCAAGCGATTGCGGCCACCCCGCGACCACGTGGCAGTCGGGTTCGTATCGAGGTTGATCCGCCTCGTATTTAGCGAGGGTTGCTCGTCGATTGTGTGGTGTTCAGTAAACGAAAGCCCTTTGCCGATGCGAGGCGTTCGGTGGGGTAGCCCTGAGCTGTGAGCCACACCTGCAGCGAATCGGATCCGAGGTGCTTCTGCACGACCATCGTTGCGTGGCCAGCTTCAGTTAAGCGGGGGAGCCAGCGCAGTAGCAGGTCGTGCAACGGACCTTTGCCGATATGGATTGGCGGGTTGCTCCAGATGGTGTCGAACCTCACATCGGCGGGCACCTCGTCGGGGAGGCAACAGCGCACATTGGAGACGTTGTTGGCTTCTGCGTTTTGGCGAGTCAGAGCGATGGCACGTTCGTTCACATCGACGGCCCACACTGTCGCGCCGGGAGATCGTCGAGCCATCGAGATGGCGATTGCGCCGGCGCCGCAACCGAGATCGAGCAGATTGCCGGTGGCTGCGGGCGGTGGTGCCTTCAAGAGCAAGAGGCGAGTACCGGTATCGAGCGCGCCATAGCTGAAGACGCCACGGTCGGTTGTGAGTTTGAGCGTGCCCTCGGGAAGGGCGACGGTGATGACATAGGGCTGGCTAGCAGACGATGGCTGTGGGCTGAAATAGTGCTCGTTCGTCATAACGCGGTTGTCCTAGCGGGGGTGAGTAGCCTCTCAGTGTGGCCTACGAAATCCGCACCTTTGGTGATCCAGTCCTGAAAACAAATGCGGCTCCTATTACCGAGATTGACGGCAAGATCGCACGCCTCATCGACGAGATGTTCGACACGCTATACACCAGCGACAACGGCATCGGTCTCGCCGCCCCTCAGATCGGCGTGCAAAAGCAGATCTTCATCTGGGAAGTCGACGATGAGGAGATGGTCATCATCAACCCCGAGATCGTCGAGAGCAGTGGCGAGTTGCTGTTCGACGAGGGATGCTTGAGCCTGCCTGGTCTCTATGCCGAGATTCTGCGTCCGAAAGATGTGTTGATGCGCGGCCTCGATATCGATGGCAACGTGATCGAGATCGAGGCCACCGATCTGATGGGGCGCTTGTTCCAGCACGAGATCGATCACCTGCACGGCATGCTCATGTTCGATCGAATGTCTCCCGATCAACGAAGAGAAGCGCTTGCCGAATACGGCCGCATCACCAGCAATCAGGCAGCCCCGCGAGCACCACGCCGGTTGAAGCTCAAGTGACGCAACTCGCCGCGCTGCCAACCGGACGGCCTCAGCGAATTGTTTTTCTCGGTACACCCGAAATTGCGGTAGCGCCTCTCGAAGCACTCGTTGCTGCGGGTTTCGAGGTCGTGCTCGTGGTCACCCGAACCGACAAACGGCGCGGTCGTGGTACCGAAATGTCGCCGAGCCCTGTGAAAGAAGCAGCGACGCGACTTGGGCTCGAGGTGAGCCACGACGTCGAAGACGTGCTCACGGTGAATGCAGATCTCGGCGTTGTTGTGGCCTTCGGGCAGATCATCAAGCCTCATATTCTTGAGAAACTCCCAATGCTCAATCTGCACTTCTCGCTGTTGCCGCGCTGGCGCGGGGCCGCTCCCACCGAGCGAGCCATACTTGCGGGCGACGAGGTCACCGGCGTTTGCCTCATGCAAGTAGCTGTCGATCTCGATGCCGGACCTCTGCTCGATATGGTCGAGGTCTCCGTTGCATCTATCGATACCGCCGAAGCGTTGCGTCAGCGGTTGGTTCTTGTTGGGTGCGAGCGACTCGTTACAGCATTGCAGCGTGGGCTTCCTGAGCCTCAGCCCCAAGTGGGTGAGGTCACGTACGCCGCCAAGTTGAACATTGACGAGTTCCGTATCAACTGGCGCGAGTCGGCCCATGTCATCGATCGAAAGGTTCGAGTCGGGCTTGCGTGGACAATGTTTCGCGGCCGTCGTTTGAAGATCGTCGAATGCCAGCTCGGTGTCGACATCGGCGGACCGGGCGACTTTCTCAGTGCCAATGTCATCGCCTGCGGGCATGGCTCGATGACGCTCATACGGGTGCAGCCAGAAGGCAAGCCAGTCATGGACGCTTCGGCTTGGGCGAACGGCGCCCGACCCAATACATCTGACAATCTGCTCGACTCGCCCGAATGAATCAGCGTCGTCCTCAACAGCGCAGACCTGCGCGCCGTGAACCTCGTCAGAGCGCTCGTGAGGTGGCCTACGAAGCCTTGCTGCGCATCGACCACGAAGGCGCCTATGCCAACCTCGTGGTGCCAGCCCTGCTCGACCGCAGCTCGCTGAGCGACCAAGACCGTCGCTTCGTGACCGACCTTGTGTATGGCACCACGCGCATGCGTCGGGCCTGCGAGTCGTTAGTAGAGCGTTTTGTGCTCACCGAGCCAGACCCCGAGGTGCGCACGCTGCTTCGCCTCGGCGCATATCAGCTGGCATTTGGTGGCACTGCGCCGCATGCCGCGGTGGGTGAGACGGTTGAGCTGGCCCATCCCAAGGTGAGGGGTTTCGTCAACGCAATTCTTCGTCGAGTCGCTGGTGCCGAAAAGGTGTGGCCCGACGACGCATCGCGTTTGAGCTATCCCGACTGGATCGTCGATCGCTTCGTCGCCGAGCTTGGCGAGTTCGAGGGTTTCGCAGCGCTCGAATGCATGAACGAGCCGCCGCCGGTGCACGAGCGCGCCGATGGATACATCCAAGACCGCGCCAGTGGATGGGTTGCCGATCTGGTTGGTGCCGTGGCTGGCGAGCGTGTGCTCGATGTCTGTTCGGCTCCCGGCGGCAAGGCGACGGCGATGGCATCTACCGGCGCGCTCGTGATTGCGGCCGATCTACAAGCTCATCGTGCGGCACTTGTGGCTGACAACGCGCATCGCATCGGATACGACATTCCCGTAGTAGTTGCCGACGGCACCTCGCCGCCCTTTCGTAACCACAGTTTCGACCGTGTGCTCATCGACGCTCCGTGCAGTGGCCTCGGCGCACTTCGCCGTCGGCCCGACGCGCGCTGGCGAATCTCAGAGCAAGACATTGTCGACCTCGCAGGCATTCAGCAACGCCTTCTCAATGCCGCAGCGCCGTTAGTGCGGCCCGGGGGAGTGCTTGTCTACAGCGTGTGCACGATCACCGCAGCAGAGTCCATCGATCACCCCACCCCCGAAGGTTTCGAGGTCATTACCGACGACATCGGCGACGAGTGGACAACGTTCGGCAAGGGTTTTCGAATCCTGCCGCAAGATGCTGACACCGATGGCATGGTCATCATTCGCTACCGTTCGGTGCAATGAGTAACGACCCGCAACCGTTGTTCGCCAAAGTACTTACCGTCAGTGATGGCGTGAGCTACGGCACCCGCGACGACCTCAGCGGGCGCGCACTCGTGGCACAACTTGTCGACGCAGGGTTCGACGTGGTCGAGCATCGGGTCACGGCCGATGGCGCCGACAACGTCGCCGAAGCCCTTCGCCACATGAGCGAGTCGTTCAGTGGCCTCATCGTGTCTACGGGTGGCACAGGTTTTGCGCCGCGCGATCAAACGCCCGAAGGCACCCGTCAGGTCATCGAGCGCGAAGCGCCGGGTCTGGCCGAGGCAATGCGCTTGGTCAACCCGCTGGGTCGGCTCAGCCGCGGGATAGCTGGCATCCGCGGGCAAGCCATTATTTGCAACACGCCTGGCTCGCCCAAAGGCTGCGTCGAACAGCTCGGTGCCATCATCGACGTCGTTGGTCACGCAGTTCGCTTGTTGGCCGACGCGCCTACATCGCACTGACGCTGACCGATCGCAGCGGCGTCGCTCAGACAATTCATCTCCGACTTGGCTCGTGTTGGCCTATCCTGACCACCGTGTTACGGCTCGTCCTTCCTAAAGGCTCCCTCGAAAAGGCAACCCTCGAACTGTTTGAGGCCGCCGATCTTGCGGTGAGCCGAAACTCCTCGGTCGATTACAAGGCCACCATCGACGACCCTCGTATCGCTGAGGTTCGGATTCTGCGTCCGCAGGAGATCCCAACCTATGTGGCCGAGGGTCTCTTCGACCTTGGCATCACCGGTCGCGATTGGGTCGAAGAGACCGCCAGCGATGTGGTCAGCCTTGGCGAACTCAAGTACTCGAAGGCCACCTCGCTTCCTATTCGGGTTGTTGTTGCCGTCGCCGGCGATTCGCCCGCTCACACGGTCGAACAGCTTCCCCAAGGGCTGCGGGTCAGCACTGAAT
>Ga0194057_10000058_pt1 | contig 45401 bp, 39 predicted proteins | sample SepL4415m_MetaG_FD_155474 | JGI IMG/M metagenome (GOLD analysis project Ga0194057, IMG submission 155474) | Anoxic zone freshwater microbial communities from boreal shield lake in IISD Experimental Lakes Area, Ontario, Canada - Sep2016-L442-15m | ecosystem: Environmental > Aquatic > Freshwater... | reverse complement strand
GTTCTGTGAGGGGCATTGAAGTCTTCTCACATGGTTGAATATTGTGGCACTCCGCATATCGAAAGAGCGGAGAAACAGAGAATACAAAGCATACCTAAATGAGAAAACCATATTATGTCTACTCGACGAAAACCGAAGCCCACCAGCAACATCGCCAGAATGTGAATGGCAAAGTTGTACTGCGCCACCTGCTGCACTTCATTGACGACGGGGGCCAATACGCCTTGGCCTGCCCAAGCCTCTGAACACAATAGGCACTGGCCAATGACGCAAAGCAATACAGAGAGGAAGCTATTTTTCATCAGGTTTTTCCACAATCCGGGGTTGGTCTGTTTTTTCGCGCCTTGGCACGGCGGGAAGTTGTTGATCGAAATGTCTCTTCAGGTTTCACGGTCTTCTTCCTGCGAACACATATTCGACCGCCAAAGTGCAACAAAAGCTTGCCACATTTTCACAGACAAGCATGGCGTTGTCAACCCAAATTGCCCTGACCTACCCATGTTTTCCGGTGCTTATACCGGCATGAACGCCAACCGCACCCGATTGATCGCGTGCTTGGCACAATAGTCTCCGACGATGTCGGGATGAATGCCGGACGAAACGTGAAAAGTCTGTACGCCGGTTGACGAGGCCAAGGCGAAATGGACCTGCTTGGATTCCCCCGTGTCGCTGACGGGGGGCAGGGAGCCAACGGCCAAGCCGAAGTCGGTCTGAAACTGCTCGCGACAAGCGATTGCCATCGCGCGGGCGAACGATTCGTCGCCCTGCGAAGACGCTGCCGCACCCAAGGGCAATAAGCGTGCCATCGCGGCCTCGTCCGTTGCGACCAATCCACCGCGATAGTGACCCGCGCCCGCGCCGGCCTTCGCCATCCACTGGGCAACGAGCCCGGCCGTGGCGATTTCGGCCGAGGCCAAGGTCTGACCGCGCTGGCGAAGCATGCGGAGCACGACGTCTTGCAACTCCTCATCGCCCTCGCCATAGACCAACGTGCCGAGGTGCTGGTGGATTTCGGTCACGGTGGCATCGATCTGGGCACAGCAATGCGCTTCGCCATCCCCCTCGGCGACGATCCGTAGAATGATCGTTGCTCGGCTGGCATTGATGCCTACGCGAGGAATTCGATCGCGACGAATGAGATCGGGCATGAGCGACTCCATCTGGCTTTCGCCCACACCGAAGCACTTGATGTTCCGCCGCAAAATGACGCGGCCGCCGGCACCCATGCCACGGAGGGCCGCAAGCAAATACCCCTGCCACATCTCTCGCATCTCGGCCGGAACGCCTGGCAAGGCGAAGAATCGGCAACGGCCGCCATGGGTCCGCGGGATGTCCAAATCGATGCCCGGCGCGGTGCCATTGGGATTTGGCACAACGCGGCTGCCTTCGGGGAAGTAGGCCTGAAGCTCGTTGCTCTTGGGCATTTCCCGCTTCCGCTGGGCGAAAAGCTGCCGGATCTGCTCAAGGGCTTCCGGCACCATGATCAGCCGGCGATCGACTGCCGCGGCGAGGGCCTCGCGCGTGAGGTCGTCGGCCGTTGGCCCCAGCCCGCCGGTGGAGATGACGATGTCGGCTCGTTGGATCGCGCAGCGGAAAACGTCGATGCATGGCTGCAACTCGTCGCCAACAGTCGAGTGATACAGGACGCGAACACCCAGCTCACCTAGTCGCTGGCTGAGCCACTGCGAGTTGGTGTCGAGGAGTTGTCCACCGGTGATTTCATCGCCAATGGCGAGGATTTCGGCGTTCAATGGTTAGCGCGGTTGAGTTGATCGAGCGTGTCGGAAATCTCTCCGTGAACATCATCGGTGGCGCGAACGACGATCGCGTGTTGCTGCTGCCAATAGTAAATCGAGCAGGCACCGCCGTTGACGTCCCAGCTTTTAGAACAGATGACGTTCTGAATCAGGTCGACAAGCTGCTGACCATTGTCGGCGTTGGCGTTTTGGCTGGCCGCCCCGCCACCGACAGGCACTCCAACCTGGGCAAGTGCCACGTTGCCTTGCTTATTCCCGTTCGCCGCGACCGACTTCACGGCGGAGTTCGCCTTAGCGGTCGCCTTATCCTTTGCAACGCGCTTGCCGATCTGCGTGCAAAGCTGATCGAGCCGGGCGCGAACCGTCAGCCGCAGCGTCTCTCGCTGCGATCGGGCCATGCGAGTGTCTTGCTGAATCTCGCGATAGATGCCCAGGAGCTCACGGGCTGCCGTGTCGGCCTCCTGATCGGTGGCCTTGGCCCAATGCCGCATTGCGGCGTGCGCGGCGTCCGACAACTTGGGGCCGCTGCGAACAGCGGCCGGCGAGACAGCTTGGACCGCCGGCATTGCGCTCTCGTGCGGTGACTCGCTTGGGGAAACTGATATAGCCAGAATGGCTACAAGAATGATCGACATAACATGGACCTCCTTTTACCCTCTGTTCCAATGATCGGATGCCCTTCACCGTTGAGCCTACCACTTTCCGGAAAAAGATGCAACCGATTTCCGTGGCGGTTAGGCATTTTTTCGGGCAATACGGAAATTGCCGGCCATTTTCCCTGGAGATCCTGTTGCATAATTGCTTCGCTTCTGTAATACTTAGGAAGTTGGTCGACGCATCGGGGCGTGGCGCAGCCTGGCTAGCGCGTCTGAATGGGGTTCAGAAGGTCGCAAGTTCGAATCTTGTCGCCCCGACTGACGTAAACCCTTCCGTAGCAATGAGTTGCGGAAGGGTTTTTTCATGCACCTTGCGACCACTTGGCTTCCATTGGAGTCGTAATGACAAATACCGGGAAAAACCACACCAACTGCCGCTTTGCAGCCTGCCTCCTTGCCGCCGTTGGAGTGCTGTTCTGCATTCCAGTCGCGTTCGCCGCCGAAGTGGCAAGCGTGCGATGCGAATACCTCAAGGATCCGCTCGGCATTGACGTGGAGAAGCCTCGTCTGAGTTGGGTAATCGAATCCGTCCGCCGTGGCGAGCGGCAGACGGCATATCAGGTCCTGGTCGCTTCGACACCGGAACTTCTGGCCGGGGATCGGGGCGATCTGTGGGACAGCGGCAAGGTGGCGACGGATCAAAGCATCCAGGTGGAATATGCCGGAAAGCCGCTGGCATCGCGCACGGTTTGCCACTGGAAGGTCCGCGTATGGGACAAGGATGGAAAGCCCTCGGACTGGAGCAAACCGGCCCTGTGGTCGATGGGCCTGCTCAAGCCCGAGGATTGGCGGGCGAAGTGGGTCAAGGCGGATGGTGAGACGTCGCCCTGGCTGCGGAAGGAGTTCACCCTAACCGCCACGCCCGAACGGGCGACGGCTTTTGTAAATGTGAAGGGCTACTATGAATTGTATGTGAACGGAAGAAAAGTGAGCGACGACGTTCTGACACCGGCGGTGTCAAATGACAAGAAACATTCGCTCTACAACACTTACGATATCCGCAAGTTCCTGCGTGTGGGCACCAACTGCGTCGGCCTGTGGCTGGGTAGTGGCTGGGTCAAGACTGGGGCAATCGCCCGGGTTGAATTGGATCTGTCGGTCGACGGCAAGCAGATTGTGGTCGGGACGGACACCACCTGGACGTTCATGCCCAGCACCTATACCGAATTCCAATGGAAAAATGCGAATAATTGCCGTGAGAACCTCGACGCCCGCCGCGACATTCCGGGCTGGAGCGAGATCGGATGTACCAGCGGTTCATGGAAACCCGTGAAGGAGATCGCCGAGCCGAATGGCGTGGTAACCGCGCAGTCATGTCCCCCGAACCGCATCACCAAGGTCATTCCCGCGGTGACCTGTACCGCCCGGGGTACAAATGCCTGGGAGTTTGATTTCGGCACCAACCTAACCGGCTGGATGCGGCTTCGCCTGCCCCAAATGGAGTCCGGCAAGACCATGACGATACGCTTTGCCGACAAACGGTTCCAGTCACCCGGAGGCGAGGACACACCCGCGGGTCGGATCAAGCCCGATTCGGCGTATAGGATCGACGGTGTCTGTTACAACGGGCTCAACCAGGTGGCGAAATATACCGCGTCTGGTAAGCCCGGGGAACAGTATTGCCCCAAGTTCAATTACTTCGGTTTCCGCTATGCAATTGTGGAGGGCTTGTCGGCCAAACCGGCGAGTGGCGACGCCGAGGCCCTGTTTATCGAATCGAACCTCGCACCCGTGGGAACCTTTGAATGTTCCAACAACCTGTTCAACCGTATTCACCAGCTCAACCTGTGGACGATCCGCTGCCTGAGTCTGGGTGGCTACATGGTGGATTGTCCGCACCGCGAACGCCTGGGGTACGGTGACGGCCAAGTCTCGATCGACTCACAGATCATGAACCGGGATGCAGCGGCTTTTTACGCCAAGTGGGCGATCGACTGGTTGGACGCGCAAGATCCGACCACCGGTCGATTCCCCTATACCGCGCCCTTCGTGATCCCATCCTGGGGCGGGCCGGGGTGGGGAGGTTTAGGTAGTGTGTTACCTTGGAAGAATTACCTCTATTACGGCGACCGCCGACTGCTGGAACGCTGCTACGAGTCGATGCGACGCTATTCCGCGTTCCTGGATGGCCAGGCCAAAGACGGCTTGCTGCGGCAACAGCGCGAGAAGGAGCAGTTTCTTGGCGACTGGGTTCCGCCTGAGCGGGGCATGGAGACCCAGAACTGGCCGCAAAAAACGGCCTGTGAGATTTTCAACAACGGCTATCGCGTATATTTGTGGCAAATTCTCGAACGCAGCGCCCGCATCCTGGGCAAGACCAAGGATGCGGATGACTATGCGGCCAAGATCGATAAAACCAGGAAGCTAATGCACACGACGTTCTACGATGCGAGGAAACAGTTCTATGGTCTTGATGAGCAAGCCTATCAGGTAATGCCGCTGATGACCGGTGCGGTCCCCGATGCCTTGGTTGGAACCGTTCAAGAGAAACTCGCGGAGATCATTCTGGTGAAGAACAAAGGACACCTCGACACCGGCATGCTCGGCACCTATTTTCTCATTCAATACCTACAGGAAGCCGGCCGCAATGATTTGCTCTACACCATTTTCAACCAGGATACCTATCCGGGATGGGGCTATATGCTGGCACAAGGGGCAACTACGTTGTGGGAGCAGTGGAACGGGTACGCCTCACAAATCCACTCTTGCTTTGCCAGCCCCGGTAGTTGGTTCTATCAGGGTCTGGCCGGCATTCGCCCGGATGAGTCGGGATCCGGCTTCAAGAAGATCCTCATCAAGCCGGGGGTCGTCGGAGACCTGACATGGGTCAAGTGCAGCTACGATTCAATCCACGGCCGCATTGTCAGCAACTGGAAGAAGGAGGGCGGCAAGCTGACGATGGAAGTCACCATTCCCGCCAACACCAGCGCCACAGTCCATGTCCCGGCCAAGGATGCCGCTTTGGTCACGGAATCGAGCAAGCCCGCGGCGAAGGCAGAGGGCGTGAAGTTCCTGCGCATGGAAAACGGCGCGGCGGTGTATGCCGTAGGTTCCGGCATCTATCAATTTCAGTATTGAGTAGAACACAGTCTGCCGTCATCACCCGCTACTCGTTCCATCACTTTCTGGAACCCGAAGCCGTGCTGAACGAGATGGTTCGGGTCTGCCGCCCCGGTGGCAGAGTGGCCGTCGTGGACGTGTTCATGTCCACGCCGGAACAGTCCGAGGCTTACAACCGGATGGAAAAGCCGCTCGAAACTGTCGAAATAGGCTACAGGGCATCTCCTAACGGACAGCCCGTGCGACCGTGCATGCGGAGGTCCCGTAACTCCTCTTCCGGGATCGCACTGTTCAATATCGGTTCGTGTCCCCAGAATCCGGTTTTGACCGGCGCACCCCGACCCCTTTGTATCTCGTTGCCGTAGAAAGAAACTACGGGCTAACTCCTTTGCTCCACCATTTGATGAAAGCGTCTCTGCGTTCACTTGAGCCTAACATATTACGCAGCCAAAGCCCGAAATCAGCATCCTCTTCGTTCTCTGTGTAGTCGGGGCCTGCAAGTGGGCTTGAACCCTCATAGGTGAGTACGTGTTCCTCCGAATCAAACTTTATCCTAAGCTCACGCAAAGCACCTTTCTCAGAATACGAGACAGATACCTGGCCATCAGGAACGGTGGCCACTTTTGCGTTATGAAAAATAAACAGCCCCCCCTGCATTGAGAACAAGCCAACAATATCCTCGCCAAACCGAGAAAAAACGCCCCAACCTTTTTCTTCGGCGTTTGACGTACAAGATTGATAAGCCTGCGCTACGTCTGGAATATTGAGGTCGACGGCGAGTTTCCCCGGTCCGAAGTATTGCATCAACAAAACACGCATCGCGTACTCCTCCCCACTAATCAAGCATCCCGTACTTCCTAAGAACGGGAACAACTTCTACTCCAAATGCTTTATGCAACGCCGCGCCAAGATTCTTGATGTCGCCAAGCGGCTTTGAGGCATCCTCAATAAATGGCCATGAAAACGCTCGACACACGGCAGCGGCATGACAGGAAAGGCACCGGCTCTACTTCCAGGCCAGTTTCAACGCAGGCCCGGCGGCTGCTTAGGACTGGCGCAGAAATAACTGTCGTGTTTTGCCCACTCGCCGAGCGGGGGCAGACGGCACACGGAGTGTGCCTGCTACTTTTCTTGCGACAGTTATTTCTGCGCCGGTCCTTATTCCTCACTATCTACTGCATCTAACACAGACATTCCATCGCACCCAGATTGTCACCTTTTCTTCCCCTGATCAAGGCCCAACCTCCTAGACCGGTATGACTTCGATGCCCGCCAACTGGCAGTAGGATTGAAACAGCCGGTCGTGCTTGCCGAGGATGAACAATTGGTGGAAGCCTTTGCAGTCGAGGGGGTCCGCCACGTTATCCATCTTCAACTCAACGGAGGTGCGGCAGCCGCCGGAGGGAGGCGTGTCGATGTTCGCCACGACTATTCCAGTGCCGAGGATGATCCGCTCCGGCCCCTCGAACTTCATCACGGTGACCGCTTCGCCTAACGGCCAGAGGACTTGGGGAGAGACGCCAATTTCCGACTCGCTGTGGCTGCGGAGGATTTGCGCTGCGGCCGGCTGGTCGAAGCCGCGGAGTTTCGTGGGCGACGAGCAGTGGGCGCCCATCAAGGTGCCATTGACCGTATTGGGGGCTGGATCCTGCATGAAGCCCGGCCGACCGGTCAATAACCCACACAGGCGGAGCGAGATGGCCGCATTCCAATCGCATTCGCAGCAGCCAACGCTTCCCTCGTCGTTCAACCGTTGCCAGGCCATGCAGGGTGGGCAAGGAATCCGCCGCGAGCCGACCAGCCCCAGGCAATTGAGCGAGATTCCCTGGCAGTTCTCTGCCACCATGATCCGCCTCGCCACAAAGTAGTTTTTTGCGGCGTTGAGTACGTCCGCGTTCTTCGGTTCGATGATTTTCTGGGCCGTTTTCGAGAGTTCCTCCGCCAGAGCTTTCACTTCCGCGGTCACCTCCTGCTTAGCAAGCTCTTCGGTCCAGCGGTTTAGCGGAATGCGGTGCAGCGTGGTTCCGATCACTTTTAATTTTTGGTCCTCCGTCTTATCGCCGTCGATGATACACAACCGCGTGTTCTGCATGTCCCAGATGGTGCGGAACATGCGGACGGCCGTGGCCAGCCAGGTGTAATCCTGCGTGGCCGCCACGAAACACTTCTTCGCCTTGCGCGTAGCTTGCAGGTGGTCGGTGAACGAGGTACCCATCGGGCTGAAAATAACGGTCGGCAGATCACCCTTTTCGGCGGCGAACTTATTGGCGTGCGCCCAGTAGTCGGGGTGCAGTGACCCGACGGTGAGGATCACGCCGTCCGGTGGATTCTGCTTACACTCGGCCAGCAGCCGATTAACGGCCGCCATGTCGGCGATCGGCTCGGTCTCGAACTCCAGGTTCACGCCGAGCGCGACAGCCGCGTTGGACATGGTTTTTCGATAGTCGGCTTCTCGCGCCTTGATGTCGTAACATGCCCCCGGCCAGCCCATCCAGTAACGATCGACCTTGGGACGAAGGAACGCGACGCGGACCCTCGGCTTGGCCGCATCAGCCGCCAGGCCGCCCGCCACTGCCGCAGTGGCAAAGCCCAACAGGCCGGACTGCGCCGCCAGGGCCGAAATGCCAACCGTAGTCAAAAAATCGCGACGATTGACGGACGCACAACAACCGCAGCAATCCTGGTGATCGTGTTTGGGATGGTTCTCGTGGGGCATGGTTGTTCTCCTGAAAGGGTGTGGGGATATACGGTCCGACGCAGAGTGGGTCAGCCGGGGAGGATGCTATTATTGCTCGCCATCCTGGACGATGCAAGCAACCCCCTTTCTCTGGTGGGGGATGCGATTCGTCTTTGTCCAGAGGTGGTGGGCCGCCGATGCTATACTGCTCGCGGTTGAGACTGACGGAGAGCCACAAAACCCATTCACCGGCCGAACGAGCCGGCAGGGGTCGGCAAAGATCCTCGCAAGAACTGCCCGGTGCAGTTCTCCTCCATCGCCGCGACCTGTTCTGGGGTGCCGGTGGCCACGACATAGCCGCCGTTATCACCGCCGTCGGGGCCAAGGTCGATGATCCAATCGGCCGTCTTCATCACATCGACATTGTGCTCGATCACGACAACCGTGTTGCCTAAATCGACCAGCCGGCTAAGCACAGCCAGCAGCTTCTTGATATCGTCAAAGTGCAGGCCGGTAGTCGGTTCGTCGAGGATATAAAACGTCTTGCCCGTATCAACGCAGCCAAGCTCGTTGGCCAGCTTGATCCGCTGGGCCTCGCCGCCGCTGAGCGTCGTCGACGACTGCCCGAGCGTGACGTAGCCCAGGCCCACCTCCTGCAAACTGGCCAGCAGCCGGGCGATTGCGGTATGGTTTTGAAAGAACTCGACGGCCTCATCGACCCGCAGTTCCAACACGTCGGCGATGGATAGGCCGCGGTAGCAAATCTGGAGCGTTTGACGGTCAAATCGCTTGCCTTCGCACACGGGGCACGGCACGTAGAGATCGGGCAGGAAGTTCATTTTGATCCGCCGCTGCCCTTGACCTCGGCACTCCCCGCAGCGGCCGCCTTTGATGTTGAAACTGAAGCGGCTCGACTTGTAGCCCAGGGCACGGGCGTCGCGGGTGCCGGCAAAGACCTTGCGAATCTCGTCGAAAATGCCGGTGTAGGTGGCCGGGTTACTGCGAGGTGTGCGGCCGATCGGCAACTGGTCGATCTGCACGACCTTGTCGATCTGGCTGGCCCCGTGAAGGCTCACAAACGGGCCTGGATTCGGCGCGATGCCGCCCAACTGGCGGACCAGGGCTTGGGCGAGCGTTTCGTTCAAGAGCGAACTTTTGCCGGAACCGCTTACGCCGGTTACGCAAATCAATACCGAAAGGGGAAACTTGGCCGTAATGTTCTTGAGGTTGTTCGTGGTCACGCCTTCGAGGGTGATTGCCCGGGCCATTGCTACCGGACGGCGATTGTCGGGCACGGGGATTTTTTCCGTGCCCGCCAGATAGCGGCCCGTGAGCGAAGCCGGGTTGGCCGCAACCTCGGCAGGCGTACCTTCGGCGACGATCCGCCCGCCGTTACGCCCCGCGCCGGGGCCAAGGTCGATGAGCCAATCGGCGCGGCGCATGATCGCCTCGTCGTGTTCCACGACCACGACCGTGTTGCCGCGGGCTTGCAAGCCTTCCAGGGTCTCGATCAATCGCTCGTTATCGCGGGGATGCAGCCCGATCGAAGGTTCGTCGAGTACATAGCAAACACCGACCAACCCCGAGCCTAGCCCGCTCGCCAGGCGGACACGTTGCAGCTCGCCGCCGCTTAACGTCTCAGCGGGACGGTCAAGCGTGAGATAGCCCAGCCCAACCTTGCCGAGGAAATCGAGCCTGGAGAGGATCTCGCTCGTAATTGGCTCGGCAATAGGGCGACGGTCTGCGGGAAACGTCAAGCCTTGGAAGAAGGCATAAGCTGCCGTGACGTTGGCCGCGGTCGCCTCGTGGATTGCCTTTCCGGCCAATCGCACTGCACGTGCCTCCGGCCGCAGCCGCGCGCCATGGCACTCAGGGCACGCCACTTGGGCAAGGCCCTCACACGCAGGGCAGGCACCGTAAGGGCTGTTGAAGCTGAAAGTCCGCGGCTCGATTTCTTCATAGCTGATCTTGCAGTTGGGGCAGGAATAGAGCGTGCTGAAAAGCTCATCGCGCCACTGCGGCTCGGCAGTGCCGCCGTGAACTGCTTCGCTGGCCAGCACCAGTCCGTCGCCATGGCGGACTGCCAGGCGGATCGACTCGGCCAGCCGCGGTTCGACGCCTTCGCGGATCACAATTCGATCGACAACCGCCTCGATATGATGGACCTTCTGCGGCGATAGTTCCGGCGGCTCATTGACCTCCAGCATCTCGCCGTTGATCCGCGCGCGGAGGAATCCTGCCTTGCGGATCCCCTCGATTGCCTCACGGTGTTGACCTTTGTGGCCGCGAATGATTGGCGCGAGGATCATCATCCGCGTGCCGGTGGGGCGGGAGAGCAGCGTTTCCAGAATCTGCTCTAACGACTGCTGGCGGATCAACGTGCCGCACTGGTAGCAGGTCGATTCGCCCAGCCGGGCATAGAGCAGCCGTAGGTAATCGTAAATCTCGGTGACTGTGGCCACCGTGCTGCGACGATTGGGACTACCCGCCCGCTGATCGATGGAGATCGTCGGTTGCATGCCCTCGATCAGATCGACATCCGGCCGTTCGAGCTGATGCAGGAACTGCCGGGCGTAGGGTGAGAGGCTTTCGATGTATTGCCGCTGTCCTTCGGCATGGAGCGTGTCGAAGGCCAGCGAGCTTTTTCCTGACCCGCTCGGGCCGGTGACCACAACCAGGCGATCGCGCGGCAAGGCGAGATCGAGGTTTTGCAAGTTGTGCGTCCGCGCTCCGTGGATTCGGATGCAGTTGGCCACTTCCTGGTTCATTTGGTTCCCGCGTGGGCACAATAGGGCATCGTAAAGATCTTCAGTCTAACGTGCCGGGAAGGCGGGGGCAATGATTTTTTGTCGCGAGTACGCGCACCGCAGACTTGGCTTGTCCTATTCGTCAGTCTATAATAGGGTCGTGTGATCGCTTCCGCCTCAAGCTAAATTCCGGAGTTCGCCATGGAACGACAGTCAATTTCAGATCCCGCTTTGGATTGGACAGGGCTTTTAGAGCATGTGCTGCGCGACCAAGTGACTGTGGAATTTGAGCGAGATCAGAAAGTCGTGGCTAGACTTTCGCCTGTCGCCTCAATACCGCGAGTTTCAGACTTAAACGCCATTCTTGCCAAGGTTCCTCCTTTGAATGAAGAACAGGAGTCCTTTGCCAAGGATGTGGAAGACATTCGCCGATCGATTCCGACGGAGAGCAATCCGTGGGCCTGATCATCGACACCGGTGTGATTATTGTTTGGGAACGCACAGGACGCGCCCTCGATCTTGGGAAGTGGTCTGCCTACGGTGAAGCTGCGATTAGTGTTGTTACTGCCTCCGAGCTTCTTGTCGGAGTATGGCGAGCCGACTCGGACGATCGTCGAAAAACTCGTTCCGCCTTTGTGGAAGGCATCCTCGTAGCGATGCCAATCAAAGACATCACATTGGAAATTGCACGACGTCATGCCGAGATATTCGCATTCCTCGCCGTACGAGGTATCCAAATTGGAGCTCACGATCTTCTGATTGCGGCAACGGCATTACATCACGGATGTGCCGTTTTAACAACGAACCCGGCCGAATTCGCTCGCGTTCCAGGCTTACAGGTGATGGATTTGCTGTGAGGACAACAAAGCCCTCAAGCTAAATTTTCTGGCCGACCCCGCCAGGTATATCAACGCCGCATGGGACTACGATCCCGAAATTACCGAAGCAACTTTCTCGGAAACGGTAGCTGATCGCGTTGTTGATGTCTACTCCGCTGCCAACGGCGTGGAGGCGCACGGACTGCTCGCAATCTTGGAGGAACGTGGCATCTGCGCGCAGGTCGTGGGCGATTCTCTGGGAACCGCGGCAGGTGGGCTGCCGTTTGGCGAAACCATGGCACCGCGTATCAGCCAGTTTCAGAAAAAGCTGATCGGCCGCCTAAAACAGCGGCGCTTTCCCCAGCTTGCGGCGAACGGCGACGAATTGCCCGGCGTGCAGTACCCAGTGCGCGCCCAGCATGGTCAACACGGCCGCCACCGTGGGAGCATACTCCCGCATCTGCTCCGGGCCGGGGTCGTCCAGTTTGCTTTCCGGGATGGCGTCGAGGGCAGCCAAGGAAGCTGCCTTGATTTTTGCCGCCAGATTCAGATAGACATCCTTCGTGGCAAACTTCGCCGGATCGTCTGTACTGGCCGTTTCCTTGGTATAGCCCTCTTCAAAGCCCGCCGGCAACGCCGGCGCCGGTTGCCCCAGCCAGCCGAGCATCTTTTGCGAACTGGTGATCAGGTGCCCCAACTGCCAGGCGATATGATTCATGCCGGGCACGGGCCGAATTAAGAAATCAGCGTCCGTCAGATCTTGCACGTAGGACAGGGTGATCCAATGGTTCTGTTCGATCTGCCAGCGAATATGGTTCTTCAGCGACATCGTTAATTCTCCTCTTGGTAAAGATTTTTTGGGCTCTCCGCCAAGTTTGTGGTGCGGGCGTCTCGCCTGCCTGGTTCAACCACAACACCTTGGACAGGCGGGACGCCCGCACCACAATTACTCCAGCTACGCATGCAATCCTACACGTCGTCCTGAGGAAAGTCCATTACCCGAGTTTGACCCAGTACAATGAAATGACGAAAATATTGGCTTTTCAATTTTAGGGTTAAGCAATATACTTATCGTGAGGGAGAGTATGCATGGAACCGAATTTTGCCGAAGGCCGCCCGGTCATTGAATATCCCTGTCCTTGGGAGTATAAGGCCATTGGCTGGAATGAGGGTTCGATGCGGGAGGCAATCGCCGAGATCATGGCCGATCGCAAGCACGAGGTGAGCTTTTCCCGCACCAGCAGTGGCGGCCGCTATTGTTCATTGCTTTTGGTGGTCACGGTGGAAAGCGAAGACCACCGCAACGAGATCTTCAAGGCTTTGCACGAACACCGCCATATCTGTAGGGTGCTATAATCAGATTGCCTCTACCCCATTAAATTCTTCAACCCCATTATTGCACCCAAGAAACTTTTTTGAACCAATGAACGAGTTCCGCGTCGAGTACGATTCGTTGGGGGAAGTCCGCTTGCCGATCCAGGCCTATTTTGGTGCCCAGACCCAGCGTGCGGTGGAAAACTTCCCCATTTCCGGCCAAACCATTCCCCCGGAGTTGATCCATGCCTTCGCCCTGGTCAAGTGGGCTGCCGCCGTGGCAAACCGCGACCTGGGCAAGCTGACCGGCACGGGCAGAAATCCTCTCCAGGACCGGCAGGTTGAGGCCCTCCTGGCCGCGGCTCGCGAAGTGGCCGACGGCAAGTTTGACGACCAATTCCCAGTCGACGTCTACCAGACTGGTTCCGGCACGTCGACCAACATGAACGTTAATGAGGTGATTTCCAATCGGGCAATCGAGTTGGCCGGCGGCGACCGTTTCGACGCGCAGAAGCCGATCCATCCCAACGATCACGTGAACATGGGCCAGAGCACCAATGACATGTTCCCCACCACGATCCATGTGGCGGTGTCCCTGGCAATTCGCAACCATCTCATTCCGGCTCTGGGCGAATGTGGCGAGGCCCTCTCGGCCAAGGCCAAGGAGTGGGAGAAGGTGCTGAAGATCGGTCGCACACACCTTATCGACGCAACGCCCCTTGCGTTGGGACAAGAGATCGGCGGCATGGCTCGGCAACTGGACCGCTCGGTCGGCCGCGCCGGCCGCGCCTTGGAAGCGATTCTCGAATTGCCCGTCGGCGGAACGGCTGTCGGCAGCGGAATCAATACGCATCCGCAGTTCGCCCGGCGGGTCTGCGAGATTCTGTCCAAACAGACCGGCATTCAATTTATCGAGGCGGTCGATCACTTTGAAGCCAACGCCCAGCGCGACGGCCTGGTCGAGTGTCACGGTCAGATTCGCACGATCGCGGCAACGCTCTTCACGGTCGCAAACAACGTCCGCTGGCTCAGTTCCGGCCCGCAGACGGGTTTCCATGAAATCACCCTGCCCGACCTTCAGCCGGGCAGCTCGATTATGCCGGGCAAGGTCAATCCGGTGATGTCGGAGAGTCTGATGCAGGTCGCTGCGCGGGTGATCGGCAATGATGCCACGATCGCGCTGTGCGGGGCCGCCGGCAGCCAGTTCCAGTTGAATATCATGATGCCGGTGATGGGCCACGCAACCCTGGAGAGCATTCGCCTGCTCAGCGGCGCGACCCTGGCGTTCACCCGCCGCTGCCTCGTCGGCATGACGGCGAATGTCCAGACCTGCAATAGCGAGGTCGAGCGCAGCCCGGCGATGGCTACCGGCTTGAATCCCTATATTGGCTACGAGCAGGCCGCTAAGTTGGCCAAAGAATCGATCGTCACCGGCAAGACAGTTCGGGAGCTATGCCGCGAGAAAAAGATCCTTCCCGAAGACGTGCTGGAAAACGCGCTCGATCCCTGGAAGATGATCCAGCCGGGGTGAGCGGGGGGGCGTGTTGTCGCTGGAGCACCACGCACGGAGAGGCTCCAAACGACCCGTGGTTCAGCATCGTGATCGATTCTACTTGGGTTGGACAACCGGCGACTCGCCACCTTTGGCCATATTACTTTTCTTAGGCGAAGAGGCACCACGGTAATATTTGCGCCGCACCGCGTTGCCATAAAAATGAAATGGCCGGTTCGGGCGTTCAACAATGGGCGTCGAATCGATCTGCTGCTTCAATTCGCCATGGGCCACAACAACGCCAAGCCAGCCTGGCCCGTTCGAGGCCGTCGGAGCCGCCGATGGGTTCGAGGCCGCCACGGCCGCACTGGAACCAACAAACATCATACCCGCGCTCAGTACCAACGCCGCCAAACTCATGCGTAACATGCCTAAAGCCTCCTGATTTGGTGAACTTTGCAAGTAGTATTTACAATCCATAAGATAGATAGCCTCTCACTTACCGACCATCCGCTTGGGGATGGTAAAGGAGTACAGGCAAACCACAGCCCCCGTGGATAGGAGGCTCCAGGGAACCCATGGGGCGGGGGGGAAATCCTTTGGCTTTTGGGCAGGTTTTGAAAAGGAGAGCATCGTCGGCGCGGGATCCGGCGTCGTTCGCCAGAAGACACGGTCCACCGCTAGGCACTCCGCGCCGGCAATCATCAGATAGACGCCAATCCCCAGAAAGAATGCCCGCCACATGTCTCGACTCCCAATACTCCGAGAACGACGCCCGAATTGTGAACCACCCACGGTAACTCGCTATTCCTCCATCGTCGCACGACTCGCGAGACCTGGAGACGTGAATGGGTTGGCGAACGGTTTGCCAAGGAATTTCCCCGAGTTCGATCTACCTTTTCGGCTTAGGAAAATGCTTCTGGTCGTTCGCGGGGTTCGTTCTTTGCCGTTCGTAGCAACCATGTTCAACTGGAATGTCAAAGAATGGGGAAAATCGGAGATTTGGGTAGTTGACAGTCAATTTATCGTTAACCTTGGGCCGATGCCACTTAGAAGGCAGCAGAGGCATTCCTTCGTAGAACGGAATTTATTCCGTTTACCCCGAAAAAGATAAGGCAACGGAATAAATTCCGTTCTACGAAGCAGACATTTCAGTTCTCCTGGGTTGGTATTTGGCCCGGTTGCTTGGTTTGGTTCTGCTTCATATAATCAGGTGTCAGGCGAAATATTTTCATTTTTGATTCCGCCGGAGTATGGAAACATTGCCGGAAAAGCCCAAAATCCTGCTTGTGGGTGACTCCCGCGAGAGCGTCGAGCAAACGCTCTCTGCCGCGTCCCAATCGCGCGAAGTGGTTGTCGTGCAGAATCCGATGCGAGCGTTGGCTCTGCTGACCCGTGAGCGGTTCGACGGCGTTTTCGTCACGGCCCAGTACTTTCGCGAGGTATTTGAGGTCGGCAAACTCCTGCAGAATGAACAGATTCTTGAGGGCATGCCCGACGGAGTCGTTCTGCTGGAGAGCGATAACACGATCACCTGGGGCAACGGCCGGATGTGCGAATGGAGCGGCCGGGATTCGGTCGTGGGAGTCAATTTTTACGCAGCACTTGGCAGCCCGGAAATTTTAGGGCCGGACTTTTGTCCCTTTCACACGGCTTTGGCGACCGGCCAGGGGACGAGTTCCACGCTGCGAAGCCAGGACAATCGCTATTTTCAGGTGCAAGCTGCCCCGGTCCGCGAGATCGAAGGCCCGGCTCGTCATCTGATTATTACGATCCGCGACGTGACGATTGAGGTGCAGCAGCAGCAGAAACTGGCCGCGATCCATCAGGCCGGCATGGAGTTGGCCGACCTGACTCCCGAAGAAGTTTTCCACATGCCGATCCGCGACAGGATCGAGCTTCTCAAATCCAACATCATCCACTTCACCAAAGACCTACTGCACTTTGAGGTGGCAGAGATTCGTCTCTTGGATCGCAAGACGAATCGCCTGGAACCGCTTTTGGCCGTGGCCATGGATCCCGATGCGGCGATGCGCGACCTGTACGCCCTACCCCTCGACAACGGCGTGACCGGTTTCGTGGCGGCGACCGGCAAGAGTTACCTTTGCGAAGACACGACCGAAGATCCCTTGTTCCTGGAAGGTGCCCGCGGGGCGAAGAGTTCGCTGACCGTGCCGTTGTTACTGCACGACGAGGTGATCGGCACCTTCAACGTGGAAAGCATGGAGTCGCGGGCGTTCAGCGAGAGCGACCTTCAATTTCTGGAAATCTTTAGCCGCGATGTGGCCGCCGCGCTGAACACCTTGGAACTGCTGGTGGCCGAAAAGGCGAACACGGCCGCCGAGAGTGTCGAGGCTATTCACAGCGCGGTGGCCTTGCCGGTCGACGAGATCCTCAACGAGGCCGTCAACGTGATGGAACGCTACATTGGCCACGAACCCGAGGTGGTCGAACGATTGCAGCGAATCCTTCGCAATGCTCGCGACATCAAACAGGTAATCCAGAAGGTCGGCCAGACGATGTCGCCCGGGCAGGCCCACCCGGTCGCCATGCTCGTCGAGGATCGCCCGTTGTTGCGCGACCGGCGCGTACTGGTTGTCGATGCAGACGGCAACGTACGAAGTGCAGCCCACGGCCTGCTGGACCGCTACACGGTCACGGTGGAAACAGCCCATGACGGGGCCGAAGCGGTATGCATGGTCCGCGCGATGACCGATACGCCTTATGACGTAATCATCGCCGACATCCGCCTGCCGGACATGAACGGCTACGAACTGATGCTCAAGCTTCAGGAAGTGGTCGTCCCCGTGCCACTGGTTTTAATGACCGGCTTTGGTTATGATCCAGGCCATTCGATTGTCAACGCCCGTAAGATCGGGTTGCCGGCCTGGGCTATTCTTTACAAGCCGTTCCGTTTGGATCAGCTTCTGACGGCCGTGGAACACATTATTCAAGAGCCGGGACCGGTGCCGCCAGGACCGGTGCCGCAGACGTGACCGCCGCCGTTGTTCTTCTCGTTGTCGCTGCCGCCGGACATGCCGCAATCTGGGTTGCGGTCATCAATCGGACGCACGCCACGGGCTGGCCGCACTCGATCGTCAGCAAGATCGACAAGCTGTTCTTTCTCTTGCTCCTCGCACCGCCGCCGATGGCCGTTTATTGGCTGTTGTCGGTCGATGCGCCGTCGCTTATGCCTTGGAGGGTGTTTTCGTCAACTGCGGCAAACACCACGGGCATTCTGGCCTTGGAGGGCTACCTTGGCTTATGCTGGATTAGCGCGGTAGTTATCCTTGTGCAACGACTGCGTTGGGCAATCCTGCAAAATGGCTCGTCCATCCTCCGCTTCCATCGCAGCCGCAGTTTGGCCACGAATATCTTGCATTCCCCCGATCATCCGCACCACGCGATCGTCCATCTGCCAGGCAATGAGAGCCTGGAATTAGACTTGATTGAGCGCGGTCTCGACGTGCCTCGCTTGCCGCCCGCTTTGGAAGGATTGTCGATCGTCCATCTCTCCGACTTTCACTTCACGGGTCGGATCGGTAGACCGTTCTTTGAAGAGATCGTGCGGATGAGCAACGCCCTGGAGCCTGAGATCGTGGTCCTTACGGGCGACCTCGTCGACAAGACGCAGTTCATCGACTGGGTTCCTGACACATTCGGCCGCTTGAAGGCCCGTTACGGCGTCTACTACCTCTTCGGCAATCACGATCTCCGCGTCGATTATCGGCGGTTACAGCGGGTGATGGTCGATTGCGGGCTGGTCTACTTGGGCGGCTGCTGGAAGGTGATCAAAGTACGCGGTCAGCCCGTTCTTGTGGCAGGCAACGAGTTGCCCTGGTTCAAGCCAGCCGCCGACCTGAGTACATTCCCGCCACGGAGCGAGGTTCCTTTTCGACTCCTGCTGGCCCATTCGCCCGATCAGCTTCCCTGGGCACGCAAAGGCGACGGCGATCTGCTGCTGGCTGGCCACACCCATGGCGGACAGATACGTCTGCCGCTAATCGGCCCGGTATTCGCCCCCAGTTACAACGGCGTACAATATGCCTCCGGGCTGTTTTACGCCCCGCCGACGATTCTCAACGTCAGCTGCGGCCTCTCCGCCGAATTGCCGCTGCGGATGAATTGCGCCCCCGAGATCATCCATCTTACGTTGCACGGGGGGCACGGCTGAGTGTAGGGCGGACTGCAAAAAACGGCCTTTCAGAAAAAGATGTCGGAAATTTGACTTCTCCGGGACGGACATAGACGGACGCAACGGACGATGGTAAAATATAACTTGACTGTGCAATAAATATACCTGCCATGAAACATGAGCAGTACAACACCTAAGTTGATACCACGGTTTGAAGTAGTGCCTGCCTAACTAACCCCCCCCCCAATCATTCGAGTCGCATCATGAACACACTCACCAAAGTAAAATTTCGCTTGCTCATCGCGGGCATCGCCTTCTTGTTGATTCCCGGGAATCTCCTCGCGTGGGAACCCAATGCCAATGACCTGGAATCGGCCATCCGCGAGGGCGATTTTACCAAGTATTATCGTAATCTCTCCACCTGGCTGAATCAGAAAGTGCCGGCGGACTCCCGTGGCATGTCCGGGACAGCCCTAAAAGCCCTGCTCAAGGATCCGGCCGTTGCAGGTGCCTTGGCCCAACGACAGTTCCTGGCAAAAGTCGGGCCCGACAAACTGGGAACTTTTGCACGAACCGACGAAGCCAACAAGCCGTTCTTGATCTGGCTTCTAAAGAACAAACAAGCCTTGGACCTGTACCTGGAGGGCGCAACGCCCGTCAAACTGGCGGCCCGGGAAGACAATAGTTGGTCGATTTCCGTTGGAGCCTTGCAGATTTGGAAGAAAATCTATTATGCCGATCCAGACTCCAGGCAGGGCATCTATCTGCGGCTTGCCATGGCGACATCGCTTCGTCCGCCCGGCACCGGTGCCCCTGGCTCCGGCCAGCAGAAGACTCCCAGTGACCCCGTGGTACGCTACAAGTATTTCAAGACTGCCCACGCGAACCAGGAGCTGTTTCCCAGTTTTGACAAGCTCACGGTTTGGGACTATCAATTTGTCGTGTCGTCGGGCGCGTCCGAGGCCGACCTGACCTGGGGAAGGGAAATGATCAATACCTGGAACCCCAATATAAGGAAAAACGAGAAAGTCGTTGATACGACCTCCATGGTATGGCGTCGGAACTCACCCATTCACCATACGGACTTCAAAGCGGTGTTGGACGGAGGCGGGAAATGTGGGCCTAGGTCGTCGTGGGCCGTATTTATCTGCCAAGCGTTCGGTATCCCGGCGATCGGAGTGGGCCAGCCTCGCCATGCCTGCGTCGCCTATAAATCGGTCGATGGCAGTTGGCAGGTGGCTTATGGCAAAGGATGGAATGCGTCGCGACTCGAGGGCATGTCGGGCCCTGAATTTGTCGCGGGAGTGGAGTCGCGATCCTTTGCGCAGGCATTCTCGCAGGTAGAACACTTGCGCTGGCTGGCAACCGTGCTATCATCCAAGGAACAGGCGTCCGCGGTCATGCGTGTAGCCGTCGCAATTGCCAAGTCAACGCCCACAATCAAGAGAAATCTGGATGCTTCGGAAAAGGCGGACGAGATGGACGCCGATCCGGGTGCCGCGGTGGCCGCGAAAACCGGCCCCGCGAATGCGCGAACAACCGCCAAGCTGGTAATCAAAGCGGAACCACCGATCCAAGTGATGCCGGGGGTGATCCACTTCGAGGGAACGGATTTCGCCGAAACCGGCGGCATCACGGTCTGGGGAGGGGAACCGCGTATCACGGTGCTGGATTCCTACACGGGGGGCAAGCAGTTGCTTTTTCAGCAGGGCATGGCGTCGTGTTGGGTAGGCTATAAGGTCAATGTCCCCGAGACCGGGGTATATGAGATGGTCGCAAAAGTGGCCACCGTGAATAGCGGTCAGAGTCTGTATGTCCGATCCTTTGGAGCCATGGTCCCCGTCAAACAGGCCAAAGCGTCCTCCGTATGGAAAGGAAAAGTCAAAGACCTTGGTCCCCAGATGGCCGTGGATAACAATCCGAATACGCGGTGGGCCGCCAACTTTGGCGTCGATAAAGCCTGGATTGAACTCGATTTGGGCCAACCCACCCCCATCAGCACCGTCATGATCGACGAACGTGCTTATGAAAAAGTGTCGAAGTTCCGGCTGGAGTACAAAGTCGGCGATGAATGGAAAACCATTCTTGAAGGCACCACCCTCGGTAACGGCTACGCCAAGGATTTCCCACGGGTGACCGCACAGTATGTCCGTTTGAGTACTCTGGATTGCAGCGGGGCGACCGGAGGGCCGACATTCTGGGAATTCGGCGTGGGCACGGTCCAGGATGGTCATGCCTGGATAAACCTCCCATGGACGGCCGGCCTGTGGCAGACGACCAAGCCAGTCGATGTCCGACTGATCAAGGGATCTCAGATGGTATGGATTTTCGCGCCCTACCAGAGAGGTGTGGGATTCAAGTCGTTTGATATGAAACTCAAAGACACGCGAGGTGCCTTGTGAAGGCATGAACCGCGTGGCTCAGGTTGCCTTTTCGCCTCCTAGGTGGGAAAAAGACAACCTGGTCGGCAAATGTGAGTGCGGATGGAATTAAGTGGAATTTCCGAAGTAGACTTGTCTTAGGATCGGCAAAGCGGCTCGGTTCGCTTTGGCATGCCGCCTACCCAAGATGTTGTGGTTGAACCAGGCAGGCGAGACGCCCGCACCACAAACTTGGCGGAGAGCCCTCGATTCCCTAATGGCCGACTGAGTGCGTGAAACCTAGACGATCCCATGATCGAAGTCCGCGAAATCAACCAGATCGAAAGCCTGAGCGAATTTCGGCTGTCCTGGCAAACGCTGCTGGCCCAGACAACGGGAGCCAGCTTCTTTCATTCACTGGACTGGCTGGAATGCTATTGGAAGCATTTTGCGGCGGGGCAGCAGCTCCGGGTTCTCGTAGTGACGGAAAACCGACAGCCCGTCGGTATCGTGCCGTTCGTGGTGCGGACCGAGTCAACCCGCGTTGGCCGTCTCCGCATGTTGACCTACCCCTTGCACGATTGGGCGACCTTTTTTGGTCCGATCGGCCCGAATCCTTCCGCAACTCTCGTCGCCGCCTTGCGGCATGTGCGGCAGACGCCGCGCGATTGGGATCTGCTCGATCTTCGCTGGGTCGACGCCGATAGCACCGACCTGGGCCGTACCGAGCGTGCCATGGCCCAGACCGGTTTTCGCCCTTGCAGGCAAAAGTGGGATCGTAGCTCGCTGGTCGAATTGCCTGAGACCTGGCAGGTCTACTGGCAAGGCCGCGAGGCCAAGTTCCGCAAAAACATCGATCGTCTTCAGCAGCGCGTGGCGGAGCAGGGCAAGGTGGAACTGATTCGCTATCGGCCTGAACCGGCTTATGGGTGCGAAGTCGATCCGCGCTGGGATCTTTATGATACGTGCGTCGAACTTGCCCAGCGGAGCTGGCAGGGCGAAGGCGGCGACAAGACGAATCTTTGCCACGCCGAGGTCCACGAATTTTTCCGCGACGCCCATGCCGCCGCGGCATACCTCGGAGCCGTCGACTTATGCCTACTTTATTTTAACGATGAGCCGGCTGCCTTCATGTACAACTACTGCTGGCAAGGTGCTGTCTACGGCCTACGCCGCGGTTTTGATCCCCGGTTCAAGCATCTGCGGCCAGGTCTGGTCTTGCAGAAAATGATGCTCGAAGATGGGCATCGTCGCGGTGATCGCTGCTATGACCTCGGCACGGGCAGTCACGACACCAAGCAAGCATGGCGAACCCGCGTCCAGACCAGCTACCGATTCACCTTCTTTCCCGCGATGGTCTTGCGGGCGCAAATGCTGTGGTGGAATCGCTGGCTCCGCCGTCAGCTTCATGGTGAGCGGGACATTGCCTGCTCGCAAGTCGTGTGATTCGTAACACGGAATTCATTCCGTTGTACGTTCTTTTCACCGTAAAATAGGTAAATCGAGACGAGTGTTTCGATTATGCAATCCACGGGACACTTAAGACAAAACATTCTATGTATGTATTCCAGGATCGCTTCGATTGCCGTATCTCCTTATTTTGCAAGCAGTATGGGCGATGACAAATCTGTCGCAGCGCGGACAATCTCGCTGAAAATTGCATGAGGACTGTGCAAATTCTCGCCCCCAAATTGCCGATAGCTTAGGCTAGTGGCAGTTATCCTATCTTGCCTCTTCTTCGCAGACATCCGAAAATGGGATACTCTGCGTATTACTAGGAGTATTTATTCAGAAATGTTGACTTGTTTTCAACAGATCGGCAGTGTGGAAGATCTTCGGGACTACGTCAACACGACGATTTGCAATCAGCATGAGCTTCAGGCGGGCGCGTTTCCCATGACCGAACGGATTTTGCGGCGGCGAGATAAGCCGTGTGGGATCTACTTTTGTTTGCATGGACCGCGCGCCACTCAATTCTCGGCCATCTGGGAAACGGATCGAAACAAGATCCTCTTTTATGGTTCCGGGGGAGAAAGATTTCAAACGACGCAGTTGATCGACAGTCCGAAAATTCAACCATTCGCATCGAACTGAAATTAAGCTCGACGCAACGAAAAACATCCATCCAGAAACGACAAAGCTGATTCAAAGACTGGCCTGGAGCGTAGGCAGGGGCTTCTGCGCGGTCGGCTTGGAAGCAGCTTTGAAAGCAAAAATACAGAGGAAGGTTCATTATGCTGGTTCTATCGAGGAAGGAAAACCAACGAATTCACCTCGGGGATTCGATTGTCCTGACGATCGTGAGAGTTAACGGCGATCGAGTTCGGGTAGGCATTGAGGCCCCGGCGGAAGTGCGAGTCCGTCGCGGAGAACTCCCGCCCGCGTCTCCCGCGACGAGAGCGGCAGCGGAGGGCTAGGTATTTTGTAGGGTAGGTGAAGCACGGACCGCGAGCGAAATGGTGCGTTACGCGAACCGGTCTATTCCAGGGTAGACGTTCTCGAAGTATTGAGTCCGTGCGCAACGCACCATTTCCCGGGTGTTGGTTCGCTCCACGCACCCTACGGGTTGCTAGAATCGCACGTGATGTACATAGGCGGGCGGGACGTTGGACCAGATCCAATCGCGGCGGATTTCGTGGTCTTTCAGCAACCGGCCAACGAGCTGCCCAATGCCGCGGAGCCGAGTCCGTTCCGTTCGGCCACTAAACGCTGCCTTCAATCTCCGAATACCCATGTACTCAAAGAAGGAGACGGTCGCGCCGGGTGCGGCGAGTCGGCGAAGGATACCGAGAATGTGCTCGACTTCCGCCACGGCAAAGTTGTTCATCGGCAGCCCAGACACAAGGACGTCGTAGCTGGTTTCGGCCGGCAGGCTCTCAATCGGGCAATGCAGTACGCGACAGCGCTGGGCCGCCGGTTGAAAGTCGGGATCCGAACGAAAGCGGTCGTTAAGGCAATCGACAAAGCTCTGGTTCAGCTCGACCAGATCGAGGCAATCGGTGGGTTGCATACTGCGGATCAGGTGCCGGGTCACCGCACCAGTACCCGGCCCGACTTCAAGGATCCGCCGCGGCTGATGATCGGTGGACTCGCGGACAAAATGGACCAGTGCTGTCGAAAGTCGTCGTCCGCTGGGCAAAATCGCCCCGGTGGTGCGGAAGTTCCTGCGAAACTCGTTGAGAAACAGTCGGCAATCGGCGATTCGGTTTGTCATGATAAAACCTGCTAGGGTATCGTTCCGTGCTTAATTGGGCGGGGGTACTAGATCCTCACTGCTTGTGCGGACGGCCAGCGACCCATTGTCGGCTACGGGCAGGAACGGCTGGAAGCGGGCGGCACAGCCGTGAAAGCCGCCCAGTACGATCTCGATACCAACCGAGACATTCCAGATTTCCTGAGCCTGACCACTCAACTCCAAACTTGCGTTTGGGCCACCCCCCGCGATTGGCATGATGTAGCTGAAATTACTCGTCAGTGCCAGGTTCTTGGTCAACGGCACCCGGCTTTCGGTGCCGAAGACGAATTCGCCAGGCTGCTCGGCCATGCCAAACCGACCGGTCAAACTAGCATCATTGCTCCACGTGTGTTTCCAGTATAAGTAGCCTTGAGTAATCGGCTTGAAACCCAGTACGTCGGCGCTACCGTCAGGATAGGGAATCGAGCCCGTCGAGCCGTGATCCGACAAGGACGCTTGCACACCGAATTCATTGCAGGAGTCGGGCTCGTAGGACGCTTTCACCCGCCACTGGCCGAAATGGAAATTGGAATAATAATCGTCGAACAGCCAGTCGTAGGCGAAACCCCAGGTGAAGGCCCCTTCCTCGCCATTGACTCTCTGGAACATGCCGACCGTGGCGAAGACTTGATCGCGAATCTTGGAATTGAACTCGGGTAAGTTCGAGCCTTTCAGATTGCTGAGTACCACGGAAGTTCCGGCCTGGAGGGCGACACCCATGCGGGGAAGGATCGGCACGGCGGCGTTGACCCCCAGCCGCGTGCCAAAATTGCCGTTGGAATTGGCGATATCCACAGGTCCTTTGAAGGCATCGACCGACGAGATGAAATCGACGTTTAGCCAGCGTCGGCGGCGGGGATTGCACTCATTCAGATCACACCCGAAACCTTCTGAATCGTTGCTGTCGAGCTGGCTGGCGAGCTTGCCAATGCCCGACGGGATCTCTTCCACGAAGGGGCCATCGCTCAAAGCCTTGGCCTTCTTCCGCATTGGCTCGCCGACCGGCATTTCCGCGGCATTAGGTTCCTCGTATTTTGAGGGCGTGATGGTTCCCGGCTCGTCGCTGTCGGTGTTTTGCTGAACCGAGGCTTTGTTCCGCACCGCAGCTTTGGCGGGTCGGAGGGTTGCCTGCCGGGTGGCAATGCGATCGAGCGTCTGCTCCAGCCCATGGAGATCGTCGGCATTGAGCACTTCCTTGGCATGGAGCAAGATGCGGTATTGTTCCATCCGCGTCAGATGGCCTTTCGCCAAGGCCGCGGACAGTTCATCAAGGATTTGCTGGCGTCCTATAACTACGGCCCGTGACTCGCGGTCGGCCGCCCTAGCGGAGGTCGTTCCTCCGGTTCCGATTGCCACCAGCAACGTAGCGGCAGTGAGATGTAATAGAAACCGCATGACAATTCTCCCCCCAGAAAATTTTGATTTGCGGCCCGAACCGTCGCTAAAATTACTACAACCGAATCAGGCAGCACAGGTAGGATTGTCATCGGAACCGCTGCAATCAGAACTTTATGCACAAGACCCCTAGGCGGTAAAGTTTGCCGAACACGCGACCAGACAATCGGAATAAGCGGCAAAAATTCCCTGGATTACCTAATTTACAGGCAGGAATTGTTAGGGCGTGGTCTCGCAGCCCCTCGTTGGGGCGTTGTCTCTCGGCCACATCTGGTAGAATGGAGAGTTGGAGAGGTGGAAAACCCAATCTTGTTGTGGCCGGTCTCTGACCGAGCCACACCTTCGACCGAAGGTCTCCCATTCACTAGGAGACCTTCGGTCGGACGTTTCGGCGGGGTCGGGAGACCCACGCCGAACAGAGTTTGCGGTTTGGATTTGAAATTCCCCGCAGCCTAGGCGGCGCGGCGGGCGATTCGTTCGGGCGACTGGATCTTGGCCGGCTTTTCGGTGCGGTAGCGGCACTGCATCAAATAGGCGTCCTCGGGCGTGTCGTCGTAGAACTTGTGCAATATGGAAATTGCCCGGAAGCCGTTTTCGCGGAAGAACAACTGGGCACCCAAGTTGGTCTCACGGACTTCCAACACAATGCGGCTGCGTCGTTGTGCCGATAGCTTGGCGATCAGCTTGGCGACCATCTGACTACCGGCACCTAGGCGATGGCACGCCTCGGAAACGGCAAAGTTCAGCACGTGGATTCTCGTGCGGTGCAGTTCGTAGATCATGAAACCGACAACGCGGCCCTCATGCTCTGCGACCATTCCGATGCAGTTGCGTTGCCGCAGGCAGCGGATGAAGTCTTCGTCAATCCAAGGAAATTCAAAACTTTCGCGCTCAATTTGCAGGACTTCGGCCATGTCGCGGCGGATCATCCACCGAATGTGGACACGGATTTCCTGCTTCTGCTCGGTATACATGGTGGCCTCCTTCCTTGTCGGCCTGTCACAACTCAATTCCCTTTGAGATGTTACACCCCCCATCCTGGCCTTCCTGGTCAGGAGCTTGCCCACCGGCTCCAATTCGTGACGGTGGCTCGTTAGGGGAAAGCGTAGCAGAAACCTTTGCCCAAGCCAAGATGAAGTTTTTCGGTTTGTGCAAGTCGGCCGTGTCGGGAGACCCACGCCGAACAGGGACCTTCGGTCGAGCGTTTCGGCGGGGTCGGGAGACCCTCGCCGAACCCTGTTGTGGCTGGTCTCTGACCCCTGTTGTGGCCGGCCTCTGACCGAGCCAACTCACCGAAAAACTCGATATCCGAAAAACTCGGCTGGGAGAATTGGCTGAGATTGGGTAAAATAATCGCATGAATTTACATAAAATCCAACGTATTGCCGTGATTGGTGGGGGAATTTCCGGGTTGGCGGCCGCACATCGGTTCCAGGAGCTGGCTCCCCATAGCCAGGTAACGCTTTTTGAGGCCGGTTCGCGGCTGGGAGGTGTCCTTTCCACCGTGCATCGCGACGGTTTCCAGGTCGAGCAAAGCTCCGACAATTTCATTACCACGGTGCCTTGGGCACTCGAATTGTGCCAGCGGCTTGGGTTGGCGGACCAGCTTGTGCAGACCAATACCAATTGTCGCCGCACATTCGTGGTGCGCCGTGGCCGATTGCATAAACTGCCGGACGGCTTCCTGATGATGGCCCCCACGCAGCTTTGGCCGATGGCGGTCACGCCGATCCTGAGCCCGCTTGGAAAGCTTCGGGCGGCCCTGGAATACTTCATTCCGCCGCGTCGCGACGACGACGACGAGAGCATGGCCCAATTTGTCCGCCGCCGGCTTGGCCGGGAGACGTTCGACCGGTTGGTCGAGCCGCTGATCAGCGCGGTCTATGCGGCCGACATGGAGAAATTGAGCGTGAAGGCCACGCTTTCCCGATTCCGGGAGATGGAAAAACAGCACGGCAGCCTGATCCGCGCCATGCGGCACCAGATGAAGCACAAACCCTCGGGTAAGGCGGAAAGCGGTGCTCGGTATAGCATGTTCGTTACCTTGTCCACGGGGCTTAGCACGCTGGTGGAGGCGATCACCGCAAAATTGCCGCCGGAATCAATCCGTCTGAACTCGCCGATCAAGAAGATCGAGCGGAGCGGCAACGTCTGGCGAATACTCCCTGCGGGGGCTGGGCAGTTCTCGGAATTTGATGCCCTGATCGTGGCCGTGCCGGCACATCGCGCCAGCCCCTTGCTGGCTCCGATCGATGCGGAGTTGGCATCGGAACTTGGGCAAATTGAGTATTCGGGCACGGCGATTGTCTCGCTGGGCTACGACCTTAAGCAGGTGGGGCATCCGCTGGATGGCATGGGGGTGGTGGTGCCGTCGATTGAAAAGAGCCCGATTCTCGCTTGCAGTTTCAGTAGTCAAAAATATACGCATCGTGCCCCGGCGGGGAAGACGCTGTTGCGGGTCTTTGTCGGCGGGGCGCAGCGGCCGGAACTGGCGGAAATGCCCAACGCTGAACTTTTGCCGCTGGTGCTCGCGCATTTGCGGCCGCTTTTGCGAATCGAGGGCGAGCCGGAATTTTGCGACATTGCCCATTGGCCGCGAACCATGCCCCAATATCACGTCGGTCACCTGGAGCGTGTTGCCCGAATCGAGGCCCGTTTGGCCTTATTGCCCGGTTTGAAGATGGCCGGCAGCGCGTTTCGCGGAGTCGGCCTGCCGGACTGCATCCATGGCGGGGAGCGTGCGGCAGAGCAGATTCTTGGGTAAAAAATTTCCGCGCCACCCTTGCAGTCCAATGCGGGCGTGCGTCATAATTAGTTTTCCTTGAAAGTTCATCGCAACCTCGGGAGAGTTTTTCAATGCAACTGGGCCAACTGCAATTTATCGACTACGCAATTCTTGCCATCTACGTCATTTTTGTATTGGGAATTGGATTCGCGCTGAAGCGATCGATGAAAAATAGTGCCGATTTTTTCATGTCCGGCCGGGCCATCCCCGCCTGGATCACCGGCTTGGCGTTTATGTCCGCCAACCTGGGCGCGCTGGAGTTGGTGGGCATGACGGCATGCGGTGCGAAGTACGGGATCGCAACGAGCCACTTCTATTGGGTTGGGGCTATCCCCGCAATGGTCTTTCTGGCCATCTTCATGATGCCGTTCTATTACGGTTCCAAGGCACGCAGCGTGCCCGAGTATTTGAAACTCCGGTTTGACGAACGGACCCGCTGCTTGAACTCGATCAGCTTTGCGGTGATGACGGTCTTTGCCTCGGGTATTTCGATGCATTGCCTGGCACAGTTGTTGGATCAACTTCTGGGCTGGAACTACCACATCAGCCTCTGGATCTGCTCGGCCGTGGTCTTGGTGTATGTACTCAAGGGTGGGTTGACTTCGGCCATTTACACCGAGGTGTTGCAATTTTTCATGATCGTCTTGGGGTTTGCCCCCGTGGTGTACCTGGGCATGAAGGACGTGGGCGGATGGGACGTGCTCAAGACGCAACTCACGGTGGTTGCTCAGGATCCCGGCGCGGTTGGACTATCGGCACCGGCAGCCGGCCACGTCTTTTCCGACAACGCATGGACCAGTGCCTGGCAGCCCCTGATGCAAGGCGCCTTGAATAATCCCATGGGGGTCGATCTGTTCGCCATGGTATTCGGCCTGGGTTTTGTCCTTTCGTTCGGCTACTGGTGTACGAACTTTCTCGTGGTTCAGCGGGCCATGGCGGCCCGAAACATGACGGCTGCCCGTCGCACGCCGCTGATTGCCGCCGTGCCCAAGATGATTCTGCCGATCCTTGTCATCCTGCCCGGCATGTTGGCAGTGGCATTGGCAACCATGGGTAAAGGGTATTCTCTTCCTGCGAAGCAGATTGAGGTGACCGAAAAGGTTCTGGTCGCAATGGAGGAAGCCGGCAAAATGAAACCCGAGCAGGGTGTCGAGCAAATCAGCAAAGCCCTAAAAGCGAAATTGGATGAAGCCAAGACCGAGGCAATCATCAATAAGTTTGCAGCCAAGTCTGGATTTGACAAAGGTGAGTTGCAGAAGCAGCTTCAGGGTGCTGTCGTCGAGAAAGATTTCAACAATGTAATTCTCTCGTTGGTGACAAGATACTGTCCGTCAGGGATGCTTGGCCTGGCACTGACGGCTTTGTTGGCGTCGTTCATGTCGGGCATGGCGGGCAACGTGACGGCTTTCAACACGGTTTGGACCTACGACCTGTATCAGGCTTACATGGCTCCCAATAAGAGCGATGCCCACTATATGTGGATGGGCCGTGTTATTACGGTCGTCGGCATCCTGTTGAGTATCGCTTGCGCCTACTTCGCGAAGAACTACGATAACGCCATGGATGTTATTCAGTTGGTGTTCGGATTCGTGAACGCCCCGCTGTTCGCCACGTTCCTGCTGGGGATGTTCTGGTCAGGAACCACGGCGACAGGCGCATTCGTGGGATTGCTGGGGGGAATTACTACCTCGGCGTTATTTCACGGTATGACCATGGCGGAAGGCAAAGGCGGCTGGCTCCCGATACATCTCTACGACAAGTTCCCCTCGACCATGGCCCAGAACTTCTGGCTCGCCAGCTTTGCCTTTATCAGTTGCTTCGTGCTGACCCTGGGAATTTCCTTGGTCACCCAGCGCACGAAGAATGATGAGGATCTGAAAGGGCTGGTCTATTCGTTGACTCCGAAGCTCCAGGACCAGGGCGGACCGTGGATTCTCCGACCGGCCGTTCTGGGCACAATTCTCCTTGTGGCCTGCGCGGCCTTGAACTACATCTTCTGGTAGAGCTAACTGAAATTTTACGAGGTACTGCAATGCTCGATCTTCGTTTGCCGATGGGACTCATGTTCTCGCTTGTAGGTACGATGTTGACAATCTATGGCCTGTGTACTTGGGGTGGCGACCAGTATGTTAAGTCCCTGGGCATCAACATCAACTTGTGGTGGGGCCTGACACTGTTGGCCTTTGGCCTGGCCATGCTCGGACTCGCTCGCTGGGCCGCGGCCGCGGAAAAAGACAAGTAGAAGAGAAGAAGGAGTTTACATAATGACCGCGTAAGTCCAAGACATGCTGCACACGTTCGACTTGGGAAATCAATATGAGAAATGTGATTGCTTTAGTGTTGGGTGGCGGACAGGGTTCGCGGCTTTATCCCTTGACGAAGGTTCGTTCCAAACCGGCCGTTCCGGTGGCCGGAAAGTACCGTCTGATCGACATTCCCATCTCCAATTGCATCAACAGCGGCCTGAACCGGATCTATGTGCTCACGCAGTTCAATTCCGCCAGCCTGCACCAGCATATCCGCAGCACCTATATCTTTGACGCCTTCGATCGCGGTTTCGTCGAAATCCTCGCCGCCCAGCAGACGCAGAACAACACCAACTGGTATCAGGGCACCGCCGACGCCGTGCGGCAAAATCTGCGAAACATCGAGGAGCCGGGCATCGACTATGTGCTGATCCTCTCCGGCGATCAACTCTATCGCATGGATTTCCGTGAGATGCTAAAAACGCACCAGCAGAGCAATGCCGATGTGACAATCTCCGCCATGCCGATCGACGGCAGCCAGGCATCCGCGATGGGGATCATGCGGGTTGACGACACAGGCCGGGTGGTGGGATTCCTGGAAAAACCGAAAACTCCCCAGGAACTCGATCTCGTGCGAACCGACCCAGCGTGGATTGATGCTCAAGGGGTAGAGAGCAAGGGCCGAACCTACCTGGCGAGCATGGGCATCTATTTGTTTAACCGCAAGACGCTGATCGACGCCCTGGAAAAGACGCCCTATCGAGACTTCGGCAAAGAGGTCTTTCCGGCTTCCATGCGGACACACCGCGTACAGTGCCATTTGTTCGACGGCTATTGGGAGGACATCGGCACGATCAAGTCGTTCTACGAGGCCAACTTGCAGTTGGCCGACACGAACCCGGCGTTCGACCTCTCGATGCCTGGTGCTCCGATTTACACGCAAGGACGGTTCCTGCCGCCGTCGCGGATCGATCGGGCGACGATCCGCGGCAGTCTCGTGGCCGACGGATGCCGCATCGAGGAAGGCGCCGTGGTGGAAAACAGCATCGTCGGCCTTCGTTGCGTGATCGGCCGCAATGTCACGATCCGCAATTCAATCCTCATGGGCCATGACTTCCACGAGTTGCCGCACGAAATTGCAGCCGGCGCGGCCGCGGGCATCACGCCGCTGGGCGTCGGTGCCGGGTCGCACATCGAAGGCGCGATCATCGACAAGAACTGCCGCATCGGATGCAACGTCCGCGTGATCAATAGCCGCGGCGTCGAAAACAGCGAAGAAACGCCCTTCGGAATGATCCGCGACGGCATCTTCGTCGTAGCCAAGGGAACGACTTTGCCCGACGGCTGGGCACTGGAAGAGTAAGCGTCCCTCACTTCACCCCGACGGGCAGCGTGGTGCTGAGGAAAACTCGTACGGCAACGTCGGTCTCGGAATAAAGCGATCCTTTGCTTTCCTGTGCGTTGGCCGGCAGGACGGACAACCGCAACCGTTCTGGCTCAATCTTCAGCGAGGTAAAGAGATCGGCTGTCTGGCGGCAACGGGCGTAACAGAGTTCCCAGCGGTCGCGAAACAAACAGCCCGGCGGCGGCGGCTGATTCGAGGCCGTGGCCACGATTTCGACCTGCTGTGGCTTGCCGGCCAACTCATCGGCAATTTTTTGGATCGAGCCGCTCTGACCGGGGACAAGATCGGTGGTCGCTTTATCGAAATAGACCATGCCGCCGATGGCGATCAGGTCACCCTGACCCGGTACGCGAATCCGTGCTTTTTCCATCTTCAAAACGCGGACCGTCCCGCCCGGATCTCCCACCGCGGGCGTTGGAGCGGGGCTACCCCGGCCCTTGCCGCCGCCAGGCAGCAGCGCGTTGCCGGGCATCAAGCTCCAACTCATGAACGGTTTCCACTTGGGGCCAAAACGGTACTGTAGTGATTCTATTGCTACCTGCTGCTGCTGCGATCGCTTGCCTTTGGCCGCCTCGCCTGAGGCAATGGAAAACATGACCACGAAGAACGACATGACGATGGTGATCATGTCGGCGTAGGAGACCATCCACTCCGGAGCGCCTTCGGGTTTTTCCTCGGGGAGTTGTCGCATGGCGATTAACTGGCTTGGGCGTAGGGCCGTTCGCGGAATCGTGGAGGCAGGAACATGTCGAGCTTCTGCCGGACCACGCGCGGATTATCGCCCGCTTGGATCGCCAGCACGCCGCGAATGATGATCTGCCGAGCCAGCAGTTCCTCATGACTCAGGTAGCTCAATTTCTCGCCTAGGGGAATGCAAATTAAGTTGGCCAGCATGGCACCGTAGAGCGTACCAATCAAAGCAATGGCCATTGAGGGGCCGATCGTATCGGGGCTATCGAGGTTTCCCAGCATGAGGATCAAGCCCAAGAGCGTGGCGATCATCCCAAAAGCCGGTCCGCAGCGGCCGACCAGTTCCACGATCTTTTTGGCCTCGCGGTGTCGAGCCGCCCGGGTTTCGATCTCGTCGTTCATGATCTCGGCGACGACCTCGGACCGGGTGCCGTCAACGATCAGTTGGATCCCCAAGGCAATGAACGGATCGCGGATTTCTCGGGCTTTAGCCTCCAGGGCGAGGAGTCCGTCTTTTCTGGCCAATTCCGCCAACTGTACGAGTTCGTTGATCAGCTCCGAAGGTTCCTCCAGCCGACTGAGAAACGGCTTTTTGAGGATGGAAAAGAGGTTTTGCAATTGTCGAGACGGAAAGCCGATGAGCGTCACCGCGGCCGCCCCGCCAAATACCATGAGGAGCGCAGGTGGGTCGATGAAAGTATTGAGCGAGGTTTTCGTCTCCCCAAGTACCAAGACACCGCCCATCGAGGCGAAACCCAGGATCAGCCCAACGATGGTGGTCCATTCCATATAGTTGACTCCTGCACGAAGGTAGCAGGCACACTCCGTGTGCCGTCCGACTGAGGCTGGCCCAAGACTTTCGGTGTGCACCAGCGGCTATCGCCGCATGGCGGACGACACAGGGACCGTGCCTATTGCTTTGCGCAATCCGTGCGTTACAACCTATATCGTGAGAATCTTCATTGAGATTTGGTGCTATCGGCACAGACGGAAATCTCGGTGGGAGCGGCAGGGTCGCGGCAGTCGCTAAAGTCAACGCAGCTTGCCGTGGCTACTACGCTTTAGTGAACAATCTCTCCCTGGGCAGCATCGCCGGGGATGTCCAGAATTTGAATGCTGGAGATTGTCTTCATCGTTTTATGGTCGGCGAACGTCCAGACGACCTTCTTGTCGGGCGTGACTTCGATCACATGCGGTGCCTTGCCCAATTGGCCGTGCCCGAGCCAGTTGGTCATCACGGTGTTGCCGTTAGGTAATCGTTGCAGGCCAGTCATGAACTTCAGGCTGATGCCGGGCAACTCGTTGTTGGTGACTTGCCAGACAGTTTTTCCGGTTTTGTCCACCTCGGAAACATTGGCCTGCTGTCGCATGTCGCCGGAGGCGATCAGCGTGTTGCCATTGGGCAGACGGATCACGCTGTGCGGTCCGCCTGGTGCGTGGATTTCCATCACAACCTTCCCCTCGGCGTCGTACTCCTTAACCACGTGCTGCCCAAAATGGGCGACGAGGTAGTGGCCGTTTGGCAATTGCCGGGCGTTGCGCATGTAGGTGTGGCCGCCGTCCTTGCCGGCCGGTAACAGGCGGACCTGTTTGACGATCTTGCCGGACGGATCGACCTCCAGCAGTCGGGCCGCGTTGCACTCGCCGATGAAAGTATTGCCGTTGGGCAGGCGCTGGCAAGCGTAGATTTCGCTTTTCGACGAGTAGTCGAACACGACCTTCTTGTCTCGGGTGACCTCTTTCACGCCGTGGCCGGTCACGAAGAGCAGATTACCGTTGCCGAGCACCCACAGATCGTCGCAACTGGGCGCAGGATATTCCCATTCGACCTTTCCCAGGGCCGACACCAAAAAGACCTTTCCCTGGCTGTAGTCCGCACAAGCCATGGGATGCGGCTTGCCTTGCTGGACGGACGGGGCAGGAGACGGCACGGCTTCACTACTGGGTGAAGCAGACAGGGCGAGCGTCAAGGACGAGATTATTAGCAGAGTACTCATGGGTGGGTTCCTTTTCTGAGGGCGTTAGTATTGGCAGCAGAGCATTCATGGGTGGGTTCCAGAGACAGTCATTATTATCGGTCAAGTCGCCTGCCGGATCAAGGGCCACGGAAATGGTTTCAAGCGGGAATCAGACAAAGCCTTCAGAAAGTCAAGTGCTGTTCATGCTCCAAATTCCGAACAATCATGAAAGATGCGAATGGTTCTGGGCGATCCACTGCTCGACAGTGTTCTGCAATACTGCGGCCCGAGCAAGAATCTCCTCGGCCTCGGTATCGGTGACGACTCCCGCCATGTCGTAGCTCAGTTCGTTCCGCTTCCGCCGGCAGCGTTCCAAGTAAGTCGCCGTATTGCTAATGCCAGTTCCCAAGGCAAATTTCAGAGCGGCAAACGTCGTCTGATGCGCGCCCTGCCCTTTCACCCGATACCCAGAGCAAGCAACAGCCATTTTTCCAAGCAAGAGGGCCGCTTCGTAAGCCAAACCGAATCGGTTATCAGAAGAGAGTTGGGAAATGGCCGCATCGCGAAGATTGCGCTCGACTACGCTTCGCAGGTCGTCAATCTCCTGCTTGCTCGTCGTGTGCGTCTCAACGCGGTTTTCGGCCAGCAATTCGTTCCAAGTCATTGGGTTCTCCTAGGACGAAGAGCTTTTCCTTGTCGAGAACGGCGCAAAGGAAATGGTTCTTCGCCGCGATTTTTTTGGCGAACTCTTGAGGGGAATACACGCTGGCATTTACCGGGCGTCCAAGCCGCTCCTCGGCTTTTTCCAGGACGGGTGATAGGTCGGCGAGCCCCAGAGAACCGATGGCGATAACATCAATGTCGCTGGCCGCGACCTCGCTGGATTTTGCCACCGATCCGTGGATGAAAGCCACTTCAAGCCGATCCTTCAGTGGCATGAAGGTCTCGCGAAGCACCTCAACCAACCCGACAGTCTTGGCCATCAACCCCTGAAGCTCCGGCAAGAAAGGGCAGTCCAAATTTGCTTGGAAGTAGACCCGGTTCCCCTCTTTGCGACGAGAAAGAATGCCTGCCGACACCAGCGAGAAAAGTGGCGTCTGAAGACTTGATGGGCGGCGACGCAGGTGCTTGGCTAGATCGCTCAGATACCACCAGCGGTCCGGCTGGAGTACTGTCGCGGCCAGCAGCCCCTGAGTGGTCTTGTTGATCAGCGGATCGATGGGACTGGACTTACGCATATCACGTAAGATTATACGTTATTTCCGTAAGTGTCAAGATCACAGCATATCCATCACAGCATATCCACAGCACATCCGTGTATTCTCCAACAAATTCTATCGCACGATCCGTCCCTGGAGGTAGATGTCGCCGGCAATCTCTCGGACTGCGAGATCTTCCACAGCCAGTGCGGCCGAAATGGCATCAATGCCTCGACCGGCGATGGGGCTGGGTGCCTCGGTGCCACCTGCCAACTTGGGTGCGATAAAGACATGTACCTCGTCGATCAGCCGGGCATCGAAAAGGCTCCCCAGGAGCCGGCCACCACCCTCAACCAGTACGTTCGTCATGCGCCGTCGCCCCAGTTCATCGAACAACATTTCCAGCCGGGCCTGCGATGTTGCCCCGTCACAGACCAGTATCTCGCATCCGGCCGCCTGAAGATTAGCGCAGTCGGCACTTGTCGCCTCGGGGCCGACGGCTACCAGAACCGGGACTTCCCTCGCGGTACGAACCAACTGGCTATTGAGTGAAAGCGAGGCTCGGGTATCGACCACGATCCGCAGAGCTGTCCTTGGTCCTGGCGGCCGAGCAGTCAATTGAGGATCGTCGGCCGCCGCGGTTCCCCTGCCGACAAGGATTGCGTCCATGCGGCCACGGAGTTGATGAACCAACTGCCGCGACGCTGGGCTGGATATCCAACGACTATCGCCGGTCCGCGCCGCGATCTTTCCGTCGAGTGTCATGGCCCACTTGGCCACGATCCAGGGTTTGCCCGTGGAAAGAAGCTTTAGATAGGGTGCGTTGAGCTTTCGGGCTTCGTTTTCCAGAATGCCGGCTTGCACTTCAACGCCAGCGGCGCGGAGTTCGGCCAGTCCGCCGCCGGCAACTTGGGGAAACGGGTCGGCCATGGCGGCCACCACGCGGGCGACGCCGGCGGCAAGTAGGGCGCGGGTGCAAGGTGGAGTCTTGCCTTGATGGCAGCACGGTTCCAGCGTCACATAAAGCGTCGCTCCGCATGCACGCGAGCCGGCGATCTGCAAAGCATCGATCTCCGCGTGGGCCTGGCCGAAGCGGCGATGCCACCCTTCGCCCACGATCTCGGCGCCGCGCGCGATCACACAGCCGACCATCGGGTTCGGCTCGACGAAGCCATGCCCCTGGGCGGCCAATTCTAGGGCACGTTGTAGATGCCAGTGATCGAGAGCGGGTTGGTCCATTCAGCGGTTGCTTACATCCCCGGCGTCCAGAGCTTACCGCCGCCGGATCCGGACGATTCACTGCCCGGAATCCAAAGCTTCGAGGGGTCGGCTGCTGGTGGTGCAACCTCGGCCGCTCCATGGCCCTGCGCGGTGACGGGCGTTCCATCGGGATTCAACAGCCCGAAATTGATCAGCATTTGCGTCAATGCCTGGGCAACGCCCTGCTCCTTGATATGCCGCGACTCGATATGCTGCATCAACTGCATGGACTGGTCGATTTCGCCATGCCCAAAGCGGAATGAAAGCTCCATCAAATCCCAAACGGCACACGACTGGCCGGTGGAGAGCGCGTCACGACGTCCTTCGTCAATGCTCGCGACACCCTCCTCCAAGGTCGTCGCCGATTGAGCCAGAGTCCGATAGGCCTCCATGCGTTCCGGACGGAGAGCAAAGACCGGGCGATCGATGATGGCTCGGGCGAACTTCCGCGCGGCGTCCCATGCGTGGTACAGGCCGGTGCGGCGGAAAGCCAGCACGAGATCCTCGTCCGAGAGCTTTTCGACCTGGACCCGGGCGAGACGGACCAGCGGTAGCGTACGGACCTCGTCGGGCTGGGGTTCGATCGGCCCAAGGGTCGGCAGGCCGAGTTGGGAGCGCAAATCGTTGAAATCGAACTCCGCTAGGGAACGGCCCGACCATTGTTGCATGACAAGAATGGCAGCCAATGCCTTCACGCGTGTCGCCGGATCGCCGGCCGCTTGCCGCAGGGATTGGCCACCGAGTACGCCAAGTGGGTGATCCGGCCAGCAGTTGAGTAAGGTATTGCGGAAGTCCTGGACCAGCAGAGCATCGATCTGCTCTCGTGGTGCGCCACGCGGCGGAACCCAGCGATGCGCGATCATCTGATGGCTTGCGGACGTCCTTGCCACGAGCGTTTCTTCCGGCTCCAGTTCCAGCATGTTGCCGCCGATCTGGCGAAGGGTCGCCTTGGCCTGATCGGCTTGGGTCCGGGGTATGCCGATAATCTCCATTCGCGCCGCCTGATCGGTCTCTCGGCCAAACAAGAGCAGTTGCCCGAGGACGCTTGGCATATTGTCCAACGAAAAACTCTCGTCGATGTCCAGCGAGGGTCGATCGAGCAGCATTCCGGCCATGCGCGGCGGAGGCGAATCGCTTGCCCGCCAAGCAGAGGCATCCACCGGCACCGGGGCCACGCGGTGGTCGGACAGCAGCAATTCATGCAGCCGTTCTGAGTCACGAACAGGCCACGTCCAACGAAGGATGTCAATGTCGTCGCCCAACGGCGATTCACTCGTCAGCATCGCAATGGCTGCGAATTCCACGGCATCTTCTTCCGGCACCGTCGGCAGTGCGGCAAACTTCTGAAGGGCCTCGCGTGCTCCGGCCTCGTCGGCCAGCCAACTACGAACCACCGCTAGGTTGCTCCACAGGGCAGAAGAGTCGGTCACTTCGGCCGCCAAGGCGGTTAGTCGATCGGCTACTTCCTGCCACTGGGCCTTCTTCAACGGAGCAAGGGCCGCTTCAAACTTCGACCGCCAGGGGGCGTCGGGCGGGCAAGGCAGTATTACCGGATCGCTCTTGAGCAGCATGGGAATTTCGGCGGAACGATTAACATAAACCAGCCGATCCAAGGTCTCACGATCTTCTGGATTCAGCGAGGCCAGCAAATGGAGCAAGGCTCGGCCGGCCGCCCAATGATTTTCTTGGATCAACACGTTCGCGACAACGGCGGCCGCCTCGAAGACGCGGCTTTGGATACCGCCGTCGCAAAGCGCGATAGCCCGCTGAAGCTTGCCCATCGCTGCGAGGCCGCCTTCCGAGACTGCGGTCAGCAAGGCCGATTCGGACCAAGCCGAGGGGTTTTGCGGAAAGCGTTCGACAAAATTGGCCACATAGGCCGGTGCCCCGTCGAGTTGATTGGTCACCCGCAGCAATTCTGACTTGATCGCCATCAGGCAGGCACGCGATTGGCCATTCTGCTCGAGCTGATCGATATGCTGGATGCAGGCGATAAACTGCTCGCCTTCGATCATGCGATCGATCTTCTCCAACTCAGGTAAGAAGTCGGGGCAACAAAACTTGATCTTCTTGCCGGTTCCGCCCGGACAAAGAGAATATGCGTCAATAGCCATGGTGGCGAGTTCCCAATAGGAAGTGTCGTCTCGAAAAATTGGTCCGTGCGGACCATGAAAAGAAGAATTCTACCAAGTTCGTCCCCTGCCGGGCAGAGGGACGACAGAAAACGCAGTGTCAGGATGGCAAGACAGGTAACATGCGATAGATATTACTATCAAATAGTTCCTGCCGATAGCGTAGCTTATGGTCTTTTGGGTGATTTTAACGATTATTTGTGTTTTGCGGGCCAGAACTGGTCGATTAAGCAGTCGTTGACACCCTTGAGCAGTGTGAAAAATCTTGGAACGGATTTTGATCCGTTTGAACGGAATGAATTCCGTTCTACGGAATGGAGGACTGGCTGGTGAAAATCGCAATTCGGCACATTCTAGTGACTCTGGCATGGGTCGGACTATTTATTATTGGTCGTTGGGCTTCGGCCAATGATTGGGGGGCTTCGCAACCAACCTCGAATGGCCACGCGGAGGCCATTCCCCCCCAAACGATGATGTCCGACGCTGATTCGTCGGTGGTGGGTGAGCATCAAATGCCGATTGGCGGCGTTTTTGGCGACACACCACCGGCCGCCTGTGAATCTTGCGGTGGCGGCGGATGCATGCCGGCGAAGTGGACCTTTGACTCGTCGCTGAAGCTCATCGCCAGCACCCGGGCAGCCGATCGGGTTCTCTCCACGAGTTCCATTCCTGGCGGACCCTTTCTGGTTAGCAGTGGAACCGCTACTGAGTATCGTTACTTTAACGATGCCGTGAGAAGCCAGATGATGACGGTCCACTCACTGAATTTTGATGTGAGCCCAGCGTGGAATTTCAAAATCAGCCGGTTCCTTGGCCGCGATGGTGAATCGCGAGATCACTTCATCGAGTTTGATTATGCGGGCCTCGATCGTTTCTCGGCTAATAGTGCCGCACAAGGATTACTTGTCCCCGTTTACTCCACCACGGCCACCTACCCAACCCCGAATACCCCCCCCACCGTCACCGGATTCCAGGGCAATTTAAACAGTCCCTTCGCTTTTCCCACCGAGGCACAGCCGTTTGACGCCACGAATGCCCTTGCCTTTAATCGAGCCACCGAGCAGTCGGCTTTCTATGTTTCCACGCTGAACGAATGGGAGTTGAATTATCGCATTGCCGCTCATAATCAGCCCGATCAACTGGTTTTGAATCCCAATGGCCGCTGGTATCGACAGTGCCAGACCGGATATTATTACTCCTACTTGTTTGGGTTTCGCGCCATGGTACTCAATGAAAAGTTTGATTATCTGAGCCGGGGCGAGACTCAGGACGAGAATAAGGTCACCACGCTCATCAATTCCGGTCAGTACTCGGTCCACAGTTACAACACGATGCTTGGTTTGCAAACAGGCGGAACCCTTGAGTACCGCTTCTGCCGTTGGAGTCTGGAAACGCATGGCAAGGCCGGCATGTTTCTCAATGTGGCCAGCCAGGATAGCCTGATCCAAACTCAATTCAACAATGTTTCTAATCCACCGGTCAATTTTGGTGCCCACAACACCGTGGTCGCATTCGCCGGCGGCTTCGGCATCCAAGGAAGCTACAAGTTCCGACCGAATCTGGTTGGACATATCTCGTACGACATGACGTGGGTCGGCGATGTCGCGCGGGCACCCGAACAGATGATTTTCGCGGCGAAACCGGTCGGGGCGATCGATACCCAGGGAGCTGTCTTCTATAACGGCGTGACCATGGGGCTAGAGTTCGATTGGTAGAGTGGTACGATCGCAGCGAGTTCCACTCTACGACTTCCGACAATTATCCGCAAACCCAGCAGAGAGCCCATTTTCATCATCAATAACCCTTTCTCTCTTTGAGGCTATTCCTGAACTTCCTGCCCCCTTTTGGGAGAGGGGATCTTGATTTTGGTTTTTCTGACATCAGGCCGAGGGCCTTGAGGGTGTCGGCATCGGCGACACGCTGGCCCGGCTTGCCGGTGGCTACGCCAAAATCACCGGCGTAGTCCCACATGCACCAGCCGATGTCGAATTTCTCCATTGCCTTGCGAGTGTCCTCAATGCAGCGATTGCGATCGGCTGCCGGGGCCTTGCGGTACACTCCGAACTCATTGCACGTCATCGCAACACCCTGTTTCTTGCCCCAGGCAGCCCCCTCGGCAAGGATCTCCTCGATTTTTGCGGCGTCCCACTTTTCCTTCCCGTAGTTAATCATCAGTTTTCGGGCCGTATCGTCGGGAAGGCCATCCAGAACCTTGGCCACGGCCTCCGGGCTGGATGGGTAAGGCGCATTTCTCAGCCCCTTCACCCAGTCGCCGACCCAAGGGGCATCCTGGTGCGTGAACCTGACCGGATCGTAGTAGTGAACATTGTAGACCACGTTACGATCGGCAACGACCTCGACGAGTTCCAGCTTGTAGCACTCCGACCATTCTGCCGACGTGGCGATGAGCGTGTGGCGCGGCGCAGACTCGCGCATCGCCGCCAGGGCCTTCTTCTGAATCACGTTCCAGCGGGCAGAGTCGGTCATTACCGGTTCGTTCAGCAACTCGAAGAAAACCATCTCCGGGTCGCGCGATGCAAGGTGCTTCGCCAGCACCCGCCACAGACCGACAAAATTCTCGACCGCGGCGTCGTCCTTCTCAATCGCCCTCTTGTAGTCGTGCCCGGGGCTGAAATCGACAACGACCGCCAGATCGGCGGCCAGGAGCATATCGAGGGCCGCATCGAAGCGTTTCATCTTCTCGGGATTCAAAACCGCAGGCGTCTGCGGGTCAACCACCGTCGCATCGCCGAACGCCAGGCGAACGTGGCGGAAGCCCATGGCCTTGATCAGCGCGACATCCTTGGCCATGTTATTAGGGTCTAAGTGTCTCTCGGGGTCGTCGGGCGGCTGGGTAAACCAGTCCGAGAGATTGATGCCACGGGTCAGTTTGATCAGCCTTGCGGGCGGAACACGCCCCGACAAAATTTCGGTCGAAGGCCGCGTTTCGCCCGGCGGTGCCGCCAGGACCAAAGCTGCCAGAAGTAATGCGGTCATTGGAGTTCATCCTTGGGTTAGTTTATGCCATTGCCCCACGCACGGATGTCCTGATTATGGCCCGACTGCTGGGAGTGTCAAGGTCTGCGCTGGATTGTGTGTGGCAAGATTTTTTGGCAAGCGCGTGGCACGGGCTTCCAGCCCGTGGAATTCGACACGGGCAAGATGCCCGTGCCACGGTGGCGACCGTCTGCCAGAGAATCTTGCCACACACGGCGGTTGACATTGGACAAACCGGGTGTGATAATAGGGCGATTGCCGGTTGTTTCCCGTGGACCTATCTTCTCCAGGGCGTGGAAGCGGACCCGGCCCCACCAACATTCCCAAAACAGCATCCCGCCAACCCATGAGGTCTGCCATGAAGAAGTTCGCAACTTGGAGCATTGTCGTTATTTCCCTACTCGTCGCGTCGAGCGTCCGCCCAGTCCAGGCCGACGTCACCTTGCCGAAGGTGCTCGGTAGCCACATGGTATTGCAACGCGACCGGGCAGTACCAATCTGGGGCTGGGCCGCCCCCAGCGAAGAGGTCACGGTCAAACTCGACGAGGCGACCGCCACCACCAAGGCGGACGCCCAGGGCAACTGGAAGGTCGTGCTTCCGGCCGTTAAGGCGGACGGAAAAGCCCACGCCATGTCCATCAATGGGAAGAACAAGATCGAGTTGGACGACATCCTCATCGGCGATGTGTGGGTCGGTTCCGGCCAATCGAACATGGAGTGGGCCCTTGGTAACTGCCACAATGCCAAAGAGGCGATCCCCGCCGCCACGGACTCGCGGATTCGCTTGTTCCAAGTGGATAAAGTCCAGGTACACCAAGCGGCCAAGGACGTCCATTCCCAGGGCTGGAAGGTCTGCTCGCCACAGACCGTGCCCGGCTTCTCGGGCGTTCTCTACTTCTTCGGCCAGCGATTGCACAAGGATCTCGACGTGCCCGTGGGCTTGGTCAATAGCTCCTGGGGTGGTTCGCCTATCGAGCCGTGGACAGTCACTGGCGCGAACGGTGGCGGCATGTACAACGGCATGATCGCCCCCGTGAAACCCTTTGCCATCCGCGGCGCGATTTGGTATCAGGGCGAATCCAATATGGGCAACGGCTTGGCCTACGCCGGCAAGATGAAGGCCCTGATCGAGGGCTGGCGGAAGGTCTGGGGCTATGACTTCCCGTTCTATTTCGTCCAGATCGCGCCCTTTGCGGGTTACGGGCCCGGTGCCCTGCCGCTGCTCTGGGAAGCCCAGGTGGCCAGCCTAAAAATTCCGCAGACGGGCATGTCGGTGACGACCGACCTGGTCCACAACATCGGCGACATCCACCCGATCAACAAGATCGACGTCGGCAACCGCTTGGCCTTGTGGGCGTTGGCCAAGGAGTACGGCAAGAAAGATCTCGTCTACTCGGGGCCGCTGTACAAGTCGATGAAAGTCGAGGGCGACAAGATTCGGCTTTCCTTCGCCCACGTCGGCGGCGGTCTGAAGTCGCGTGACGGCAAGCCGCTGACCGAGTTCCAGGTCGCCGCTGCCGATGGCAAGTTCGTTGCTGCCGAAGCCACGATCGATGGTGACATGGTTGTTGTCCAGGCCAAGGAGATCGCCGCGCCCACCCAGGCCCGTTTCGGCTGGAGAAACGTGGCAAATCCTAATCTGGTCAACAAGGAGGGGCTCCCCGCCTCGCCGTTTAAGACCAATGACTGGCAGGGTGGCACGGGCGAGTGAGTACGGCAATCGCATGTTTAGGACCGGCGCAGAAATAACTGTCGCAAGAAAAGTAGCAGGCACACTCCGTGTGCCGTCTGCTCCCGCTCGGCGAGTGGGCAAAACACAACAGTTATTGGTGCGCCGGTCCTTACCCGTCACCATCAATAAGGGTCGGGGGCGTTGTTGTCAATATCAAAGACTCCCGACCCCTTTGTTCCTCGACAAAGAATACTCGTCCATCGCGGGTACGAACTTTCATGGCGCCAGCAAATAGGAACTTGGCGGCTTCGGGCGCGGGGGCACGCGGCCTCAGACAGGACATGACGTGCCCGATCTCGTGCGAGGGGAGAACGAATGGCTTGAGGTTGGTCTTTCCTGCGCAGTCGGAATATCCAAGGATCTGTATTTCTGCCACTTCCGAGGGACTTGGCAGCACTTCATCTCGACCCCGAAGGGTTAACCACGACACGACTACCAAGGCCACCAGGAGAGCGACCGAAAGAAATAGGATGGACAATGGCCACTGGTCGGTCCGTTTTCCCGTGTCGCTCAATTTTTCAAGAGCGCCGCCGCTCATGGATCCTCCTTTCCTCTTTAAGTTTGATCCCTCAGCCGGTCGCGTCCTTGTGCAAGAGCACAATACGGACGTGATTGACGAGGACACCATTGTCAGTTTGGCGCTCCTCAGTAAGTTCGTCGCCTGCCCATGACGGTGTCATTAAGTGCGTGTGGCCGCCGCGATCCCTGAGTTTAACTAGCCGGTCGATCAATGAATTCAAACCTTCCGAGTCGCAAACGATGTCAAGCTCATCTTCCTCGCGTCGGTACTCAACTGAAAGCAGCATGATTGCACTTACTCAATTATATACTAAACCTGAATTCCGGGGACACATGACTTAATTCGTATTCTGTTTCGGTTTTGGGCCGCATTTTTGGGGTTTGAGGACACGCCCCACCATTTCCTCCAGACGATCAAGGAAAGTTTCGTCTCCCAGCGGCCGGCCAGTGCGACCGTGCTGGCGTATGTCTCTCAGTTCCTCTTCTGGCATGGCACTCTTCAAAAAGGCATTCCAATCGTCGATCATCGCCAACAAGGGCGCAACTTCCACCAACGGATCGTTTCGTCCGGATAGATGCGCCCGGGCACTGCTCCAATTCTCGTCGTTGAAGAACGTCTGCTGTCGGCGGTTGCCCCGTTGCGTAATGTGGTGTGGCATGCCCAGTATGTCCAATCTCGCTAGTCTTGCCATGCCCCCAAAATAGCAGATTCCTCGAATCTTGTCAATAGTTTAGTCATGTGTCCGTGCGCCGTGAAGGCGTGTGTGTTTCAGTGGGTGAAAGCCCCACCTGGGAAGGGTCACTTGCCCAGTAGCAATCGAAGCGGCGGAGG
>Ga0194057_10000057_pt1 | contig 45426 bp, 40 predicted proteins | sample SepL4415m_MetaG_FD_155474 | JGI IMG/M metagenome (GOLD analysis project Ga0194057, IMG submission 155474) | Anoxic zone freshwater microbial communities from boreal shield lake in IISD Experimental Lakes Area, Ontario, Canada - Sep2016-L442-15m | ecosystem: Environmental > Aquatic > Freshwater... | reverse complement strand
CTTCAACCAACTTCAAGAGCGCGTTGGCCGCTTCCGGCGTGAGTTGGTGCGCCTCGTCAATGATGTACACCTTGTAGCGCGACGAGGCTGGTGCATAGGCCGCGCGTTCGCGCAGATCGCGGGCCTGATCGATTCCTCGGTTGCTCGCCGCATCGAGTTCGATCACGTCGAGCGAGCCGGGGCCATTAGGAGCCAATGCGACACATGAATCGCACACGGCGCACGGCTCCGAGGTCGGACCTTCCGAACAGTTCAGACTGCGCGCGAGGATGCGAGCGCTCGAGGTCTTGCCACATCCACGGGGCCCACTGAACAGATACGCGTGATGGACGCGATCGGAATCCAGTGCCCGCGAGAGAGGACCGGTGACGTGCTCCTGCCCAATCACGTCGGCAAACCGGCCGGGTCGGTAGGTGCGGTACAACGCCAAGGTCACGTCGCCACCCTAGTCGCGACACGAACATGAAGGGACCCCCCGCACACCCGCCAGAGCCTGCCTACCCTTGCTGCCTTCCGGCCCTGGGGGGATTCAGCGGGGTGACGCCGCACGAGGGGTCGGGCCCAACAGTACGCGATGGGGCTACCGCGGGTCACGGGGTATCAGGCCGAGCAGGTAAGTTCTGACGCGGAGGATTCGCATAGTGGCCTAGTGCGCACGCTTGGAAAGCGTGTTGGGTGCAAGCCCGCGCGGGTTCGAATCCCGCATCCTCCGCTCACAGCCGAAGGCTGTCGCTGAGCGCCCGGATTCGGGAGGAGCCAAGCGACGGGTCCCGCATCCTCCGCTCACAGCCGAAGGCTGTCGTTGAGCGCCCGGATTCGGGAGGAGCGAAGCGACGGGTCCCGCATCCTCCGCTCACAGCCGAAGGCTGTCGCTGAGCGCCCGGATTCGGGAGTCTAGGTGGCGGGTAAGGGAATTTCTCGGAGCCTGCGACGAGCATTCCCGTCACGCCACCTAGACCAACCGAAATCCGAGAATCTGTTTGACGGTAAGGGAATTTCTCGTCAGCCTGCGACGAGCATTCCCGCCACGCGGCTTGGACGAACGTTGGCGAATGTAAGTTGCTTCACCCGGACTGCGCATCGATCACGCGCGTCGTCACCACTTCACCCGGTCGTCCGGTTAGTGTCTGACTATGAGTCAGCGCGCGCCCAGCGGTCAGCGCAGTGGTTCATCGCGCGGAGGTACCAAGCCGATCACCATTGTGCTGCTCATCCTTGCGATGTTGGCACTCTTCGCTGCGGGATTCGGCGTTTCCCGGTTCTTCGCTGGCCGCACCTCGACGACCGTCGCACCGACTCCGGCTCCCTGTGTGACAGTGTCCGTCACACCAGGCGCGAGCCTTCCCAAACCTGCCAAAGTGAAGGTGAACGTCTACAACTCGACCAAGACGTCCGGCCTCGCCCGTCGCACCGCGGCAGAAACCAAGAAACGCGGATTCGCCATCGGAACGGTCGCCAACGATCCGGCTGGGGTAGTCGTCAAGGGTGTGGCCGAGATCAGGTACGGCCCAGACGGCGAGCCCGCCGCCCAACTGTTGGCCCTCTACATTCCCGGCGCAACTTTGGTGGCAAACGACACCACCGGAACCGCCATTGACCTCGCAGTTGGCCCTGACTTTGGCGCCATCCTCAGTAACGCTCAGGTCGCAGGATCAATTGCCTCCCCGTCGCCCACGACTACAGGCGCCGGCTGCGCCTCGAAATCCGCTTCGGCCGCGAGCCCGTCGGCGTAACGCTTACAGCGGAAGCATTGCCCCCAGCACGTCCTTGGTATCACTCTCACTCAGTGGCTTGCTGAACAGGAATCCCTGCGCGACACGGCATCCCATTTCAAGCAACCGTTGACGCTGTGCTTCCGTCTCAACTCCCTCGGCGATGACTTCCATGCCGAGTTCGCGACCAAATGCCATCAGCAGGCGAGCCACCGGAGTACCTGACCGAAGGTCGTCAATCGCCGACACAAAACTGCGATCGATCTTCAAGGTGTCGAAGGGCATCGACACCAATCGACCGGGACTGGAGTAACCAGTGCCAAAGTCATCGAGCGACAGACTCACCCCTTGAGCAATCAGCTCGCTGAGCGGTTCAAGCGCAGATTCAGCGGCAAGTTCAGAGCTCTCGGTTATCTCCAACACCAGCCTCGACGGTTCCACACCATGCTTGGCCAGCAAACTCAACACAGACTCCACCAGATCGGTGCGCCGCAGTTGCTCGGGTGACAGGTTGACGTGCAACACGAGGTCGGGAGCACGATCTGACCATCCTGCGAGCGCGCTCAGCGCTGCGTCGAGAACGGTCATCCCGATCTCGTGCACGATTCCGGCCCCCTCTGCCAATGGAATGAACACTGCCGGAGATTCGCGGTGCCACCTCGCGAGCGCCTCAACAGCGATCAACTCTCCGGTCGCAAGGTCAACGATCGGCTGGTAGGCGACCGTGATTTCGCCCTGCTCGACCGCCCGGCGCAAATCATCAACAAGTTGCTGCAACGCGCGATCACTCGCCGCCAATTGTGCATCGAACACCGCGATAGATCCCCGACCAATACCGCGCGCATGGCGCTGAGCAGTATCGGCTCGTGCCACCAGTTCCTCGGCACCCAGCCCCGGTTCGGAAACTGCCACACCTGCACACGCGCTGAGTCCCGCGGATATTCCGTCAACTCGGCCACCGACGCCCACGGCAAGCTGTCCGATCACCGCAGCCGCCATGACGTCGGGGATCGCGGCATTCGGAAGCATGACGGCCATACTGCTACCCCACAACCGAGCCAAAGTTGCGTCCTCGGGAAGTGAGTGAGTAAGAGTCTCGGCGATTTCCCGCATCACTTCATTTGCCGCACCATGTCCACGCGAACCGGTGAGGTGACTGAGCCCGTCAATCTCCAGCAAGATGACCGCGGCCTGCGAACCGCCGTCTAGACGGGTACCAATGCGCTCGAAAAATGCCCGCCCATTGATCAGGCCCGTCAGCCAATCCTCGTCACTGAGCCGTTGCAGCCGCGCATCACTGCGCGCGCGCTCGAGAGCAAGGGCCCCAAGATACACAAAGAGGTCCATGAGTTCATACTCGTCAGACGTTGGCGAACGCACGTCGGGGAAGTACATCCCGAAGGTTCCGAGGAGGTCACCGTGCGCATCAAGGATGGGCGTCGACCACGAGGCACGAAAGCCGTTGTCGACCATGAGTTGGTCGAGGCCGATCCATAATTCATCGCCCACCACGTCCTCGGTGATGACTTGCTCACGCCGGTAGGCCGCCGTGCCACAGGATCCGACTGCAGGCCCTGGACGCAGACCCTGAAGCGCGGCAAGGAATGCATCGGGAAGTGAAGGCTGGCCGCCGGTTGACAGCAACTCATCGGAGGATTCGTCGTACATCATCAGATTGACTGAGGTACCACCTGGTGCTCGTCGCTCAGCAAAGAGCGCGATTTCGCGAAGCACCGAATGCACTTCCTCACCGCGTGCAATCCTCGCCAAGATTTTTCGCTGGTCGCGCAACGCCTCGTCAGCTGGGTAACCATCCGACAACTGAAGCGGGGGCAACGTCATGAGTGCAACTCCTTGAGGTCAAACGCACAGTCACCACACCCGAATGCGATACAACCCAAACTAGTGACACGATCAGGTCGGCGCTAGGTCTTGAGTGTTTCACGTCACTTCCTCAACATACTCCTCACGCTTTTTCCGCGAACTGGCAGCGCAACTACCCGCGAACGCGCACGCGATCGGGATCGTAGAACGGACGAATCGACAGCGTGGCGGGCCACCGCTCGCCGGCGACGACGACTTCAAAGCCACCCTCGGCTAACCAGCTGGGAGTAACGCCTTCATCCCAGACGATCGTTGCCAAGCCAACCGCAGCCCCCAGCGTGTAGCCGTAACCACCAGCGAGCACGTACCCGATCCACTCACCGTTGTGGAACACCGGCTCAGATCCGTAGAGCAACGGATCCGGCGAATCAAGCAACACCGACACCGTACGCTCGCGCTTATCTCCACGCTTGGCCTGCAACGCCGCCTTGCCGCGAAATTCCGTCGGCTTGTCCCACGCAACAGCGAATGCAAGGCCCGACGACACGGGATCGTCGGTGTTTTCGATGTCGACACCGTAATCGCGGTAGCCCTTCTCCAGGCGCAGGCCATTCATCGCAGCCAGACCCACCGGCTTGAGACCGAGATCATCGCCGACAGCTTCCAAGGTCTCCCACACCGATACGGCCTGGTCAGCAGGAACGTACAGTTCGAAACCGAGTTCACCGACGTACGTCACGCGAAGCGCCAGCATGCGCGAGTAGCCGACCTCAATCTCTTGAGCAGTGAGGTACGGGAACGCTTCTTCCGACAAATCATCAGGACTTACTCGCTGCAGCAACTCTCGCGAGTTGGGACCCTGAACCGTCAGAAGCGTGTACCCCGCCGTGACGTCGGTGACGGTCGCGAATTCGTCTTCGCGCACTTCGTCGTTGAGCATCTTCTCGACCCGACGATGAGTGACGTCGGAGACCACCACCATGAATCGCTGCTCGTCGAGTCGCGTCACAGTGAGGTCGGCCATGATGCCGCCACGATCGTTGAGCCACTGCGTGTAGACGACGCGTCCGACAGCACCGGCAACATCGTTGGCGCTGAGTCGATCGAGAATGTCCGCCGCATGCGGGCCCTGCACGAGGAACTTCGACATGAGCGTCATGTCCATCACACCAACAGCCTCGCGAATCACGCGGTGCTCCTCGGCGACGATGGGAGTCCAATAGCCACGTCCCCACGTGTACGGAAGGTGCGGGTTTTCGCCCGTGGGCGAGAACCATTCGGGGTATTCCCAGCCAGCCGAGGGCGCGAAGTACGCACCCTTGCGCTCCCACACTTCGTGCAGTGGTGTTCGCCGAATTCCGCGCGCAGTCTTTTGGTGGAACGTTGGCGGCGTACTGTCACCGAAGAGAACACCGAGTTGTTCGACTATGCGCTCGCTACGGAACCTCAAGGTGTTCTCGTGGGGGTTTGCCCGCTCGACCGTGAACGCCGTGATGTCGACGGGGCAGTAGCCCTCGATGATCCACGTGGCGAGGGCGCTTCCAACGCCTCCGCCCGACAGGATTCCCACGGAGTTAAGCCCTGCGGCAGCGAACATGCCTTCGACCTCGGGCACTGGTCCGAGCATCGGCGCCACATCGGCGGTGAAACTCTCGGGTCCGCAGAACAGGGTGCGAATGCCCGCGTCGGCCAGACTCGGAATGCGCGCCATCGCGCGATCAAGGTGCGGTGCCATGCGATCCCAGTCAGCAGGAATCGTGCCGAACGCGAAGTCGTTGGGTGCACCTTCGGGGTACCACGCTGCTCCCTCGGGCTCGAAGAGCCCGACCAACATGCCGCCGCCCTCTTCGCGGTAGTAGCCATAGGACTCCGGGTCTTCAACGATCGGAAGGTCGCGGTTCACACCTTCCATCGGTTCGGTCAGCAAGTAGTAGTGCTCGGCTGCTTGCAACGGAATGTCTACGCCGACAGTGCGGGCCAACTGTCGCGCCCACAATCCCGCGGCGACGACGACCGTTTCGCATGCGACATCGCCTTGGTCGGTCGTGACACCGGTAATACGACGACCTTCACGAATGAATCCCGTCACCGTCACACCCGTAGCGATCGTTGCGCCACCGAGTTGCGCCCCCTTCGCCAACGACGTGGCAACACCCACTGGATCGGCGCGCCCTTCGTCAACGACATAGGACGCTTCGAGCACATCATCGACTTTGAGCAAGGGGAACAGTTGCAGCACTTCATTGGGCCCGATGAGTTCGTTCGGAACGCCATAACCCACCTGGAAGTCACGCTCGCGGCGAATTGACTCGCGGTGATGCACGTCAGTCGCGATGTGGAGGTGACCCACAGGGCGGAAGCCAGTGGAGTGACCGGTCTCCTCCTCAAGCCGGGCATACAAATCGCGCGAGTACCTCGAGAACCACAGCGAGGTTTCATCCTTGTAGCCGGCACTTGTGATCAGGCCCGCCGCGTGCCAGGTGGTTCCGGCGGTGAGTTCGTGCTTTTCCAACAGCAGCACATCACTCACGCCGAGCTTGGTCAAGTGGTACGCGATGGAGCAACCAATGACACCGCCTCCGACAATCACGATGCGGGCGCGCGAGGGTAATGACACGGACACGACTAACTCCTTCTACACGGGGTCGGAGTGCGGCTGGTCTTCTTTGGTGTCGTCGTCGACGACGAGTTCGGGCTCGTTCGAAGCGTGGCCGAGCGCGCCGGGCGGCAAGAGTCGCAGCGCTTCAGGAGGCGCAATGACAGCAACGGCATCGCCCACCTGATGCGCGCGCGCAACCTCGGCGGGAGCGTTCACCACAAGCCGCCCACCGTCGCTCAGGCGCACCACGACGTCGCTGTTGGCACCGAGGTAGACCACCCGCTCGACAGTGCCAGGTAGAGATTGTCCGGTCGCGCCAGACACCTCAAGCCGCAACCGCTCAGGCCGCACCACGAGTTTGGCTGAACCGGGTTCGTGGGGAGCGCCGCCCGCGGTGAGGACGTCGTCGCCGATGCGGAAGGCGGTGCCGCCCTCGGCTGGGCCAACGGCCGTGACCTCAAGCACGTTGGCGCTACCAAGGAAGTCGGCAACGTACGCGGTGGTGGGCTCCTCGTACACCTCGGAAGGTGTTCCGACCTGTTCGACCAGTCCCTCGGCCATCACCGCGATGCGATCGCTCATCGTGAGGGCTTCTTCTTGGTCGTGCGTCACGTAGACGAACGTGATTCCGACCGTCTCCTGAAGGGTCTTGAGTTCAACCTGCAGCGCCTTGCGTAACTTGGCATCGAGAGCACCCAGCGGCTCATCGAGTAGCAACACGCGAGGGCCGAGCACCAGCGCACGCGCGAGCGCCACGCGCTGCTGTTGACCACCGGAGAGCTGCGCCGGCTTGCGCTTGCCATAACTGCCCATACGCACAAGTTCGAGCGCCTCGCCCACGCGGCGCGACATTTCCTGCTTACTCAACTTTTCGTATTTCAGGCCAAACGCGACATTGTCGGCAACCGACATGAAGGGAAAGAGCGCGTAGTTCTGAAAGACCGTGTTGACGGGCCGCTGGTGCGCAGGAACCGTGGCAATGTCAGTGCCGTCAAGGAGCACCTGACCGCCCGTTGGAATTTCAAAGCCGGCAATCATGCGCAGTGTCGAGGTCTTGCCGCAGCCTGATGGGCCAAGTAACGAGAAGAACTCACCTGCCTGCATCGACAAATCGATGCCCTTGACCGCCTCGACGTCGCCATAACTCTTGCGTAACGACACCAATTTGATCGCGCCACCGGTGGCGGGAGTCACCTCAACCACGGCAGCACCACTCCGTCGTTGAGGGACTCTGGAAAGAGAACTTGTCGATGACGTGGCTCCCGGGGTCGATTCATGGTTGGGTCGGAACTTACACTGCGCGGACGGGTTTTGGTGAAGTCCTTGCCAAATCCTGAGCGAGCACTCAGTGTAGGGACCGATCATTGAAGTCGGCAATGTCGACCACCGCGAGGAGAAGTGAATGAGCGACGAGCAGCAGCCAATCCGTCCGGTCAGTCGCCGTCGACTGCTACAGGCGTCGGCCTTAGCGATTCCGACTGCCGGTGTCCTGGCCGCGTGTGCTCGTGGCTCCGGTGGTGGTTCAGGTGGCGCTTCGGAAAGCGCCAGCGCGACAACTCTCCAGATTGCCTCCCCCACCAACCCGGTGAAGTGGCCCATTGCTGCTGATAACCAGCCAATCGCTTCGGGACTAGAGCCCGAACAGGGTGCAACTCTGCAGATATACAACTACGCCGATTACCTCAACCCGGAAGTAGTGAAGGCCTTCGAGAAGAAATATGAGAAGTACGGAGTGAAGGTCGCCGTCTCAACCTTCAACGACTACAGCGAAGCACTCGCGAAGATTCGCACCGGAACTACGCCCTTCGACGTGTACTTCCCGAGTTACGACGCAATTGGCAAACTCGTGACTGCGAGCCTGATTCGACCGCTTCAGCACTCGTACATCACCAACATCGGCAATGTGTTCCCGTCGTTCCAGAACCCGTGGTACGACCTCGAGTGGCAGTACACCGTGCCGTACGTGTTGTACACCACTGGTATCGGCTGGCGCGCCGACAAGATTTCCGAAGATGTCGGCGCTCGCCCCAACCCCTACGACATTTTCTGGGACCCGAAGTACCGCGAGAAGATCGCCGTTCTCGATGACTACCGCGAGGTCATCGGCATGTCACTGCTGCGTAACGGCGGCACCGATGTCAACACCGGCGACGAGGCGCAACTCAACGCTGCGCGCGATGCCATGTTGCTGATGAACCAGACCACCAAGCCCAAGGTCACCATCACCGGCTACACCGACATCCCCGAAGGGCGTACCGACCTGAGTCTGGTGTGGTCAGGCGACATGATTGCCGCCGTGCAATACCTGCCCGAAGGCACCAAGGCCGACATCCTGCGCTACTGGTTCCCGCCCAGCGGCAAGGGGCTCGTCAACAACGACCTCATCGTCGCGCTCAAGGGTGGCAACAACCCGGTGCTGTCGCACCTGTTCATCAACTTCATGCTCGACACCGAAATCGCCACGCAGAACATGACCTTCGTCGGCTACCAGCCACCGCAGGTCTCGCTGACGCCCGAGGCACTGGTGGCAGCAGGACTGATTCCCGAGAACCTCAAGTCGGCCGTCGTACTTCCTTCCTACTTCGACGTCGGCTACCGCCAACTCGAGCTGTCTCCCGAACTCGAGGCCAAGTACCAAGCAATCTGGCAGCAGTTCAAAGCTGGCGGCTGATGTGAGGAGGTCGCGGCTGCTGTGGCCGGTCCTGGGTATGCCTGCCATCGCATGGATGGCGGTGTTCTTTCTTATTCCGCTCTATGTGGTGCTCTGCGTCGCCTTCGGCAAGGTCGACCCGGTCTTCCGCTCAGCAATACCTGTCTGGAACCCGCTCGAGTGGTCGTTCACCCAACTCGCAATTGTCGTTGATCGACTCGTCGGGCCCGACAACTTCTACCTACCCCCGGTACTACGCACGATTGCCTATGTAGTAATTGCCGTGGCGGCGTGCCTTCTGATCGCCTTTCCCGTCGCCTGGTTCACGGCCCGCCACGCAGGAAGCCACAAGGCACTGGTGCTCACCTTGCTGGTCGCACCGTTCTGGATCAGTTACATGATGCGCATGCTGGCGTGGGTCAACCTGCTGCAAAATGATGGCTGGGTCAACAAGATCATCAGTCTCAATGGACTGCTGCCGACCGAGCAGGCTTGGCTCTCAGGTCGGCCCACAACCGTCATCCTGGGCTTGATCTACGGCTACGTGCCGTACATGATCCTGCCCCTTTTCGCCGCCCTCGATCGCATTAGCCCCAGCCTGCTCGAAGCAGCGCGCGATTTGGGTGCCGGCGGGTTCGATGTGTTCCGCCGAGTGATTTTGCCCATGAGCATTCCCGGTGTCGCTGCCGGAATGCTGTTGGTCTGCCTACCCATGATGGGCGACTACTTCACCAACGACCTGCTTTCCGGCTCACCCGGTACCTCAATGATCGGCAACCTGATCAACAACTCGATCACAACGCCGGGTCAGAGCGGTCAGGCAGCGGCACTCTTGTTGATCGTGCTGGTGGTGCTGTCGGCACCGATGATTTGGTACACGCGTAGCACCGCACGATCGGAGGTGCGCTCATGAGCGGGATGACCACGGTCACCGACGAGGCCAACGCGCTGAGTCACGTGCACTCGACCCCCGATAACGCTCCACGCAAGTCGTACACGCTCGCGACCATCACGTTCATCTACCTGCTGTGGTCGCTCGTTCCCGTCGCCATCGCGGTGTTGTTCTCGTTCAACTCCGGCCGCTCGCGCAGTGTGTGGCAAGGCTTTTCGTTGCGTTGGTACATCTGGGATCCGGAAGGCTCGGTACTGCACAACGAGTCGTTGCGCAGTGCCGTTGTTCACACGCTTGTGCTCGGCGTCATCACCACCGCAATCGTGGTTCCACTGGGTGTTTTGTTCGCGCTGGCACTAGATCGTTGGCGTGGCCGTGTTCCGTCAGGCGCGAGTTTCGCGGTGCTGTTGTCGTTTGTGGTCCCCGAAATCGCACTCGCCATCGGTTTGTTGTTCATGATCACGTGGCTCGCAACACCGTTCGAACTCGGAACAACCGCGCAAGTGATCGGGTTGATCACCTTCCAACTCTCCTACCCCGTCGTCATCGTGCGTGCACGACTTCTCACCATCGGAACGCACTACGAGGAAGCGGCCCGCGACCTCGGCGCGTCACCCCTCGGCGCTGTGCGTCGTGTTCTCCTGCCGATGCTCTACCCCGCGATTTTCGTCAGCGCGATTCTCGTGTTTGCCGACGTGCTCGACAACTTCGTTCTGGTTCGGTACCTGTCGGCTAACGCTGCCAGCGAGACAACGTCGATGAAGATCTACAACACAGCGCGTGCGGCACCCACGCCCGCACTCAACGCGATCGCGACATTGATCCTGCTGGCGTCGTTTGCCGTGGTGATTGTCGGCTACCTCGCCTACCGCAAGTGGGGACGCGGACAGGGAGAAGAAGGCACCGGACTGGGCTCGATGGCGGCAATGTAGTGCAGTACCAAACTAGGCTTCAGCGTTGGAGCCTAGTTCTATGCGACTGACACTTTCCTGATGTGAAGACAAGACGGGGTGAGTACCGCTCGCCGACTAGTTCTCCAGATCCCCGTGCGTGAGGTAGGCCCACATCCGCTCGAGGATGTCGCCGGTCCAGACGGCACGCTCGGCTGCCTCGCGCTTGGTCATGGGCTTCACTCGACCGCCGCCAGCCGAGGCAGCGAGGTCGAGGGTGCTGGCGTCCTCGAGGTAGCGCGCGAGCACGACGGCCTGCGGGAGACTCTCACCGATCACTACGGCCCCGCCACCGCGCAGCACGACGGCGCTCGCATCACCGAGACACTCAGCAACGGCAGCCGCCTTGTCGTCATCACGCACTAGGCCCACTACGTCGTACAGCGGTGGCGAGGGGGCGAAGTAGGAGCCGAAGCCGTCGAGCGGGCGAGCGGTGCGCCCCAGTGCCGAGAGGGCGCGCACCGAGGGGGGCAACACTCGCGCGATCGCGTGCACATCCGGTCGGCGCCGGTAGATCGCCTGGTGCATGCGCACCTCGCCCAACACACCCTCGGGCAGCGCCCCATCCACGGGCACCACGGTCCCGCGCTCGTTGGTGAGCAGCCCCATCGGCATGGGCGCGGTGACTAGGAACGCGGAGTCATCAACCCGCAATGAGCAATGGCCATACGCGTCGACGAGCCCCGCGCGCGCCAACGCCCGGGCTGCGATTCGCAGCAGTCGGTTGTCGTCCACGCTGTCATCGGGCAGTCGGTCGACGGCTGCCGGAACAGGGGCCCCCGCCAGCGCCTCACCAACCCGTACGAGGAACGCGTCCCAGCGAATCCGAAACTCGTCCTCCTCGGGGGCCTGGCCGCTGATCATCAGCGTCATCGGCCGGGTCACCATGGGGTAGATGGCTAGGGCCATGAAGGCGATAAGCAGCAGGTCGGGGTCAATGCCCTGCCAGACGCTGCCGGCCCGCTGGGCCTCACGAAGCAGTGCGATCTCGCGGGTGTACATCTCACCGCGCACGTCGGCCGCGACCACCCGCGACTCCGGGTTATCCGGGTCCACAGACATCGCGTCCCAGGTCATCAGGCGCGTGAATGCCGGATTGTCTGCGAGCGCTCGGTGGAAGGCCGTGATGAGGGTGTCCGCGCGGGCCGGATCCTCCGCCACCTGCTCGATGGCCTGGATGACACCGTCGTGACGGTTGGCGAACGAGTCGCCGAACACCGCCGCGTAGAGGCCCTCCTTGCTGCCGAAGTACTTGTACAGCGAGCGAACGTTGACGTCGGCGCGCTCGGCCACTGACTCAACGCGGGCACCCGCAAAGCCTTTGGCGGTGAACTCCTCCATCGCCGCATCGAGGATGCGCTGGCGGGTGCGCGTGGAGTCACGCCGCTTCGGTGCGGGGGCGGCATCGCTAACCTTGACCACGGGTGAACTCCTGACTGAGGGTGCGACCCGATCGTAGTAGCGGCCTACGCGTCGTTGTCGGTGAAGTCGGCCGGCGCCGGCGGGCCCCATGCCCAGGGCTTGCCCCCCTGGTCCTTGCCCACCCACGCTTCGGTGACTTGGTCGATGTCACAGGAGTACTCGAACCACAGGTTGCGCGGGCCACGGATGTAGTGGAAGTAGTTCGAGCCAAGGTTGTGGCGCCCAAGCCCCCATCCGTCGCGGTAGCCGTCGCGCGCCATCTGCTCGGCGCCCACCACGATCGAGTCGAGGTTGTCGACCTCCCAGGCCGCGTGGTGCAGGCCCGGACCGTACGACTGCACGAGGCCAAAGATGTGGTGGTCGCCCTCGGTTCCGTTGAGGAAGGTGGCCTTGCCCGGCACTCGGTCCGATAGGCGAAGGCCGAGGGCATCAAGGTAGAAGCGCTCGGAGGTCACCTGGTCGCTGACGAAGAATAGGCAGTGCATGAGGCGGCGCGGCATCGCGGCGGTAGGGAGGTGCTCCCACATCGCGACGTCGAAGCGCTCCGTGCGGCCGCCTTGGTTGACAGGCCAGTCGGGATAGGGGCGTGTGGACGCTGGTTGCTCGTCGACGATGTGAAGGAAGTAGCCGTCGGGGTCGCGGACCCACAGCCCATCCTCGGGCGAGCCGGGCGGGGCATCGACCAGTGCAACCCCAGCCGCTTCGATGCGCTGCTGCATGCTGCCGAGCTGACCTGGCTGCACGCTGAACTCGGCGTGGTGCACCTGACGTTGCGCCCCCTCACGCACCGTGATCTGATCCTGGTCGCGACCTGTGCAGCGCAGCACCACCTCGTCGCCGCGCTCGGTGGCCTCAAGCCCAAACGACGTCGTGAACGCGCGGACGGATTCTACGTCGGGGGTCTCGATCGCCACGTGGCGAAGGGTTCGAACACCGGTCATGGCTGTTCCTCTCGTTTCGGTCGTGCTCAGGTGCGGACGGTGATTGGGTTGGTCAGGGCCCCGAGCCCGTCGATCTCGACGCGCACGACATCGCCCGCGGTCAGGAATGTTCCCGCGGCGGCGCCCACACCAGCGGGGGTGCCGGTCGCGATAACGTCACCGGGCTCGAGGGTGATCCGGCGGCTGACATCAGCGATGAGTTGACGCCAACCGATGATCATGTCGCGGGTGTTGCCATCTTGCTTCAGCTCGTCATTGACCCACAGCTTGATTCCGAGCGAATCGGGGTCCTCCACCTGCCAAGTCGGCACCACCGCGGGCCCCATCGGGGAGAACGTGTCTTGCGCCTTGTGCGAGATCCAGTCGAAAGCGAAGGCGGGGTGCGGCGGGTTCTCGCGGGCGCTCAGACCGCGCGCGCTGATGTCAGTGAACACGACGAAGCCCGCCACGTGCTGCTCCACCTCATCGACCGCGAGGTCGCGCACGCGGTGCGCCATCACGACGGCCAGCTCAGCCTCCCAATCGATCTTGTCCGCGGGGTCACCGCTGATGAGCACGTCCTCACCCGGCCCGACTACGGACGTAGTGGGCGGCGCGAGGAAGAACCACGACTGCCAGCCCGGCGCGGGCTCGCCACCTGTCATCTCCCGCACGTGGTCTCGATAGTTGGCCCCGGCGCAGATTAGCTTGCGCGGATACATCAGTGGCGCCAATAAGACCACGCCCTCTATGACATCCGCGGTTGCAGCGTCGAACGATCGGAGTGCAGCTGAGGCGGTGTCCCAGTCATCCAAGATCGCCATAGTGGAGGCGTAGTCGACCGGCAGTTCGACGACCGCACCATCGTTGATTCGATAGGCGCCCGGACGCGTGCGTCCGTCGCTGTCACGAAACGTGCACATTCCCCAAGTCATGCGTTCCACACTGCAAACACCTTGGGCGAGTTGAACGCGTATGAGTCAACCATGGTGCTCCAATCCGGGGATGACCTGCCGAGTTCCTCCATTGCCCCCACCAGCGTGCACCAGTTGAGCAGTTCCTGCTGCCCGCTGGCGTCCATGTCATCCAGCGTACGGTTGCGCCACACGTCATAGTCGCCATTGAGCAGTGCCTGGTAAAGCACGCGGTCTGACTCGATGTCCGGCTGCATCCGGTAGGTCTTGTCAACCATGAAGGCGTGGCTCCAGCTCGCCGACGCGATGAGCGCCACACGCAGGTCACTCTCCTTGAAGGCGCGTACGACAGCGGCACCCACCTGCATGAAGCGCCAGGGCGGCGACGACGGCGGGTCGAACTCCACCTCCTCACCCCACGGCAGCGAAAATCCCCGCTGGCAGACCACGCGCTTGCCGTAGGCGTTCACGGGGAATGCGATGACCGGGTATGGGAACCCGCGCCGGTGGTAGTCGAGGAACAGCACTGTGTTGAGGAAGGCGTGCGCCAAGTTGGGGTGGTGCAGTGGCTGGTACGCATACGCCACGTCGATGCCCTGGTTGAGCAGCTTCCCGGTGAGCCACCGTGCGACGTCGGGACTGCCCTTGATGGTGATCTCGGTCTCTTCCGTCTCGCCCCACGCATTGGCGCGGCCGGACATGGCCGACGAGTGCGCGAGGTGTGACCAAGGCTTCATTACCGTGTCCGGGTAGGCGAGGATGGAGAACGGCGGAATGACGTCTTCCTGGAAGTTCTCGTACTGGTCGTCGCCCCAGATCACCACCACGTCCGGGTTGAAGTCGTCGATGGCGGCACGGCACTGGTCGAAGCCAGCCACGAGTGCCTCGCGGTGGACGGCCGCGCCTGCCGCCCCGTGGTCATCGCCCCACTCGACCTGCATCAGCTCAGGCCAGGTTGCGGGATCCTTCACCCCGTCCGGCACGCCTGGGTCCCGGAGGCGTCCACGCAACGGACTTGCCATGTCGGCATCAGTGGCCGCTAGTCCGGGGTAATGCGACAGCCCGATCCCGAGGATCTCGCCCATTGTCAGCGCCTTCCGTTTTGCCGCGTGGCCGGGAGCCCGCGGGAAGTGGCACAAGTTTTACTCCCCAACCTCTTGTAAGTCAATTTTTAGTGCCCTATATTTTCAGCATTCGCTGACTTATGGGAGAGGTAAGCCATGTTTGTCTTTGAGAGAACTGTGGACGTGAACGACGACCCCGACGCCGTGCAACTCAACCGGAACGAGGTGTGGCTCGGCCTGGTGATGAAGGCCGGCAATGCCCTGCCCTTCCTTCCGCAAATGGACAAGTGTGATGTGGTCGAACGTGGTGAGAACTGGATCATCCGCGATATCCGCGTCTTCGGGCAGGAGATGCGTGAGCGCGTGACGTTGGAGCCAGAGCACCTGGTCACCTTCGAGCGCCTCGGCGGTCCGGTGCCCGGCCGGATCGAGAACGAACTCACCGAGGTCGAAGGAGTACTTCGACTGCGATTTGGCTTCGCATTACGCGCTGAGGGCATCGAGGAAGGCAGCCCCGAGGAGCAGGAGCATTTCGCCCCCAGCATTCCCGCGTACAACGGTGCTGTCGCCTCGACCCTCGCCGCCGTACGACAGCTCGTTACCGAACAGGGTCGAGAGTCCCTGCTCACCCCCGAGATCTTCGCCTGACCCTCGTACGACTTCACCCGAGCACGACTCACATCGAAGGAGCATCGTCATGACCCAGTGGATCGCCGACTATTACAGCGTGGTCGACCAGCTCAACATTGCCGCACTCGCCGCAGCGAGCAGCCCCGACATCAAAGTCACGTTCGGCAATAACCCTCCTACCGAAGGCTTCGAAGCACTCGCGGCCAACCTCGGCGGCCTCTGGGGGATGCTTGACGGCATGTCGCACAACGCCGTGCGGCTTTGGGAGATCCCCGGAACCGGCTGGGGCGGCATCGAGGCACAGATCGAGTACGTCCGCAAGGACGGTGCCGTCGTGAACATCCCCAACATGTCGACAATCCACCGCGACGCCAACGGCAAGATCGATGTGCTCAACGCGTACGTCGACATGGCCCCCCTCTTCAGCTAAAGGAAACGACATGAAAGAGAACCAGCGATGAAGGCCATGATCATCCGTGAGCACGGCGGGCCCGACGTGCTCGAAATGGCAGAGATGCCCGACCCCGAGCCCGGCCCAGGCCAAGCGCTGATTCGGGTGGCTGCCGTCTCGGTCAACTCCTACCTCGACGTGGTGAACAGGGCAGGGGGGATGCACTACCGCACGGCCCCCCTGCCCAGCATCCTGGGCTCCGAGCACTCGGGTGAACTCGTGGGCCTCGGGCCCGACACCGAGTGCGACATTCCACTCGGCTCGCAGGTGGTGGTGGTCAATGCCATCCCGTGCGGGCACTGCCCCCTATGCACCAGCGGACGGGTCACCGCCTGCCCCAACGTCGACATCATCGGCGTGACGCTCCCCGGCGCCTACGCGGAGTACACGGTGGTGCCAGTCGGGAATATTCGAGTAGTTCCCCCGCAGGCAACGGTCGTCGAGGCGGCCGGAATGAACGTCCTCGGCCCCCTCGCGGTGCAGCAGATGATGGAGGCGCACGCGACGCCCGGGCGCTTCATGCTGGTGCAGGCTGCGTCCTCGCCAACGGGTGCGATGGCGGGCGCGGTCGCCAAGGCCTACGGCATGAGGGTCATCGGCACCACGCGATCGCCCACGAAGACTCCTGCCCTCAATGACCTCGGCATCTTCGAGCACATCATCGACTCCACCTCGCCGGATGCCCTCCAGCACGTGCAGGACTTCTCCGGCGGTCACGGCATGGACGTCGTCATCGACAACATCGGCGAGCCCACCCTGTGGGAGCTCACCATGGCGGCACTCGCACCCGGAGGTGCCGTTGTCTGCTCCGGGGCGAAGTTCGGCGGCAATCTGGTGGTCGACATGCGTCGCGTATATCAGCTGGGGCAGCGCATCATCGGCATGCGCGCTTCCTCGCAGGAAGCCCGCGACACGTTCTGGGGGATGGTCGCTGACAGCCTCATCACCCCCGTGATCGACAGCACGTACCCGCTCGAACGAGTTGCCGAGGCCCACCGCCGGATCGAGTCCGGGGAGAACATCGGTCGTCCTGTCATCACTGTCTCAACCATCTAGGAGAAGCGTGTCCACCATCGGCATCGTCGTCGTCGCTCTGCTCGGCCTCATCGCGGCAGGGTCGGCGATAGGCAAGCTCACTAAGGCCACGCCCGCAGTGGAGGGACTCTATGCCGCCGGCATCAAGGAGTCGCAGGTCCCCGGGCTCGCGGTACTTGAACTGCTCGGCGCCGTCGGACTCGTGGTGGGCATCTGGCTGCCATGGCTGGGCGTGCTGTCGGCCGTCTGCCTCACGCTCTACTTCCTCGGCGCCTTGGTGGTTCAGGTACGCGCCAAGACCGGCCCGGCCGGGTTCGTGCCTCCGCTGGTCATCACCCTGATTGGCATAGCGGCGACGCTGCTCGAGCTCGGCCGCTGACGCTCCACATCGATGTCGGTCCTCACCCCGGCTGAGCGCGCGTACCTCGCCACTCGAGTCCACGCACGGATAGCGACCTCCACTCGGTCAGGACTTCCCGATGTGGCCACCGTCTCGTTCACACTTGACGGCGAGGAATTGCTCGTCAGCGCGAAAAGACTTGTCCACACTGCGCTGTTTCGTAACCTCATGAACAATCCACGCGCAACTCTCATCATCGATGGCGACGACAACTCAGGCACGGAGCCATTAACAGCGGTGAAGATTCACGGTTATGCAGGCATTGAGCAGAGACCAGAAGGCGCCCTGATTCGCATCGCCCCCGAGGCAGCCGTCAGTTGGTCGCTCGATGGCGGCGATGTGACGCGCGCTCAGTAGAGCACGTACAACTTGCGCAAGGTCTCGTGGATGATCCACGTTCCCTTCCAGCCCAGCGGAGTCACGAAGGTTGAACCGGGGCCGGCTTCGAAGGCCTCGCCACCCTCGGGAATCACGGTCATACTTCCGCTGAGCACGTGGACGAATTCGTTCTGCTCAAGCACCCAGTCCGACGGCCCGGCCGTGCATTCCCAGACCCCCGCTTCGGCACCGTCTTCGCCTGCCCACAACGTGCGACCACTGGTGAACATGGCATCACCGGTCGCCTCGGCCAGGGGACCCCACTCATCAAGGTCAGTCAGCGCGATCGCATCAGCGAGGAACGGGGTCACAGTCACGAGTTGGCTCCCTGCGCCGGGGTCGTCATCGGGTGGGCGTTCAGAGGCTGTCCGGAGTAGCCGCGGGCCACCATGGTGATGAAGTGGTACACCGCCTCTTCCTGAGGAGACAGAACTCCGACCGTCGAGTATCCCGACTCGAGTCCGCGCTGCACTGACTCGCACGCGGTGAAGTCCTGCCGGTTGGTGAGGTCCCAGAAATCGCTGGCAAAGGTGTGATCAAAGCCGGGTTCAGCAATTGCTTCCGGGGTGAACAGCCATGCACACTCAACCCACGTCTGACCTGCGGCTAGGGGCACCATGCGGTGCGTCATCACATAGTCGGGATGCAAGCTAATGAGCATGTTCGGGAAGAGCCCGATGTAGTCGATCGTGCGCTTCTGATGGTCATTGAGCCCGGGGATCTGCGTGCCGTTGCTGGAACCATCGAGCGACATCGTGACCGCGTGCTCCTTGAGATCTTGATACCCACCCACCCAGGCACCGCGCTGGCCAACGAAGTTCTCGCCGCTCTCGGAGTGGCTCACAGCACAGAGTTCGGGATGAATCGACGGGCAGTGGTAGCACTCCTGGTAGTTCTCGTTGATGATCTTCCAGTTCGACTTGACCACGTATTCGTGCTTGTGTTGAACGACGAGGCGCTCGGGTGAATATGCGCTCACTCGGTCGTCGAGGCCGCGGATGTGATCGTGGAACTCGCCGCCCTTGCCGGCGACGTCGAGGAAGATCCAGCCACCCCACTCGGCAACTTTCATGTCATGCAAGGGGTAGTTCTTCATGCTGAAGCCGGTGACATCGCGGTACCCGGCGGCACTGAAAAGCTCGCCATCAAGTTTGTACGACCACGCGTGATAGGGGCAGGTGATGGCGCGCGCCTTCGTACTACCCCCGCACGGCAGAATCTCGTGGTTGCGGTGGCGGCACACATTGGCGAACGCCCGCAATTCACCGTCTTCGCCGCGAACGAGGAGAACGCTCGTGGAGCCCACCTGCTCGGCACGCTGCATGCCGGGCTCGGCAACGTCAGCACCTCGACCGACGCACAGCCACGTACTGAAGAAGTTCTCTCGCTCCCAGGCGAAGACTTCCTCGGACGTGTAAGCCTCGGCCGGCAGCATGACGCTGTCGCCGAAGGGGCGCATCGAGGCGGCAAGATCAGCGGGGTTCAGGGGTGCGTGACCGTCAAATGTCATGCGAACAGCATAAGTGGCGCGGCCATGCTGGTCCATCGTTCAGGAACAACGGTTCAGAGAAGAATTACGGCGTCGACCGCGACCGCCCCATCTGTCGTCACGATTACGGGGTTGAGTTCGACCAGGGAGACGGTGCCTTCGGTCACGAGGCGACTGGCCCCCACTGCCAATTGACACAGTGCGTCAATGTCGTAGGCCTGTGTGCCGCGAGCCCCTCGTAACTCATCACGGCAGCGCAGACCGTCAATGGCACGCTCAACCGTCGACTCATCGACAGGGAGCGGCACCACCACGACGTCATCGGACGATTCAGCCCAGGTTCCTCCGCGACCGATGACCAGCACCGGAACCACCCCATCTGAGTGAACCGACACCAGCATTTCAACGCCGGCGGGGATCATCTGCTGCACCATCAGCGTGGCCCGCTCAGGCAAGCCCGGAAGTTCCAGCAGTCGGGTCGCCGCTTCTTCGACATCGCGCAAGTCACTCAGACCCAAGACGACACCGCCGATGTCGCTGACATGCAGCAGTCCCGGCGCTGACACCTTGAGCACGACCGGCAGTCCCAACGCTGCGGCTGCCTCCCGCGCATCGGCTGGAGTAGTGGCAACCATTGATGAGGCAACGTCAACCCCTGAGTCGCTCAGCAGGGCTGCTCCCTCGTGTTCGGGGAGTACGTCACCGCCGGTTGCCGTCACTACCGAGTGAGCCGCCGCAGCAATCGAACGAAGGCGATGCGCAGAGGGCGCAGGCGATTGCAGTGCCGCTATCGCCTGCATCAATGGAACGAGACCGGCGACGGCACCAGGCGGACTTTGCCCGGCGGCCGTGCTGACAACAACGGTGGGAATACCTGCGCGACTTCCACCAAGCAGTGCCCCCTCACGCGTGGCAGTCCATTCGTCTGCTGCATGGGGTGGAAGTTCCGGCGGCTGATCTTGTACGTACACGATCTGGGCAACATCTGGATCGCGTGCGACGAGTTCTGTGAGTGCAGCCACTGCCTCGGTATCGGCCCACACTGTATTGGTGTGGTCGAGCGGATTCATCGCCGTGGCCGTGTCTGGAAGCAATGCGCGCAACGAGTCGAGGGTGTCTCCGGTCAGCGTGGCAATGTGCGCTCGCACATCGTCGGCGATGTCAGCAGCCATCACCGAATCGCCACCCGAGCACGTCACCACACCGATTCCGCGCGAATCCCTGACTCCGAGCGAAAGCGCTCGCGCCGTTTCCAGTAGCTCGACCGGTTCACGCACCATCACCGCACCGGCCTCGCGCATCAGCGCGGCATAGACGCGATGGTCCCCCGCGAGAACCGACGTATGCGCTGCTCCCGCTGCCGCACCTTGTGCGCTACGCCCAGCCTTCAGCACCACAAGTCGCACATCGTTTTCGGCACAGAGTGCGAGCGCTTCACACAAGCGCGCTCCGTCACCGTCAGCCTCGGCGTACATTGCGATAACGCGTACGCCGTCGGTCCCCGCCAACTGGGCAATCACGGCGGCCGCATCAACGACCGCGGCATTGCCCAGCGAGACCACCGTGTGCAGTCCGAGCCCTTGCCGGTGCGCCAGCGACACCACACCCACATTGCCACTCTGTGTCACGAGCGCGATCGAACCTGCAACTTCGGGCAGCCGCACGTCATCTCCCCACAATGCTGCCCGCGCGTGCACCGACACCACTCCATTGCCATTGGGGCCGATCACCGGAAAACCAGCGGCAGCGCGCACAAGTTCGTTCTGCAGTTCGTGCTCGCCCGATTCCGCGAATCCTGCGGCATAGACGATCGCCCCGCCGCACTGCATCTCACGTGCGACACGCACCTGCGCTGCCACCGTCGCCGCCGGGGTCGCGATGACGACAGCATCAACGGCGCAGTCAAGATCGGCAAGGGTCGGAACGCACGACACGCCAAGCACGTCGCGGCGCGTGGGATGAACTCCCACGACAGAGCCCGCGAATCGACCTTCACGTAAGTTGTCAAGGGTCGCCCGGGCGTAACTACCCACACGATCAGTAGCTCCAACAACTGCCACCGAACGCGGCGACAGCAGACGATCGAGGTTCATCAAGGGCCAGACTACGTCAGCATCGCGTCGACACCGCGGCGCTCAAGGCTGCGCGCGATGACAAGTCGCTGAACTTCCGACGTGCCCTCCCAGATGCGATCAACCCGCAACTCACGCCACAACCTCTCGGCGGTGTAGGTGCGCATGTAGCCACGTCCGCCAAACACCTGCAGTGCACGATCAGCGCAGCGACCGGCCGCCTCCGAACAAAACAACTTGGCCATGGACGCTTTGCCATGCACCAACTTGGGGTCGGCTCCGGAATCGGCCAGGCGTGCCACGTCGAGACCGAGCAGTCGACCAGCAGCAGCATCGGCCGCACTGTCGGCGAGCGGGAACGACACACCCTGATGATCGATGAGTCGTACGCCACCTTGCTCGCGGTTGGCCGCCCACTCGACCGACTCCGTCAGCAGACGTTGCATCGCACCTGAACAGCGAGCCGCAATTCCGAGTCGCTCTTCGGTGAACCACCGCCGTTGCAAGTCGTCTCCCTTGCCAACGCCACCGATGATGTCGTCATCAGTGAGTTCGACATCGGTGAATCGCATGGTGGGGTGACCGTGAGGGTAGTTGTGTGTGAACGGCGGATCATCAACGATCTCGACGCCCGGAGCATCAGCCGGCACCGCAAACAGCGTGCCCACTCGCTCACCATCGAACTCGGCGTACGCCATCACGATGATCACGGCAGCGACGGAGCCAAACGTGACGAACCATTTTTCGCCATTGAGCACCCACCGTCCCGGTGCCACTCGACGAGCGACGGTCGTGATTCCTGAAGGATCACTGCCGGCGTCAACTTCGGTCACTGCATACGCATCATGCAATTGACCGCGCAGTGCAGGAATGAGCCAGCGTTCGATCTGTTCGGGCGTGCCGGCCTTCCACACGTTGTAGGCGCTGGGGATGTACCACGACACACCGTTGGTCGTGCGACCGAATTGCTCTTCGACCAGGAACCACTCTTCGTGCGACCAACTGTTGCCACCGTGTTCGGTCAAGTGCAGCCCACCTTGTAGTCCGCGCGCCAGAGATTCGTCGCGAATGAGTTGCTGATCGGCCGCCGACAACGGACCACCCGCGAGCTCGGCAGTCACTTCCAGCGGAATCAACACCTCATCCACGAAAGCGGCTGCGCGTTCACGTAGTTCGGCGTGCGTGCGGTCGGTTTCGCTCACGGCCCCTCCAGATCTGCGATGATGTGGGCCTCACCACAGTATCCTGAACATGCATTCAGATCGAACCATTCGCTCAGGAGGATGATTGAGTACGCCTGAACTCGGCGCCAAAGCACCCGAGGAGCGCCGACAGCGCATCTTGGAAGCCACTGTCGCCGTAATCCGCGAACGAGGCTTCGCCGGAACCCGCGTGTCGGATATCGCCGAGTCAGCGGGCACCTCTCAGGGGCTCGTGCTCTATCACTTCGGCTCCCTGGCTGGCGCCCTCACCGCAGCACTCACCTCACTTGAAGATGATTTCTACGTTGATGTCGACCAACAACTTGAGAGCGCGTCGGGGCCGATCGAACGGCTACGGCTCATGGGCGAACTCGGCTCAGGTCAAGGTCCGGCCGTGGGTGACTGGCGACTGTGGCTTGAATTGTGGGTACGGGCTCTTCACGATGACGACGCGCGTACCGCACGGGAATCGCTCGACCGCCGCTGGCGCGCGTCATTGAGCGACGTCATTTCTGAGGGCGTGGCACTGCATCTGTTTGCGCCCGCCGATGCCGCCGATTCGGTGGTTCGACTCGCATCGCTTATGGATGGCCTCGCCATCCAGTTGGCTCTCGACGATCCGGGGATGAGCCCCGCACGATTCGGCCAACTCTGGCTTGAGGCCGCGTCCCTCGAACTGGGAGTCCCGCTCGACACGCTCAGCGGCTAACCCCACACTGTTGCTGAGTGGCTGTTCAGACTGTTAAACTGCACATATTCTGAACGCCCGTTCAGTATCAGGGATGTGAGATCCATGGGCGCACCAGTGCTCCCGAACCATCGACCCGGCATCGCCGAGAGTCACTTGCTGCTCAACTTCACCGACGCGGGGGCTTTCCACGACCGGTCGCCGAAGATGATCACTCGCGGCGAGGGCTGCGAGGTCATCGACTCCGACGGACGTCGATTCATCGACGGACTCTCGGGACTGTTCTGCACGAACCTCGGCCACGACTTCGGGGGTGAAATCGGCGAAGCGATCTCTCGGCAACTTTCGCAACTCGTGTTCACGCCCACCTGGTCGCAATCCCATCCAGCGGCCGAAGCTCTCGGTGATCGGCTCGCACAGATCGCCGCGCCCCTCGGTTTGACGCGCACCTACCTGACCCTGGGTGGAGGCGAATCGGTTGAAGCAGCGTGGAAGATCGCGCGCCAGTGGCACATCGCGAACGGCCAGCCGCAACGTACCAAGGCCATCGCACGTGATCTCGCGTATCACGGCACGTCGCTTGGAGCACTGAGTTTCACCGGGCTCGACGACTGCCGCGATCCGTTTATGCCGCTGCCCGTTCCTGTCACGTTCGTCAGCAACACCAACGCCTACCGCCATCCCCTTGAGCACAACGAGGCCGCGTTCACTGCCGCGCTGTTAGCTGAAGTACACGATGCGATCATCGCCGCCGGCACCGACCAGGTGGCAATGCTCATCGCCGAACCAATTCAAAACTCCGGTGGATCGCTGACTCCCCCGGCCGGCTATTGGCAAGGTCTGCGCGATCTCTGCACGCGCTACGGAATTCTCCTAGTCGCAGACGAGACCATCACCGGCTTCGGTCGTCTAGGCGAATGGTTCGGCTCAATGCGTCTCGGTGCCGAGCCCGACATGATCACGTTCGCCAAGGGAGCCACGGGTGCTCACGCTCCGTTGGGTGGTGTCATCGTCAGCGACCGCGTTGCCGCACCCTTCATCAGCGGCGATGCCCTGTACATGCACGGCCTCACATTCAGCGGACACCCACTGACCGCGGTCGCCGCGCTCACCACCCTTGACATCTACGAGCGCGAAGGTGTCTTCGACAATGTGCGCGCACTCGAGCCGCGCCTCCAGGCGGGTCTCGAGCAACTGCGCAGTATCCCAATGGTGGGAGATGTGCGGGGCGCAGGATTCCTCTGGGCGCTTGAAATGGTGCGCGACCCCGACACCCGCGACACCTTCACCGAAGAAGAGGCCGCGTGGCTGCTGCGCGATGAACTCTCAGGTCACATGGATCGACTCGGGTTGCTCTGTCGCCTCGACGACCGAGGCGAACCGGTCATTCAAATCTCACCGCCACTCGTTGCCGATGAGCAGGTTCTCGACCGCATCATCAACATCGTTGGCGAGGCAACGGAGAGCGCTTGGGCAACGTGGATGCGTCGTCGTCCCAGCGATGTGAGGGCAGGCGCCGCTTAAGCCATCCGGGTGCCCCAAGCATCAAGACGCAACACTCCGGTGTCTGGATCGACGACTTCGGCGCAGGCTTTACCAAGGTTCGTATGCTGCGCGAACTGTCTCCGACGGTCAGGCTGGGACATGCACTCGGGTGAAGCGATCGCGCCGCCCATGGGAAACTGGCGCTCAACTGATCAGTTGGCGTGACGCACGCCTTGCCGCACCGTGAGTTAGTCGCTGTTTTTCGCCTTCATGGCCTTGGCCTTGCGCGCTGCCGACGCCAACACTCGCACCAACAAGCCCAGCAACACGAAGTTGGCCACCATCTGAACCATCGTGATGATCTTCGCCCCCGGTATTACGGGTGCAATATCACCGAAGCCGACGGTCGACAGCACCGTCATCGCGTAGTAGTACGAATTGAGTGTGTCCATGACTTCGGTGAACGACTTGCCAGATCCTGTGTCGAGAATGCGATACGCGCGCGCGAAAATCGCGATGAACAGCACGCTCATCACAACCAGACTCTCGATCCACCGAGCTTCTGGCAACCACGAGGAATGGATGCTCTTGATCTGCCACCGCAGGTAGAAGAAGAAGATCACCGCCCACAGCAGGATGAACATCATGTCGAGAACGACCACGCCCTTGGCCGTGTATTGCTCGGCGATCGGAATGTCGAGAAAGACCAGCAAGATGGCAATCGGAATCACCACTCGTAGAGCGAACCCAGGCAGGTAGCGCATCACATGACGCCACGTGGGAATGGTCAGCGTCGAGACGGTGACGTCAGTGTCGGCACCGGTCGGGGGTTGTGCGCTGTCAGCCACGGGCGGTCAACGTGCGCCTAGCAGGTGCTCGATCGCAAGCTGATCTGTGGTGACGTATCCATAGCCGCGGGCAGCCAAGGCCTCGACGTCGACCGAGTCGGGGTCAGGTAGATCGAGGTAGGTCTCACCTGCGGCAAGAGTCGGTGCCGCCAGTCCTTCTGCACCACTGGCCATCCAGGCCGCCTGCACCTCAGGATCGGCACGGAACGCAGCCGCCCGCTCCTTGAGTAAGAGGTACGTGCGCATGTTCGACGCGGCGCTGGCCCACACACCCGCAAGGTCCTCGGTGCGCATCGGCTTGTAGTCGAAGTGACGCGGTCCGTCGTAACCCGAACTTTCGAGCAGGTCGACTAGGTGGAACGCGCTGAGTAGATCGCCGTGTCCGAAGACGAGATCCTGGTCGTACTTCGCACCGTGCTGGCCGTTGAGATCGATGTGGAAGAGCTTGCCGTGCCAGAGCGCCTGCGCAATTCCTTGCACGAAGTTCATGCCGGCCATCTGCTCATGACCGGTTTCAGGGTTCAGCCCCACCATCTCAGAGTGCTCGAGGGCGTTGATGAACGCGAGTGCGTGACCGATCGTCGGAAGCAGAATATCGCCGCGTGGCTCATTGGGCTTGGGCTCAATGGCGAAGCGAATTCCGTAGCCCTTATCGATGACGTACTGGCACAGCAGGTCGAACCCATCCTTGTAGCGATCAAGAGCAACGCGAATGTCCTTGCCGCCGTCGATTTCAGTTCCTTCACGGCCGCCCCAGAACACGTACGTGTGGGCGCCGAGTTCAGCCGCAAGATCGATGTTGCGCATGATCTTGGCGAGTGCGTAGCGACGAATTTCCGGAACGCTCGACGTAAACGCACCGTCCTTGAACACCGGGTGGGTGAACGTGTTGGTGGTGGCCATTGGCACCTTCATGCCGGTTTCGTCGAGGGCCGCCTTGAATCGCGCGATGACCTTCTCGCGCTCGGACGGTGACGAGCCGAACGGGATGAGGTCGTCATCGTGGAACGTGACGCCATACGCGCCGAGCTCGGCCAAACGATGAACTGACTCAACCGGATCGATGGGGTCGCGCGTAGCGTCGCCGAAGGGATCACGCGCCTGCCAGCCAACGGTCCATAGGCCAAAGGTGAACTTGTCGGCGGGCGTGGGTGTCAGGTCGGCCATGTGGATCCTCCGTGTGGTCGCGCCCACGTACTGGGCGCCTGACGTCAGATTACAACTGAACCTCAGACTGCGGACCACCCATTGTCGACCGGCAGCACCACACCGGTGATATTGCTGGCCGCATCAGAGGCGAGGAACACGATGGCGGAGGCCAATTCGTCAGATTGGGCGACGCGCCCCAAGTTCGCCATGTAGGGGCCAATCGTGGCCGGACCGGTGTGTTCGGGGTCGAGCGTGACCTCAATGTTGGTCGCGACAGCGCCCGGCGCGACAGCATTCACTCGCACGCCCCTATTTCGAAACATGATGGCCGTCGAACGAGTCAGACCCACGACCCCATGCTTCGATGCTGTGTAGGCCGTGCCGGCGCAACTACCGCGCAGCGCTGCTTCTGATGCGGTGTTGACGATGGCGCCTTTGCCCTTGGCTTCCATGATCGGCAGCACGGCACGGGTCAACATGAAGGGAGCAGTGAGGTTCACTCGAATGACGCGATCCCACTCGGCATCGGTCGTCTCATCGGGGCCGCTCATCGAGTCCATGATGCCGGCGTTATTGACCAGTACATCGACTCCGCCAAACGAGTCGACTGCCGTGGCAACGACGCGGTCGACGACCGCTTGGTCGGCGAGATCGCCCGCAACAGCAACAGCTAAACCGCCCGCCGCAACGATCTCGGCCACCACCTCATCGGCGCGTTCGGCACTGATGTCGGCCACCACAACCTTGGCGCCAGCAGCAACGAATTGCAGGGCGGTCGCGCGGCCAATTCCCGACCCAGCACCAGTCACGATGATGCTCGCGCCTTCAAGTCCCGTACTCATGTCAGCCTCGCTTCCGGGCTCGTTGCCCTCGCCTCAACGCTATGCCGAGTGAGAGTGCCCGCCCAGTGCCATGAGCCCTAGCGGAGCCGAACGAGTGGCAGGCGCCTTTAGAGTTCGGACCCCACCCGAATACCGACGGGCGAATCCGCCAAGTCAAGCGCGTCCTTGGTGTACCACGTTGATCCGTCGGTCGTGAACTCCTGGTGATACGCCGCGAAGGCCGCGAACTTTCCGGTAGTCGCATCTTGCCCAGTCATCACAAAGAAGTGCGTGCGCTGCGGGGAGTACACCTCCCCCTTCGAATCGAAGGTGACAACCGCCGGTAGCACTCGCAACAACGACACGTTCAGCCCGGCACGGTCCCACGCGACCACCGTTGACATGGTTGCCGACTGACCACCCACCAACAGAGTGAGACGCCGCTCGAGAGTCCACTCATACTCGGAGTTGTAGGACACCCCCTGCGGATCTTTTACTTCAATTGAGAGGTGCAGAGACTCGGCGAGTGGACGGACGGTGTTGTAAGGGTTCGGAATAGGCGCGGCGTTCGACCCGCTTCCCGACGCAGGGTCAACAGCGATGATCTTGCCGACAGGGCAGACGGTGACGGCGCTATCTGAAGACACCAGTTCATGGGGTTCCGCGAGGTAGTGGCTGATCATCGAGGGGTAGAGCTGCGCGTGCTGCTTTCCAGAAGGCGAGAGTTCGTTCTGCATCGCAAGTGAGCCGCCACCGTTCTCGGCATCACTCATCATCATCACAGTGGGCGTGCATGCCGACACACTCGTGGCCGCTCTTGAACCCGTTTGCGACGTCGCCATCAAGACACCAACCGCAAGTACTCCAGCCACCACCGCCACGCTCGCGGCCGTGACCACAGAGCGAGTGGAGCCGAAGTGGCCGTTGGCTGGCATGGGGCTCCTTACTCAATCCGTAACTACGGGATTCTCAGGTTCACACCACAATGCCGAATCACCAAGCCCCACCTAGGGAAATCCCTAGGTCGGGATGCGCAAGGCCACCTTGGCACCGGTCTGAGACGAGGTCAGGCTCCACTTTCCACCGGTGATGCGGCTCATCCAGCTGCTGCCGAGTCCCTGGCCTTCCGATCCCGATGCGCCACCGCCGTCATCATCAACAGCGATCTCGATTGCCTCGGCATTCTGTCGACACCGCACGGTGACTCGGCTGGCGTGGCCATGCCGCACCGCGTTGGTCACGCATTCTTCGACAGCTTCCGCCGCCGTTCGCCAGGCCACATCGGGTTCAAGAATGTCCGGTGCCTCGATCGTGACCTCCGCAATCCCTTGCCAGGCGAGGGAGATCTGCTCGAATCGCTCGCGGGGAGGTGGACCGAGTGGAAACGTTTTCGTCGTGGATGCCATCTCCAACGCATCGCGTGCCTGCTGCAGGGCCTCGTCAGCACGCTCCTGATCACCGCGAGCAGCCGCCTGTTCCAACTGCAACGAGGCTGCCAGCAGTCGCGCCTGCACGGTGTTGTGCAAGAAGGCAGCGGCATCCGACTCGACTTGACGGCGGTGCAGTTCACCGAGATGCGCATCCCACGTGGGTTGAGCGATGCCCGCGCGCAGGTCTTGCAAAGTTGCCCGGCGGTCGGTGACGACTGCGTTCGCAGCAGCTCCGAGCAAGAATGCAAGCGGAACACCCAGCGCCATCAGGAAGTTCACCGACGCTCGTTGCGTCTGACCGGTTGCCCACTCGACCGTGGCGACTGCGGCCGGTGCCGGAATGAGCAATAACAACACGTACATCGCGCTGTTCCAGGTCAGGCGATGCCTGGATCCCGCGCTGGTGAACAGCACCACGATGAACGCCACCAACACACTTGCGATCGCACCGCTATAGAAGCCCGTGGGCCAGCCCCAACGGACAACGGAGTTTCCGATCAGCAACAGCGTCATGAGGGGCAAGGCGCGGCGCCATGGAATCGGTGTACTCACGACTCGTCGCACGAATGTGCCAAAACTCCTCGGCGCCTCCATCACCGGTGAACGCTCAAACCAAAACTCGTGACTCAGCGGACGTAGACGCTCTTCGATCGCGTCCTGCACCAGCAGCGCCAGACGCGCATGGTCGGCAACGCCGGTGCCTGTCGCGAGCGCCGTGGCGATCGTGGCGGTCGACTCGGCGATGCGTGCGGTCGTCTGGGTTGTCTGGTGCGTCATCTGCGCGGAATCGACCAAACGCAATTGCAGCTCGTGCGTCGCGAGTTCCTCAACAAGGTCGTTGACCGATTCTCGGTACCGGTCATTCGCGCCCAACGCGGCACCGAGGATCACCAGCCAGATTGCGAAGATGATCGCCGACGAGAGGATGCGTACAGGGATGGATGCGGTGGTAGACAGCCCCCACACCCCTGGCAGGAATGCGACAGCGACACCGCGCATTGCGCCCGCGATGACGGCGACAACAATCACCGTGAGTCGAGTGCTCAGCGCGGTGAAGTCGCGTCGCACGAGCACGAAGTTGCCGATCACCAACACCACACCAAGAGCAAGTTGGGCGAGCACACCAATGGCCAGCCACGCCATGACGTCGGGAACCGAGCCGAACGGATTGTGGGTAGCAGTGAACGTGGCGATGATTCCGATGGGAATGCTCAGCAGGAATGCGTCAAGTCCGATGGAGCGAGGATTTCCCAAGAGCGAGACAAAGCGAGAGTCGCGCATTAGCGCTCCGACTCGGGAATCTTGCCTGCCAATTCCAGATAGGCGCGAGCCAGTTGCACTCGCTGATTGGTGGAACTATCGCGCGGCACGTCGAGTACCTCGCTGAGCCGGCTGATCGTCTGCTCGACCGCCTTGACACTCACCTGCCGCTCTTCGGCGATCGCTTGGGTGCTCATGCCGTCAGCTACCAGACGAAGCACGTCGATCTGACCCTCAGTCAGGGGTCGAAGCGAGGAAGGCACAGCCGAGCGAAACGCCAGGGGCGTGCGTGCTGCAACAAGGACCTGCACGACGATCTCCGAGAAGTCACGGATATCTGCCTTGTTGAGGTAGGTGGTGCCCCGCGGAGGGGCGACCATGCCCGGTGCGATCAGCCGAGGGTCGCGGTAGGTCGACAACATGACAAGGCCAATTTCGGGCTGGCGAATGCGCAGGGCATGAGCGAGGTCGACGCCGGTGGGTCCGACTCCAAGGTCAAGGTCGAGCAGCGCGACATTGGGAGTCGTGTCTCGCTGCAGTTCGAGAGCCTCGCGTGCCGTCGTGGCACGACCTACTACCTCAACGCGCTGGTATTCCAACGCGTTGACGAGGCTAGCCAGAGTGAAGGAGTCGTTTTCCACCACGAGTGCACGAACTCCGGTCATGGTGGCCCTTCCTAGTTGGTGCTCCACAGTGCCCTGTGTCAACGGGCTGCGCAAACGCGGGGTCGTTAAAACCCTACGGCGGGCAGCACTCGATGGACTAATTCGGCATCGATGTGTGACCAACGGCCGGTTCGAAGGGCGCAATCCAAGCGTAGATTCACTGTGGCGGCTCTATTCAGAGACCGCAAAGCGAGGAGTTGCATTCCATGAATGCGAACGCACGTGGCGTAGCGACGTCAGGACTTGCAGTGATCGTTCTCGTGGCATTGGCCGGCTGCTCGAACAGCGCGACCGTCACGTACCCAACACCCACGGGGGCGCCTTCACCGAATGCGACCACCGCACTGCAACCCAACGGTCGCCAACTGACACCAGCCGGAACCCAGGTGACGCTTGGTAACTACCCCACCGGCGGAGCCGTCAGTGAGGACGGGCGCTGGTTGTGGACTATTTCCGCTGGCCTGAGCTCGAACGACATCCGCATCGTCGACACGACCAGCGGCACGGTGTGCCAGACCATCGACATTCCTGGGGCGAGCGGCGGGGTAGCACTCGACTCGGCCCACCACCTCGCGTACGTATCGGGCCTTCCAAATTCACGCTGGCAGCCGTCGAAGAATGGTCTTCCGGGAGTCAAGGGCGATGTGGTGTTTGTCTACAAGTGGACTGACACCTGCGGTCAGGCGACGCTCGATCGAATGATCGCAGTGCCGCCGCAACCGAACGCGCCAACAATTCAGGCATATCCGCCGCCGCGGGCCGGAACAACGGCCGGCTCACTGGCATGGCCGCAGAAACTGGCGGTGTCTCCCGATGGATCGCGCCTCGTTGTTCCGCTCAATCTCGCCGACAGTGCGGCAATCGTTGACCTCAACAACTCGTCGGCAGTGAGCTACATCGCGACCGGAAGTTATCCGTTCGGTGCCGCGATCGCCGCTGGAAACACAGTCGCTGTCGTCACCAATGAAGCCGCGGGAACTCTGTCGGTTCTTGATCTCATGAAGGGAACGAAGACCACCGACATCGCTGTTGGGCCACCCTTGAGCCATCCGCAGGGCGTCGTGATCGACCGCGCGGGAACAACTGCGTACGTCGCGTTGTCGGCGAGTGACCAAGTAGTGGTCGTCGATCTGAAAGAACTCAAGGTCGAGCGCACCATCTCAGTGGGGCGTCCTGAAGGCCTTGGAACCAAGCCAGTGTCTGTTGCTCTCACACCCGATGAGTCACGCCTGCTGGTTGCCGAGTCCGGGGCCGACGAGTTGTCGGTCATCGCCATCGAGGGTTCGACGGCCAAGCCCACCGACTGGACCGTCATCGGCCACATTCCAACCGCTGCGCAACCACAGGCGGTTGTGACGTCGGCGGCCACCGGCTCAACACCGGCTCGCGTCTTCTACGTCGCGGCTGAAGGTATGGGTATCGGCGCGAATCCTCAGGGCACCAATCCCACGCTTCCCAACGACCCGATTTTCTGGGCCTTCACGTCGGTAGCGCCCACGACCGACGTCTTCAACGGTTTTCAATACGGCGGCAAGATGGTGACCGGTCAAGCCGGCATTCTTCCCGTTCCGACCGACGCCGAATTGGCCGTGATGTCGCCTGCTGCGTCAACCCAGATGATTCCGTCGAACTCGACTCCCGCCCCCGCTGACACCGTGCTGCGCGCGGGTGGGCCGATCAAGCACGTGTTCTTCATCGTGCGCGAGAACCGCAGTTACGACCAACTGCTCGGAGATGTCGCGGCCGGCAACGGCGATCCGAAGCTCACCGTTTTCGGTTCGGCAGTGACACCGAATCTGCACTCGCTCGTGGCTCGATTCCCGTTGCTCGACAACGTGTACGCGAACTCCGAGGCCTCTGTTCAGGGTCACTATTTGACCGCAGCGGCCAACGTTCCGGACTACGTGTCGCGTAACTGGGTGCAGCAATACGCCGGCCGCGGGCGACCCAATGATTTCGGAACTTTCGCGGTGTCGTGGCCGGGTAACGGACTCCTCTTTACCCAGGCCGACAAGCAGTCGGTCGATTACTTTAACTACGGCGAAGGCTTCATCGGCGGATACACGTCGATTCCCGACCGTGACCGCACCCCCGCCATTGCGGCGCAAATCGCTGCCGTGGAAGCGAACTCCGATCTCGGTCCGCCTTTCGGAGGGTGCTATCCGTCAGACATGCTGATCGGCAACGCACAGAACATGACCACCGCGAACCCGCAGGGCAGCGAAGTATTCGATTCGAGTATGCCCACCGGCGCACCGACCGGATCGTTCTCTCGCGTTGACTGCTTCCGACAGCGCTTTGCTAAGCAAGTGGCGTCGAACTCAGTGCCCACGCTGAACTACCTCACGCTGACCAGTGACCACACACGCGGAACCCAACCGACCTACCCGACTCCGACGGTGATGGTTGCTGACAGCGATCTAGCGATCGGGCAGATTCTCGACACGATTTCGCATTCGCCGATCTGGTCCTCGTCGGCGGTCTTCATCGTCGAGGATGATTCACAAGATGGCGCTGATCATGTGAACGCGCACCGCATTCCTGTTGCAGTCGTGAGCCCGTACGCCAAGAAGGGCGTAGTGCTGCACACACGCTACGACTTGCTGTCGGTGGTGCGATCGGTGGAGTTGCTCGCCGGACTCAAGCCGCTCGGACTCGGTGATGCGCTCGCAGTTCCGATGTACGACGTGTTCGCATCGACGCCGGTGAATTCTGATCCGATCGATGTGGTTCCGGTCAACGTCAACCTGCTCGAACGAAACACCGCGTCGTCACCCGATGCCGAGTGGTCGATGTCGCTGTCGCTAGGCGTTCCAGATCAGGTCGGTCAAGCGACACTCGACGAGATCATCTGGCACTCAGTGCACGGTGCAGGTTCACAGGCTCCACCTGCCGGTCCGGGCGCTGTGGGTGAGGACGAGGGTGAGTCGGCGTTCGTTGCGGTCGATTAGTTAGTTCTCTGGGCAAATAGGCATGTTTAACGTGCGGGATTGCCCAGAGATTGGCGATTCCGATCAGCTCTTTTGGTGCGGAGTAGGCACTCCACCAGCGGTCATGGAAATCGACTCATCTACTTCAATGCGGATGTGCCTGTCAGGCAGCCCATCATGTAAGGGAACTCGAGGGTCGCGGAGTAGTGATACATCGACACCACCGCGCCGTCGAGAGTGATCGGCGAGGTACGCCCGTGGCACTTATCGAGGTCAGCGTTGGTGGGAAGGTTCCCCTTCGCGTCGCGCTCCACCACGATCGGAAAACCGTCAGTGGCGAATCCGACGACGGTTGATGAACCCATCGCCGCGTTGACAATGCAGTTGGGGACGTTGTGGTAGTGATACGTGCTTGTCTGTTCAGGGTGGCCTTCGCAGACGTCCTGGGTTTCGTGCGCCACCGCATCACGATTGAGCTGGTCAAGTGAGGCGAACAGCACGACACCATTGCGCAGTATCCCGACCGCTCCCGCGGGCAGACATGAGGTTGTGGTCGCCGCCCTGGGGGCCGATGGCAGTGCGATCGCGATCTTGCGTTCGGCGATGTGGTTGGGGTTTCGGTCGTAGTTGTACGCGTCATCGGTCGAAGGAATCGGGAAGGTTCCCGAGACCTGCTTCACGGGAACACCGTGAGAGGTGATGTAGCGCGATGCACCGTTGACGGTCTCGGTGTAGTCAGCAGTCGGCCATGACACCGTCCCGCTGACCGACACTTTGGTAGTGGAATCCCACGTGCCAGCGGCCGCATTGATCCACGGTCCATCTTTGAATGCGCCACCTCCATTGGGGTCACCTGGTTGGCACGCGAAGATACTGCCGACAGCTGCTGCCGTCGTCGACACCCTTGAGTCGCCCAAGGGAAGTGCCTTGGGATCAACTGTTACTCCAGACCACGTATTGACGATCGCAGCGGCTGCCGATGCGGTCGCAGTGGCACTGGGTGAGGCCGTAGTCGCTTCCGCACTACGTGTGGCGGTGGACGCACTGGTCGACGCAGTGGTCGAACCGCACGCCGCCAGTAGGACGACCCCACACAGTGCCGCGACGCGAACGGCCGGATGTCTCATTGCAGTTTCTGAGTTCGTCATCACGCCACCACCAAGAACTGGCCCATGAGTCCGCCGTCTTCGTGGTTGGCCATGTGGCAGTGGTACATGAAGGGGTGCATGTCACTGGCGAAGTCGTCGAACTTCGCCACGAACGTGACCGACTCATTAGGAAGGATCGCAAAGGTGTCCTTCCACCCCTTCTCGTAGTCGGCCACGTCACCGGTTGAACGCGAAACGATCGCGAACTGCACATCGTGAATGTGGAATGAGTGACCAAAGACGAAGTCGTTCGTGATGGTCCACTTCTCGACCGTGTCGAGTTTCACGGTCTGATTGATCGTGGCCATCGAGTAGCCCTTGTTGTCGAATGTGAATGGGGTTCCAGGACCTTCATCAGTGATCGCGATGGTGCGACTGTTGGTGGCGTCCGCTTCGGTCCAGAGAGTATGGGAAGCGAGTGCTGCAGGCAGTGACGTCACGGCCTTGTCCGTCGCGGCGGCGACGGTGATGCTCAGCAATTCGAAGGTCGTGTTGTTCAGCAGGCTACCGAACTCCCCTGTCGTTGCCGGCTCGGAACCACCGGCGCCAAAGGGCATACCCGAGTTGAGCGCCTGCAGAGAGAGTTGAGTACCGACAGGGTCCTTCGACAGATCGATGACGATTTCGTACCGTTCACCCGGCGACATTCGAACTTGGGTGACCGGCAGTGGTGCATTCAACAAGCCGCCGTCAGTTCCGATCACGTAAAACGTGCGGCCGTCGAGCGCGACGTTGTAGTAGCGCTCGGTCTCGGCGTTGAGAATGCGCAGTCGCACCATTTGCGCCGGCAGACTTACCCCAGCGTTCATGACACCGTTGGCGAGCAGGTAGTCGCCGTACGCGGTGGTCATATCGAACTCATTTGTCGATGTGAAGCGACGGCTGGTGAGCACCAGCGGAATGTCGTCGACTCCATAGGTACGCGGAAGTGCGAGGGCCAACTCTTCGTCATCTTCGACGATGATGAATCCGCCCGCCCCGAGAGTCAGCTGCTTCAGCGTCGTTTCGTGCATGTGCGGGTGGTACCAGTAGGTGGCCGCGTTGTTCTTCACTTCGAACTGCGGCGACCAGGTTTCACCTGCCGCAATCACCTGATGCGGACCACCATCCATCTCGGCGGGGATGTGCATTCCGTGCCAGTGCGTGGTGGTCTCCTCGGACAGGTCGTTCTTCACGTTGAGTGTGACCTGCTCGCCCTTCTTCATCAGAAGCGTGGGCCCCCAGAAGTCAGCACCGTTATAGCCGTACGTCGGGGTCTTCGCACCCGACTGGTACTGAACGCTGTTCGCAGCCAGCGACAAGTCGAAGGTTGTCCCGGTGAGCAGTGGTGGAATCACCAGCGGATTACTAGTGCCCGCGGTCGAGGAGCTGGCTGTTGCAGAGTTCGTCGCTGACAAGGTGGTGCCAGTACCGGTTCCAGTCGAGCAGGCGGCAAGGCCCAGTGCAGTGAGGCCCAGGAGGAAACCGCGGCGACTCACCGCAGCAGAGCCCAGACTCTCGATCACATCGCGCGCTTCGCTCACTGGTACTCCTCATGGTTGGCTCCGACTGTTCGCCACCACAAACTACGCCCTAAACTTTGGCATGTGCCTAGTAATCACCTGAGAGATTGCTGTGAGTAATACAGCGCCTGTCCATTGGGCGCCGGGTCGCTAGCGTGGACGTTGTGAACGAACCCGACCCGCAGAATCGTCGCGGTCGCCCCCGGCTGCGCTCGGATGAGGTGATTCTTGCGGCCGCACTGCAGGCCTTCGCTGAGGCGGGGTTCCAGGCCATGTCGGTGCGTGCGCTTTCAGCGAGTCTGGGTCTGAGCCACGAAGCTGTGGGTCAGCGCTTCGGCTCAAAACTCGACCTATTCCACGCAACGATCGACTTCGGAATGACGCAGTTGTACGCGTCGCTAGAGGTCGCTGAGAGTGAGCCGTCACTTCCAGCCGACGATCTCGCCTTGCTTCGCGCTTCCCTACGCAACTTCATGATCGGCGCGGCGACCCACCCCGAACTCGGGCGCATCATCAACCAAGAGAGCCTGACTCCGTCCGCGCGGCTCGACTTCATCGTGTCGCGGGCAGTTGAGCCGGGTGTGCGGCCTCTGGCTGACCTCCTCAGCCGACTTGCAGATGAGGGGCGCATCCGCAGGACCACCGCGCGCGAGATCTTCTTTCTCGCACAGGCTGGGGCTGCGCCGTTCACGATGGTGGGGCTCTCATCCGCGTTCGACAACGTCGATGGCCCATTCCACGCAGAAGGCCACATTGAGCAGGTAGCTGACCTCATTGTCGGGGGGCTGACGATCCGCCATACCTCTGCAGGCTGAGTGCCAGATCGCTCCATTCTCTGGGCAAATAGCCACGTTAAACGTGCGGAATTGCCCAGAGAATGCAACTCCAACGCAGCAAAAAGCTCCCAGCGCCCAACCTCGTGGCTGGGCTCTGGGAGCTCTGGCGGTGGCGGTGGGATTTGAACCCACGGAGGCTTGCACCTCACACGCTTTCGAGGCGTGCTCCTTCGGCCGCTCGGACACGCCACCGCGCACGAGGCTACCCGATCGGCGCGAACGCCGGCAGTGCGACCCTGCTGTCGTTAGTCGGCGCGGTGCTTGGCAAAGAAGTCGGCGAGTAGCGCGCCGCACTCGTCATCGAGCACGCCCGCAACCACTTCCGGACGATGGTTGAGTCGACGATCGCGCACGACATCCCAGAGCGATCCGACCGCGCCAGCCTTGGGGTCGAACGCTCCGAACACCACACGATCGACGCGCGCAAGCACGGCGGCACCCGCGCACATCGTGCACGGTTCAAGCGTGACCACGAGGCTGCATCCATCAAGCCGCCACCGACCTCGGGCTCGTGCGGCGTCGCGTAGTGCCACAACTTCTGCATGCGCCGTGGGATCGCCGTCGGCTTCACGCCGATTGCGACCACGGCCAATGACCGTTCCGTCCGTATCGATCACCACAGCGCCGATCGGAACATCGTCGGTGAGCAAAGCAGCGCGCGCTTCGTCAAGGGCGAGGTGCATGGCGGCGCTGTCGAGCGCTGAGGGTTTCATGTCGAAAGTGTCAGCCGAGCGATGAGGTCGCTGCGCTGTACTGATCGCCGAAGCCGATGCGGCTTGCGATGGTTGAGAGTGCTTCTTCCGGATAGAGCTCAAGGTCGCCGCACAGCAAATCGATCTCGTCGGCGCTTACGCCGAGGTCGGCAAGGATTGCCAGATCGCCAGCCGGAACGCCTTCCTCGTCGTCGTCATCGTCCTCGTCGGGCAAGTCCATCTCGAGCAACACGAGCGCCTGCGCAGCAAGCGGCCAGTCAAGCGAGGCAAGTTCATCGGAAACGAGCACGCGTGGCTCGGCTCCGAAAACGCGCACAATGAGGAAGAACTCTTCGGCGACCGAGACGAGCGCCAGCGAGCCGCCTTCGCCAGGCTGGCTGCGCAATGCGTTGATGATCGAGTCGAGCGATTCCGACGATCGCGGCGTCAGCGACTCGACTTGCCACATGCCTTCTTCGCGCCAGGCGATGATGGCTGAGTCGACCGCGTTGTCTTCCACGTACCGATCGTGTCACGTTGTGAGGGCTCGTGACCAGAGTTCGGCCATCCGGGCGTGTGCGATCGGCCACCCCGGTAGGTTCTTCCCATGCACATTCATGTCGCCGAACACCCCCTGATTTCCCAAAAGCTGACCGCACTGCGCGATGAGCGCACCGACAGCATCGCCTTCCGGGCGCTCACCGATGAGCTCGTGATTCTGCTCAGCTACGAGGCCACACGCGGACTCAGAACGGTTCCGTGCGAGGTAGTCACGCCCGTGGCGCCGGCTTCCGGTGTCGATCTCGCCTCGCCGATGCCCCTCGTGGTTCCAATTCTGAGGGCCGGTCTGGGAATGTTGCCGGGCATGATGCGGCTGCTTCCGAACGCTGAGGTCGGATTCCTGGGTATGGTGCGCAACCACGAATCGCTTGTCGCGACCACGTACGCCGAGCGGCTTCCCAATGACTTGTCGGGCCGCCAGTGCTTCGTGCTCGACCCCATGCTGGCGACCGGCGGAACGCTGGTTGCGGCGATTGAGTTGCTGTTCGCGCGCGGGGCCACTGATGTCACGGCGATCTGCCTACTGGCGGCGCCCGAGGGTATCCGGCGCGTGCAGGAGTCGTTTGGCGACCGCGTTGACGTCACCATCGTCACCGCCGGACTCGACGAGAAGCTCACCGATCGCGGATACATCTACCCCGGACTCGGCGACGCAGGCGATCGACTCTTCGGCTCTGCTGGGTACTGAAGACTCACGTTGCTGGGGTAAGAAAACTGCCTCTATGCGTGCTGAGTGTCCCCCCATGCGGATGGGCAGGCAGAAGGGCAGGCGGAAGGGCGGGCGGAAGGGAAGGCGGAAGGGAAGGCGTGGGCTTAGGGTGGGCGGATGATCGTTCTGCCCGGAAACCGCCGAGTACGCAGCACCCTCCATCCCGACGGATTCCATGGGCAGCACGCCACGCCCCCGTACTTCGAGGGGTGGTACGTCAAACTTGTTTCCGCCGACCGTTCCACTCGCCTCGCCGTGATTCCCGGCGTGTTCATGGGTCAATCGGGTGAATACGGCGCAATCGACGAGGCCTTCGTTCAGGTGCTCGATGGCGCCACCGGCCGCAGCTGGTACCACCGCTACGACGCCTCGGAATTTCACGCCGACGCCGATCGATTTGATGTCACCATCGGCGGCAACCACTTCGACAGCAGCGGCTTCACGCTCGACCTTCCCAATCTCACCGGTCGCATCGATGTCGCTACCCCACTCGATCCGTGGCCCGTCACCGTGCGCTCACCCGGAGTTATGGGCTGGTACGCGTGGATGCCATTCATGGAGTGCTACCACGGGGTGTGCTCATTCGGACATTCTCTGAGCGGCGAACTCGAACTCGATGGCGTCTCGCATTCGCTCAACGATGGACGCGGCTACATCGAGAAGGACTGGGGCCAGGCGTTTCCGGCCGGGTACGTATGGATGCACAGCAACCACTTCACCTCACCTGACACCTCCCTCATGGGATCGATCGCACTGATTCCGTGGCTGCGTTCGGAGTTCCGAGGCTTTCTTGTCGGCATCAAACACGACGGCCAACTTCACACCTTCGCCACCTACACCGGAGCTAAGACCACACTGCTCGAAGTCGACGACGAGCAAGTGCGGTGGTCACTGCGCGCACGCAACGGAAGCACGCTGCACCTCGTGGCCGAACGTGTCGAAGGCACTCTGCTGCACGCGCCGATTCGCACTGAGATGCATCGCCGCGTTGAGGAGACGCTCGATGCGTCGGTAGGTGTTCGCTTGATCGATCCGCGCGGGAAGGTGTTGCTCGACGACATCGGTTACGTGGCCGGACTTGAAGTGCACGGCGATACCGAGAAGTTGCTCGCCACTACCGGCCGCTAACTCGCCATTCAATTTTTCTCGGCGATTCCTACGTTCACGCATGTAAAAAGGGCGGTTTTACCTGCTTGGACGTAGGAATCGCGCGGGACTAACTCGCGGGACTAACTCGCGGGACTAACTCGCGGGCATGGCGGCGCGTACGAGGTCGAGCGCCGTCGCCACTGAATGCGAATGCTGCGCACTCATCGGAAGATCGGCGACATCCATCCGCCCCGCTACCACGGACGCGAAGTCACTCACCATGTCCGACCGCGGATCACTCGGCGCAAACCGCAACTCTTCGCGCACCGACCCATCGGCAGCACGCAGCGTCAACACCGTTCCGTCTTCAGACTCCGGCGAATTGCTGAAGCACGGCTCACTGGTCTGGCCACTGCCCGTGGTTCCGATTAGCGAACCCCAACGCCGTTCGGGCCCGGTGAAACCACCGGAAACCGAGGCGGTCGCTCCGTGGGTCCACGTGAGAATGGCGCGCGATGAAATGTCGGCACCCTGATCGCTGAACTGCGCCTCTTCCACCACAGCCGACACTGGCGCAGCGTCGTCATACAGCGACACAGCAAAAGAGATCGCGTAACACATCACGTCGTACGCGGCGCCACCTCCGCGCGACGCATCGAGTCGGTAGTTGCCCTCGAGTTCTCCATCAAAGACGAACCCGGAATCAACGGACTGCACAGTTCCGAAATCACCGGCACGCACACGCGCGATCAGCTCGCGGTGACGCGGATGCCAGCGATACCAGAATCCCTCAAGCAAGTATCGGTCACTTTCCAGTGCCACGGCCTGCATGCGTTCGACCTCGGCGACATTCAACCCCAACGGCTTCTCGCACAGCACGTGTTTGCCCGCACGCAACGCCATCTCGGTGACCGGCGCATGCAGATCGTTCGACAACGCGATATACACCGCATCGATCTCGGGGTCGTCCATCATCGACTCGTAACTCGGATGAACTCGCCCCTCGGGCATCAGCGCAGCCGACCGTAATGGGTCCTTGGACGCGACGGCCTGCAACACCACATTGGGATTCGCGTGCAGGATCGGTGCCATCACCCACGTGGCGAAACCACCTGCACCAGCGATACCAATACGTACCGGGTCACTCACGACGAACTCCAGAACTTCAGAGAGCGGAACCGAAACCGGGGTTCACCGGCGTCGGGTACGGCAGCACCGTGGGGGGTTGCGAACACGTGTTGCTGATCTTTTCCCCCGCGAGAATACGTTGGAACCAACTACCCGCGACCGTACCGCCCATTTCTCCCATGTGATTGTGGCCCTGCCCACCGAGCCACACCGACGTCAGGTTCGATCCCGCTGCGCACCACTTCTGTTCGAGCAGCGAGGTCGTATTCGGAATCACCACCTGATCGGCAGTGCCTTGAATGATCAACACCGGAAGGTCAGTGATCGGCGCGGGCGTTTGCGCAGTGAGTGCAGCCTTCCACTGCGGATTGTCGATCGGGTTACTACTGAAGTACGTGCGACCAATGTTCTGACGCACCAGTCCACCGAGCGCTGCAGCCTTCAGGCAGTCAGTGGCAAGACTCTCCGTCGAATTGATCTGCTCCTGGGCAATCACCGCCGACAGCGGAAGATTCGGGTACTGCGTCGGCCATCCGTACGCAACCTCCGGGCCGATGACCCACGAAACCGTTTCGTCCCACTGCTCGTCAACGAGCGGCACGAGTTCGGCAGCCGGCGCCGCCGCCGCGACGGCGACGAGGTTGAGCTCCGGTGCCAGTTTATTCGCCAGATCACCCGTCCACAGTGCTGACTGCCCGCCTTGTGAGTGTCCGTAGACCATCCACGTCGTGCTTGCGCCTGAATCTTTGAACTCGCGCGCGGCTCGCACCGAATTCACCACGTCGTTCGCTTCGGCTTGACCCACGAGGTACTGCGAGATACCCGGAGTTCCAAGGCCTGCGTAATCGGTCGCGACGATCACGTAGCCGAAGCTGATCATCTGCAGCATCCACGGTTCAGTCAACTGACTGCTGATCGGCTCGTCGCGACGCGATGGCGCGCACGCATCACCGAGACCTACCGTGGGGTGCGCCCACGCCACCACGGGCCGTCCACCGGCAGGCGCCGGGCTATCGGGAATGAGCAGCATGCCGCTACTGACAGTTGGTGATCCGTCGGCCTTCTGCGAGACGTAGAGAATGCGGAAGGTGGAGGCTCCTGTCAGAGTCGCACCGAGCGGTTCAGAACGCAGCAGCGTGCCGGGCTTCGTTGACGGAAGCGGATCGGGCGGCGTGTAGAACGGATCGAGCGCTTCCTGCCGCTGATCGGCTTGCGTGCGTGATCCGAGGAATCGCGCCACTTGGGTCGTCAGGCCCACAAGCACGAGAGCAAGCACGACCAGCCCGAGTACTTTCCACCACTTCATACCGCCAGTGTCCACCCTTTCCTCACCTCAACTGACGGCATCTCGCGCTTTCGGGACGTTCAGCCCGTAACGTTTCGGCCATGACCGTTGACCCCGAAGCTGATCCGAAGCCCGAACGCGGCGGCGCCTACGACTACCGCGGCGGCGTGCGCCCCGAGTACGCACCCGAGCGCGATGGCGATCCTGATCCGGGTGAAATCGTGTGGGCGTGGGTTCCGTACCAAGAAGATCCCAACGTCGGCAAAGACCGACCCATCGTGTTGGTGGGACACGCCCTCGATGCCGACGGTGACTTCGTGGCGTTCATGCTGTCGAGTAAAGACCGCACCGGCTATCCCGGCTGGATCGCAATCGGCGCCGGCGCGTGGGATGGCGAGCATCGGCAATCATGGGTGCGCGTTGACCGACCGCTAGCGATCTCAGGCGACGCCGTGCGGCGCGAAGGTGCCGGCCTCACACCCGAGCAGTTTCAGGCAGTTGCCCAGCAGGCAGTTGAGGTGTTTGAGGGCCATGGAACAATAGGCGCGTGACCCTCTCTCGCCACAAGATCGACGCCGGTGCCGCCCGTAGTTTGCTCGGCCGCGCCAAGAACAAGCCGCTCACCTACGACGCCGTCGGAATGTCGCTGGGCCAAGTGCCCGCGCCCGATGGGTTCCGTGAGTACACGGCCTCGCGCGTGGTCGGAACGGGCGACGAAGCGTTTCGCAACATCGGCTACGCCCTCATGCACTGGGACGTGCACCGCGCCGCGGGCTTGTTCGTTCAGCCCGACGTCAACGTGGTGCGCGAAGGCGATGCCGTCTCGGTCGCCGTGCACAGCGCCCCGTTCCTGTCAGCTGTCGGCTGCTGCCGCGTCGTCGAGGTCATCGCCACCGGCCGTTCCATTGGATTTGCGTACGGAACACTGCCGGGCCACCCCTCACTCGGTGAAGAATCGTTCATCCTCACGCACCGCGACGACGACCAGGTCGAACTGGCCATCCACGCGTTCTCGCGGCCCGCAATTTGGTACGTGAAGCTCGCCGGCCCCTTGGGTCGTGCGATTCAGCATCGAGTCGGCAAGAAGACGCTGACCGGCGCGGCTTCGCTGGCCACCGTGTCACCGGTCACAGAGGCCAAAACGGCGCCCTAAGGCGCTTAAGTTCCTCGCATAATCGACCGATCCTCTATATGAGGGACACGTCACAGACCGTTATGTCCTGATTTGTGATGTGACTTGGTGCTCACGTGGCACCTGACACCGTTTGTTCACGTCAAAGTAGAGGTACGGACACAGTGCACCGGCACGATGAAACCACAAGAGTCAGCAGGGGGTGGAGCGCATGAGGCGGCAGCCGATGCGCGCGCGCCTAGCCGCGGCCATTTCCGGCTCGGTTGCCTTGGCGGCCGTGGTCACCGGGGCCGTCTGGCTTCCCGCCCACGCCACTGACGCCACGACGTCGCCAGCCAGCACCAGTGCCTCCTCCAGCGCCACGGTTGAGCCCCATTCCCTGACCGATGACCTGGGCCCCATTCCGAAAAAGCCCGCTGAACTCGTTGCCTACCGCGCTGAGGTACGCAAGCGGGTCGCACTTGCAGGACAGCAGCGCAAGGAAGCCGACGCCGCGCTTGCCGAGGCCAACCGCGACGCCTCTCAGGCCGCCAAGTCCGCCGCTCTCGCCGAGCAGCAGGCGGCCGACGCACGCGATCGCCTGACGTTGTGGGCGAGTTACCTGTACCGCGTCAATGGCGGTGACGGATTGCTCGCAGCAATCTTCAATGACAAGAATGCCGACCCGCTCGAGTTCATTCGCGGTGCCTCCGACGCCAACGCATTTTCCGACTCATTCGTCGCCGACGTACAGAACGCCCACGACGCCGCACTCGCAGCAACGGCCGCCTCATCACGCGCCTCGGAAGCACGCGAGCGAGCCATTAACCGCGCAGCAGCAGTTGAAGGTGCCCGCAAGGCCCTCGTTGACCTCCTCGCCTGGATTCAGCCGCCCCCGACGTTGACTGCGCCCACTGCCACTGAGTACGGCAAGTCCGGCCCTCAGACGATGATCGACGGACGTTCCTGCCCGACCACGGCGCCAAGTAACACCCTGCGCGACGGCAGCGACTCGCTCGGCGCTTCCAAGCTCTGCCAAGACGCGGTCGCACAAGCCGCGACTCCGCAGGCGGCTCTGGCCATTCAGGCTGCGTTCCAGATGCTCGGCGCCCCGTACGCATGCGGCGGTATCGGGCGCCAGGATCCCTTCCGCTTCGACTGCTCGTCACTCGTGTCCCGCGCCTACTACCTCGGTGCCGGAATCGACACCGCTGGTAAAGACTGGGCGCCGTCGACTCGCGACATGGTTCCGTGGGATGGCGTATCGCTCGCGTGGTGGGCCTCATACGTTGACCCGCAATTCCTTCGCCCTGGCGACATCGTGCTCTACGACACCGGAGGCGCCGCTTACCGCCACGTGGTGATGTACATCGGCAACGGCTACATGTTGCACACCAACGCATGCGGCGATGTCGCGCACGTCAGTTCATTCTGGGGAACGGGCAACGGCCACTCGGGCTTCCTCGTGGTGCGCCGCGTGATCAC
>Ga0194057_10000054_pt1 | contig 45676 bp, 31 predicted proteins | sample SepL4415m_MetaG_FD_155474 | JGI IMG/M metagenome (GOLD analysis project Ga0194057, IMG submission 155474) | Anoxic zone freshwater microbial communities from boreal shield lake in IISD Experimental Lakes Area, Ontario, Canada - Sep2016-L442-15m | ecosystem: Environmental > Aquatic > Freshwater... | reverse complement strand
CCCGCCCCCTTCGGCCGCAACCAAATCGAAAATAAACAGAAATCCTAACCGAAAGTTATTCCCCCACTCATAATCTCCTCACACGCATCCCCGATAATTGATTCCGTTCCAACCCAATGGGGACCGGTGATTCGGACACGGCAGTCCCAAAGCGAGATTCTGAAAGCAGGAAACAAATGCAAAAGTTACAAGAGGGAAAAAAGACGATTCCTGGGTCAAATTCGCCCCAACGCGGCGCATTTTCCCTCGTTGAATTGCTGGTGGTCATCAGCATTATCGGCGTTCTCGTTGCCATGTTGCTTCCAGCTATCAACTCGGCGCGTGAAGCAGGTCGCCAGGTAGCGTGCAAGAATAACCTCCGGCAATTCGGCGTGGGAATGACTGCCCATAGCAACAAATCGGGAACTTACTGCTCCGGTGCGTTTGACTGGCAGCATGATGGAGCGGTGACCGAGGTCGGATGGGTCGCCGACATGGTGAACGACGGCATCCCTGTAGGGAAGATGCTTTGCAATTCCAACCCATCCCAGATCAGCGCGGCCTACGCGGATCTTCTTAGTTTGGATGCCTCATCCGTACCCGCCTTCAACCAGACGGCGATGCTTGGCACTCCCGCCAGGATGGCACCCGACGGCAGCCCCATCACCAATCCTTGTCGTCTGATCATGGAACAATCGCTGGGGAGCGGGAGTGACCAGCGGGTGCAGTTGGTGCAGAGCCAGATTTTCAACAAGTTCTACAATACGAACTACACCGCCAGTTGGTGGCTGGTACGATCCGGCGTGTTACTGGACGGCAATGGTAATCTGCAAAGTACCGTCGCCGGTGTCCCCGCGTCGCTCGCCTCGCGACAATCGACCTCGGGGCCTTTGAGTGTAACCAGCGCAAGCTTGGGCACCGTATCTGCTAGCTTCCTGCCCCTTTTGGCCTGCGGGGCATCGAGTGGTTCCCTGCCCGCGGGGATGGGGTCCAATCAGGCCGGGTCACCCATGGTCATGTCGTTCACACCAGGACCGGTCGTCAACCCAACCATGAAACCGCTAAGACGATTTTCTGCCCGCACTCCGCGAGAAGGGGTGTCCGGTTGGTGGGCGGCCTGGAACAACACGACGAAGCAAGACTATCGCGGCTTTGCTCCCGTTCACAAGGGAACCTGCAATATCCTAATGTCCGACGGTAGCGTACAGAGCTACTTCGACACCAATAACGACCATCTAATGAATAACGGCTTCTTGGCGACTACAACCAACGGCTTTGCTGACAGCACGCCCGAACTTCCGCCCGAAGAAGTCTACAGTAGTTGGTCTCTGCGGCCGTAACCCATTTATTCACATCAAACAGAAAGAAGGATGGACATCAAACAGAAAGAGGGATGAACAGATTGAAACACTGGCACAGCCAGTCTCATTCCATTAGTGAATGGGAAAAAAGAAGTGTTCTGACAGAATCTTTACTGAGAATCTCAATTTTTAGAAACACATTGGAGAAATTATGAAAAAACGTGGTTTTACCCTGGTTGAACTTTTGGTCGTCATTGCCATCATTGGCACTTTGGCCGCCCTGCTGTTACCTGCCGTGCAGAAAGCACGCGAGGCGGGCCGCCGCACGACTTGCACCAACAACATGAAGCAAATCGGTTTGGCAATCTTGAACTTCGAGTCGATCCATAAGGCCCTGCCCACCGGTGGCGAAGGCACGGTCTTCACTTCCGGGGGGTCAGGCACGACCGTATTCTCGAGGCACTCCCTGTTCACCTACCTCTTGCCGTTCGTCGAAAAGAGTGAAGTGTACGACCAGATGGATCTGTCGAAAGGATACCGCGACTCGTTTCAGAATGTTTCGGCGTCTTCCAACTGGATTCAAACTTACATTTGCCCGTCGAATCCCTTCCAGTCGTACAAAGATACGGCTGGCCTTAAAGATCCGGCATTGCTGGCCGATACCACCTGGGGCAATAAGCTCGGATCGGCCTGGGGTGGTCTGGACTACTTCGCCACGGTCTACACGGACATCAGCGATGGAACCATGCCCGATGGCACACCGAACACAGTGTTGGCCGGGAACCGTGACGCGGCACACTCCCGGGCTGACGGTGCTCTGACGGTTATCGATGGTAAGATTGGATCCGCGGCTTCAGACGCTGGCCCTTCTTGTGTTTCCGTGCCAATTTCCGCGATTCTTGACGGCACAAGCAACACCATTGCTGTGATTGAAGACGCGGGCCGTATCGCGCCGAGTGCCGCTGCGGCGATGAGCGCGCCCTACGCGGGCACCACTTCTAGCCGTACATATTTGGGCACCCCCATTTGTACTGAAGACGCGACCAATACAAAGGACTGCGTGTGGCGTTGGGCAGATGCCGATGGCGGCGGCAGCGGCGTTTCTGGTCCTACCAAGGATGGGTCGGGCACCGCCACTGCATACACTGGCAAAGTGGTCAACCAAAACGCATACCCGATCGGTGGTCCCGGTGGGGCCCCAGTTGTGGGCGTCGTGCCGTCATGGACAAACAATAACATCGGCTTGAACGATGAGCCGTTCTCTTTCCACGGTGGCGGATGCAATTCCGTCTTCGTGGACGGCAGCGTTCACTTCATCGCCGACGGGATCGCTCCGGTGACGCTGCGTTATTTGGTCACCCGCGCCGAAGGCAAGGCGATTCGCAGCGACGAAGAGACTGCGATGTTCAAGTAAATTCCTAATGCTGGAAATCAGCAACAGAACTTTTGTGAAATCGGCCAAGCCGGCACCGGGTTTTCCCGGTGCCGGCCGGTGCCGTTTACTATTGTCAAATGCCCCTCCGGGGCAGAAACACCCAGGAATGATTAAATGTTCGGGAATATTCTCAACTGGATCGTTGACCGATCGTATCAACTGTACGACCGTTTTGGCGCATGGTGGTTGCTGGCAACCGGATCACTCTTGGCCTTGTCATTCGTGCTCGTGATGTACCTCTGCGGCATGTTGTTCGGCTCAGGGGATGCCTTGGGGAACGCCTTGGCGGCCCAATCGCAGCAAGATGACAACGTGGACCCGGATTGTGGACGGCCCAAACCGGCGGCCCAGAAAGCGGTCCAAGCCAAACAGGATGCTCCACTGCCCTTAGTAGTGGCCGCCAAGCCCGCCGAATCCGTGATCAAGATCGCGGTCCCACCTCCCAAACCGGCGCGGCCCGAGAAACTTGCAGACTGGAAAAAGGAAGATTATCTCGCAGCCCGCCGAGAAGGTGATCCGCGACTGACCGAGGCGATCGATCAACTGGCCGGTCGATTCAAAGGGAGCGACCCCGCGGCGCGACTGCTGGTCGGCCTGCTTCAGACAGCACCGGGCGGCAATGCCAGACCCGGTTTGGTGCCCGGCAGCCGCGACTCGACCACGGCGATCGCCGACGCGCTTGTGGCCAACGGCTCAACCACCGCCCGAGAAAGTCTCGCCGGTCTGCTCGGCGGTTCTATCCAGGTGCCGAACGACCGCGGGGTCGTGACAGCTACGCTTCGGGCATTGGCTGGCAGGGCGGAACCCGCCGACGAAGATTTACTTCTGGCAACGGCTGTTGAGAAAAGCTCGCGTTCCAATTCGGTCAGCTTGGCGACTTCGGTCAACTTGGCGACTGGAGGAGACGATGATTTTCCTTCCGTCCCAGTCAGCGGGGCGTCGTCGGCCATGTCGGCGACCGAATTGCAGAAGGCGGCCGGAGCTGTAATTCAGGCGACGGCCTCGGAGAATCTCCGAATCCGCCTGGTAAAGCGAATCCTCCAGCCCAACTTGCCGGCGGCCGACCGGGCAAGGCTGATCGACTGCCTGAAGGAGCCGCGGCCAGAAAACCTAGTTGCTCAATCCCTACTGTTTGTGGGCACCGAATTGGAACCGGAGGTGCTGGAGAAGTTTGAGCAACACTTCGCGCAAACCAGTGGGGCGGCATTGGCCAAACTGGCGGGCATTCCTCAGGCTGCCAATTCACTCCATCCGTCAGACGTCGATCCGGCACGGGTGGCTCGCGTGCTTTGGACCCAACCGTTCTGCGAGGCACTCAACCAGCGTCTGGCACAGATTCATCTGCTGAGCGATTCGCGCGGATTGGTGATGTTGGCCGCAACGATTCCCCTGCCGGCCACACGCGACGCATTGCAGCGCACCCTGGAGCGTCATTGGTACGAGAGTCCTGCCTCGCTTTGGGGAACTGCGTGGCCCCAGAGTTTTTTGCCTGATCCTGGATTGCTCTTCGTGTTGAAATCGCTCCCAAACCGCAGAAATACCACCAACCTATCGAATTCCACGTCCGGCAAGGGCGGCAGGTCGGGCAAGGGCGCACCGCTCCGCACGGCACCCCAACACCGCGACGTGCGAGAGAAGCAAGACCAAATCGCCCTGGCATGGTTGCAAACGAGCGGCATCATGATCCGGGCCACGATCGAGCGACTCCATGCGGCCGCACTGGCGCGTAATATCGACCGCAGCCACCTCGCCGACGAGGCGGCGGATACGCCCGTGAGTTTTGATCGCCAAGCGGAAATTGTGGCTGCGATTGTTGTGGATCTGCCTGGGTCGGCCGAGGCCACCGCCAATCTTCCGGCGGAGCCGTTACGGATTCGCTACGTGCGAGCCGAGAAAAAGTCAACGGCTTCGTTGGTTGTCGCCCTGTACAAGCGGCAACTCAAGAACTGTGAGCAACGGACCGTACCTTTTGGTGTATGGTTCGATGGCTATCAGACCGATCCGGAGTCCGCTCGCAAGGTTTCCTTGGACGTGGTCATTCGCAAGGCCGTGCCGAATGCACCCGTCCCCGCCAATCAAGAACAATACCTGGTTATCGAGATGCTTTCCGTGGAAACCGTTCCAGATCCATCCCAATCACAAAATGCCCAAGTTGTCCCGGATCCTGCGGAACCAACTGAGCACCCACCAGGGTCCTAACCTGCCAATCTCCCACGAATACCCGATGGAATCCACCAAGACAGACAACGCGACCAGCCAAGATTCGCGGACGGTGGTGCATTGCGCCTGCGGGACAGAAAACCCCTCGGGGCGAAAGTTCTGCACGCATTGCGGTGCGAGCCTCGCGGAGCAATGTTTTTATTGTGGCGGAATGACCATGGCCGACGAATCCTTTTGCGGCGGTTGCGGGGCCGAACTGGCTGGTATGGTACAGCAGCAGACCGAGCAGTTCAAAATGGATCTGCTTAAGGCCGACCAGTTGCAGGTTGAGGGGCACCTCGATGAGGCAGCAACCTTGCTCGTACCGATTGCAAAATTGACCCATACCCGCCTGCTACGACATGCCGCCGAGGCGAAGCGGAAGATCCATCAAATCACTCTGCTCCGCGGGCGCGCAATGGCAGAGACCGGCCCCGCTCTCGAAGAGGGGCGCAAGCGCATGGCCGCGCAGGATTATGCCGGCGCGGTCAAGGTAATTCAGGATATCCCGGTGTCGCTTCGCGGTGTCGAAATCACAGCTCTGTTCGATCAGGCGTTCGCCCGCCATGGTGAGATGACCACTCTGGGCAGTACGTTGCGCGAGGCCATCGCCAAAAAACAATACGCCGGACTGCTCAAGGTCGTATCGCGATTGTTGGAACTGCAACCGTGGCATGCCGATGCCTTGACGGTAGGCTCGCAGTTGCAGAAGAAGTACTGCCGCGCCGCGGAAGAGATGTTGGGCCAACACCAGTACGAGCAGGCCCTCAAGGTCACCGAACAAATCCCGCGCCCGCTTTGGACCGCCGACACCGCGGAACTCCTCCAGCGAGTGAGCGACCGGGCGTGGCTGGCCACAACCTTACGAACTGCCGCGGTGATCGATCCGGTGCTCGTGGCCGCCGGTCGCCGTGCGGCCGAACTCATGCCGGACGATCCTGGAATCGCCAAACTGACCAAGGAGCTTCAGAAGCGAGTCAAGATTAGCGAGAAGGACGGCGGCATCGCTCTGCGGTCGTGGGCCGCCCTGCCGGCCGAATCACCTTTAGGCATCCCCCTGGAATGGAAAGCCGATTTTCAACGGATTGACTTGTCGGAACAGTGCGACCGCCAGACGCTCGTGGAGGGGCGCGGCTGTTACGGCGTGGCCTGCGGCCTGGCCCTGCAAGGGTTGGGGCTGGCGGCCCTTGAAATGGACCTGCGGCCCAAGGCGACGGGCGGCGTGGTCGATTTCGTCTCCAACATCGTCCGTCGTCGCAGAGCACGCGTCACTTGGGGAATCGACGTCGGTTCCAGCAGTCTCAAGGCCGTAAAACTGGTGCCGGGCGAAAAGGGCGGAAAACCGCGTCTGGAAGTCGCGATGCGCATCGAACACCAGAAATCTCTCGGACAGGCCAACAACGATGAGGAAGAACAGGCATTGTTAGGGGAGACACTCACAACTCTGCTGGCCAGGCACGATCTCAAAGGGGACTATGTCGTGGTCGGACTTCCGGGCAAGATCGTTATCACTCGCTTGTTCAAGCTTCCTCCGAGCGATAAGAAAAAGCTCGAAGCCATGGTCCAGCATGAAGTTCAACGACACATCCCCGTGAGTATCGACAAACTGGTATGGGACTACGCAACCCTCGATCCTGAAGGAGCAGGAGAGGGTGTTCCCTCGACGAAGCAAACGAAAGCGACGAACGGGATGGCGATTCCCGAAGGAAAAACGATCAATCGGTCCAAGAATCTTACAGGACACAAAAAATCCTGGAGTGTTCTTGTCACGGCGGCTCGTCGTTCGCTTGTCGAGCGGCGATTGGCGGTTCTGGAAAAATTGGGGTTGAAGCCCAATGGGGTACAGAGCGAAGAAACCGCCCTGTACAACCTGTTTGCCTACGAGTTGGGTGCCGAGGGGCCGGAGCCTGTGCCCCAAGCCGCATCCATCAAGAACGGATCGGTCCAGAAAGATCCACCTGCGGGAGCTGGAACGGCCAACACTAAAAGATGGGGTAATCCGCTGGCCACACCCATTGCCGTGGTCGATCTTGGGCACGAGGGCAGCCGTCTGCTCCTCTGCTCGCCAAACGAGTTGTCGGTGCGAAACCTTGGGTTCGGTGGCCAACTCTTGACCCGGGCCTTGGTCAAAGAACTGAATCTCACGATGACCCAGGCCGAGCGTTATAAGCGAGATCCCCTGTCTGCTCCCAGCGTGGCGCACATCTATCGAACCGCAGGCCCGGTCATGGAAGACTTGCTGCGCGAACTACAACTCGCGTTGAATACTGCCGCCAATACGGAAGGGATTCCGCCCGTTCAGCAGATTTACCTATTGGGCGGTGCCGTACAGTTCCACGGCCTCCTGCGGTTCCTCCAATCGGGCAAGTAGGATAAGGCTCTAGCCCGTCGATCCCTACGCCGAAGGCGTTGTGTCGGCAGTGGATCAATTCTCACCGTGAGAACGCACCTTTAGCCCGTCGATTCCTACGCCAACGGTGTTGTGTCCCCTAGCCCTGACTTTAATACGATCGGCTGAACTACTCTGCCGACCACCATCAGCCAACTGCCCGAGTAAAATACTGCGAGTCCATTCTAGCCGGGGATTATTGAGAGCATGATGAGGATATCGTTAGAAATTCATGAGCGGAGATGGGCATGGGCGTACAAATCGCCGGCGGCTAACAGTAGACCAGGAACTTTTTCTTCAGGTCCGACACGACCTTCGATGTCCATGTGGCTAGAAATGCGGCTCGCAGATCCATGCTCGCCCTTTCTTCCGCCAGCAACAGCCCCTCAAAAAAAGCCTTCTGCTCCGTATCTTCGGACTTGGATAGCCAGTCTTGAAACAGCATCTTCGCCGTGGCGTGGTCGTTCACGGTACCCAACAGGTCTTGAAATAGAGTGACCTGGGGATAGAGCTTCTTGCGAAAGGCGGAATCAAAGGCGAAAGCCACTATTTCCATCGTGTATCGCAACTTCTTCGTGCGGATACGGAGGCGATGGAAAGATTCATCCGCGGTAAGGTCGGACTCGGCGGCACGGAAGAACTTCTTGACGACGGGACGGAGGAAGCGATAAGCCTCTCTTCCAAATTTTTCTCCACCTCGGCAATGGGATTCAAATTCCTGGACCAACTTCTCGATCTTTGTTTCAAAAGCCCCGTCGACGATCTCATGGTAGACTGCAACAATTGGCCCCTGGGCTTCTTTGCGACGGGCTTTGATCTGCTCCACGATCTTGGAGGTGATGCAACTGCCCTGCGAGAACCGCTCGCACAGCACATCCCAATTACGAGCCTCGTCGGCAGCGAGACGGATTCTCCGTAAACGATCCTGTAAAGCAATGACCTCGGCCTCTTCCATAAGACCTGAGAAAATCCTTATCGCTTCAACGGACCGCCGAACCGAGATCCGAAGTTGATGGACATGCTCGACATCTTCGTCGCTTTTCTCCGCCGCGAGTGGCAAAAAACGGCAAACGGCCTTGAGGCGGGCACCAAGAACCCGGCCTGCGACGGCACACACCGGTTCACCCGGAGAGATTCCGGCAATCCACTTACTACCCGTTGGGACTGCGGTTGGATCTGCTTCGGGAAGGTTTTGTTCGGTCACGACGGCTTTTCTCCCGCACTTGGCAATGGGGAAAGTTCCATCTTTGTTCATGGGCCGGTTCCTCCGGCCCGCACTATTAGGAAGTCATTAGTTTTTCATAGGCTATTGTAGGGATTCCCGCACCTCTCGCATAGCTCCCCCCGAAAAGCCACAAGATACCCGCCGGTCAGGGGAAGGCATCTCAATTATGGCTCTTCGCCAAGTTTGCAATCCATAGAGCCAAGGAATCCGCGGGTCGACGTTCTCGGCCTTCAGCTTGTCGAGCAGACTCTCATACCGGCCCCGCACGCAGCAGGTTCGCATTCGGGGCGTTGTGGTACGTGACCACGATCCGATTCATGGTCGAAGGGATTGTGGGTGCCTGCGATTAAAGGGGGTGTTGGACATGCCCTGTCTCCATAACTGGCGGCGGCCCGACTACGAACAACGAAGTCCAGACCAACTGTTGTAAGTTGTTGCGAGACCTTGACTTGCGAAGTGGGGCCGATGGGACTCGAACCCATGACCAACGGATTAAAAGTCCGTTGCTCTACCAACTGAGCTACAGCCCCTAATGTGTATTTCTGTAAGGCCTTATTGACTTTCTTTGACTGGGCCTGAAATTACTTGACACCCGATCCGACACCTTCTTACCCATTTTAACAGCGATTTCCTTGCTCAAAGAAAACCACCAATGTTCAAGCCTACCAAAAAACCTGCGGCTGACAAGCCCGCCAAGTTCTACTCAGACTTCCCGCCCTTTCCGCACACGACTCAACGCTGGGTCAGGAAAATCTGCGGAAAGCTCCCTTTCGGCCGTTGGGATAGTTGGAAGATGCTTAGCAAAAAAATCCTCAACCCCGTGCGCTGTGACAGGACGTAAAGATTGTCGAGCGGATGCCATTCCGGCAAGGTCTTAATCCAGTTCAATTGCGGCCTGCGGGCACTGGTCGGCAGCATCCTTGCAGGCTGCCTGTAGTTCTTCGGGAACCGGGTCCACTTTGGTGTGAGCCTTATCGTCGGTTCCCATCTCAAAGACCGCAGGAGCCACATCGGGACAAATCCCGCAACCAATGCAAAGGTCTGGGTCGACTCGCACTTTCATCGCCTATTTCTCCCCTGAATTATATGAAGGGTCGTCTTTTCTCGCAATGCAGGCCATCAAGATTTCTGCGCACATGAATGTTCGTATCATAACAATCATATCGGTTTTTTCACCTCATGCTACCCTAATTTTGGCGCATTTCCATGTTATAAATCCTTGGACTGGGCGGGGGAGAGTCGCGAAGTCGTTCCGAGTCTCGATTTTGACAGGTTTCGACATGATGATTTCCACCTAAAGGGATCATACTCGCTCGTCGGCGACTTTCGTCAAGAAAATGTCCTATATTGTTAGAGAAGCGTTAGCTGAACGTGTTTGAGGAAAGGAGGAGTGCCAAACGTGGGTGGTTCCTGCATGGAAAACGGCGCAATTAGCACCGAGGCGCAAATCGCGTTGATCGTGGACGACGAGTTTCGCGTGCGATCGCTCGTTTCCCAATGGCTGGCCGACGTGGGCTTCAAGTGCCTCCAGGCCGAGAACGCCACCGTTGCCTTCGATTATCTAGGTAACGGCCCCGTGCATTTGGTCATCCTCGACATCGCCTTGCCGGGCCGGGCCGGCACCGAATTGCTGGAAGAGATTCTCGCCATCAGCCCCGACGTTGTGGTACTGATGGTCGCCGCAGTGCAGGAAGCTCGCGCAGCGATCAATGTTTTGCGACGTGGGGCTTCCGGTTATCTCGTCAAACCGGTCTCGCGCGAGCAGTTGCTTTTGCAAGCCCGCAAGGCGATCACCCAGCGGAAGGTGTTGACGGATCGCCGACAATATACCGAGCGGTTGGAGCAGCAGATCTCGCGGCAGACGGTGGTCATTCGCCAGGCCCATGAAGAGACGATCCATCGACTGGTGGCAGCCTCTTCGTGCCGCGATGTGGAGACGAGCATGCATATCCTCCGCACGGGATTGCTTGCCGAGCTGCTTGCCAGGGCGAAGGGGTGGTCATCGGCCGAGGCCGAAAAGATTCGCCTTGCAGCTCCGATGCATGATGTAGGCAAGATCGGCATTCCCGACGCGATTCTCCGCAAGCCATCGAAGCTGACTCGCGAAGAGTTCGAGATCATGAAGTCGCACGCGACGATCGGAGCCACGATGCTGGAGGGGTCAAGCGTGCCGATGCTGCAGATGGCGCAGCAGATCGCCTTGAGCCATCACGAGCGTTGGAACGGCGGTGGCTATCCTTGCTGGCTGGCTGGGGATGCCATTCCCGAGGCTGCTCGCATCATGGCCATTGTCGATGTCTACGATTCGCTCACGCATGCCCGCGTTTACCGCCCGGCGATGTCCGAGAAGGCGGCACTAGAGATCATGCGTCATGGCGAGGGCAAGGACTTTGACCCGGCTCTGCTGGCCATCTTCTTTCAGAACCTACCCATCATCCGCAGCATCGCGGATCAGTATCCTGACGAGCCATGCGGGATCGCGAAGTTCGGCTTGAACTACCTGCCCGGCGCGTTGGCTGCATTGGCCGAACCCGCGACGATGGGAATCTGAGTTTTAATAAACTATCTCAAAAAGTCTTTTTCACCGCGGAGGACGCGGAGATACGCAGAGGATGAATCCTAATTGAGGGCCTCGGCGATTCTCTGCGCCCTCTGCGGTGAGTTCTGAGATAAGTTCTAATAGCTCACCCGCCGAGCCACGACGGCAACTCGCCGGCAGGCGGGAGCTTTACGGTCCAGGCCCGCGTGATTTGCGGCATAGCCAGGATGTCGGCCAGGGCTGCCGCCGGCGGGACCGAGTCAAGCGAGAGCACGCCGACGGCCTCGCCGCCCGGCTTGTTCGACGGACGACCGACGGCCATCTGAGCGATGTTGACCTGATGCCGGCCGAAGATATTGCCGACGCTGCCGATCACGCCGGGCAAGTCGCGGTGGATGAAGATCATCAGGGTTCCGTCGAGGAAACTCTCCAGGCGACAGCCATTCTTTTGCACCAGTCGCGGCATGTTGTTTCCGAATAACGTGCCGGCAGCCGACGAGGTATTCTCGTCGCGGACAACTTCCGCCGTAATCAGCGAGCTGAAGTCGCCGATGTCCGTCGACCGCTGCTCGACCAGCTCGATACCCCGTTCGCGGAGCAGAACCTCGGCGTTGACAATGTTCACGCCCTGCACGGCATGAGCCAACAAACCGGCCGCAAAAGCCTGCGACAGTAGCCGTGTGTCTTTCTTCGCTACTTCGCCTTTGTAGCTCATGCGGCAACTGGTCGGCGAGCCATGGTCGCCCTGGGCCAAGAGCAGCCCGAGCCGGTAAGCCACGTTCAGGTATCCGCGGAGGCTCTCGAGGGTTTTGGGATCGAGCGGCGACATGTTCACGGACTGTTTGATCGCGCCCGTGGTGAAGAAGTCGATCAAAAGCTCGGCCGCCTCGACGGCCACGTTGGTCTGGGCTTCTTCCGTACTCGCGCCCAGGTGCGGCGTACAGAGTACATTGGGCATACCGAACAAGGGGCTGTTGGTGCAAGGCTCTTCGCCATAAACATCCATGGCCACGCCGCCAAGATGCCCACTCTTCAGGCCCTCGACCAGGGCCGCCTCGTCGTAGATGCCCCCCCGGGCGCAGTTGATCAGCCGCGCCCCCTTCTTCATCATGAGGATTTCCTTCGTGCCAATGAGATTCTTGGTCTGCTCGTTCAGCGGCGTATGGACCGTGAGGATATCGACCAGCGGCAACAGTTCCTGCGGCGAACTCACCAACTGGACGCCCAACTCCTTGGCCCGAGCGGCCGAGACGAACGGGTCGTAGCCGATCACCCGCATCTCCATGGCTACGGCCCGGCTGGCCACTGCCTGGCCGATCCGCCCCAGGCCGACGATGCCCAGTGTCTTACCGGCCAACTGCGTACCCATGAACTTCTTGCGGTCCCAGCGGCCTTCGACCAGGCTCTGATGGGCGGGGGCGATGTTCCGCACCAAACCGTACATCAGGGCCAAGGTTTGCTCGGCGGTCGAGATTGTGTTGCCACCAGGCGTGTTCATCACCACGATGCCCTGCCGGGTAGCAGCCTTCGTGTCGATGTTATCGACGCCCACGCCCGCCCGGGCGATCGCCTTGAGCCGATGGTTCCCCTGGAGCGACTCGGCTGTGATTTTCACGCCGCTGCGGCATATCGCGCCATCGGATTCCGCCAGGGCTGATTTCAAGGCATCGCCCTTCAGTCCCGTGCGGATTTCAACTTCAATATTGGCGGCCGATCGCAATAGATTCAGGCCGTCTTCGGAAAGGTCGTCCAGAACGATGATTTTTTTGCTGACTTCCATTTTGTTGCCTTTTTCTAACTTGTTTTCCTATTTATACTTACGACCATTTTCTTCACTGCGATTGCTTATGCCTTTTTACTCTATTTTATACCATTTCCAATTCCACCACCGCCCCGATAGGTGAAACAATGGCAAAAGACACAACACTCGTTCGCAACGCACCTCTATGCCAAAAATCCATCGCTGGCGTAAGAAGTGCCACGGCAAAATTCATTATGTCGCCGTAGGTTATTGTAACTAGATTTGACAGGGAGGGATACACCCTCCCTTGCCGTATCAGGGGCAACCGGACAGGGGCATCCAGAAGAACTGCCCTACGTGTACTGTCCGCGGTTGAGATTGTCCCAATCCATACCAGCCCGAAGCGCAAGCGAGGCAACGACTTAGCAACCTCGCTCGCGCTTCGGGCCAGTGTCAGTCTCAACCGCGAGCAGTATAAAACGGAATTCCTGTCTCAAAAATACGGCTCTCTATGCGAAAAAGTTTCTCTTTTCTGGCTCTCCGCCAAGTTTGTGGTGCGGGCGTCTCGCCTGCCCTGGTTCAACCACAACATCTTGGGCAGGCGGGACGCCCGCACCACAATTATCCGCAAACCCGGCGGAGAGCCTCTTATCTTTTTCGTGTGTTTCGTCTGTTTCATGGTTGCTTGCCCTTGTGCCGTAATCGGCTAGAATGCAATGCATGGCAGAAACGTGCGATTACTGAACCATTTCAGAAGATGAACGATGGGCGAAGTGAAAGTCAATGTGGCGTTGGAGAACTACGGTGACCGAGAGTTAGTCATTCGTGGATTTCTCCCTGAAGACCAGGTCCGCTCGCAGCGCGTCGATGTGGTGGTGGACAGCGGGGCCGTGATGCTGATGCTGCCACAGGATCTGGTGGAAGCACTCGGCCTGCGAATGTTGCGCAAAGCCATTGTGACCTACGCGGACGAACGGAAAGAAGAACGCGATGTCGCGGGGGTCGTATCGGTGAAGGTCGCAGGCCGCAGCGTCGAGACCAGTTGTGTGGTTGGGCCGCCCGGGAGCGAGCCGCTGCTCGGCCAAATTGTACTCGAAGAAGCCGACCTGTTGATCGATTGTGCCAACCAGCGACTCATCGTCCGACCGGAATCTCCCTACTTGCCGACGCTGAAATTGAAGTAAAGTCCGCACTTTCCTTTCTTACGGCTTGACCACAACGAGTTCGGAAGCGGCGTGATTGTTGCGCCCGCCGCCCTGGGCACGGAACCCGTAGACAAAAAATGCCGTGGTTCCCTGCGGCAGTCGCGCCTTGGCGATCAGTTCATCCTTGCCGAGGTTGCATTGGATGAATTTCCATTTGCGGTTTTTCCAAGGACCACCGGACGTCGTGCAGTAAATCCAGGCCTCCGTGAAGTTGCCCTTGTATTTCGTATGCACGATGCCGGTAGCGGGATGGATTTCCGGCCGTTCCAGTTTTGGCAGGGGTGGGCTGCCTTTCACGATGCTATCGGCAAAGTCCCAAATTTCAGGGGCATCCTCCCATCCGTTGCCATGACCGTGAGCCAAAAACGGCCGCAAGCACAAGCTACTCGGTCCGCCCGCGGCTTTAGCCGACTTCGCAAAGATATTGATTTGAAAGACGGGGTCCGCCACTCCGGTCACCCACAGCATCGGCATTTTGGCGGAGGGCAAATGAGCCGAGGGATCCCACTTGGTGCGGTAATCCTGGAACTGTTCGGCGGTCATGTTCTTCGGCGGGAACCATTGCGTCAGACCTGGGTTGTCGCTCTCGTGGATAAAGCCGCATCCGTAAACGGGAATGACAAAAGCAAACCGCGAGTCCACGCCAGCTCCGGCGCTCACGATTGTCCCACCCCAGGAAATCCCCGTGAGGCCGATCTTTTTAGGATTGATTTCCTGGAACGAGCACAACAGGGAATTCGCACGGATCACATCGGCCACCGCATGATAGAACCATTGTTCTTTGTCGGGCAGAGCACGATCTCCGAACCAATCCACGCGAGCAGGCCCGGCATTTTCATGGCTGGCCCCAAGCGGGAGATTGCCTTCCATTCCATGATCCTTGCCGCCCGGCAGATGACCTTCGAGATCCATGGCGATGGCCGCATAACCGTGGCTATTCCAGTTCCTGACCCACCCGGGATAGGCGGTGCCGCCACCGCCATGGGCACATACCACTGCGGGCCAGCCGCCCGCCGGGGGAGTCCCTTGCGGAGCCGCGTAGTAGGCAAACACCCAAGTCGGCTTGCCCTTGTAATCCGCCCCCTCGTAGAAAAGCGAGCGCAACCCCTTCGCGGGACGTTCCGTGGTGGCGTGAATCAGAGGCGGCTTCATCAGTGCGGCACCATCCCAAGGCATTGCCTCGTTTCCCGGCTTAGACTCTGCTGACATCGCCGGAACGGCGCATGCCATCATCAGGATCGCCACTAACTTAACACCCGTGACCATCATTCGTGTTTCGTCGATTTTCATTACGGCAGGCCCATGCTGACTGAACGGACAGAAAATTTGAACTTCCCCGATTCTACATTGAACGGAACCCGTAGTCAATGTGCCACACGGTAATGTGCCCTACCCGTCCGCCTCACTGCCAGATCAACCAAGAGTACAACCAACCCTGCGCCAAGCAGCCAAGGCCACAAGAACATCGTCCGTAAACCGGTTATCTCGGTCGGTTCGAGAGTGACATCCACCTTGGCCGCGACCTCGGGCATGTGCAGCACGACCGCGCCACCCCGCACGTTTTCGATCAGCTTCCCATCGCGATGGATCTGCCCTTCAATCCAATAGGTTCCCTGTCCCGCCGCTTGCGACCCGGCATAGCGGCCGGGGGCGACCTGCGTCAAGGGAACTGCGGAGTGACTCTCACCCGCCCCAACTCGACCCTTTTCCGAAGGGAGAGGGGAACTTGAAGTGACGGTTACTTTAGCCTCGGCCCCGTTGATGAAGCGGCCGTCGCGGTCGGCAGCATCGAGCGTGAAGGACAATCGGCCGTCAACCGCCTCGGCATTGAGCTGCAAGGTCTTGGGCACGTCATGCCGCATCGTCTGCCGCACGAGTTGCACCCAGAACTTGCCGAAGCCGGACCAGTTCAGCCAAGGTGCGGCCCAGCGGCTTTGAATATCGGAAGTGAAGGCCGCCGTGGTGCCGCCGCCATAACGCCAGAGGGCCAGGATCGGCTCACCGGTCTTGCTGGTCAACACGACGTGACTCTCCGGCCTGGCCTGCGTTTCCACATAGCCCAGGAGCGTCGGGGCCTGGGACATATCCAGCCCGCGGAGTATCTGTGTGGCGTGAAGCACCTGGGGGAAGAACGGCTCTTCGGTGATGCCGATCTTGGCAGCCACGCCGGTATCGGTCTCAAAAATCCGCGGCACCTTCTCCGCGTCGGCACAGAAATAGGCCCGCCCCTTGGCTTTGTCGGCGATCGATTGCAGGAACGGTTGGGCCGGTTCGCTCCCCACGCCCACGGTCGTCATGGTAATCCCCTCGGCGGCAATCTTTTGCGCCAAGCCGTCGAAGTCGCCCGGCTCGCCCAGTCCATCCGTCATGACGATAATATGCTTCAAGTCGGCGAAGGACTCGCGGAGCGAGAGATAGGCCTGCTCCAGAGGCGGGTACATGTTCGTGCTGCCCTCGGCCTGGATGGTGTCGATCTTGGCGATGATCTTCTGCTTGTCGGTCACAGGCACCAGAGGCCAGATCCAGCGGCTGCGGTCTTCAAAGACGAGCACGCCCACCTGGTCGCGCGGATCGAGCATGTTGACGGCCGTCCGCAGGGCCACCTTGGCCAGATCGATGTTGCGGACCTTCGCGTTGCCGGCAATCGGGTCGTTCATGGAACCGGAGATATCGAGCACCAGGACCATCGCCAGGGTCCGCTTAGGCTTGTTCTCCCGCACTTTGGAAATCACCGGCAGAATTTTTTCCAGCGTCGTATGATGATAACCGCCGGCCGTGGCCGAGAACGAACGGTCGCCGCCGACAACGATCAATCCTCCGCGATCGTCGCGCACGTAGGTTTGCAATGCCTTCATCCGTGGCTCAGGCAGGGCCGCGGCAGGCACGTTGGAGAGAATGATTAGGTCGTAATTGACAAGCGGACCCGCGGGCAGTTCCCGCTGGACTTCGACCTCGACATTCTCGCATGCAAGTGCTTTTTTGAGATGTTCCGCCAGCACCTTCTGGCTTTCGACCAGCAACACGCGCGGCGGCGGATCGACGTAAACGGCACAAGCACTTCCATTTTCATCAGGCCACGTGCCATGCTCGTCTTTGACTCGAATGGAGTAAACCACCCGCGAGGGCTTCAACACGACATCGGAAAAAATCTTGTGGTTCTCTTGAACAACCAGCGACAGGGTCTTCTTTAGCAGCGGTCGTGAGTCACGGAGCAGTTCTACCGTGGCCTGGCCGGCCGTCTTGGACCGCAGGAGAACCTTGAGAGAAAACGGTTCGCCGGCTCGAATGTTGTCCGAGGCAGTAATTTCGACCGTGGGCGGCGCGTCCTGGCCGCGACTTTCCAGCCACTTGGCCTCGATGATCTGCTGACGATCGATCCCGGTTGCTTGCGGTCCGGCCAATCCAGTCGCCACGAGCAACAACAGCAAACTTCGCAGCAGCAGCGACACCATTTTCCGGGCCGGCGAGAACTGCACTAGCGACCGCCACCCGAAAATCAACAGCAGCGGCAGCATAGCCAGCAGTGCAAACCAGACTGGGCGAACGAACTCGATTTGCCAGGAGAATAGCGTCATATTAACTGGTCCAACGTCGTTGATACAGGCACCATTCCAGGATCAAAAGCACCGCTGCCAACACGGCCGGCACAATCCACAGCGGCGGCAAGGGTTTTTGTAGAACCAAGGCCGAAGCATCGGTGCCGATGTCGGATGGGACGCGAAGATCGTGGAGCGTGGAGCGTGGAGCGTGGAGCGTTGGGAGCAGACCATCTGACGCCTCACGCCCCACGCCCAACGCCTCACGCCCCACGCCCAACGCCTCACGCCTCACGCCCCACGCCTCACGCCCAACGACCTCATCCTTCCACGGCTGTTGCCCATCGAGCCAGTCCAGTGCCTGGGCAATCAACGGCGGAAACGCGGCTTGCATCGCAAGATTACTCGTAGCCAAGTCGCCGGTGATCACCACCACGCGGCCCTGCGGACGATCGATTGCGTAGCCTAGCGGTGTCGTGTTGGCCCAGAGGATCGGCCTCGCGACAGTGCGAACCGACTCGGCAATTTGCAGTTGTTGGGCCTCCGGCAAATACGCGTCGAACAACCGCACGCCCGCCATGATCGGCGAACTATCCTCCACGCGCGTGACGAGCGGATCGGTCACGGCCGCGCCTAATTGCCATAAATCGCACGCTTCCGGGGTGAAAACCAACGCCGGGCCAGCCGGCAGTGTATGCGGCGTTTTGCCATCGATGACGTAAATTGCCTTCCGTACGTCAGGCTTTCCAGCCTGACCTTTTCCCTCTTCCTCATCGGAAATCAATTCCACCCGCCGATTGGCCGCCAAAATCTCCTTCAGGCAGGATCGCTCACCAGCCACGAACTTCACGCGGTGTGCGGTGGGTGCCGCCGGGACATCGAGCGTGGCCGTGTTGTCAAACAGGTAGGCGTCGCCCGGTTCAACCTTGGCCGTCAAGCGGGCAGCCACGGGAAGGTCCAATGTAAAGACATGCTGCAAACGGCCGTCTTTTGCGATAGTAAAAGATTGCCCCTCACCCCCTGCCCCTCTCCCAGAGGGAGAGGGGAGTTTTTCAGACTTCTCATCAACAACCGCAAGCGTCACCGAACCCTTGGCCGATTGGTCGCCCTGGTTCCGCACTTCGATCAGGACCTCGCATTTCACCGGTTCGGCTTTGCTTCGCCGCGCGGTAAAGTAGGTAATCGCCAGGTTGCTCATCGCGGTGCCTACTCGCAGCACCTCGACGCCGCTCTCCTGTATCCGTTTTGTGGATTCCTTGGAACAAGCGTCGGTAATCAGCACGATCCGCGGCGGAAACTTGTCCGGCGAGCCAATCTCGCGAGCCAGCTTTACGGCCCACTCAATCGCCGCCGGCTCGGCCATCGCTTGTACGGATTCGACTGCCGCCATGGGCAATGCCTGATTGCTCGTCGGCGGCTGAACCTCGATCGGCACCGGACTGACCGTGACCACGGCCATTTCATCGCATGAGCGGAGGCTTTCGATCAATCGCCTGGCCGTCTCTTTGGCCGCATCCAGTCGTGTCGGCTGCACATCGGTCGCCCGCATGGTGGCTGAGTTATCGATGATCAGCACCATACGCTTCGAGGCGGGAATCTGCGGCCCCGCTGCCGCTAAGGCGATGAGTACCACGATGAGCATTTGCACGGCCACCGAGACCTTGGTTCGCCAGTGTTGCCATCGCGAGCGAAACTTCTCTTCGGCCAGGGCCTTCTTCCAGAAGAGATCCGTGCCGACAGTATGGCTCAGTACACGGACCCGCAGCCAATATAGCAGCGCAACAGGGATCAGCAGGACCAGCAACAGCAATGCTAGCGGATGGGCGAAGTTCATGACACGGCCACCGCGGGTTGGAGTGGTGACGCGAGCCGATCACGACGGCAGCCGAGCACGCGCAGAAAGACCTCGTCCTCGGCCATGTCGCACGGAATTGGCATGTAGACGATACCCCGTCGCCGGCAATACTCGCGCACTGCATTGTGAAATTCGGCCACCAAGGCCCGGTATCGCCGGACGGTTCGCTCAGTGATCGTGACTTTCATGCCGGTTTGCGATTCGACGTCGATGAGATCCATGTCGCCCAGCAGCGCAGACGCAGCGTCGCTGGGATCGACGAGATGCACGAGGCGCGGATCGTAGCCGTAGAACCGCAGCAGATCGAACCCGCGCTGAAAACCGTTGGGATCGTACAGGTCGCTGATCACCACGACCGGTCCGCTGCGCTGCGGCCGCCGCACGAACATCTCGACGGCACGCAGCAGATTGGTCTTCGGGCCGCGAGGCGACAGCTCTTCGAGAAACCGCAACAGCCGTAATATCCGCGAGGCATGTCGCAGCGGAGGCAGATCGGCAACCAGCCCATCGGAAAACGCGGCCACGATCAGCCGATCGAGATTCATCAGGCTCACGTAGCCTAGAACCGCCGCAATTTGCCGCGCCAACTGAAACTTCGCCGGATGGCCAAGTCCCATGCTGGGCGAGCAGTCCAGGAGCAGATGGACGTCGCGATCAGACTGGCCTTCAAACAACTTGATCCGCAGTTCATCCCGCCGGGCACAATGAGTCCAGTCGATGGCGTGAAAATCATCACCGGGTGAATAGTCGCGATGGCCGGTCACCTCGGTTCCGCCGCCGGGCAGCTTCTTTCGCACCGCAGCCAACAGCGGACTGCCACCGGTCCGCGCAGCGGAAAGCGAGAGCAGTTCCGTTCGTTTCAACAGTTGGGGGGAAAAAATGGGCATGGGAGATATTTGGAGTACGGTAATTCATTACCGCTTTTTATTCACGCTTTCATGCTCTTTACGATGTTCTCGCCGAGAACCTCCGTGTCTCGCTTGCGGTTTAGCGACCTTACTTGCTATTCATACTCTTCACGATACTGTCGATGAGAACCTCCGAGCGAATGTTCTCGGCTTGGCCTTCAAAATTCAACAGGATGCGGTGACGCAACGCCGGGGCAATGACGGCGGCGATATCTTCCTTGGCCACTTCGTTTCGACCGTTCGCCGCGGCACGCACCTTGGCCGCGATGACCAACGATTGGGCCGCCCGCGGGCTGGCCCCGTAGCGGACATAGCGTTTAATGTCCTCCGGGGCCTTTGGGAAATCGGGATGCGTAGCCGCTACAAGCGAAGCCACCCAACGGCGAGCCGGGGCGGCCAGAGACACCTTGCCGGCGATCTGACGCATTTCCAACAGCCTCTTGCCATCGACCACCGCACGAAGTTCCGCCGGGGCACTTTCCGTGGTGCGCTGCAAGATCGCGTCAATCTCGTCGACACTAGGCCCCTTCACAACCAATTTGAAGAAGAATCGGTCGATCTCCGGTTCCGGCAAGGGAAACGTACCTTCCATCTCCAGCGGATTCTGCGTGCCAACGACAAAGAACGGTTGCGGCAGATGGAACGTCTCGGTCGAGACATTGATCTCTTCGCCTTCCATCGCCTGAAGCAAGGCCGCTTGCGTTTTCGGCAGGCCGCGGTTGATCTGGTCGGCCAGCACCAAATTGGAAAAGATTGGCCCCTGCTGAAATTCAAACGTGCGGCGGCCGACGGCCGTTTCCATCACGACGAACGTGCCCAACAGATCCGAAGGCGTGAGATCGGGTGTGAACTGAATACGGCTGAAGCGAAGCTGCAAAATGTCGGCCAGGGTCCGCACCAAGAGCGTCTTGCCCAGCCCGGGCACGCCCTCGATGAGAACGTGTCCACCGGCGACAGCGGCAATAAGAACCTGCTCGATCACGTCGGCCTGACCTACGATCACCTTGGCCAGCTCGTGTCGCAGGGCATTGAAATCTTCCTGGAACCCAGCCAAGTGGGGTTCGACTAAATGGGCGGTACTCATCGAAGGATTTTCCTTGGAACAAGGCCTTGGTACTTAGGTCTTAGTACTTAGTTCTAAGCCCTAAGCTCTTTCTCCCTAATATCCCACTAAACAGCTTGCCGGTCAAGGATTTACTTTCAGGATGAGTGAATAATTTCCCAAATACCCTAAATTACCAGGTCCGCGATGTAGCCAACCTTCCCAGGTTCGGCGCGGGTCTCCTGACCCAGCCCGGGTTTGGCGCAGATCTCCTGACCCCGCCGAAACGCCCGACCGAAGGTCTCCCGATAAATTGGAGACCTTCGGTCGGCGGCGTGGCTCGGTCGGAGACCGGCCACAACAAGGTTTTTTGATTAAATCGACGGACCGCAAGGCCGTCCAGGGGCCGGTCCGTTTTTGGCCTTGATCATAACCTTGCCAACTGCTGTCACTGCTAGCTCGACGTAGGGTGGGTGAAGCATCGAATGGTGCGTTACGCGAACGGATCTGGAACAGCGGTAAGTGCTTTCAGCGTCTCGACTTCGTGCGCAACCCACCATTTCCCGGCCGGTTCGCTCCACGCACCCTACGGCCTGCCGTCACTGCTGGCAGTTGGCAAGGTTACGATCAAGGCCCCATTTTTCGGCGAGAACATGCGAAATCCACTCAGCTTTCCTTGTCTGCGCAATCGCCAAAGTTTCGCATTATCGGGCTGTCGGCATTTCTATCTATCCACCATTCAGGGATGCTGGGGCGATTGGTCTGGGCGAATAAGTAGGAAAATGCCGAAGACAGGGAAGATACCGTACAATTGACTTGAATTCCACTCCCCTTTGCGCCCCTGATGAGTTACCCTTATGAGGAGTCGTTTCGTGCAGAGTAGTTTCTTTTGCGAAAAAGTAGGGTGGGGCTCGTCTTGCCCTGCGATTGCCGTTGACCCTTTCCGCAACAGAAACAAAGTAATCGTTTCCAGGTGGCCGAATGAGTAGCTACGAACAACCGGAAGACCATCTTATCGAGCAAACCCGTCTACAGATCCAGGCCCTGGTCGGCGAAATCGCGCAGTTGTCGCGGCAGAACGTGGCCCCGGACCAGTTCTATGGCGAGTTCCTCAATCGGGTGGTTTCCGCATTGGCTGCCATCGGAGGAGTCGTTTGGACGACGGGCGAAAACGGCCAACTCTCGCTGCAATATCAACTTAATCTTCAGCAAACCGGTCTACTTGACGACGAAGAGAAGCAAAAAAGTCATGGCCGGCTGCTCTACAAGCTTCTCAATAGTCCAGACGTGGCGGGCGGCAATGGTCTGCTGGTGCCGCCACACTCGGGCTTTGGTGACGACGAGGCAGCGAATCCCACCGAGTTCCTTCTTGTCTTCGGACCTTTGCGGACCGACCTGGAAATGGTCGGCTTGGTCGAGATATTCCAACGCGACGAAACGGTGCAGCAGGTCCAGCAAGGCTATCTTCGCTTTTTGCTGCAAATGTGCGAACTGGCCGGCGACTTCCTCAAGAGCCACCAGTTACGACACTTTTCCGACCGCCAAGTCCTTTGGGCCAGGCTGGAAGACTTCACCCGCAGCGTTTATGCCTCCCTGGATCCTATCGAGGCGGCCTACACCATTGCCAACGAAGCTCGACGGCTGATCGAGTGCGACCGCGTGAGCGTGGCCATTCGCAAAGGCAACCGCTGCACGATCGAGGCCATCAGCGGTCAGGACGTGTTCGACAAACGATCGAACACGGTGCGGTTGCTGGGTCGCCTAGCCTCGGCGGTGGTGGCCACGGGCGAGCCGGTTTGGTATGCGGGCGATACCCGCGACCTAGCCCCGCAGGTCGAAGAGGCGGTGCAAGAGTATATTGACGACGCCCATTCCAAGATGATCGCCGTGCTGCCCTTGGGCCGGGCCAAGCCGAATGAGGATGCCGACAAGCAAGAGAAGGACGACGCCGAAGGTCCCGTGGGTGCCTTGATCGTCGAGCAGATTGAAGACAACCGCGTGGTCCCCGCCATGGCCCAGCGGATCGACGTCGTCTGCCGGCACAGTTCCGTAGCCATGGCCAACGCCATGGAACACCAGAGCCTGTTCCTCATGCCGTTGTGGCGGGCGATCGGCAAGAGCAAATTCATCGTTCAGACCCGCACCCTGCCCAAAACCATCATGATCGCCGTTGCCCTACTGGCGGTGATCGTGGGTTTGTGTATCCTACCGGCCAACTTCGACTTGCACGCCAAGGGAACGCTAGAACCAGTCAATCGAAAGGACGTCTACGCCGGTGCCGAAGGCCAGATCGATGAATTTGGGACGGATATCGACGGCAAACCGATTGAACATGGCTCCTGGGTCAAGAAGGGGCAGTTATTGCTGAAGCTCCGCAATCCCACCTTGAACTCGCAAAAGGTCGATATCGACGGTCAGGTGGCCATCGAACACCAACACGTCAACGACATCGCGCACGAAATGAGTACCAGCGGGGGACTGAAGACCGAGGAGCGGGCTCGATTGATGGGCCAGTTGGCCGAATCGCAACAGAAGCTGAGCAACCTACAGGCCCAGGCCGAGATCGTCAAGTCCAAGGTGGCCGATCTCGAACTGCATAGTCCGATCGACGGCCAGATCGTCACGTGGGATCTGAAGAACCGGCTCGAAGGCCGCCCGGTCCAGAAAGGTCAGGCACTGCTCCGCGTTGCCAATCCAGAGGGTGATTGGGAACTCGATCTGCACATGTCCGAAGACCGCATGGGCCACGTCGCCCGAGCCGAGAAACTAGCCAGCGAGGATCGCCAAGAGCAACTGTCGGTCTCCTATATCCTCGCCACGGAGCCGGGAAAAACGGAGAAGGGAACGGTCAAAGTAATCAAAAATACGGCCGAAATCCAGGAGAAGGATGAAGGCAATGTGGTGGTGATTCGGGTGGCCATCAACAAGCAGGACATTGATCCGGCCAATCTCCGCGTGGGTGCCACGGTAACCGGCAAGATCCATTGCGGCCGACGCTCGATAGGCTACGTCTGGTTCTACGATCTGCTGGCGTTTATCCAGGCGAAGGTCTTTTTCCGGTTCTTTTAGGGAGTGCTGAACATGCGCTGCATTGTCTCTTGTTTTGTCGCCGTCGCAGCCTCGATCAGGCTGGAAAGCCTGACCTACATGCGTTTAGTCAGGCTGGAAAGCCTGACCTACATGCGCTACATTGTCTCAGGTTTTATCGCCGTCGCTGCCCTGGGCCGGCTTGCCGCTGCCCAAGACACTGCGTTGCCCACGATTGCCCATGTGCCGCATTGCGTGGTGGCGCTGGCTGAGCAGGCCGACCTGCCGCCCCAGGAGGCCGGCGTGATTATGGAAATCGCGGTCACCGAAGGCCAGCAGATCACCAAGGGCCAACTCCTAGTGCAGCTTGATGATCGCAAGGCTCAGAAGGAGCAGGAAGTGGTCGAGGCCAAGTACGAGGCGGCTAAAGCCAAGGCCGAAGACGATATCAATGTCCGCTACGCGGCGGCCGCCGCCGCCGTGGCCAAGGCTGAATACGAAATCAACAGAAAAGCGAATGCCGACGTTCCCGGTTCAGTCACCCAGGTGCGGCTCAGCGAATTGTTCCTCAAGTGCAGGGAGACCGAATTGGCTATCGAGAAGGCCACGCTCGACCGGAAGATTGCCGCCGCGGAGGCCAGGGTCGCCAAGGCCGAAGTCGAAGCGGCCAAATTAATTGTCGAACGGCATAAAATCCTCTCGCCGGTCAGCGGCAAAGGCGTGGTGGTCGATATCCGTGCCCATAAGGGTGAAGCGGTGCAACCTGCGCAGCCGGTGATCCACATCGTAAAGCTCGACAGCCTTTGGGTCGAAGGGAATGTGCCCGCCGCCAAGTTCGCGCGGGCCGAACTCGAGGGAAAGACGGTCGTCGTCGATGTCGTGATTACACGCGGCGAGAAAAAATCGTTTCCCGGCGAAGTCATTTTCGTGAAGCCGCTCACCGATACGGGTGACAGTTACATGGTTCGCGCCAAGGTTACGAACCAGGAACTGAACGGCTCCTGGCTGCTCAGTCCGGGCATGCAAGCCGAGATGAACATTCAACTGAGCAAATAGTGATTTGAGTAGGGCGGGCCTTAGCCCGCCTTGCACGAGAAGGCGGGTAAAGCCCACCCTACTTGCTCGAAGCTCTGCCTATCGTAACAGAAACGAATTTGTGGTCACTCTTCATGACAGCCTGCTTTCCAGTTCCGCACGTGCGCTGTCGATTCGACGGCGGCCGGACCTCATCGCGCGCCGTCAACATTACCTGGGACGCAGCTATTGGGTCGTCAAAGACCCGGTCGGGCTAAACTACTTCCGCTTTCAAGAAGAGGAATACGCCCTCCTGAACTGGCTGGACGGCGAGGTCAGCCTTGATGCGCTGAAAGATCGCTTTGAAAAGGAGTTTCCCCCGCAAAAAATCACCCTGGAAGAACTCCAGCAGTTCCTCGGCATGTTGCACCGCAGCGGACTGGTGATCGCCGGCGTGGGTGGCCAGGGCAAGCAGTTGCTCAAGCGCCGCCGCGAACGTCGCCGCAAGGAATTCCTCGGCGCGTTGGCCAATGTTCTCTGCATCCGCTTCAAGGGCTTCGACCCCGAACGGTTTCTTAACTGGCTCTATCCTTTCGTGAGCTGGTTCTACACCCGCACGGTGGTTATCGGCTGCATTGGACTGGGGCTTTCCGCATTGACCCTGGTGATGGTGCAATTCCATATATTCACGTCGCGGTTGCCGGCATTCCACGAGTTCTTTAGTTTTGAGAACGCTCTGTTGCTTTCGGTCACGCTGGGCGTGACCAAGGTGCTGCACGAATTTGGCCACGGCATGATGTGCAAGCACTTCGGCGGCGAATGCCACGAAATGGGCGTGATGTTCCTCGTGCTCACGCCCTGCCTGTATTGCAACGTATCGGACTCTTGGCTGCTGCCCAGCAAGTGGCACCGCGCAGCCATCGGTGCCGGAGGCATGTACGTCGAATTGATCTTGGCCTCGGTCGCGACCTGGATCTGGTGGTTCAGCGAACCGGGCCTCTTGAACCACCTCTGCCTGAACATCATGTTCGTCTGCTCGGTCAGTACCTTGATTTTCAACGCCAATCCGCTCTTGCGGTATGACGGCTACTACATCCTCTCCGACGTCACCGAAATCCCCAACCTGCGACAGAAATCGACCGCCGTCTTGAGCCGCAAGATGGGCCTCTGGTTTCTCGGCCTGGAACAGCCCGAAGATCCTTTCCTCCCCGAGCGAAACCAGATCTTCTTCGCGATCTACTCGGTGGCGGCTGCCATCTATCAGTGGGTGGTGGTCTACTCGATCTTGTTCTTCCTCTATCACGTCTTCAAGCCCTATCGACTGGAGAAGATCGGGCAGATGCTCGCCATGGCCTCGCTGTGGGGGCTGATCGTGATGCCGCTTTACCAGCTCGGCAAGTTCTTCTACGTGCCCGGGAGGCTCGAAAAAGTGAAAAAAGCCCGCATGTTTACCAGCCTAGCCATCGTGATCCCGATCCTGCTGGCCATTTTCTTCATCCCACTGCCGCACACGGTGATTGCCACCATGGAGGTCCAGCCGCACGGGGCCGATCCCCTGTATATCAATACCACCGAAGGGGGCTGCCTAGTCCAGGTCAATGTTAAAGCCGGTCAGGCGGTCGTCAAGGGCCAGCAGTTGGCCGTGCTGGAAAACAAAGATCTGGACATGGAGATCGCCAAGCTCGTGGCCAAGGAAAAGGAGTTTACCGTCAGGCTCACCAGCCTGCGAAGTCTCAGTCATTACGATCGCAAATCGCCCGAAACCATCCCGCAATTGGAGAATGCCCTGGAATCGGTCCGCAAACAGCGGAAGGAAGAAGAGTCCATCCGCGATCGGCTGATTCTCAAGGCAACACGCGACGGCACGGTGTTGCCGCCGCCGCCCACGCCGGCAACACACCAAGAGGGGGTCGAGGGCGGTCAGTTGCCTTCCTGGTCCGGCACGCCCCTGGATGAGGAGAGTTACCGGCCGTTTCTTAAAGAAGGCGTACTTTTCTGTTTGGTGGGCGATCCGCGGAATCTGGAAGCAATTCTCGTGATCGACCAAGGCGACATCGACTACGTCAAGGTAAACCAGACGGTCGATCTGAAGTTTGACGCACTGCCCCACGACGCGCTGCACGGCCGGATCGAGCGGATATCGGTTTCCAACTTGAAGATCACTCCCAGGCGGCTCTCCACCAAGGCCGGTGGCGAATTGCCCAGCAAGGTTGATCCGGAGACCGGCGTGGAGACGCCCCAAAGCGCATCCTACCAGGCCCTCGTGCCGATTACCGACGAAGAAGGCGTGGTACTCGTCGGCCTCCGCGGCCGCGCCAAGATTCACACCGAGCCGCTCTCGCTCGGTGCCCGCCTCTGGCGGCTGATCACGAATACATTTAACTTCCGGCTATAGTACTTCATGTCTCAAATATGCGTGGGGGCCGTCAACTATTTGAACGCCCGGCCGTTGATGTTCGCTCTGCCGCAGTTCCTGCCGGAGGCGGACATCGTCGTCGATTTTCCCAGCCGCCTGGCCGATGGGCTGGCGGGTGGGCGATTCGATGTGGCCTTGATTCCCTCGATCGAGTATCTGCGGCAGCCCGGCTTGCGAATTGCCTCCGACGCGGTCATTGCCTGTGACGGCCCGGTGCGAAGCGTCAAACTCCATGGTCGCGTGCCGATCGAGCGCGTGAAAACACTCGCCTTGGACGAAGGCTCGCGAACCAGCGCGGCCCTGGCCCAAATTCTGCTCCGCGAGCGTTTTGATTTGAAGCCGTCCTTACTCCCCTTGCCGCTGGACAGCATGCCGGTCGATTGTTCGGCGGACGCGGTGGTCGTCATCGGCGATCGCGGTATGTTGGCCCCGGGCGAAGATCTGGCCTTTATATGGGATCTGGGCGAAGAGTGGGCCCGCTGGACCGGCCTGCCGTTTGTTTTTGCCCTCTGGGCCGCTCGGCCACACATACAGGCAACACGAATCGATCGCGCCCTGGCCGCCGCCCGCGATGAAGGTCTGACGCGCTTGCCCGAAATTGCACGCCTGGCATCCCCCGAGGTAGGCATTCCCGAGTCGGAATGTCTGAGCTATCTCCGCGATAACCTGGAGTTCCATCTCGGCCCGCGACAGCAGGAAGGGTTGGATCGGTTTTATCAACTCGCAAAACGCCACGGCTTGGCGTAAAGAAAAATAAGGCTCTTCCGGTTCTAGGTGCGGAACGCGAATAATTGTAGGGTGGGGAGAGCGCAGCTAGCCCCACCAATTCTGTTGCGGTCCGCTTTTGGTGGGGCTCGTTTCACTCTCCCTACCCTACTTCTGCACCTAAAACCGGAAGACCAAAAATAAACAAAGAGTACCACAATGTGCCATCTTCAGCCGCCCTACCCTCGATAGCCCCCGTCTACCGTTGGCAGGAGGGTTATGATAAAATAAGAGGCAGTACGATTAAGAATCTATCTCAGAGCTCAAAGAGAACCACGAAACACACAAAACAGACGAAAAAAGACAGTTGTATTTCGTTCTCTTTCGTGTCATTTGTGTGTTTCGTGGTTCTTCAAGAGTGTTTTGAGATAGTTTCTAAACCGTTCTGCCCCATTTGCCCATCCGAATCGACAAAGACGGAAACCGACGGCGAATTACAAAATGACTGAGACCACGGACGCGCCATCTTCCGGCAATTTATCCACCCGGATTCTGGAAGACTACCTCGCCGAGTTGAAGGCGATTCATGGCATGGGCGGGGGCGTGGCCGAAACGTCCTACTATCCGGCCCTCTCGACCCTTTTCAATGCGGCGGGAAAGGCCCTCAAGCCCAAGGTTCGCTGCGTGATGAATCTCCGCAACCTTGGGGCCGGAATGCCCGACGGAGGGCTGTTCACGCCCGACCAATTCCAACGGCAAGCCGACGGTGCGCCCAAGGCCGGTCAATTGCCCGCCCGTGGAGCGATCGAAGCCAAGGGGACCAAGCCTGAAGTGAAGACAATCGCCGAGAGTCAGCAGGTCAAGGAATACCTGAAAACTTACGGCATCGTCATCGTGACCAACCTGCGCGAATTCCTGATCGTGGAACGCGGTGCCAATGGGCAGCCCGTCGAGCGAGAATCGTTTGCCTTGGCCGACGATGAAAAGGATTTCTGGCAACGCAGGGCCGCGCATCCCCGCGCCACGGCCCAGCAGAAGGGGCCGCAATTCATCGAATTCATCAAGCGGGCCTGCCTGCATTCCGCCCCGCTAACCAAGCCCAAGGACGTGGCTTGGTTTCTGGCGTCCTACGCCCGCGACGCGCTCTTTCGTGTTGAACAACAAAAGGAACTTCCGGCCCTGCAAACCGTTCGCACCGCCCTGGAAGATGCCCTGGGGATGAAGTTCACCGACGAAAAGGGCGAGCACTTCTTTCGCTCCACGCTGGTGCAAACCCTCTTCTACGGGGTGTTCTCCGCGTGGGTCCGCTGGCACAAAGACAACCTTAGCCCGAAGGCCCGCTTCGACTGGCAGAAAGCGGAATGGTCCCTGCATGTTCCTTTCGTATGCACCTTGTACGAAGAAGTGGCCAAGCCGAGCCGCCTGGGGCCGCTTGGGCTGGTAGAAACTCTCGATTGGTCGGCCGGCGTGCTGAACCGCGTGGATCGCGGCGAGTTTTTCAAGAACTTCGAGGATGAACACGCGGTCCAATACTTCTATGAACCGTTCTTGGAAGCCTACGATCCCGAACTGCGCAAGGCATTGGGAGTCTGGTACACCCCGCCCGAAATCGTCAAATATCAAGTGGCTCGCGTCGATACCGTCTTGCGCGAAGAACTTGACCTGCCCGACGGGCTGGCCGACCCCAACGTCGTCGTGCTAGACCCCTGTTGCGGCACGGGTGCGTACCTAGTGGAAGTCTTGCGTAGCATCGCGGCTACTCTTCGCGACAAGGGTGGCGATGCCTTGGTAGCGTCCGACTTGAAGGAAGCGGCAATGAACCGCATCTTCGGCTTTGAAATCATGCCCGCGCCCTTCGTGGTATCGCATCTGCAATTGGGACTGATGTTGCAAGCGGCAGGTGCGCCGCTATCGCAGAATAAGGGCGAGCGAGTCGGCGTCTATTTGACCAATGCCTTGACCGGTTGGGAACCGCCCAAAGATGGCAAGAAACAGATCGTACAATGGGCCGAGCTTCAGGAGGAACGCGACGCGGCCGAGCATGTGAAACGCGACAAGCGAATTCTGGTGGTCCTCGGCAATCCGCCCTATAACGCCTTCGCCGGCGTCAGCCCTGAAGAGGAAGAGGGATTGGTTGAGGTCTATAAAGGTGTCTACTACCAAGAGAAAAAGAAGACTAACAAGCAAGGCAAGACAAGCGTTACGCGGACTAAACGGTACAAGTTGAACGACCCGCCATCCATGGGCGGATGGGGTATCAAGAAGTTCAACCTTGACGACCTGTATGTCCGTTTCTTTCGCCTGGCCGAGCGCCGCATTGCCGAGATGAGCGGCATGGGTGTGGTCTCGTTCATCTCCAACCATTCATGGATTTCCGAGCCTTCGTTCGTACTGCTGCGGCAACACCTTCTGGAGTCGTTTGACAAGTTCTGGATCGAAGGTTTGCACGGCAATCGCAAAATCTCGGAATACGCACCGGATGGGCGGACCAGCGAAACCATCTTTGCCATCAGCGGTTTCTCGACGGGCATCCAACAGGGAGTGGCCACTTCTCTCTGGGTAAAGACCGGGAAAAAACGCAAAGGTCCCGCAGTGGTTCGGTTCCGAGATGATCTTGACGCAGCAAAGGCCGCTGAGCGACGAAAACAGTTATTGGACAGCCTTAACGCCAAAAACTTCAATGCGGCGTACAAGTTGGCCGACGTGCGATCAGAGAATCGTCATTCTCTATATCCCGAAGAGGTGGCTGCACACTACACGGAATGGCCCAAGCTCACCGACCTCTGTGCGGTGGCTCCGTTCAACGGTCCCGTGGAAAGACGAGGTAACTCGCTAATCTCCATCGACCGAGACTTACTGGAAGAAAGAATGGTTGCTTACTTTGATCCAACCGTTCAGGATTCAGAGGTCGCTCGTTATCATGCCTCGCTGATGATGACGGGAAATCGGATTGTCGGCCCTGAAGCCCGCAAGAAACTCTTAAAGGAGCATTCATTCAGTTTGACGCACGTTGTGCAGTATCCGTTCAAGGTATTCGACGTGCGTTGGGGATACCTTGCCAACATTCGGCCGCTTTTTAGTGAGCCGAGTCCTCATTTGTTGAAGCAGCGTTTTCCGGGCAATTCGTTTTTCATCACGCGCGACACGGCCGACAAGTCGCCCGAGGGTCCGCCATTCTACTTCTCGTCTCTGGTGTGCGACTATGATGCGATTTCTGGTCATGCACGACATTTTCCACTGCTGCTTAAGAATGGCCCCAGACTCAATAAACAGGCCGAGACAACGCTTTTCGCCGCGCTGGGCGATAAGCCCGAGGCCGACGAGCCTGTGGCAAATCTTTCGCGTGCTGCTCGACAATTCCTGGAGAAGCTCAAGCTCAAAAACCCGGACGATCCCAAAGTGGCCAGGTTAATATGGATGCACGCCCTGGCAATCGGGTACAGCCCGGCCTATCTGACCGAAAACGCCGACGGCATTCGGTGGGACTGGCCTCGCCTTCCTCTCCCGGCGAACCGCAAGGCCCTGGAGGCATCGGCGACGTTGGGCGAGCAAATAGCGGCCCTGTTGGACACCGAAGCCGAAGTGTCCGGCGTGACGTGTGGGAAGATCGCTGCCATTCTCAAGACCATCGGCTCGATAACCAAAACTGGCGGCGGACAGATCGATACGGCCAGCGGCGACTTGACCGTAACCGCCGGTTGGGGACGCAAGGGCAAAGAGGGCGTCACGATGCCGGGCAAGGGCAAACTCGCCGAACGGAACTACGATGAAGCCGAAGCCAAGGCCATCGACGCGGAAGCGGCGGAACGCGGCATGTCGGCCGAGGATGTGCGGCAGCTCTTGGGCGAGAAGACCTTTGACGTTTACCTCAACGGCGCGGCTTACTGGCGCAACATTCCGCTCAAGGTGTGGGAGTATTACATCGGCGGATACCAGGTCATCAAGAAATGGCTAAGCTATCGCGAAGATGAAATTCTTGGGCGAGCCTTGAAGCCCGACGAGGCCCGCGAAGTCATAAACATGGCCCGGCGGCTGGCTGCGATCGTGCTCATGCAACCGGCACTCGACGAGAACTACCAGTCCGTGAAGGCCGCAGCCCATGCTTGGCCGATGCAGGCAAATTAAGGCCCTTCCGTTTCTAAGGACCGGCGCACCAATAACTGTCGTGTTTTGCGCATTCGCCGAGCGAGGGCAGACGGCACACGGAGTGTGCCTGCTACTTTTCTTGCGACACTTATTGATGCGTCGATCCTAAACGGCCTTGCGTGATTTCCGGAGGCGACTGGAGTAGGGTGAGACGAGCGCAGCGAGCCTCAGCAAGCCCCACCCTACGGCACGCCCTCTCCCGCTCCGAGCGTTACGCGGTATTTCAGCAGCAGCGGCTTGCCGGGTTCGAGCGTGAGCGGCACAAGGCCGGGATAGGAGACGTTCAAGAACCCGAAACCATGCCGCAACAGCCAGCCATTATTGGGATAACCGGGATTGCCTTCTTGATCGTCGATTCGTCCCCAGGCGGGCTTTCCTTGAAAGACGCCGGCAACCTCGGCCCAGCGATGCTTGCCCAGCACGGCGTCCTTGGGCGAAAGCCCCTTCTCGCTGCGGATGATCGTCTTGGCCGTGCCGCCGTCGCGCGGGGCAAAGCGGAAACAGAACCCGCCAAACCCCTTCTTCCCCTCCGTGGTGCCCATAATCCGCACCGGCGCGTCTAATGCCTCAAAGATCAACGTGAAATCAATCACGCGCTGCGCATTCCCGCCTGCCACTTGTTTCACGCCGTGGACAACCATCTCGACTTCTTCCTTCACGAACTTGCGATCGCCCTCGAACCAGCCGTTCTCGACCGCCAGTTTCGCCGTCTCTCCTTGGGTCTCCCGCGCCTTCCAGCCCACAAACCGCTGCTGAAATCGTTTGACCATCCAGAGGTCGCCCTGGCGGCCGTCAACCGTCACTTCCGGCCACATCCACGAAATACCGCGATGGTGCGGATGATCGACGTTAAAGTCGTCGCTCAACAGCGCGCCGTTCGGGGCATACACGGGATGCAGATAGCACGACCGCTTCATCGACTCCGGAAAGCCTGGGGCCAGCACTCTCCCAAAATTGTAGACGAAGACCGGCTTGCCGCCGTCGGAAAGCTGCATGCCCGTCGGGCTGATCTCGCGGAAGGCAAATTCCGTCTTCGCTTCGGCCGCCGTCAGGGTCGAGACGGTCAGAAGAATGGCAAGGGCACAGTTCATGATGGCTCCGGGAATGCAATGGGAAGAATTCTTGACAGAAAAATTAAAGGGACAGAAAAATAAATAAATTTCATAGAGGAGAAAGAAATCAGGCAGACTGTAATGGACCTATTCCTTCATCCCGTCATCCTTATTATTTTTCTGTCTTCCAATTTTTCTGTCAAAATTCTTTTCAGGAAAGTCTCGATTATGCACTCCGGCCTCTCCTTTCGCAATGGGTATTCACCCTCCGACCGGATGATTTGAGCCGGAGCGATGCAAAAAGTTGGGGTGGATTGCCGCAATCGCTCCCGCCAATCAGTCCGCAAAAGGTGGCTACATCGGCCCTAGACAGATCAAAAGACTTCCATAACAATAGGTTGGTTCCAATGATGGAAGGAAACCGTGAGTTCAACGTCCTCAAAACGCGGCATTATCTACGCGATCGCGGCCTACGGTTCCTGGGGCCTCTTTCCCTTGTATTTCAAGGCGGTGGCCGGCGTGGCCCCGGTGGAAGTTCTGGCTCATCGGGCACTGTGGTCTTTTGTAGTGCTGGCCGTTCTGGTTGCCGTCCTGGGGCGGTGGACGGAACTGGGGCGGGAACTGCGGAGCGGCAAGCTCCTGGCCATGCTGGGGTTAAGCACGCTGTTAATCGCCGTCAACTGGCTGCTGTTCATCCATGCGGTTGTCAGCGGCCAGGTACTCCAGGCCAGCCTGGGCTACTTCCTCAACCCGTTGATCAACGTACTCCTCGGCGTGGTGTTCCTCCGAGAGCGGCTGCGGCCCTACCAGACTTTGAGCATCATGCTGGCCTTGGTCGGCGTTGTGGTGCTGGTATGTTTTTTGGGCGAGGTGCCCTGGATCGCCCTGACTCTGGCCCTGACGTTCGGCTTGTACGGCCTGATGCGAAAGATCCTGCCCGTGGACGGACTGGTAAGTCTGACCGTGGAGACGCTCGCCATGGCACCCGTCGCCCTGGCGTACATCGGCTACTTGGGGGCGACGAGGCCGGGGGCGGGGAGCAGCCTTGGAACTCTGGGCCTCTTGGCTCTCAGCGGCCCTGTAACCACGATACCGTTGCTGTTCTTCGGGGCCGCCGCCCGGCAGTTGCGGCTCTCGACGATGGGCATCCTCCAATACCTCTCGCCGAGCCTCCAGTTCCTGCTGGCGGTCGTTGCTTTCCGCGAACCGTTCTCGATGGCCCAGATCGTGAGCTTCGGGTGCATCTGGACGGCAATCGCCATCTACACGGCCGTCTCCTTCCGCGCGGCACGGCATGACCGAATGGCCTTGGTCGAGCCGTTCGGTGCTGACCCGTGACAAGGCGGTGCTGAGTCGGAATAGGCCGTGTGGTTTGGTGAATCGGTTTGACTCGCATAAATTCGTAACGTAAGGTTTAGATGCCGAAGCGTTCACACTTGCCTGAGTGCAAACGATCAACCCTCGATTGCTCAGCACAAGCCTTTTCCCGAACGCGACGACGCGATGACGTATGCTCGGCGAAGCAATTCCCGCGGGCAGACATCCCTCTTCGTTCTCGTGTCTGAGATCTTAAGCATCCTTTTGGAGAAATGCCATGTTCGGCCGTACTGCGCGCACTCGTCGTTCTTCCTCCCCCAAACCGTCGGTAACTCGAAATCGCCTCCTTCGCAGCGAAGCACTGGAACCGCGAACGATGCTCAGCGGAAGCGGCCTCTCATCGCCGACCGCGCGGGCCGCACTGGTCGGCGGCGTCAAGGCTACCGTCAACGCCACGCCGACCATCGCCCAATCGGTTATCATCAACAGCAATGCGGCCGTCACCGGCAAGACAGCCTTGCTCTCGGTCCTGGGCAGCGATGACGGCGGCGCAGCGAACCTGAAATACACTTGGTCCGTCACCTCGGCACCAACCGGCGGCACGGTGAACTTCAGCAGCAATGGCGTCAATGCGTCGAAGTTGTCCACGGCCACATTCTCCAAGGCCGGCACGTACTCGTTCACGGTCAAGATCGTCGATGCCGGTGGTCTCTCGGTCAGCAGCGTGAAGACGGTTGTCGTCAACCCCACGTTGACGAGCATCAGCGTTCGCACCGCCGGCGGCCAGGTCGTCAGCCCGGGCACGACTTCGGCCTTGGCGGGCACGGCCCAGTCGTTTGTTACCCAAGTACTGGACCAGTTTGGCGCTGCGTTCTCCCTGGCGACGACCTTCACTTGGTCAACGGCTTCGTTGCCTAGCGGAGCAGCAGCACCAACATTGACGCCGAACTCCAATGTGGAAGGAGTCAAGTTCTCCGCGGCCGGCAACTACGTGCTGACCGCCCGAGCAACGGCCGGCGGTGTTTCCATTAGCACGAATGTTGGGGTCGGCGTCTCGCAGGTGTTGACGTCAACTAAGTATCCGGCGGCCACCATGGTCTATGTTACGGGGACAAGCCTTCAACCGGTTGTACCCGCGTTTCTCGACCAGTTCGGCAAACCGATGACGAATCCGCCGGCCTTGACCTGGTCAACCGTAAGCCTGCCCTCGGGCGCGTCGGCTCCCGTCTTCACGACGAGCGGCGGCGTTACCACGGTCACCTTCGGGCAAGCCGGCTATTACATGCTGCAGACCAAGAGTACGACGGGCTCAACCGTTTCCTTTGTTACTCAAATAACGGTGAACCAGACGTTGACCAGTATTGCCGTGTCCCCGAATGTCGCCACGGTTTCCGCGGCGTCCAACCAGCAATTTACCGCGCAGGCCTTGGATCAGTTCAAAAAGCTGATGGCCACCCTGCCAGCACTCACTTGGAGCAGCAGCGGCGGATCGGTCAGTTCCGGCGGAGTCTTCACCGCCCCGAGCAGCCTTGGCAGTTGCACGGTGACGGCCAAGAGCGGCAGCATAGCGGGTACGGCCGCCGTTACCGTGCAGGCCGCCACGGGCTGGAATACCACCTTGGTGGGAAACCTCGTGCAGAGCCTGGATGCCGACGGCTCGCTCAGCCGGCAGGACATGATCCAAATCCTCACCAGCATTGCCAACAACGGCGCGGTTACGGCCGGAGAACTCGCCGATCTGAAAACGATTCTCAGCAAGGCCACGACCCTCAACATTGCCGGCTATGTGCAAGCACTGGCCAACGACATCATTAATGGAAATCCGGCAAACGCCACTTACCAGGGCGCGGCGTTGGGCAATCTGGCCGTGGGCAGTTCGTCCGCTCAGCTCACCAAGCTCATCGGCAAGTGGTTCCTCGGCACCGATCATCCGGTGCTTTGCAATACCTCGCTGACCTATAAGACCGCTGCTGGTTCGCTGTTTCCCCACACCCCGACTCACCTCGACGAATACCAGGGTATGTTGGGCGACTGCTACCTGATTTCCGCCTTGGGCACGCTGGCGGACAGCAATCCGGCCGCGATCCAGAACATGATCATCAACAACGGGGACGGCACGTACACCGTCCGCTTCTACACCGGTCCCTACGGCATATCCGGCTGGCCGAATGGCGGCATCTGCGCCGGTTTCAGCAGCGGTGTTGGAACGGCCGACTACATTACCGTCGATAGCATGTTGGTGACCAGCTCCTCGGGCATGTTGGCTTATGCCAACTACGGTGCCAGTTGCACCAATTCCGCCAACGCGCTTTGGATCCCGTTGATCGAGAAGGCTTACGCCCAATGGAACCAGACCGGCAAGGAAGGCCGCGACGGCACGAATGCTTTTGCTTCCATCCAGGGCGGCTGGATGGCCACGGTCGATGCCCAGGTTCTTGGCTACAACGCCATCGATTACATCATGACCACCACGTCCAAACAGGTGGCGGTTAGTGCCTTGACTGCCCACAAGGCGGTGACGATCGGAACCCTTTCCTGGTCGGCACCCACGAATTTGGGGCTGTACGCAAATCACGCCTATGCGATCACGGCCTACAATGCCTCGACGGATACGTTCACGCTCTACAACCCCTGGGGATCGAATCAGCCTGGGCAGCTCACTTGGGCACAGCTCCAGGCGACATGCAGCCAGCTCTGCGTGTGCGACACCAGCGGGACGGTTCCAATAACCGGTGCGCCCAAGGTCGGATCGACGGGAGCATCACTTCGCGCCGCTGCCGCCGGAATCTCGCTCTCCGCCCGGTTTACCGCAACGGCATCGCAACCCGTGGTTGGCCAGAGTCCATCCTCCGATTCGAGCAGCGCGCGGCGTCAACTCTTCTGGAGCATGGCCTACAGCGAGAAGAATTCTTCTCAACCATCCTCCCATTCCGACCGCACACTCGATGGCCTGGATGCCTCGTTGGTAGACGAGGCACTGGCGTTGGGAGTGCGGTGATTTAGGATCGGCGCATCAATAACTGTCGTGTCTTGCCCAGGCCGGACGGCACACGGAGTGTGCCTGCTACTTTTCTTGCGACACTTATTGATGCGCCGATCCTTAGCAGAGGATATTTAGCATCCTCACGCCGTTTGCAACCGTGCGGCTAGGAGCGTGTTTTGCAAGAGCATGGTGATGGTCAGCGGGCCAACACCGCCCGGCACGGGCGTGAGGCAGCCGGCAACTTGGCGGACAGGCTCGAAATCGACGTCGCCCACCAGCCCCTTTTCCGTACGATTGATTCCCACGTCGATTACCGCGGCCCCCGGCTTCACCATGTCGGCGGTGACGAAGTTCGCCCGGCCGATGGCCACGATGAGAATATCCGCCCTGCGGGTGATCGACGGCAGATCGTGACTGCGACTATGGCAGACGGTCACCGTGGCATCGCCGCCCGGCCCCTTCTGCATGAGCATCATGGCGATCGGCTTGCCAACAATCTCGCTCCGGCCGACCACGACAACATCCGCTCCGGCCGTGGGAATTTGATGCCGTATAAGTATCTGTTGGATCGCGTGCGGAGTACACGGCAGGAAGAGCGGGCGGCCTTGAACAAGGCGACCGACGTTCTCTGGATGGAATGCGTCAACGTCCTTGATGGGAAGAACTGCGTCCAGAATGCGGGTTGTGTCAATTCCCTTGGGCAACGGCAATTGCACCAGAATACCATGCACGCCGGGGTCGCTATTCAATCGACCGATCAGGGCCAAAAGTTCTTCGGTCGTGGTCTTGGCATCAAGCCTGTCCAAACGGCTGGTCAGTCCATTCTGCTCACATGCCCTCTGCTTGCTACGGACATAGACTTGGCTAGCCGGATCTTCGCCTATCAGAACCGCGGCCAGACATGGCTTCACGCCGGTGCGGCGAGTGAAGTCGCTCACCTCGGCCGCTATCTCGGCACGGATCTTTTCGGCCAGTGCTTTACCATCCAGGAGAGTCGCAGCCATGCTTGGGCGAACCTTTTCATCGGTACGTCAGGCTTTCCAGCCTGACAGAGGACCGGAGATGGTCAGGCTGGAAAGCCTGACGTACTTGATGTTTTTGCAGGTAACCGTTGCTAGTTAAGGGATTGCACGACGTGAATCCGGCGACCACCGCGATCGAACTTCACGAAACCATCGACCAGGGCGAAAAGCGTATAGTCGCTCCCCTGACCGACGCCTTGTCCTGCATGGAAAACCGTGCCCAACTGCCGCACGAGGATATTTCCGGGACGAACCTGCTCGCCGCCAAACCGCTTCACACCGCGACGCTGGGCATTGGAATCCCGACCGTTGCGGCTGGACCCTTGACCTTTCTTATGTGCCATATCAACACCTAAATCGTTGCTATACTTAATCTTATGACTTCCGGTTGCCAGCTTGTGCAGCCCACTCCACAGACCGGAAACCCTTGTTTATAGTAAAAAAGAGAACCTAAGTCAACAGGGGGAAAGAAACAATCTTCGTAGAACGGAATTCATTCCGTTGCATTTGCGTTGACTTTTCTAGGGAAACGGAATAAATTCCGTTCTACTCAATTGCCGGGTGGAATGGCCTTGTCCGCGGGTGGGAAGGTTTTCCACCAAACCCACTCGTAGGGTGCCTTCGACGGCGGGCCGCCAGGCAGTTCGGGCACCCCAGTGCGAACCTGGGTTTCCTTTACCCTATATTCGTCTCCTGGCCGCCAGAAGTTGATCTTCAAAACCTTCGTGCGAATTTCACGAAACGGCGCGGTGCCGGTCTTGTTCTTGTAAGCAGCGTACTTGGCCGGGTCGTCCGAAAATTTATAAGCGTTCGTCAGACCTTCGACATAGACGGAGAACCAGACGTTGTTCGAGACGACATCCTGCCAGGTGGCAATGCCCCAGACCGTCTCGCCGACACGAATCTCCTTGGCTGCCATTTGCTCCGAGGTAAGGAACTCACGGTTCTTGTCCTCGCGGGCACGGATGGCAGGGAGAACGATGGGGATATACTGCTCGACGTAGGCTCGCGTGGAACCTTCCAATTCCTTCCGTAACGCATTGTGGACTTCCAGCGTGAAAACCGGAGTAAAACGCACCGGTTTATCCTCGGTCACCAACTTGTAAAGCTTGTCGTCTTGCTCCACGGAGCGAAAGACCTTGCCCGGGTTCGTCACCTGATAGACCATATACCAGATTTGCTTCTGCTGCATGCGAGCGTTGGAACCTGGAATATCGGCCCAAATCATCCGAACGGGTTTGTACTTGATCTCCAACATCCAAACTTCATGGCGGAACGGAACGTCTTTCGCAAAATCGAAAGCATCGTTGACATAGAGCAATTCGGTTATGTCATGGTGTTCGACCGTTTCATCGGCACTGCGATCCGGAATCACGTCCTGCATGACGCCTGGGGCCAGCTTTCGGAACGGCGAACCGGGAGTAATCCAGGCACCACCGGCTCCGGGGGTGGCTGGAGCAGCGGCCGCCGGTCGAGCCGCAGGCACAGGGACAACGGCAGGAGGTTTGGCTGCCGCTGGCCGAATAGCTGGTTGGGCCGATGCACGATCGACCGTGAGACATGCCAAAGCGAGGAGGACCATCCCCAGCCCAAAGCGAAACGGGTGATTCATGAAAACCTTCACTTCTATGACGCGAAAAGCTGCAATTCCAATCTCTAGTATAGTTACTAACTTTTTGCTGCGTCAAGTTTGGGTATGCTGGAGGGGTACGAATCTTGGTAACCACACGCCAGAATATCAAGTACGTCAGGCTTTCCGGCCTGAATTGTCCGATTCACGGTCAGGCTGGAAAGCCTGACGTACGACAATAATCCCTCAGATTGAGTATACGCCATGAAAATCGGTACGATCACACTCTCCAACCGACTAACCCTAGCCCCCATGGAGGAGCATACCAACTTCCCCTTCCGACTCCTTATGAAACAGGCCGGAGCGGGCCTAGTGGTAACCGAGCGAATTGACGCGGCCGATGTGGCTCGACGCGACCGTCGCGCCATGCGTTTGCTTTATACGCAGCCCTCGGAATCGCCGCGAGCCGCGCAGATCAGCGGTGCCGACCCGGAGGTCATGGCTGCGGCAGCACTCGTTGTCGCCGAATTGGGATTCAATCTTGTCGACTTGAATTTCGAGTGCCCGATCCGGCGACTGCTTGCCCGTGGTGAAGGGGGGGCATTGATGGCCTCTCCCGAGCAGATCGGGAAAATTGTCGATGCGGTCGTCCGCGCCGTTGCAATCCCTGTGACCATCAAAATCCGCAGCGGCCCGGATGCCGATCGGGAGACGGCCGTGGAAGTGACCCAACGGGCCGAAGAGAGCGGTGCCGCAGCCGTAAGCGTGCATGCGCGGAGTGTCGAGCAGGCCTACGTCGGCGGACCGGACTGGAGCGTGCTGACTCGCGTGAAGCAGGCGACCTGCTTGCCGGTCATCGGCGGCGGCGGCATTCGCGAGGCGGACGATGCCGTGCGGATGCTCGCGGAAACAGGCATTGACGCCGTCGCCATCGGCCGCGGTTGCCTAGGCAACCCGTGGATCTTCCGCCAGGCCAGGGCACTGCTCAGCGGCGGCGGGCGCATCGCTCCGCCAACCCCAGCGGAGCGCGGGCGGCTGATGCTGCAATTGATCGAAGGTGAGTTTCGCCTTTACGGGCAGCCGCTCGCACTGAGGCGTTTACCGCGTATGAGCGGCTACTTTGCGCATACTCTGCCCGACGCAGCATCGTTTCGAGACGCAGTTCGGCAGGTGAAGAATCTCCCTCAGTTCCGCCGCACGGTGCGGCACTATTTTGGCTAGCCGATCGTCTTGCTCCGCGAGCGCCGCCGTGCGGGCCGGTGTGAGCTCCATTCCTTGGTCAGGGTCTCAAAAACCTCGGGCGATTCGTAGCGGATAATGTTCTTGCCTTCGGGCATGGGGCCAATCAGCCCGCGGAACACGGGGAGGCCGCGGAGGTTAAGGTCGGTGCTACAATCATCGACGCCGACTTGGGAATGACGCTTGAGGAGCGCGTCGGCGGTATCGTAATCACGAGTGCGAATTTCACCGTCGGCGCCCCGCGTAACAACGCGAAAAGTGTCTTGGTTCATCGTATTTGTCCTTCGTAGGGTGCCCATCCTTGGCAGTTGTCATCCAACATAAGAATAAGAAGTTGCATCAAGAGCCGTAGGGTGTCGAGGGTTCCGATGTTTGAACATCGATCGCGAAGCCCCACCAAAAACCAACACCTTGAAGCAGCTTCTAAGGCAACTATCGGCATCATCCCTAGTCGGCACGAAAACAAAGTATTTTGCGCGCCATAGGGAAATCAATCGCAAGAACCGGTAGATTATGCATGAGAGCCAGAACGGAACTGTTCGGCATCATCGGCTTAGGACGCAATAGCGGAAAGGGTGGGGCTGTGCCGACGGTGCTACTTTTTTTACGGATTGCAGGAGGGGATGTTGCAAAAGAATCCGGTTTTGCTGGGTCGAGCCTAGCAGTGCAGCCGTTTTGGTAGGCTAAAAAGGGGGAGGGACCAAGGGAACCGCAAAAGCAATGCCCGGGGGCCGGCCATTTTTCGGCAAGAATAAATGTGATTCACCGGAGATCCTTGCCCGATAACGTAGATCAGACCCTTCGCATTGAATTTTGCAGTTCTTCCGGGGGGTGCATCTTGTCACAAGCGAGAACGTCTTATAGATTAGAGGATCTGCTTGGAGGGTAAGCGAATGGTTAGCGGTCTGACTCGAAATCAGATGCTCCGTAAGGAGTTGAGGGTTCGAATCCCTTGCCCTCCGCTTAGGTAAAGCCTTGCGGTTCAACGGCTTCTGTCGATAATTCGGCAGGAGCCGTTTCTGTTTTCTGGGGCTTGCCGGGGGCTTTGTTGTACGGTCTATTCCGCCACCGGCTCTGGTTCCTTTCGCTCGATCGCCCCGGGTATTTGCACTTCAAATACCGAGCCGGGTCCCGGCTCGTTGTCGCGGACGCGGATGCGGGCCTTCAGTCGCCGGGCGATATTGCGGACGATGTAAAGCCCCAGCCCGGTCCCGGGCCGTTCACGTTCCAGTTCCAGTCCCAGGCGCTCAAAGCGGCAGAAGATCTTGCGGCGAAAGCGGCTGGGAATGCCGCGGCCGTTGTCGCTGACACGGATAATCGCCTTACCATCGGCAGTCCGCCGCAGATGGATGCCCACGCGCGGCTCGCTGCCGGAGTACTTCACGGCATTATCGATCAGATTGCGGAAGAGGATGTCCAGATCGACTCGCCACGCCCGAATCGCGCACGGCTGAAGCTCGAACTGAAAAATCTCCGGCGCAATGCGATAGTGCATACCGACGGTTCTGGCGCAATCACGCAGCAGTACGTCGAGGAAGACGTTCTCGCGATCGGCGTCGATCCGCCCCTGCTCTAGCCGGCCGGCATCGAGCAACTGGTTGATCAGTCGTTCGAGCCGATCGAGATCCTCGACCATGCAGAGATAGAAGTGGCCGCGCTCTTCCTCGCTTACTTGACGACGATTGAGGGTCTGTAGATAGAGTTTCATGGATGCGATCGGCGACTTCAGCTCATGGGTCACGCTATCGATGAAGTTCGATTGCCGCCGGTTGAGATTGATCGCTTTGATCGTGAGTACCAGGTAGATGATCGTCCCGGCCAACAGCAGACCGATGAAGGTTGTGCCGATCGACAGCAGAGCCCAGTAGACCCCCGCCATCTGGTTGTCTTTCCACGCCCCGACAACATTCAACAGCACCCAACCGATCGTGAGTACGACCAGGATCAGAATCATCACGATTGCCAGGACGATCGGCAAACTCAACGAACGACGTGTAGCCATGGTAAGCTCTCGTAGCGTAGGTGTTTCAGTGGTAGCGTAGGCGTCTCGCCTGCGTTTGGTAGCGTGGGCGTTTCGCCTGCGTAGCGGTTTTGAAACAGCTTCTCGGGTAAAATCGGAACGGAACAGCCCGTCCCCCAATGCGGAGCATAGCAGAGAACAGCGCGGGTCGTCAAGCAGCCCTGCTTAGAAACTATCTCAAAACACTCTTGAAGAACCACGAAACACACGAATGACACGAAAGAGAACGAAATACAACTGCCTTTTTTCGTCTGTTTTGTGTCTTTCGTGGTTCTCTTTGAGTTCTGAGATAGATTCTTAGTTGTCGGATATCTCCTGCCATGCTATGCTTACCGTAGGTCAAGCTCTTTCCCCCTACACAGCCCATGTCCGATCGCTACTTTGTTGAATCGCCCGTCACTTCCGACCGCGCCACCCTCGCCGGTGCCGAGGCCCATCATCTGCTGCATGTGATGCGGGCCAAGGTGGGAACTCGCGTTACACTCTTTGATGGCTCGGGCTGGCAGTTCGATGCCATCGTCCAACGGACCTGTCGCAGCGAAGTCGAACTGGCAATTGCCGGCCGCCAGGAAATCAACCGCGAGGCACCGATTGCCGTAACCCTGGGCGTGGCACTGCCCAAGGGGGATCGGCAGAAATGGCTCGTCGAGAAGGTGGTCGAATTGGGCGTTGCGCGACTTGTGCCGCTGGAAACCGAGCGCGGCGTGGCCCAGCCCGTGGAGAATGTCTTGGATCGGTTGCGCCGCGGGGTCATCGAGGCTTCCAAGCAATGTGGGCGGAATCAGTTGATGGAGATTGCCGAGCCGAAGGCATGGCGGGATTTTCTTGCGGAAAACGAGGCGGTGGCGTGCCGGTTGATAGCACATCCGACGGACAAACCGAGTTGTGAGACTCTTTGCACCCAGAAAACCATGCTTCCGGTTCCACTTCCTACCCCAAATGGGATCACCGCGCTTGCCATCGGGCCGGAGGGCGGGTTCACGGATCAGGAAGTTGCGCTGGCCATCGCCCAAGGATGGCAGCCAGTGGACTTAGGCTCGCGAATTCTCCGCGTCGAGACCGCCGCCATGGCACTGGCGGCACGTGTGATTGGAGAAGGGTCGTAATGGCAAGTTTTCTCGGGCTCTCCGCCGGGTTTGCGGATAGTTGGGCTCTTCCGGTTTTAGGTGCAGAAGTAGGGTAGGAAGAGTGAAACGAGCCCCACCCAAACTCGTCTTCTACAGCATGTTTTCGTAAGTATTTGCCCTTTATTGACCTTTTGCTAGCTATTGAACCTTTACATTCTGAATCACGTATGTATGAGCAGGGGGAGATGGCTTGCACGGGGAAAATGGGGGTTCAATAGCTAAGCAAAGGTCAATAAGTGGTTGCGGTGACGCAACTGGGGCTTGGCACCATGCGCCGTTTGAAATCGGATTGTAAGGGTCGCCTACTCCTCAGTTTTTTTGAACGCTCGGTGGAATTGCTACGCCGACCGCGCGGAAGACGGCGGCGGTCGTGCCCGCAAGGTCGCTCCGCAATGGGAACCGCTTCCCCTGGCTTTCCACCACGGCGTATTGCAAAGCCTCCAGGTCGCGAAGCAACTCTGTGCAAACCAAAAAGTCCTGGCGGCCGAAAACAGGCTTCAGCTACCGGGGGCGGTGGGGAACGGCCTACCAGATGGCCGCCGCGACTCCGAATCCGATTGAGATGCACACAATTACCACCAAGCAACCGCCCGGCCTGGGCAATGTGCGCGTCCATTCTGGAAAACTGGACTTGCCTAGTTTTCATGGGGCGCATAGAAATAATACATGGACGTCGTGCAGATG